>BNJS01000698.1_pt1 | contig 169470 bp, 289 predicted proteins | sample 8540461 | NCBI WGS metagenome assembly BNJS01 (sample SAMD00202454, study PRJDB9452) | human saliva metagenome | isolation source: human saliva | place: Japan
CTACTACAAGTCTACGGTAGCAATTTTGTAGTATCTCCATTTGTTACTTTCATAGTACCAGGGGCATTTCAACTTCGATACAGTAACAACTTTTAATCCACTATCTCCTGTAGTAATCATTGTGTTATCAGTTTTTTGCCTTTAAACGTAGCCATTGTTACTTCTAAAGACTTATCTGCTACAATTGTTACAGTAATTTGTTATCTGTAGTTTTTCTAAACCATTACCAAAGATTTTACGCTATATATTTTACAGTAGATGTTCTACCATGTTTATGAATTTACTACAGCTACTGAGTTCCATCACCATCGATAGAGTCACAGTATTATGGTTTGCCACGAAATCTTTCGCTACACCTTTTCTTTGTAATTTCAACCAGCATTCAATGCATCGCCTACAGTGGCTGCATTATTTTGTTTACTTCGTCAACTCCTGTTCCCAATGTTGGTGCTGTTGCGCTAGTTCTGGTGGTGCGTCTGTGCCTGCTTGGCACCTTTATAGGATTACCTGCTACATTCGTAATCGATTTACCACCGTTATTTAATCCATTTTTGGTTTAATGTCATATGTGTTTCAGTTGTGCCTGCTGGTTTACAATGGTAATACCAGTTGAGTAATTTTGCTATTATCCATCTTTAAACTCAGCACTTATTAAATTGATTAATGCTGGGTTTAAGGAATAAATAAGTTTTACCATCTTGTTTTTAATTGATAAATTATTACCCTTTGAAAGTGACTGTATCACCAGCTGATTAGCTCTTGGCGCCAGTACCAATCATACTACCCGGTGCCATCTGTTGCTCATGCTGTCGCTTTCCAGCCCAGGTCTTTTACAAAGGCATTGACTCACTTCATTCAGCAGTGAGCTCACTTTACTCTACCATTTTGTCGTATCTGCAGTTGGTACCATCGCTCCGTTGCTGTAATGGTACCATCAGTTTTTGGTTAGTGATTGTAATCTGTATCACCGTTTGCATCTCGCTGTACTTATCTAACAACTTTACCATCACTAGATTTAACAGTAATTTGAATTCCGCCTTGTTTATTCATAGCCTCTTGTCCAGCTGTTTCTGTAGCAGTATCTGTTCCATTTTGACCAGCTAATTTAATAGTATTCTTAGCTACTGCATGGCGGAATTGGCTGTCATTAATAGCATCTGGATGTTTTAGGTGATGGTCACCGTCTTTTACATTCGTAATTTTTACCGGGTTTGTACCATCTTTATCAGATACGCTAATATTTCCACTGGCGGTGGCAGAGATTTTGGACCCGTCATCACCTCATTTTGCACAGTGTTGAAAGAAGGCTTCTCTACCGTAGCGAGATGTGATTTTCACCGTTTTAGTTATGTTTTTCACCCTGTCTGCGGTTTTTGCCAGCGTTTCGTCATTTCTATAGTGTTTGCTCGCTTTTAATGAGCTCACCCTTTGCAAGTTTACAGTACTGTTGCCATTGGTGTTACCACCATCAGCACTTGCTTTTAATGCTGAAAGCAGCATTATTTACAGCACTCTACTACAGAATCTACGGTAGCAATTTTTTGTCTTCATCACCAGCTGTTACTTTCACAGTGCCAGGATTAGTACCAGCTTCGATGCCACCAGTGACAACTTTTAATCCATTAGTAGGGTCGCTGTAATCGTAGTACCATCTGTTTTACTTTTACACCATCTTTGTTTACTTCAAAGATTTGTCTGCTGGGTTTTATGGTAATTTGGTTTAGCACTATTTTTCTCTAATCCATTACCTACGTTAACGTTATATTTCTGAGTAGATGTTTTTGTTCTCTATAGTGTCTACCACAGCTGTTGTGCCATTACCATCGCAAAGTTCACGGTATCTCATATGGTGCATGAAATCTTTTCTGCACTGTTATTTTGCAAGTTTCCAACCAGCCTCTAATGCGTCACCAACTGTGGCTACATTGTTTTATTGACTTCGTTAGGTCCTGTTCTGCCATTTGGTGCTGTTGCGCTGGTCGTTGGTGCTGTACTGTTTAGTTTAGCACCTTCTAAGTTACCGCTACATTTGTAATCGCATTGCCACCATTATCAAGCCATTGACTTAATGTAACAGTGTTGCATCCGTAGCATTGGGCTTTTTAAGAGAAACTCCTGTTGGTAATATTCACCCATTATTATTTGCATCCTCTGAGACTCAGCATGGTAACCCTGAGCTCTTTTTGCTAATTTAGAATTTAATTCGTTTCCTTCATCGCCGAGACAACGCCAATATTATTATCTATTAACTCTCCGGTAGCGCCACCCTTAAGATTTAAGCGGCTATCTGCCATACTTCTAGCAACCACTTTTTCTTAGAGCATCCGCACTCTTTTCCGCTGCTTCTACCCTGAACTTTTTACCCTCTAGAATCATCAGCTCCGTAAAAATACACTGATCGGCTGTCAAATGTTGCAATATACCAAAGAACTGGGAACCATTGATGGCATCTGTAGAGTTGCCGAAACTTGGCCTGCTGCTGCCACGTTTTCAATTGACGTTCATAGCCTGCCTTTACGAAAGGACACCACGTCACCAGCAAGCAGTACTTTTCCCCCACCTGCCAGGTAAACTTAAGACCATTAATTATTGCATCTGCTTTCTTTGTGCCGCTTTTTCCCGTAGTAGCACCACCACCAATGGCTACTGGCATTATCTCGATCTGCTGTGGCACCTGAACCGATAGCCACAACATTGACAACTTGCTGGCGGCAGTACCCAAAGCTAATGAAATATCGCCCGCCTCAGCTTTTTACACCTAACTGATACAGCGGCTTCTACCTGTGTATCAGGCATATTGTCCTCCATCCCACTTTTAAATTTTTACCGGTTAATCTATTATATGCGGTACCAATCGTTTCCGTCGACCGATTTCCCTCAAGTCTGTATAAGTAGTCATGATTGTCTCTGTTTTATCTACATCATCATTACCGATAGCAATAGAAGAGTTACCTCTTGCAATCGTGTTTGAACCAATGGCGATAGACCTGATCTCCATACGCACGAGGCGCCTTTACCAGCCGCACTCCCTGCCCCAATGGCTACGGATTGATTAAAAGCTATTATCTTTCGCTGGATTCTCAGCAGGCTTATTTTCATCGTAACCTGCTGTGGCATATGCATCCGATGACTACATTTCTAGTACCCACACTACCAGTGGCATCACCAACATGAACAGATTCGCTACCAGCTTTGGTAATAGCACCACCAATAGTAATCCCCCGAGCCAGATACTGTCGATTTGTTGTTATTTATCTTAGTAGCAGTGTCTCGCATTATTTCTCAGTAGCCAATCAGCACCGACGCCTCTACTCGATCTGCATTCATAACCGCCGGTGCCAGCAGCCTATAGCCATCGCCGCCGTAGACATAACAATCGCTTTTGCCTTATTACGTCCTACACGTTTTGCCATCTCTGATACGACTACATAGCAGCCCTTTGTCTTACTCCAAATTACTTTATATGTACAGTTCAATCCCATAAATTCTTCCTCCTTCAGTACTCCCAGCACTCCTGTACTGTCTATACAACGTTTAAAACTCTACACACTCTTATAGGATACTGTTTGCATTAGGTTCACTTATATCACGATGCAGCATACTATAATAGAACTACAAATAAACCTTCGGTTCCCCAAAGGTTTCAAAGTGAAAAGCAATCTATTCGTGAACTATGTATCTCTTCTACCATTCATAGATAATCTGTGTTACAAAATATATTAGTATCAACCAAGTTCAACTTATTTCGATATTATATATATGAATTTCTATACAATAACGAAGTATAATTCGGTAAATATCCTTATGTATATTGACTGTAGTGTTATCGGTATCTTTTTACACACTATTTTCCTCTTCATTTTTCTTTCATTTTTAATTATAAATTCATATTTATATTAATTTTTATTCATTATCTAGGTGTTTGATGAAAGCTTATGATTTTTATTCTCCTATATTTTTAGACGTGATTATTTACACTCTTTTACTGAATTATTCAAATCGTTTATTTTGTTGTATGATAAATGTAATATATATTATGATATTTAACCCTATATACTAATTATCTAAATCAATTAAACCCAAGAAGGCCTGTAACACACCCTTAAACAAACTTACTATAGGGTTAGTTTAAAAAGAATTATGTTGCGGTCTTTCCTTTCCCTGAGGAACGCCGTTACGAGTAGTGGCCTTTGTGGCGTTCCCTACACTAAATCTACAAACGCAGAAGAGCACTACATGTTCCGGAGCAAACCTAACCACTGTATCAGTTTGCGTAGGAATGTCATACTCTTCCTTTGCCCCTATGTAGTCACGAACGCCACAAGACTACATATCGTCACAAGTGACGATTGTATTACACCTACAACTCGTGCTATAATTAAGTCAACAAAAAGAAGAGCCATTGACGTGTAGCTGGCGTTAGGCTCATCTCTAGAAATTGCAAATAAGAAATGGCCTAACGTGTATAAAGTACTGCTAATACTTATTGTTACGTTAGGCTTTTTCATTTCTATTGAGAAGAAACGATAAATATCTATAATCAACTTCAAAAACTTTATCAATAAAGATAACTTTCTAAAAATTTCTCACTAGAATCACCTCCTCCCAAAAGTAGGAAGAGATGAGCCTAACAACACGTCAATGGCTCTTACATTTTTATTATAGTACAATCTATTCGTACTGTTTTGTATAATCTTAATCCCTAGCATATCGACAAACTAAAGCAAAGCGCAAGTTTGCAACTGATGCCGTCACGCAAGCTACAAAAAGACCGCAACATACTCTTAAACAAACTTACCATAGGGTTGGTTTAAGAAGAATTATGTTGCGGTCTTTCCCTCCTCTGAGGAACGTCGTTACGAGTAGTAGCCTTTGTGGCATTCCTCTCTACCTAACTCACACAAACACAAGAAGAGCACGGTGTGCCCCGAACAAACATTATGAAATACCGTTTTGTGAGGGGTATGCCGTCTTTCTTCCTGCACTAAGTTAGCTATACAAAACGCCACAAAGCTACATAGCGTCACGAAAGTGACGATTGTATTACATCTATAACCTATACTATAAGTTATTTATTTAATAACAAAAGTCGCTCAATTTTCCAATACATTAGGGAAAAAGTTAATCGTATCCCTTTTTCTTTGTAACGCTAAAACTTTACGAGCCTTCTTTTGTAATTCTCTTTCAAACCGACCGTCAACTCTGACAGGTTTCTTATAAATTCCATCTACATATTCATTTTTAATATATAAGATACTAACTGGACACATATTCTGAATGAGAAAAAGCCTTCTCATAACCAAGAACTTCACCAAATAAAATAGTGTCACATTTCCCATATTTATCAATCTTCGTATTATATATTTTCTGAAATTTATCTACTTGCGATGAAAAAGGTATCATCCAATATAATTTAGTTGCTGTATCTAAAAAGCATAAAAGCATGGTCTATCATGTGGCTGACCATCTATAGTTTCTTTATTTTTCATTAAGTGTGGATCTGGAAAATCTATAAAGTATTGATCTTTTATATAATAAAAGTGACCTGTATTCGTAAACTCCTCCTAAAAATAGACCCCATTCTTTTTGAATGGAGTCTAAATATTTGAGCTCGAACACTTATTGGAGTCGCATATCAGTAGCGACAACCATTTGAACTTAATCTTATTTTTAGTTGCTTATTAAGTAACAACAATTATTAAGAGATACTACTATCTCTAATAACAGTATACGCATTGAAAAGATAAAGTCAATCATAAAGATCTATATCTATCCCTAAGGAACACCATTACGAGTAGTAGCCTTTGTGGCGTTCGTCTACCTAACTCACACAAACACAAGAAGAGGCACGGTGTGCCCCTGAACAAACATTATGAAATACCGTTTTGTGAGGGGTATCCCGCTCTTCTTCCTACCTAAGTTGGCTATACAAACGCCACAAAGCTACATAGCGTCTGCAAGTGACGACGCATAGCCGACCAAGTAACGATTGTATTTGATAGCAAACTATGCTATGCTCGAGATATCAAAAGAGAGCCATTAACGTGCGGTTAGCGTTAGGCTCATCTCAAAAACTTTCAAAATGGATAGCCTAACGTGTATAAGTATTGGCAGTACTTATCTTTTACGTTAGGCTTTTTTTCATTAATCGATTTGTTAAAACCAATCAATGAGATGTACTAGTAATTTTAGAGTTAAAATCAATGATCGATTTTTCTAAACTTTTTCATAGTACCACCTCCTCCCATACTAGGAAGAGATGAGCCTAACAACACGTCAATGGCTCTTACATTTTTATTATAGCATAAAAGAATACATCACCCTTGAAGAAAGCACAAACCAAGCCATTTCTAGGCTCATTGACCTATTGTTGAACGCCAAATAAAACCACACGAAATCAATCAAAACACAAGAAAACGATTAGTATTGCAGTATAAAATGCAGTAAATTGCAGTACACTATATTATCTTAATTCGTTGATAATTTTAACTTGTACATGATATATGTTATTAAGAAAGGAGCATTCTTATGGAAACAATAGGAGAAAGAGTCAAACGATTAAGAATCAAAGAAGGATTAACTCAACAAGAAATTATCAGATAGACTGGGTGGGTGTTAGTTTAACAGTTATATCTCGTATAGAAAGGCATTACTAAAGACATGAGAATGCCAACTGCACAAAAACTAGCAAAAGCTCTTGGAGCAACACCAGAATATATATTATACGAAGTGATTTAGCACAAATGTATCCTACAGATGTAGCCACCTATATCCTAGACCCAAAAAATTCGGGAACTATAAAAGCTTTCGTTTATACAAAATTAGCAGAAGAATCACAATAAAAAGAGGTAGCGATTATGCTACCCTTTTTGCTTGTACAAAGTCTTGTATGATTGTTCCATTCAATCTGACTATATACACATTTCCTTTTTCTAATTTGAGAAGTCACCATCAAAGATGACCCACTCTTGCATTCCTTTTCTAGTCATCGCTTTTACGAAAGCCATAGGTTTTCCTTTTCTAGTCTTATGAGCTTTAACGTTTACAATCATAGAAGCAAAGTTAATTATCTCATCTGCTATTCCAGTATCGTAATCAGCAAAAACATCTGTAAAGGAATATCCTAGAGCACCAAATTCCATTTGTGAATCTGTTTCACATTCTTCTCCAGAATATTGAAATTCTCCTTTTGACTTTCTTTTTATCTTTAAGCCAATCTATATACTCCAGTAATTCACATCTAGTTTTATCAGTGTACTTGTCTAGTGCCCCAGATTTAACTAGATTTTTTTAATACTGTTTTTGTTGAGTTTTTATATTTTTCTTCTAGAAATGTTAATGCATCATTCCCATTCGGAATAACACTATTACCTGTGCCAGATATAGAGTTAAACCCTAATAGTATATTTCTTCCATGCGTTTTGCATTCGTGAGAACTGTGGGCTATGCTTGGTGGATATACTTTAATACCAATGTCCTTGCAATGGTCTATGTACGTTGCAAACTTAGCTTTATCTCCCACTGTGGAATCAAGTAACGATGCCATAAACTCTGCTGGATAATTAGCTTTTAGCCAAGCTGTTCTCCATGCAGTAATACCGTAAGCAGCACTATGACCTCTATTAAATCCGTATGATGCAAATGTAACAATTTCATCACAAATATGCTTCATTGTATCTGGCTCTATTCCGTTTTTAATTCCAGCCTGTATCATTTCGTCAATAATAGGTTGCATTTCATCTACAATCTTACGACCAATAACACGACGGATATTGTCTGCCTTGCCATATGTGTACCCACATAGTGACTGTGCTATTTGCATGATTTGTTCTTGGTACAAGATAACACCTTCAGTATCCTTGAGGATTGGCTCTAATTTAGGGGTGTAAGTAAGTTACCTTTTTCTTTCCCTTGTCTTCTAGCCTCAGAGGTTTTATCCATTCCGCATCAAGCACTCCAGGTCTACCAATAGCCACTGTATCAATAAGGTCTTCTACCTTGTTGGTATTAATAGCTTGGACAATCTCTGTCATGTTTTTGATTCTATTTGGAAACAGCCATCCGTATATCCCGCTCTCAACATGTCACCAGTCTTCTTATCTTTCATATCTATGTTAGATAAATTAATCTCTTTTGGTATTCGGTTAAGAGTATTTTTGGATAATGTCTAGTGCCTCAAGTCCAAGTATATCAAGTTTCATAATACCTTGTTTTTCTAGTAAATGGAAATCTTGAGCCGCTACAATCGCATCCTTGGTTTTCTCTATAGCACATCAATTTGTCACATCCTCCGGAAATACAACCACTGCTGATGCATGCTTTCCGTATGTGGAAATGTGTCCCATGAACTTTTTAGCTAACGTTCTCAGCTTTTCATCATGCACTTCGTCAACACTATTAATGTTTTTAGATATAGCATCTACATCCGAGGGGGTATACCCCAATGCTTGCCCTGCTCTTTGTATAGCAGATTTATCAGAAATATACCCAATGGTTCGTATTTGGTACACTTCTCCATACTTCTGACGAATATATTCTATAACCTCTTCACGTCTTGATGATGCTACGTCCACATCAATATCTTGCTAAAGTACACGTTCTGGATTAGCAAATCGTTCTAGGATAAGGTTATATTTTACTGGGTCCACATCTGTAATATCCGATAGGTATGCTATTAAGCTACCACCAACAGAGCCACGACCTATACCAGTGGGAATACTTTCTCCTTTGCAGAATCGTAACATATCATGAATAATGCACATAGTTTATATATTTGCATTGTTCAAGAACGTTGAATTCATGCACAGCTCGTTTCTTATACTCTTCTTTGTTCTGTAAATGAGCAATACCTTTTGTATGCCACCCAGTATTACATTGGTCTTTTAGGTATTTCATAGGGTCTCTAGTGTCAAAGACTGGGTAATGCTCTTCCCCTAAAGGAATTTCAACATTACATTTATTAATAATCTCATCTACAGAAAGTAAAGATTGTGTCAAATCTTTACCTTTGAAGAAAGAAATCATCTCTTCCTTACTCATCATATGATAGTCACCAGAACTGTAGTATTCGTCTTGGTCTCCCAACCCCAACCCACATCCGATGTGTCTCATAATCTTCTTTTCCAAACGTATTGACTGTCATCAGTTACTACAACTTTTGTATTTGTTTGTTCTGCCAGTTCAAATACTTTATCGTTATATATATATTGCTCTGGAAAGTCATGTGGCTGAACCTCAAGGTAAAAGTCTTCACCAAAGATAGATTTCATTTCCTTAATCATCTCTAATGGTTCTTCTACGGCTAGGATGCCTGCTATACATGCAGTTGTACAAATAACACCTTTTGCTATATTTCTTCAAAGCCTCGAATCCAATTCTAGGTTTTTGTAAAAATGCTCTGTTCCATATGTAGCTAGTTTCATGATGTTTCTATAGCCAACAAGGTTTTTAGCTAATAGAATGATATGGTACGTAGTTCCACCTTTAATTTCTGGCTCAAAACAAAAGTATCCTTCGTAACCTAGGATTGGTTTTAATCCATTCTTTTTGCATTTTAAATAAAACTCCATTAATCCAGTAGTAGTTCCATGTTCTGTCATAGCTAAAGCCGTATAACCTAACTCTTTTGCTCTAGTAATCTTGTCATCTAGTTTTGCGAATCCGTCAAAAATAGAAAAATCGCTATAGCTATGTAAGCTAGCAAAAATCCATTATTCTTGTCCTTTCTTTTAATTTGTCCATACTTCAAGTCAGAGGCTTTGAACAATGACTAACGTCATTGCGTTTGTTATTACTTTAAAACTATTATCTAATTTAGATAAACTACGTTAGATGAATTAGCAATTACGTCGAAAAGTGTTGTATCAAGTATTAATCAAGGAGGAATAACTTTCCTCGTAATTGGTTATTATGTTTAAAGTTTTAAATCTATTTTGAGCGTTAGCGAATGCGAACCAGCTTGCTGGTGAGTATCTCATACGCTACGCTTCTGAGTAACTACTTCGTAGTTATGTTTTTGTTATCTAAGAGGTAATTTTGTGATTAAGCACACTGCCCCACCTCCTGGGGTGATTTGTACTTCAAGCACGTTACAGTCATTCAAACAATAATGTTCGGTCACCCAGGTGTAGCTTTACTAACCATTCAATCACGAATTTTGACTGCCTACCATCTACGACGGGACAAAATCTGGGAAGCCTATCCGTCCAGCCTATAACGCTATCTCAGGTGGCTTGCAAACTCCCCCGTCGTTATTTATTTATTGTCGGCTTTGCGAATCCTCGACATCTGCGTAAACGTACGCCACCATATAATACGACTGATTCCTATCGTTTCTTTAGCAATAGACTTACAGGTATCTTTCCTAGTGCCATGATTTGCCATTCAGAAAAATCGCTTTACCCTTTAGCAAGTAAGGCTATTGGTTAAGACTACATTACCTCTTAACTAGGCATGTTAGTTTCTTTGTTTTGGTATAAAGGTTTTAAATTTTTTCCTTGTTTTTACAAAAAGTTCTTTATTATTTTTAGTAGGAACTCCATTAACACAAAAGGAGACAGCATTTTACTTTCTTTTTCTTTCTTCTCTCATGGTCATTGAGATCCCTGCCGAACCCTCTGTAACTCATATTATCTCTCCTTTACTTATAAGTTAACTTTATGGTTAAAAATATTAAACCCTTTTACGCTTAGTGACATTATAACATAACTTATAAGTTAATACAAGTGTATTTTATTGTGCATTTCGTGTATTTCCAAAGATAAAAAGAGAGGTGGAAATCCACCCTTCTTTCTCATTCAGTTGTAATTTTAGTAAGTCATATCTAATATAGAACTCTGGCTCTTTGTCTTTTAAATCGTATACAGCACCATATCTAAACTTACCGTTTTGTTTTTCCACACCTATGCCGTAATGAAATTCATTTAGCCTAGCTGTGTATCAGCATATACTGTAAGTTTATTTTTCATTTGGAACTTTTCACATCAAATACGACCTCAGATGTTTGTGTTAGTACGACCTTTCCATTCTCAAACTTTTTAGATTCATTTTGTAGAAGTTTAAAGTCTTGCTTTTTCTCCATTAACTTTTACTACTACCTTTGGCTGATTCACAGTAGCCTCAAAGTCAGTATCTTCTCAGACACCATTAACAACTTCCTTTTTCACATATCCGACAGTTGTATTGGTCTTAGACACTGATTTAAAGGTAGCTGTGTGGCTCGTAGAGGTGCCTGTAGGTGTATCCTCGATAGTTTGATTATGAGAATAAAAATAAGCCCATATAGTGGCTATAATCGCAATGGCTATAATCACCAATACAGGCGGAGTCATCTTTTTGTAATAGCGTGCCAAGTACCAATTAGCTTTACCACGAATAATATCTCCTCCATTACCTTCTTCTTGTGGAAGTTTTAATAAATCCCAACGCATATCTGGGTCATCATCGTGGATTCCATATCCGTCAATATCCGCCCATTCTGCATGTGTTTTTACTCTATCTACAGTTGGTTCCCACCCTTTACCCTTACAGATAGCAGCCACAACTTGTGCCATAGTTTCGACTTGTTCATTAGTTGGTGGGTAGGTTCCAAAGTCAACTCTACCGTCCTTCCAGACCGAAGCATCTGCACAACACGATAATCCAATACCAATTTTGCCAGTATTCCCTATGCCAAGTATGACTGCAATGTACGTCAAAATTATCGTAATCAGAGTATATAGTACCATCTCCAAGGATGTTAATATGATAATGTTCAGAAGTTGCTCCATAACCAGATGCCTCCCAATGTAGTGTGATATTTTCAGCATTGGACACACTTGCCATATACTGAATGTCATTTAATGTATAGTTCATAAATTCCTCCTAATAAAAAGAGGAAGACCCATTATAGGTCCTCCTCAAAAATCTGCAAATGCCGAAGCTGTTCTTTTTTACTTTCTGTTTGTTTCTTTTTAGGCATGTTCGCTAAAAGCTTTTTCTGTTTTTGTTTTTGTTACAATTTTCCTGTGCCCTTCTAATATCTGCCCCTTTAATTCCAGCTTGGTGAAGCTCTTCTTCGTAACTGATTTAGGGTCATCTAAATATTTATTAATTAATTTTTGTTTCTTAGCTTTTTCTTCATCTTGCTTATCTTTAACAATGCTGTATAGTCATACTCTACAGAATCAGATACTGGTCTAAAGCCAAGACCTTTTGCAATCCTTTCTCCTGTACTATAGTTTCTAGTATTCACATCTTTATTCCAGTCTCGTTTTTTACCTGTTAACGCTTGGTAGTAGTTTGCATATGCTGGAGATAACTCTTTAGCAATATTGCTCATAATGTTGTTAGCACCTTCGTGGTCACGGAACGCTTTATAGACATTCTGCATAGTAGAAATAGTTGGTCCTTGGAATCCGTTTGTTGGAACTAAATCACCTAAACCAATGTTTCTACTAAAGTCTACTCCAGCTAATGCTGGTACCCCATACATAGCCACCAAAGCTAAGGATTTTTATTAGGGTCATTACCAGCCCACTCCATAACGAGTTTTTTCATTTCTTTCGTAGGCGATGTTCCTGTAATCCATTCGGCAAGTTCATCTCCTGCTCCAGCTACTGGGACACCCATCATACCTGCCATAACTAAGTATTGACCAAAGAATCTAGCAATGGCTTTTTTATCTCCAGACTGGAATAATTCCACCATTAATTCAGTTTCTTTCACTGGATATTTTTTAAATTGTAATAACAATTTACCAATGGCTCCAAATTTAGTGAATAACTGTGGAGCATCTTTGTCAGAGTAGTCAAAGTTAGTTTTACGAACAAAGTCACGAGCTATATCAGCCTCTTCATCCGTTTTTCCCTTTGATATAGCCTCTCTGTATGCTACAGGTGCCGCTACACGTCGAGTGTATTTATCTGTAGCATTAAACATAAACATAGATTTTTCCAAGAATTTACCAATAGGCAATCCTTAATGTTTATGTTATAGATACTCTTTTCATTCATTAACGCTTGTGTTTCTAGTGCTGTATCTTCACGATTTAGACCAATCTTGTTAAACATTTTCTTCTCACTCATAGTGGTAGCTACCACCTGTTAAGGCAGCATCTCATAGCTTGTGCTGTAAGTTTATTAAACCCAGAGAAAGTAGTAATGTTCATTAGAGTGCCAAGCTGTGCAATAGCGGCTGTTGGTCTAAACATACCTAGTTTTAGTACAGTAACTGCTTGCATGCCAAATCCTAATGCATCAGTTACAGCTCTATCTCCAAACATAGATTTTACCAAGCCTTACCAAATACATCGTTGAAGATTTGGTTTTAGCATTCTATCAGCACCACTAGGCAATCCAACTACGCTACCAATGAAGTGTAAGAATTTCTTGGTAATCGTTTTGTGCACTCTTCCCACCTCTGCCGAATTGAGATTTATAATCTCGTCCTGTAATGTCACGATATAAGGCTGTGGACTTGTAATAGAATACACTTGTGGAATATATCTAGCATTGTAGCGAATATAATCTTCCATGTTACCTAATACGTCTGGGTTAGCTCCTTTAGCATTCATTCTTGTTTGGTTAAACTTATCTCTCATATGGTTACCATAATTGATTAATAAGTGTTTCTGAATGTCTAGTTTACCAACAGTTGGTTTTTAAACGGAATAATTCATCAAGGTTTGCGTGTTTACGCTCTTCTTGTAGTTGTTTTTGTCTATTCCCAAGTCTGCCAACTTTTTCTTTATCTTCTAGCAAAATCAATAAATTGTTCTCTGTTCAAGCCTTTACCTTTGGTAATAAACTCATCAATAATTTTAGCAATCATAGGGTAGCTATGGCTGATACGTTCAAAGCGTTTATTAATATCCTCTGGGGATTCTAATTCTTCTAAGATAGTATCGTAACTAGGGTCATAAGAGTCTTCATAGATAGCAGATGCTGTTCTTGCATCATCAAATCGAGAGCCATGCTCTACGATTGAGTAGGAATTTCCATCATTAGCGAATTGAGATGCGTATTCCATAGCATCTTTTTGTGTTTTGAAAGAAGCTAATTTGTCGTAGTGTTTATATTCACCATTTTTCATCATCTCGTACAACTCTGACTTTGTAAACACCATATTTACCGTGTAAGCTAGGAGTATAACCCCATAGCAACTTAGGTCTTTTGGTCCTCATCTTGCCCACTATCTTTTCCATGCTTGAACCTTATCATTGTAGATTTTCTCACGTAGAGTAATCCAATGATTGTAAGCATGAGCGACTTCTTTAGAGTAACCTTTATCTTTTAATAGCTTGAATGGTAGCTATTCTTGCTCTTTGCTTAGCATCACTATAAGAGCCGATTGTTTTTTAGCCCTGTATCAGATGCCAACACTCTCCATTTATTTTCTTTTGAAGTCCATAAATGCTTTATAGCCATCATTTTTAGCTCTTTTGTATCTTTCCTTAGCTGATGCCTCATCCATATACTCTTCAAAGATGTCATTATTTGTTAGGTTGACATAATACTCTTTACCATTATGGTTAACAGCTATTGTTTGAACAAAATCACGACCAAGTTCATTAATCTCTCTGGTGAGCTTTTTCAAACTCTTTTTGTTTTATTGCCCCATAGTTTGTTTCATTTTATCAAACAATCTATAGTAGTTTTGCATTAATTTAGTTTGGTCATTCTCAGCTTTCTCCGCCCATTTGATAATAGCTCCCGCTTGAGGAATATACTTTTGAATCATTCTGATTGAGAAGCAAACCATTTTTAAGACCCCAACCAGAGATATTACCACTACATGTATCACGGTTAATAATTTCTACATTATCTGGAGTTTTAATACCAGCTTTTTACTAACCTCTCTAGCCAGTCTTTTACCAGCTGATACGATAGGTTGTTCTTTAACTTCTTGTTCTTCTTTTTGAGCTTGCTTTTTCTGCCTCTGTTGGTTCTTTTTGTTCAGCTACTTGATGTTGAATCCTTCCCTTTTTGGAACTTGATTTCATCAAGTCTATCTGACTGTTCGAGTATCTTAGCAACGTTCTCATCTAATTCTAAACCTTTATCCCTAAAGTGAATGTTAATGCCAGCTTCTTTAGCCGCCTTTTTGATAGCTTCAAAAACCATCAACGTTCTTTTGTTCCTTAAACTCTTTAGATTCCATGTTAATAAAGTATGTCTGTCACCATTTCTGGAGTAATTCTGCTAACAGCTTTGATTTCTGTCACTCCGTTTGTGATGTGATAATTCTCATGGAGTTCTTTTTAAGAGTTGTTCAACCTTAGCACTAGGGTATGCCTTTCTAATTTCTTTAAACGTTTCTTTCCAAGTATCTTCATTAGGAGAGTTCGTCATTTCAAGTAAAGAACGAAGAACTGCTGCTGTAAAGTCATCTCCGTTAATCCCTAGCCTTATTAGGACTCTTTTACTTTTTATTATTTGACGTAATAGCTCCCATAATGTATTTAAACTGGTCATCTAAAGTTTTTCAATTTTTCAATGGAGTTTTTGCACTTGTATCTTGTCCTTCTTTATGGAGTTCTACAACCAGTTCTTTTTATTTTTTTCATCGTTGTCTAGTAAATTTCTATTTGTTAATTCGTGGTCTTTTGATTTCTTCGTTGCTATTTACATCTTGTAATACAGGAAGTAAAAAGTCAGTGCCTTTATTTCTATCTCCAGAAATACCCGCTCTACCATTGTTTTTCGACAAAACATCATTTAGGATATTTATAATCTCATCTTCGCTTAATTTTTCTCCTTTTTATTTTTGCTCTTTCTTTAAGATAGTTTTTAACTGTTCTATCGTTTCCAGAATGCATATCTCCATCACTAGATAAGTATTTAAGACCCTCATACCAATCATTCTTTAGGGAATAAGTAAATGGTCTTTGTATTTTTCTAGTTCTTTAATGCCAGGGTATTCAATAACTCTCTAATAGAGCCCGCCCATGTACTTTTTCTTCATTAAGCCTGGGCTTTTTGTCTTTATCGAGTCCGAATAACTCCAATAAACGAGAGATGTTTACAGTAGAGGCATGAATAAAGGAGTTTTTTTGATATTGGTTTTGGTTATCTTTTGATAACATTTTGCGTTTAAGTGTCAGTAGCTAGTCAAAAAGACTTCTACTTTATCCCTCTATAACAGTATGAGAAGAGTATGCAAAGTCTCATGTAATAGTCTATTCGGTTTTACAACGCCATTTTCTATGTCAGTTAGTAATTGATATGTCAATGATTGGTTGAACTTGGTACAAGTTTGCTATCAATTTTAAAACATAGCATCTACTAAAAGAGATTAAGCCATGCTGCTTTTTCTTCATGGTACATATCAGATTTACCATGAGAGGTCAGTTCATTATTTTTCTTACTTTGTGTTAAGGGCTTTATCTGCGTTATCTTTCGTTGTTGTGTCAACTAATTTTTCTTGCCAAATCCCATCTTCTAATACATAGCTCCGTTGAGAACTCGTCTTTTCTCCTGTAAGTCTTCCACGTCCGGAGTTTCCACCATTATCATTCCGCCCCCGACATGAACTTGTTCAGATTATCTTGCAGTTGTTCGCTTTGGCTCTCATTGACATTTCTGCCATTTTTCCAACTTCGCTGTTACCACGATGTCCTCCATTGTCCAGTTCCAACGTCTTTCCTTGAAGTTCAGACTGCATGTCGGATGGTCCCCGCCTCGTTGATGTTCAGAGCTACTTCCTTCATTTTCCTTCAGAGAATCTCTTGAGTTCCTTCGTGTACTCTCCCCGAACTTCACTGGTCCCAGTGGATACAGGTACTCGAATATCTCCCTCACTGTCTCCCATCTGATGTTTGATATTTTCATAATCTGCTTTCCCTTCTTTAATTACGTCAGTTAATTGTTTCCTATAATGGATGTGTTGCTTTATCTAACGAACCAGCCATAGAAATTGCATCTACCGCTAAGTGAGCAACCTTCGGGAGTAATGCAGAACCAGCAGAGTTAATGCCTTCCCTTTGTTACCTCAATACGACCTGTATGAGTGTCTGCTAATGCATTAAAATCAAGCTCTTTTTCTAGTGGTGAAACCTAATGAATATACGCCTTTACCTTTTGCCTAACAGTCTAAATACTGCTCTTCTAGCACCAAGTCCTTTTGTATAGTTGTTGATACCTTGATAAGCAAGCGTAATATCATCATCACTTAATCGTTGCTGTTCGTTATAATTGTTTGTTAGTCCTTTTAGGATGTTATGGTCTTCTTCTTTTTGTTTAGACTTACTTTGTTCTGTCTCAGAATCTTTACCAAACTGATAATTTGGAGCATAGAAGTATTCATTATCCATAACTGTTTTTAACTCTTCAACAGTTGGATATTCTTCTTTACTGTAGATGAAATGTTGACCTTCATCATTCTCATATACTCCGTACTTGTCGTTGCCAAATGTGTCGTTCAAGTATTTTTGTACCACAGGAACATCTTTTTTGTCAAGGGCAAGTGCAACAGCCTTATCTGGTGCAGTATCAATAGCAGCACTTACAACCATAGCTCTCGCTTCTAACGATGTTTTCTTATCATTTGCCTTTGTATTAGACTCCATTGTATCAGAGAAATCTTTATAAGATAACAAAGGTTCTCCTTCAAATGTAATCGTCCCCGCTTCCTCATTAACTTCTACGTTATTAACTTCGCTATCAATAAACATATTATCAGTATATGGAGTCACTAGGTTCACAAAGTCATTTTTGGATTTGCTCTGCCGTCCAGCCTTTTTCTTTGTCAAAAATCGAGGCGTATACCTAAATGTATCATCACCAAGGTCTTCTACACTTTTTAATGTAATAGCTGGTTTTTACATTGTTGTATTTTCGTTTGTCCTCTTAGGCTTTTGTCTCTTCAGCGACAGCTGTAGCAACAAGGAACTCTTTATCCTTCGTAGCTGGTTCAAATTCATCTCTGAAGAATTGTTTTGCTATATCTTTATATTTGTTTAAGTCACCTTTTTGTTTTAGAGTTTGTAAGCCCTTTGTCAGTTAATCTTAAAGCCTTTTGTCTATCCTTTTTGTGATTTAAGTAATGAGTTATGGAAACGTTCTTTAGGGAATAGTCCAGCTACAGCTTTTACTAGAAAGGTACGAACTCTTGCACGACCATCTTTACTAGCCACTGCTTTTTCTATACTTCCATATGTATCCACTATGTCTTTGTACTCATCGTCAATAATTCTTTTGATAACTGTATTAACTTCTGGTGGACTTAACTGTATCTCTGGATTATTAAGTACATTCTTCACCCAACCAGTTAAATCTCTAATAAATTTAGCTGGAGAGTTAAGCATTAGTAATCTCTCTTCTTGTTAATTCTCTTCTCCACTTTCAATATCTTTGAATAATTGCTTTTTTTATTGATTGGCTTTTCCAAGAGGAATACCTTGCTCAAGTTAGGATGAGTTTTTAATAAAGATGGATGTTTACATACGCATCTTTAATTTGTTTTCTTTATAGACTCAACTTTTCTATCATAGTCTTTATTCTTAGTTGTTCCGTTCTGAATTTGTTCTTTTTAGGACTGTAATATTATTGTCGATATCATTAATTTTTCTTTGTCATTTCTTTTTCGTCATATGCTTTCTTTCTAGTCTCTTCTTTCCCTATCTCTGTAATAACGAACAGATGCTTTAAGTCGTTGTATATATTCTTTATTTTTCTTTGTAACTTTCCCCTCGTGCTCAATGAGTTCGTTAATGGCTTGTTCTGCATTGGTTTCGCCATTCAAGTATCTATCTACAACTGCATGAGAATCTTCTTTGCTCCAAGATTTCTTTTTGTATTTGCTTTTGGTTTTTCTTTTTGTCTTTTTCATCGGTTAAAGCGACGGTATTACTATCTTTTCTCTCGCTTTTTCTTCTTCTGGAAAAATATTTTCTTCATTATTTTCCTTTTTCTCGAATACTGCTCTAGCTTTCTCTTCCTCTTCTTCGTCCTCTTTTGCTTTTTCTACTAATTTATCGTTGTCATCTTCTTTTGTTATTTTTCTCCCTCTTCAAATGCGGCTCTAGTCCCTTCTTCCTCTTTCTCTGCTCTTTCTGCTTGGTCTGCTAGTTCGTTATTTTCAATTACGTTATCATTATTATTTTTCTTCCTCTTTAAGTCTAGCTTGTGCCTCTTGTAATTTTTCTTTCGTTTTCTTGTTGTTTCAATTCTTTTTGTAGTGAGATTATCTGTATTTTTTGTTATCTTTTAATAGGAGTGAATAATTGTTCTTGCACAGATTTCTCTTTTTGTCTCCTTCTTTTTAGGAGTTTCTACTTTGGGAATAAAGCATCTTGGATATTTTTAAATCCTTGAGTACTTTTATCTCGAATAGCTTTGTACGTTTTTACTTCTTTCAACAGGCAATCCTGTTGCTTTAGCAGTCTCAATTAATTTATTTTGCTTCATCTAGGTAGAAGTTTTCAAACCTTTTTATCATCTTTTTCTCAGCTTTCACGTTTATCTTGTTTTTGTTTTTCTGTTATTAAATGCATTATCTATTTTTCCAAGACTTGCATTTTCAAAACCTCTTTTTCTCAATTCATCTTTAGTTGTAGCTGGGTTATCTGTTTTTGTTTTTTGTATATCTTCTACATGTCTTGCAATGTTGTCAAATTGTTCTTTTTGTATATGTATTGCCAGGTTTAATTCCCTTTTGTGCAAGTTTATTTTTGTAATCCAACAGGTTTCTTAGTTCTTTTTCCCGCTTTTGTGTTCTTCATTTTCTGTATTGTATTCGAAGTAGCCTCTCTAATTGCATACCCTGTATCCCTAATCAATTGGTCTTTATTTGGTCCATCTGGAACTTCCCTAAATGTTTCTTCTAAAAAGTCTTTGTTTACAGAGTCATTATAGTGACCGTTATACGCTTCTCTTTTTACGAACGTCCTCTTGTGCTTTTCTTTCTTGTTCTCTAGTTTCTGCCACTTGTTCTTTTTAGAGGCTACGTTCTTTTCCAATAGAATCCATAATTGCTTTAGGGCATAGTTCCATTATTAATAGATTCTTTGTCGTCGTCAGATAAGTTGTAACCAGCACTTTCAGCTCTCTCTACTAGAGTTGGTTCGTTGCTAGGTTCTTTCAGGTTTGTTCTTTTTCGTGCATTTCAACCGTAGCTACGGGAAAGTCTTCTAGCATCTTTGTCTGTGTACCCTTGTTGCTTATAATCATCTGTAAACGCATTTGGGGGTATTTGAACTTCTGGAGTATGCTCATCCATTTTTGGTGAATTTTCCATAGTAGCCCTAGCATTATTATTCATTTCTAGGATATCATCATCAGATTTACCTTGCTTTTTGGTAGTGGACAACATTTTAAACCATCCAATGCATCATCAAGTTCATCCCTAGGTCTTTTCAACCATGTGTTCTGGTGTTTCTTCTGATAAATCAAGAGAAACATTTTCTCTCATCGGTAGATGGTGCCTCTGGCATTACTGTCGGAGTAGTTTCTCCTAAATCAACGTTTCCACCTTCTTCATTAGGCGTTGCTGTAACAGGATTATCTGCCAGGGTAGGAGTTGCATTCATCGCTTGTCTCTGCTTGTTCTAATGCTAACTGGTTTTTCTTTTCGTTTTTCTTTTGAGACAACGTTTTACCAGAACTGAATGTACCGAAATTAAACCTAATGGAATGGAACCAACACCCGCATCAAATGCTTGGTCTTTCATATCTTGAGTCCAAGAAGTTGGGTCATAGATATTTACATTTTTATATTCTGGATTACCAAGTGCTTGTTCTTGGATTTGTTGTTGCCATGCTTTCGCGTAACTGCCTCACCTACAGCTACCAACACCAGCATTAACAGCTGTTGCAACGGCACCTTTAGCCAATACCTTTCCGCCACCAGTAGCAAACGCACCAGTAATACTCAGAACCTAAGCTACCCTTTGCATGGAAATTTTATCAAAGGCATAGTTTGCCATTGCAGGAGCCCAACCTTCATTGAAAGATGTTTTCATAGCATCATGAGGCTTGACTATGGTCCATACCTCTTTGTAGACCTGTCATATAGGTGTCACCCAGCATTGGTTGCATTTTCAATGAGACCACCCAGCTACTACGCCAGTTGCAAACTTACCCATTTTAGCTCCATATTGGACAAATTTACTAGCTTCGTATAGTCTGTTAGCCCATTTACCAGCACCAACTTCTGCACCGAGTGCTGTACCCACAGGACCACCAGCCACGCTACCAATAGCAGCTGTAGTCGCAATATCGCCAATTAAAGAAGGCACAGACGAACCTAATGCCTGTGCTCCTTGATTTAATGCGTAATTTAAGTAATTGCCTTCTTGCCATTGACCGCGTATAGGCATTAGCCTGTGCTTGTTTCCCAGCATATTGTGCTTCGTTGCCGAGTCCAGTTAGCTACTCCATCCCAGCCATGTTCTTTTTGCAAAGCCAGATACACCACCTAAGAGTCCTCCAACTCCCGCCCCACAGACCAGATTGAAGACTGTCAAGTAAGCCTTCATTTTTCATTTTGGGATATAAACCAGAGGCATCTAGTTGTTTAGCGTATTCTGCGGCAGCATTCTGTACCCCATACAGATAGTCGCTATACTTATCTCCTATTCGGTCTCTAATTAAAGCCATTCAATTACCTCCTACTCTTCTGCACTATAATCCAACCCATTACCACTTTGTTTTGTTTCATTTCTCTTATAATATACGTGTAGTCATTGTCAATGTCGTGAAGTTTTTTTGTAATGTAATAGGGTCGTCTTCCGCCATCGCTAGTGTATTTTTTGCTTCTTTAGTTGCGTAGTTAATGGCATCCACATCATCTTGAGATAATTCTCCTTTTTCTGCTACACCATCTAAAACACTTTTGAATTTATCATAAGCATCATTTGTATATTTCAAATTAGCGGCTGGGCTCATGGTTCGTTTTTTTCTCCACTAGAGCCGACCACCACCGCCTCCTCTACAGAGCCTCCTCCATGAGGATGTATCATAGCTGATAACATCATCATTTCTTTTTGTCTTTGCATTTGTTCTTCTTGTTGTTTTCTTTGTATTTGGATTTGAAGACCCATCTGTGCTAATTGGTTGTGACTCATTAATTGTGTTTGCATTGGATTTACATTCATTCCAACCATAGCTCCAAGCGTTGCATAAGCCTGTCTATTAGAATTGTTTTGGCTATTAGCAATCATTTGAGCTAGCTTACCAGCACCAGTTAATTGAGCATTAGCATTTTGTAGTTTAGCTTCTTCTTGTGCTTTTAGCTGCTAGCGGCGTTCATCATAGCTTTATCACTATCTTCGTAAAACCTAGAGGCAAATGCCCTCTTGCCTTATGGTGCTTGACGTACCAATTGTTCTTTAAGAGCTTCTCCCAGCAGCTGCAACATTTCGTTTTGGTTGCTGAGATGATAGCCATTACGCCTTCCTATCCAGTTTCTCATTTGGATTTTCAGTTACCATATTGGTTTTAATCCCGTCAACACTGTCTATCGGGCTTGCTCCCGCAAGTAAGCCACCCTCTTGACCAGCCTTTCCAAGCCATCCCTTTAGGCTATTTGTATAGTCTGCTTCTGAGGCTCCATAATATCCATTTTGTTTTAAGATATGAGAGTACTCATCTATTGTTTTAGCCTTTTAGGATTTCTGGATAATATTTAAAGAAATCATTGTACATGGCATCAGCATATTCTTCATCTGAGCCAAACATTCTATAGTAATTGCTACCATCTGGTTTGCTTATTTTTCTTCCCGTTGGGGTGGACTGTATAGTCCACCGTAATTATGATTTTCGACTGCTAATTGTGCGAGGTGCCGTTCGCACTTTCATGTGCTAGTTGAGCGGCAACAAATTGAGGATTTGCCCCATATTTTTTTGAGCCATAATATTCGCTATATTTCTAATACTGTCAATTCCTGCCATGTATTCACCTATTTCCCAGGTTTAAAAATCCATTAATATTAGGCATAGCACCTGAGTGCTTGGTTATATGTTTGATAACCTCCACCATGTAAGTATTTGCCTTTATTACGTTCTTCAAAAACCCCTCATATAATTGGATTGTTCCAAGAAACCTTTACTCAAGTCAGATGCATTTTTCTCTGTCAATTGTAGGACCTTGATAGCCACTAGCATATAGTTGAGAAACTTCATTTCGGAAGTCTTCTCCTTTAAGTTGAGATAATCCTCCTAGTTTATTACTAACCTCGCCCTAATTGATTAGCTTTATCTGTAGCCATTTCATTATCTAGGTTTTTAGCCTCACCTCTACCAACGTAGTTTGAGTATAATAGACCCCCTACATTTGCTAAAGCATTTCCCATAATATATCCTAAGTCGGCTTCTGGTCTATACGGAATAAAGTTCATTTTGCTCCTCCTCTGTAAATCCTTCTACACAAATACCATTTGCATAGAACATAGCAGAACCAGATACAACAAGTTCGTATACAGGAACATCTGATTCTTTAAACTCTACATTGACTAATTTCTCAAATCCATTATCAGTTAGAATTTCATCTTTATCTTCTAGGTCTTTCACAGCAACTGAGCCACGTCTGTCCATACTGTCTGTGTAGATGTGCAGTCCACTTCATGTGTCTCTGTAGTAACTGTATGAATGTCTTTTTCCCCACATTCGATAATATCCAATACAATCTCAATACCATCTTTAGATACCAAGACGTCATTTTTCTCTACCTCTACAATAGGAATGTATCCATAGTCTGTTTCAACCGTAACATATTCTGGGAAACATGCTAAGAAACTACCAACACCACTCATTAATCCACCTAGGAACCCAGGTCCTTTTTGAGTTACTGTGGTTCTTCCGTTGTTAAAGGCTTGCCTGTGAATTTAAAGCATCGTTTGTTGATTTACTTTGTCCTTGATGCTGTAAGATAAATGTTGCTCTGGGTTTTGCAAAAAGAAAATTGGTTAGCTTTGTGTGCTACTTCTAGTGGACTTAATGCGAATTTATATTTTTGGTCTAATAAGTCTTTAGCAGTGCCAAGGTCTTGCGTATAGTCTTTTGACATTTGAGCCATCATATTGCTTTGCATATCATTGACTGTTGTATTGTAGCCCTTGAGCTATCTACTACGCCATTACGAGCCATTTTCGCTAGACCTTGCCCCATAGTATTTTCATAAATACGATTGAAGTAATTCATTTTAGCATCGCTGTATACTTTTGGTAGTTGTCCAGTAGCCAACGTTGCTTGTTCTTTACGTAGCCCGTCAATATCATTTACAGTTTGTCCGTAAATACCTTTCCAGTCTGGGTTCACTACATCACTCTAACATAGCAGTCCCACGATTGACCAGTTTATCAATACTCGGCTGAATAGATGCTAAATACCGTTGTTGTTGAGCTATTAACGCTCTTTCTTCTGGGGTTAGTTGTCGTTCATGATAACTTGCTCCACCTTACCCATTATCTATCTCCTTTACAAAATAATAATATGTTGTGCCTTCGATGCATTTAAAATCTATGCATTTAGATTTAGTAAGACGCTCATATGCCCTAGGATTGAATGGACTAATCGTAGAAATTGTAGATAATCCCGCTCTTCGTGCAAGCCATTCTATAATTGGATATAAAATCGCAAAGAGACCCACTAAAAACACCCACTTCTAACCTATCCGATAATAAAAAGTGTACGCAAATAAAGAGCCGTCATCGTGCACGTACAAGAGTGGATAAAAATCTCTATCCCAATCTTCAAAAAGTCTTTTTCCTACTTTTTCTTTATATTTTATTTGTCCATTTAATAACATCTTCTGTCTTAGGCATATGTCCTCCTACTAAAGAAAAAGGCACCCATTGAGGGTGCCCTATTATCCATATGGGTTTCTTCCCTGCCCATGTAAATTCTTTAAGAAATCGTCGTGCTTGGCTGATTTCTTTTTAGCTCCGAATCCAGAGCCACGTTTCCCTCCGCTTGAACTAGAACCTTGGCTAACCATAGCCTCTCTTTCCATTACAATATCGAAGGAAACGAATTTAAAAATGATAGGACTTGTAGTATCAAACATAAATTGTAAGATAGGAGCCCTAATCTGACTTTTTAAATTCTTTTTTTGTTGTTCTTTACTTATCCAACTACTGATTTATCACCTCATTGTTAATGTGAATTCTACCAGAGCCAGGTACCTTTGCCTCTACGTCAATGTACGTTCTGTACACATTCATTTCGTGAGTGTCTCTTAGTTGTCCTGTAATAATCTCTTGGTAGATTGGCTCTCCATTATCTGTTGTGTTTTTCCATGTTAATTCGTAGATGCCACCAGATTCTGCTCCTGTGTTCATAGCTACCAATACGTGGTATCTATTTTCACATACAGACATGATGTCACCAGGGAATGTCCACATAGAAAAACGCCTTTAAACCATAGTGATATACGAATAAAGTATTTCCACTATTTCCGCTGACTACAAGTTGTTTTGTTCTTCGTAGGTCGGATACAAAAGGATTATCAACTTGCTTTTTTAGTAGCGGATTACATTTATCTCCAATGTCTTTAGGTTCAAAGTTCGCATACGACATAGACGTTGAATAAGACTTTAACCCAGTAGTTGACATAAACACAACGTCCTTGCTTAGGTTCGTAAGTGCATGCCTTGAAATGAAATCCTCTTCTGTCCTAAAGGAGTAATATTCCATTCGCTAGGCTCGTTCTGTACGTTGTAAATAAGACCATTAGATTTGAATACTAAGAGGTCTGTAGCTAATTGTGCAACACCTAAAATATCGCCACCATCTTTATACCCAACGTTGACATCCTTTCTAGCAGAATCATCGTTTGAATTTTCGTGCCAGTCTTCCTCGTTCCCGATAGCTGAATAGATTAACAAGTCTTGCCCTGTTTTAGTAACCACTACACGACCGAATCTCTCGAATACTATATCAGCATTAGGTGAAGCAGAAATCTCTGTTAGTTCTTGGTAGTTGTATTTTTGGAGCTTGCTCCGCTTGCGATAAGTAGATTTCCACCAAACTTACAACAAGTAGGTCTTTCAGAATCTCCGTTAAGTGTTCCAATTAACTGTGGAGTTTTTACCAAATTCATAACGATATACTTTTTCTATTCTTTAAAAAATATAAAGAAATCATTCATTTCGTAATCGTTATATACATGAGTAACTCGGACGTAAACAAGTGAAGGGGGCACCTAGCCCCCTTCTTGTTCGTAGTTTATCCCTTCAATGTCAAACTCGAAGTTTTCTAGTTTAACACATTCGTTTTTCTGGGAGAAATTCTGGGAACGTGCTACGTTCATTCCACCTGTTAGGTCAACTAAAGTTACTGTTTTTAATCCTTTGGGATTTACCTACCTTTTTAGCCATTAACTATCCTCTTTCTATAGCGTTTCAATCGGATGCGTTTTAAGCCACTCCTCTAACGTAGCAGCTGACTCAAACACATATTGATTTTTGGTAGAGTCCCAACGATAAATAATTGTTCCCGTCACCGACACCTCTTTTAGTCTTTCTCTCCAGGTATCTGCATTAGTTCTTGAATTATATTTATTTTCTAAATTGTAAGATTTTCCAAGAATGTAAAGAGAAGAGTATTCTAATGTATTCATCCTTTAGAGACTATATACTTAGGAGGGTTTTTAAGCAGGGCTATTAAGCCTTTCGGTAATCCGAGAGAATAACTAGAACCACTATCCTGTAAAAGCCCTATTTTAATAGTTCCGTTTAATGTAACATTCCTTAAAGAGTAATCTAAATTTCTATCAAACTTCTTGTTAGAATTATTTTCTTTAACTTTCTTGCTTTGCAATCGCTCTATAAAAACTACTATCAGACAAATCAATAATATCGTAATTAGAATTATCAATTAATCTCGTAAATGCAACTTCACTACTATATCCCCAGTTATTATCACCACTAAAGAGGTAGTTTTCTAGGGTGTTCTAGCTGTTTTCTATATGGAGCTAAATAAATGTTCTTCTCTGGAATATCTCCAAAAGTTCCATAATAATCACACTCCCTGTATGAGAATTTGCTAACATTAGAAATTGTTTTTCTCTTTGGTAACTATTTCCTCGTAGTCTTTTATTACCTGTAGTGTATCTAACCTTTTACGGCTAACCCATCAGCAGGAGTAATAGAGACCGCTAATCCCTCATCTTCTAATACAACTTGAGGTTTATATGGCAACCCTTCAATTCTCGGTGCCTTCTTTTTCATAAACTCTACAAATTTCTCAAGACTGTCCGCTTCAGAATTCAAGAATCGGATAGTGATTTTCTTTTATGCTTGAATCACTTTCTCTGCGAATGTTTCATTGATAGAATTGTTGCCTTGTGTTCCCTCTACGGCTGTATTACCATTAGAAGATAACATTTTGATACGTTCTACGATAGCACTATCATCTAATGTATCGGCTCCTTTGAATACCTTTTTCTATTAGGGCTTGCTTGATATTGTTTCAAAAGAGATGCCTTTTTCTGCACTAGATTTACGTTCTTTATACTTTGTAATGAATGTATCTAACTCATTGACGATTTCTTCGATTACCATACATACCTCCCTACAGTTTACTATTGATATCTTTCAACTTATCAAGAATACTTCTAAACTTATCGTCAATCTCAGTTGACGATACTCTTAAAGAGTTCAGAAAAATCTTGTTTACTTCCTTGATTGCCTTCGCCTAACCAAATTTCATAAGCTGACTTCCCTCGGACGTTGCCTAAATTTATTCTAGCCATTATGGTAGCCTCCAAAATCCTAATATATCAAACATGTACCTACGATTATTACCTTGTACTCCCCATCCTTTAATAGCATGACTGTTAGGGCTCTACATAAATGCTGTTATTGTTAGTATCTACAGCTGTCTCTAATAATTTAATAGGTACTGGGAGCATCATTTGGTATGTGCAGATTATCCCTCCATCTCCACTATCACGTGTCATACGTATATCAAGGTGAAGTTTACCTACCCCCTGTACTAGGATTCCATTCTAAATAGCCACGACCATCGCCATTTGCACCAGCCACAGCTATCCCCCAAACAACATTAAATACCCTAACTTCACCTATATTTACGGGTGGTGTTTTGTGGCGTTGTATTTTCTCTATAGGTTATATCCACCCACAAATTGCCGTTGTCATCAACTGAAAAAGGTACACTCTGGTGCTTGTCCTTGATGTACATTATCTTGTACTTGTATTACCTTTTGCTTCAACTGTTCGATATCACTTTTATTGGCTTTTTCGTTACGTAAAGCCTTAACGTCCGTACTGATTGTTGTTGCTAATGATTTGATTCCTTCGATAACCCCCATAAATCCTCCTATCCATTTAAGCCTTGTTGGTATACGCTACAAAATCAACGTCATTCAACCCTAAAGAATTTAATACGTTACTTTTTGTTCCTCTGATAATGTTTGACTCTCATCGAAACGTAAACGGTTATTGATAGAGTTAGCCATTGCAGAAGCACCTGCTTTGTCAGATTCGATATAGTAGCGATTTCTTTCAAGGTGTCAAATGCTTCTGAGCACCACCAACAACTTTTTGCTACTTCCTCAGAGATTGTTGGTCGCACCAAGTTGGGAATCTCTGTTTTAATCCGTTCATAGATTCTTGGACTTTATTGTTCAATGCTGCTTCGTCAATACTTCCCATTGGTTTATTTTTCAAGCACAACCAAGCGTCCACGGATACCTTTCACATCTTTAGAAATTTCTTTTACAAAAAGATTGATTCTTTCAATTAAATTCATACTAGTTACCTCTTTCAAGTAAATACATTGTTACAAAAATCTGGAGCATCTTCGGAAGTTCTCCTTTAGGTCCTTGTGGACCCATAGGACCCTACTTCCCCTTGTTCCCCTTTTGGTCCTTGGATACCTTTGGCACCAGACAAATCAATTAAGAAGGTGAATCCCGCATCACCTTTAACGTACATTTTAGCGTTATCTTCATTCTCTGTATCGGACGTGTTAATCACAACAAAATCGCCAATACCGACAGAAGGGTTATTAAAGTCGGCACTCATTTCTGCTGTAGACGAGTACACTTTAGAGATTCTAAATGGAGAACCCATTTCGCCTTTTTCTCCACGAGGACCTGCTTCACCAGTGGGACCTTGTAAACCTCTGTTCTCCTTGTGGTCCTGCAGGACCTGTCAACCCTAACATCTCCTTTTTCTCCTTTTTAGCTTGGACAGTTGCTCTTCTGTAGAGTCACTGTACAAAAAGGGTCTCCCTTTTCACCTTTCTCTCTTTATCTCCAGCATCACCTTTTGGACCCTTTTGAGAGACTCTAGTTGCTCTGGGTAAAGTCTTGATAAGTAAAAGGCATCACCCTTATCTCCCTAAGACCAAATTTAACCTCGATTTTTAATAGGGTCGGGAGGCTTTACTTCTAACTTGTTATCCATATTCCTCCTATTTTCGTAATCGTCCTCAAGTACATTGGTACTCATTAAATCCATTAGTTTATCCATATGAGGAACACCGCTATCTCCATATTCTCAATAATAGAAAGTGATTCACTATAGCATACATAACCTATAGTGAACGTAATAGCTCTAATACCTAATTCAATATGACTGTTAGCTAAAGCGGAATCTATCATATCGCCAGCGACTAACAATAAAGCAATTTGAATAACTTTGCTAACAAAGCCAAAACCTAAGTGAGAACTATTTATTTTGCCAGCTCTAAATGCTGGTACCCACCCATAAAAGCACTAATAACAGTAATTCTTTCTTTGGGAACTCCCTCCTCTTGGAGGTATTCATAACTGATAGCAAACCATTTTGTAATAATGTCAATTACGATAAGCCAAAAGATAGCTTGTGCAATATAAGCTACGTCTGTTTTATGAATAGACATAATCAATGATAAAAAAGCTACCAGCCACTACCTTTATCTCCCAATAGTCTAATAGTTTTGACAAATGGTGACGAATCTTTCGTAAACATCTAATGCATCTGCTAAAACTATAAAGCCTCAAAACGGATAAAAACCTATCGGAGGTGGGAAATGCTCCTGTAACCATTTAAGCATTAAGACCTCCTAATGATAAGAAAATACCAGGACTTACAATAAATCTACCTTTAGTAAAATCCTGGTCTTTTTACCTTCTTTATTTCGTTGTAAAAATATCATACCAATATTCACCAACCTCTTCGTAATTGAGACCCTCTGTGTCAATCTTAGAGGTTAGTTCGCTAGGAAGTAGAAATCTACAAGCCATGAGGGGCATCTAATACAGTAGATACCGCCTCGATTAATACTTGGTCACTTTCTGCATCTTCTCTAACTCAATGTAAATTGGTAATCCGTAATATCTACTCGGGGCGTCATGACTATCTTTAATCCGTAATTGAAAGAAAAGTCATCCCCTTGATTCACCCACTAACTCTTGCGTTGGTGGCATTAGTTTTCGTTTAGCCAATTTACCTCCTTATTAGTTACTCAGTAGCTTCAGAACGTTTAGCCTCTTGTTCAGCAAGCCATTCAGACACTAATTCTACGTATCGTTTAGGGAATAGCTTTTTACCTTCCACAGCTTGTTCCTTTGTTAATACCCAGCTACCATTAAGAATTAGTAACCGTAAATTGGAAACCATTGTTTTTGAAAATGTACATATCACATTTCTCCTTGCATAACATAAAACGGCATACATATCCGTTAAAAACTAATCATTTTTATCTCCTATTAATTTAGCCATTGTTTCACTTAATTCAGAAAGAGCAGACATAATTTGTTCGTTAGATACAGTTGGAACTGGGGTTCGTCGTTTATTCTGTTTTGGAGTTGTTTCAAGAAACTCGTCTCGAAAAAGTTCTTTTCTTTTAACAGGTTCTTGTATTCTTTTAGGGTTTCCATCATCTCCTTTTATATATTTTCCAGATTGTACAGTTCAAACTGTTCTTGCGTAACGGTATATTCGGTCTCTTCTTCTGAAGTGAATAGTCTGTAGCTTTTTTCAAAAAGAATTCTATATTATAAAACATATCTCACCTACGATACTTGCTTAGATGTTTCTTCTTCAATAATAATTACTCCTCCATCAGATATTTTTGTATCCACTATTTCTATATAACTCTGTCCATTAGTTCCTGCTCCTTCAATAGGTATTTTTCCAACCCAAGCATCTGGACAAGCACCAATAGTAATAGTAAATTCTGGGATAGGTTCGTTTTCTGGGATACTTATCTCTTGAATCACTGGCTGAGACATTCCCATTTGGTATGCAAAATACCTTGCATTTCTCTATGGTAACTTTTCTTGCACCATGATGGGAATTGCTTTGTATTTTGCTTGGTACTGGGCACCAATAATATTAGAGAAGGTCCAAAAATAACCGTCCCCCATTTGCTCATCCTTGTCCCGTAAGTCCAAGACATTTTTAAACGACGGAGACATTCCATTTTTCTAGACTCACTTTATCCGTTGTATTTACCTCCAAGAAAAAGCTAACGAGGGTATTTGTTAAATAGCCCAGGATTTTAAATGAGTGCTGTAGCTCCCATCCGCTAGGGTACCCCAAACCAAAATCACTTGCAAAGAAAGTTTCTGCTGGTTGTTCATTATACTTCCACGAAGGATGATAATCACTGATTGGATATTGTTTTTCTTGGTTGTTACTAAAGCCTCGACCAATATTTCTGTCTTTTGATGTGGAGCGTGATTGATTCCGCCAACTTATTTTTGTTTCTGAAGTAGCTGGTCTTGCTTTCCCTATTGCAGAACTAGCTCCTATTAAAACAACCTGTAAAACCGTCTATTTTTGGCTTGAATTTCTTGACCCCTCTTCCAGAAAGATTTGTTATTACGAATCCAGTTTTTCTGTATAGAATAATAGTTTTTCAATAGGAAAATCTATAGCTATAAACTTAACAGGAGCATCAAACGGTTTATAAACTTTAGAAAATCTGGTGCATCAACAATCCAACCTAGAGATTCATTTTCAAAGGAAGGTCAAAACCAACTCTACCAACTAAAAACCAGAAATAATATTTAATCCTTTTTAGAGTTATATTTAAGTTATCGAACTCTGTACGGACATTTTATTTGTAACTCACTGCACCAGCTATAACATGAGAAACCTCTTCCGTACTGATGTCATCATCAGCCTCAATGAGTTACTCTTTCAACAAAGGTAGTATATCCACGAACGCTAAACATTTGATTTTTGCCCTAATCTATATCTCCATACTTTATTTCTTCTCTTGCAGCTGGAAGGCTTTTCTCCTAATAAATCCCTCCGTTCACTGTGATTTTAATCCCTTTTCTCTTGGTAAAAATAACTGGAACTTCATAGGGAGCTCAAACTATTATATCTGAAGTTTTTCTGCCTCTGCGTAGTCCCATGGTTTAGCCCTAAATTAGTCCAGTTGGTTTTTCTAATTGGGTAAATGCTTCTATTTCAAAGCCGGTATTTGATACATTAATAGCTCTACAATGAATTTCTCAGTCCTAATCTCCCCGTGAGAACTGGTCCCATATATAGGGGATTTATATCTGAGTGACTCATGACAAATGGAGTTGTGTCCCAGTTAATGTTAATTCTATCCCCGTGTCTCGCCTCTCCCTAATCATTCGACGAACAGAGCCATACGGAACACCTTTATTGTCATACCAAATTAAGCCACTATCACTAAATTTAGTATAGGAACCATTTCTTTGCCCCACAGACATCCCCGTTCCATCAATACGGACGGAGCCACCTTGAATAGACGTCCCAATCTCGCTTAGGTCAATAACCCCAGCTCCTAGTTTATCTACAGTAACACTGCCTGCTTTAATTTTATCGCCTGTAATAGAATCGGCTACGAGCTTATCACCTGTAATAGATTCAGCCTTTAGCCTATCAGCATCAATAGAGCTTGCTTTTATACGATTTCCTTCAATACTGTTAACCTCCATATGGTCGGATGTAATAGCTTTGCCAGAATCTTGTCAGAAGTGATGGAATTAGATGCAATTTTGGCTGAGGTAATAGCATTAGCAGAAATCTTATCTGTAGTAATTGCTCCTTCAGCAATTTTAGTTCCTACGATAGCATTAGTACCAATATGCTTAGCAACAATAACTCCATCATCAAATACTGTCTTATTAGTAATGTGAACAGCCTCTGGAGAATTTGTTCGTTAGTCCCCTTTTTCTACAGGAGTAGAACTTTCACCTTCTCCAAACACATCTAGGTATGCAACACGAATCCTATATGTACCCATAGCACATACAAAGTTATATGTATTATCTTCCGTATAAAACTTTTCCTCATTAATGTATACATTAGCCCCATAACAATCTTCTGGAATTGTATCAAAGTGAATCCGTAGCCCCTCTAATGTAGGAGTAACTGTAACGTTTTTTGGAGCATGAGGAACTGCCTTGGCATAAGGTAACTTTAAAGGAGAGGAGTAGCTATTGCCCACGCCCTGTTATATAAGTATGCTGTACCAGACCTTCCAAACGGCTTTTTCTGTTGACATCAAATTAGTTGCAACTTCTAACCTGTTAAACAGATTACCAGGATGTTCATCTAGTCTTAACTCTGTCCACATATACTGGTTTTTGGTCATACTGTTTTCAAGACCAGTAGACCCCTTTTTGTTGAAGATTACAGTGGCTTCGTAAGGAGGTCTTGGAACATGTTTATTAGGCTCTACATAATGAGTAATAGCTGGAGCTTTAGCCTCTATAGACTTGGCATTGTAAACATCTTTGCCACGAACTCTAATTAAATAGTTTTGACCAGGCTCGATATTATCAATCAGATACTGATTGGTCTTTGTAGTTTCATAATGCTTGACCCATTGTTGATTAGAAAACCCAGCGAGAGTTGTGTGAAAATCGCCAATTTTAATATCAATAACCGCACCAGCATACTTCTTGATATTGTCAGAGTTCCATTTAACTAATCAAGGAAATATTGCCATTCACTGCTTTTTCCTCTACAGTAATCGAAATGGACTTGTTCATCAATAGTCTCTGGAGTATCTGCTACTGCATTGTAAACCTTAGTAACTTCTCCTAGCTTTTCTGTAATGTCGTCTTGTAAACCTTTTAGGTAGTTTTTAAGTAAGGAGACAAACTTTCGCCCATCTCCTAGTATAGAAGAAGGTAAATTATTAGCACCGTTGTCCATAACATCCCTCCTACAATAAACCTACGATAGCTTCTACCATGTCTTGCTCTACATCCATGTTAAAACCATGATTAGACATGGCAAGAACAATAACAAGTTGAGCAATAATATTGCCGAAGGCTTCGTTATCGAATGGAACCTGGTCTGTAACAGCTGATACAAACTTAGGTCTCTTATAATAACGAATCTTCATTGGTAATTTCCTATACAGTAGCTGTTCTTCTCTAACTATAACTGGAGCTTGGTTAGTTGTTTCGTACCAATCTGCTGGTACTTCTTCTGTTTCTGTGTGAATGTATGGTCTCCTACTACTTCATAGTATCCATGGTCAATCAACACATGCCAAATAAAGTTAATTGCATCATTAATATAGGCAATTAGCTCCTTATCTTCATATCCACTTTGGATATTATCACTAAGACGGTCTCGAAGTGCCGCCTTGTCCATTAGCTCTCGGACTGTCATCTACCTTCACCTCTCCCGTTATAGACTTAACATCATACACTGTATATGTTACTAATTGTCTTTTTGTTGTAACACTTTTATCAAACGGAACTGTATCAGATAATACTTTCACATGTGGTCTACTAGCAAAGTATCTCACAGTTAATGTTCCATCATGATTAGGGTTCATATGGAGACAACTTGATTCCATCTACTTCTTGATGATATTCAATAGGGAATTGACCACATAAAGAAATGAAATCTTCTGGTCTTGCTACCTTAGCAGTTCCCCTGATATTGAACGTCTTAATTAGTTCGGGACTGGACGCTTCTGATAGCTCTAAAGCTTAGCCTGTCAATGGCTACATTTAAACTCATCAATAACTCTTCGTCAGATAAGGCTAGCTTTTTGCATATCTCCTAATCTCTGACGAACGAGGATAAGTAAATCGTTAGCTGTCATTTCTCCTCCTAAAACAAAAATTGAACTGGTTCATCTATTGGTCCAGCAGACTCTGCTTGTACTAACTTGTTAATTTCAGCAGTAATTAAACCTGCTATCGTATCAGCACTCAAAGTTGCCATTCAATAAACCAGCAGTATATCTAACAAACATATCATATAAAAGATATGGTAAATCTATTTCATCTTCAATAGATTCAATAGGGTCAAGGATATATAAGTACAACATATTCACTGGACTGTTAATTTTTACAGACCCTCGAATAAATTTGTATCCACCATCATACCCCTCAAAGATTTGAAGCCACCAAAGTCATCTAGTAGCTTAGCTATTCCTTTAACAGGATTTAATTTTTCTCTTTGTAATCCAATAAGACTTAGCATTAATTAAAGATAGGTTCACATACCTTAATACTAAATTCAGGGCATCTATAATTTCTGGGTCACTATGCTTTCTAGTGGCGTTTTCCCCAATACGTAAAAGGATTGAGGTAACTACATCACGAATAATAATCATAGTACACCTTCGTTTTCCCAGTAGTTGTTCTAAAGTTTCGATTTCTCATTAGCCATAGCCGAATCCATTTCTCGTACTCTACTTTTATGTGCTTGGCAAGATAATGCCATCTGTAATTCAATATCGCTATCAAATCTATGCCTAGAACACGAGCAATACACTTGGCTTTTGCCTCCGTCTATGCGACCTTCTTGCCCACTATTTCTATCTTCTCTAGCTTGTTTAAGGATTTCTGTTTCGTCATAGGTATGGCTAATCGTCCAGGTATCCTTTTTCCACTTCTACTGTTGTACTAATTCTCAAGGTCATACCCCTTATAACAAAAAGAGGGGTGATATACCACCCCATAGGATTATTTTTGTAATGCCGTATAAACGAGCATTTGCGATTGGAGCAGTACACTCTAGTGTAGCTGTACCAGTGATAATGGATTCTGGTAAGTACCACGTCGTTCCAAGTCCTCTTTGGAATGGAATCAAGTAGCCAAGTTTCCAGTATTGTAAGTCAAGTAAATCGACTACATCATCAGTATACATACGATGAGCAATCAACTGAACAACGCCGAAGTCAGTTTCTAAGACGTCTACTACTTGAGTAAGTTTCTTAGCTTCCATTGCAACGTTACGTTGTGCGTTAGCAGTAAATGTAGATGCTTTACGTTTGTTTTTACCAGACATAACAGCAATGTCCACATCGCCACCACGACCCCATACAGCCTGCATTGCATCATTCAATGCATCCATGTTAAATTCGCCAGCTTTTGCTAAAGAACCAGCGTCAATGGAGTTGCAATAAGTCAATTCCATTGACCCAGCTGTAACAGCAGCACTAGGTTTTAACTCGAGAGCCTGTTGTTTTGTTAGTATCTTCTGCAGTTAAATGAAGACTAAAAGTATCTGGTGTAATCGCCTTAACAAAGTATTGTGTATTAGGTTTCAACTTAGAATCAAGTGTATTACCTTGAGTTGCTCCTCAATCGTTACACGGTCACCATTAATAAAACGATGAGCGGATAATGTAACAACGCCAGCTGCATCCATTGTTACTTCACGGAAGTTATCTAAGAGTATGGAAGACCACCAAAACGACCAGCAGTTGCATCGTCAAATGGAACTTTCGTTTTGTTAGTAACGATAGCATATTCCAAATCTCTGCAATCTCTTTAGATGCTTTCCAACATTTGGTAGCCTTTTCATCACGTACACCATACTTTTGATAGCTTGAGTGATGTCGGACATGTGTAGTGTTCAAATTGTTGAGTATAGTTGGATTCACGTCTACGAGGTGTAGCTTGGCGAGTAGAGAAGCCAGAACCTCTAGTGTCGCATTGTCCATCGCAGGTCGTAAAGAATCGCATAACCAGTTATGTTCTGTAGAATGTACAGAAAGTTTTCCAAATCGGGAAGTCAATAAAGTTTGGTCTGGGTCGATGTTCGTAATGAAATCCAATTGTTAATCTTATGCTTTCGCATAAGTTCAGACTATATCATCCTTGTTCGGGTCTAGCGTATAGTCGTTGGGAGATTATGTTTTTGTCTGTGGGTATCTAATCGTGACTGCTTTCTTGAATATTGAATCCAAAGTCCGTAGATGCCAACGATTTGAGATTATACGGAAAGCATATACATCTTTTTAGGAGCTTTTTGTGGAACTTCGCAAATCTTTTTAGTTTCAATTCCTAGACTTGTGATAATTCGTTTTATATCAAGAATCCAAGAATAAGTGACTCTATATCCACATTCAAAGTTGGTGTTATGCCCATTACTTCTCATGCTAATGTAGCCATCACTATCTAAAATTCTTTTATAAACTCATTCGTAAGGTTTTACTCCAAAGGTATACGTACTTAGAATTACTTGTAATCCCAAGCTATCCTCGTATATTTTTTCGAAATAAATATTTCCAAGAGAACAGCTATACACCTCGTTCCCTTTGTAGTTTTCTCGTTTCAATGTCTTGGTTTTACTGACTTCCTTTTTATTTTACTAAGAATACTAGCTGTGTATTCGATAAAATCTTTGTCTATAGCTTCTAAGCGAAATATATGATTATTGTCACTTCGCTTTTCTATATGTCCATCTCCAAAACATAAACCTAACAGATAAGCATAATCCTTCTCTGCTGATTGCCCATTGTCCATATGTTATATCTCCTTTGTTTTCACACTTTGTAAAAAGAGCTTTAGGGTTTCTAGCATATAGCTAGATTTTTACATGAACAATTTCTATTTATTCATGTCCTCGACCTTGCCTACTACCTTATAAGACTTTACAGCAGTTTCTTGTGCCAAAGTTAAATCTCCTATTTTTCAAAATAATTCATTTGGGCTAATAATTTAGCCTGTTCATCAATATTCAAATTTCGTAATTTAGAGTAGTCAATCTCTCTTGTAGGGTTACCTGGTTGCGTAGTTGCCGCCCCAGCTGGCTCTACATAAGGTGGTTTAGGACCACGTTGTTGAGGGATTGCTTGTTTTTAGCGATTGTTGGTACGTTACGTACACCATAAAACTCGTTTTCTCACAGCTGTCATGTATTGGTCTACAATATTTGCATCGTAATTGTCTAATGCCTGTTTAATTTGAATTGCCTGTGCATATGGGAGTTCATTTTAGTTTTTGTAATGCATACGCATCAATCTCTCTGTAGTTAGGGTCTTGTGTGTATTTGTGCATTGTTTTATTGAAATTGTCTACGACAGCTTGTCGTTGAGCTTCTTCTTGCTGTTGTTGCCACACTTGAGCCTTAACTGTTGCAATAGAATCAGCAAAAGCCGCTTGGTGCATAGTGTTATATTCATCGAATTCTTCTCCCGAATGTGCTTTTCAACTTCTGCCTTTAGCGCATTCTGCTAACTTTTCATAGTAAAGTTTTTGTGTGAACTGAGGTTCACTTGGAGTTGGTTCTTGAGTTTGTTGAGGCTGTGCTTGTGGTTGTACTTGAGGTTGCGGAGTATACATTTGCATTTGTCTACGCTCATCAGCAAGCTGTTGCGTTTTGCGTGTATAATCTTGATTTCTCATGTATCCGTGGAGCAACTCATCTAAACTAACTTCTTGTTCCACCTCTGTTGACTTTTACGACGTATGTTTCTGGGTTCTGGCGGAGTCGATTGTACATTTGGAGAGTCGTCACTCTCTCGGGTGTATTCGGTTCTGCTTGATTCTGGTCATCGTCCATAGAGCCACCATTAAAGACTGGATTCCCATCTTGGTCAATACCAAAGTCGGGAATATCGTCTGGTTGAGAGTCCACAACGGGTTGCTCTCCTGTATCTACACCTTCGCCATCAGCGAAAAGTTGTGTTAATTTTAAGTTCTTCTTTCATATTTCCTCCTTCACTCCCCATAGGGGTTGGTGAAATTATTATTTTTAGTATGGGTTGTATAATTGAGCTTTTTCTCATAATCGTCTGAAATTTCCTCTAGCCGCAGAAGAATTATTCCGTCCCAATTATTCTCTGTTGGGGCAGACGTATTTATGTCCTCCCCAGAATTTAGCTCTTTTAATAAACTAGCTCTTTAAATTCTTCTGGGTTATAGAATGACGGGTTTCGTAATAACTGCAGAACCTCATAACTTGGTCTCAGAGTAACTATTTTGAGCAGCTCTAGCAGCTGCTTCAGCTTCAGCTTGTTTACGCATTTCTTCTTGTTGAGCAAGATATTCAGCATAAGGAGCTCTTAAAGCACCGATAGAACGCAAGTGTTCAATCTCTTGTGGGTGGAATTCATGACTAGCTTTAAGGTGATTAATATAATCATCATCCCATCCAAACGATTTCAGTTTTTCGTTATCCGCCCACTCATACCCCATGCCTTTAGCCATAGGGTCTTGCTTAGCCCAAGCTGGAGCATCTTTCATTCGAGCTTCTCTCATAGCTAATAGGTCAGGAACATGGTCTTTATACCAAGAACCATCTGCTCTAGCGGCTGATTCGTCTGCCATACGCTTTGTTTGATTAAGAATATCGGAGATATTCCTAGCAAAATCTCTGCTTAAACCTGGGTGAGAATCTGCATATGAGTTTCTCCCAGCTTCCTCTGCCTCCACTTTACTCTTTATTTCATCAGAGAGATTTTGTGCAGGGTTTGCCCCTAGAGCTTGATAACTAGGTCCTTTAGCACCAATCATTTCTGGCGTAATATGCCCTACATATTCTGAATGTTGTCCAATATTTTGGCTTTGGTAGGTTGATTCTCTATACCATGAGAAAATTGTGGTTTGGAATTTAGAATTGCATCCGAACCCTTCTCCCATGGTTTATCCTCAGCGGGTTTTGGTATTTTTCAAAAATTAACTCTCAAATGTTTCTCCTATTCTGGATAATAGCCACGACGGGATTCGTAAGCTATTTGGTCTTGTAGCTCTTGGAAATCTGCCTTAGCTATATCTCCGTTATTAATCACTTTAGTTAGATAGCCCTCAAAAGCCTCCGATACCAGAAGGAGGTTCCTGTACTGGACCATTTCCTCCACGGGGCACGATTTGAGGCGACTGATTGTCCCACTCTTGATACTCCTCCAGCCAGTCCTTTTGAGAAAGGTTAGTGCCTCGAAGCCCCCGCCCCAATTCCATCTGCTGGATTAGCTCTTGCTGTTGTGTGTTGGGTCATTTCTGCTCCTTTAAATAATAACTGTAATTCTGGTAGCATTGCAATAACACTTCTGGTGGCAGATACCAAACTGGAGCATAATACTGTAACGCTTGCTGGTGGTAATTGGGATAAAACTTGTTGTTTTAACTGCATTTCCATCATCATGCGTTGCTGTGTTACCGCTGGGTCTGTAATATAGTCACCATAGCTTTTAAAACCAATACTTTCAATCCATTTTTAAATAAATTGTAGATATTTTCTGTGTAGAAACCATATATCCACTAGCATTAGCTTGCATTAAAGCTGTAAGTAGTGTTTGTGTTGCCATAATCGTAGATTCTTTAGTGGCAATACTAATACCAGCATTAACAACTAAATCGAAATTACCAGTTAAATCTTCTGGACTAATCTTTAAAGACTTATTTGTTAATCGAATTACTGTATTTTGGTCAATAAATTTCTGATTTAAAAAGAAACCATAAAAGCGGAATAACTCATAAATGCCAGTCTCTGCAAACATACGAGCAATTAACTCCAAACGCTGGGAGCTGCCCTAAAATTGCAGAAATGCCCGTGGCAGTTTTGTTTAAACTGTTCGCATCTAAGCCTTAGATTGTATCGAGTGATACCAGTTCTATTCTCTCTCGCCCTCAATATACTCTAAAAACTGGAATGTTTGAGGAGATAATGGGTGAACTGGCATTGGCATAGCTACTTCAGTTAAGGCTATGTCCAGATTTCATGCAATTACCTTACGACCCTTGGATGTAATCGTCAGATTAATCAGCATCCTCCGCTAATAGCATTTTAGGGTCATTATTTTAAAGGCAACATTGTGCATGATTTGGCGTGTTAAAGCCACTTTTTAAGTCTTGTAATTCTCAATAAGCTCTGCATAAGAGCGTTTTAGCCCAGATACGATGTGGGTCTTTTGTAGGGAAATCGTGAAAAATGGGTGTCTACCCATGTGGTTTTGCTCAATACGAATGATAGTATCACCGCAAATGGTGATAATCTGTCTTCCAAGATGCCATCTCCATTAATGTCCATCTTTTGTATAACATTCGTAAATCATAACCTCTAATCTAGCTTTATCTTCTTGGTTAAAGGTTAAATCATTATATTTGTCTCCAATTCTGCTCAATCGGACTCTCAATTTTTACTTTGTCTAAAAATCTTCTGTCTTAATTTCGTCAATATTTGCATATACCCCTGTGCTTCCTCTCTTAAATAAGACATCGTTACCTTTCTTTTGGGCAACGAAGTTAGCCTCTTCGAGAGACTTTTGCATCAGAGGAATAAATGAAATCGCTCACCAAAATATTCTCAATTTTGGGAGCTGTTTTTACATAATAAGGGGATTGATAGGTAACAACGAAGTCACCATAAATGTCTGGACCCTCAATAGAAACAATAGGCACCCCTGTTTGTTGGAGTGCCTGTAGTGCTTCATTATTTAGGGGTTGTTTGTTCAGTAGTATACCCTCTGTCCTCTCCCAATAACATTTGATGATACCCATGCCTGTAATTAAGGCATCCTTCATCCAGTTGTATAGGATAGGGAAAGAATTTATTTTGACGTTGTAACTGATACACCAAAAGTTCTTGCATTGTCTCTGCTTTTTGTGTCATCTTCTTCTATTACTCCAGCGATGGTAATAACTTCATCACTGCCTGTGAACACTTTCATTAGAGATGGCAACGCCCACTCGATGGTGTCAGCTACGTCTGTGGGAAACTAAGTCGGAAGTTTTAGATAAAATTGGAAAACGATTTTCTATAGTAATCTTTATCAGCGTAATAGATTTCATAACGCTGCTTTACCGTTGGTTCAACAGTGGAAGCTTGGTAAACTTTCGCACTAGCAATGTCAGCTTGAATCCGTCTAACTATTGTCTTATCAAAAGTCATTCAGAATCGCTCTCGTCATTACTTGTACTACCTAACTGTAAAATATCGTCCAATTATACTCTCCTAGAAAATACAAACTACGTTTGTTTGTTTCATTAAATAATATTTAGAACCATCAATCTTAACTGTCTGGTAATCGTGTCCAAACTGAACTTTGTCATTTTCTTTGACTTCATTATGGACCCATTTACCATGGTTAAAAGATTCCCTCTCCTGCTTTTATAAACAGTCCCCGTTAGTACTGGTTCATTTCGTGTACCAAGGTACAAACCGCTTTCGCTAATCTTTTCTTTTTCTTTGTCTGGAATGACTCATACATTATCGAATAATACTTTCATTACATTGCTCCTCCGTATGGTATGTCTTCTGTGTAGACTGTATTGAACCCACCCGCTGGTGGAATCGCAATCTGATTATGGTGAAGAGTGCATCAATTGAGGTCATCGTGAAGTCCTCGTGAAAGCTCCCCAATTCACTTTCTAATTCAGTTAAGAATTTAGCTCCCCATAGGGAAACCAAATAGTACCAGCCTTGAACCGTGGTTGCAATGTAGCAATCCTAAGTTCTTTACGACTAGATGCCTCTAAAGTCTTTCACTGTAAACCAGATATTCCGTTTTGGCACTTTCTTTTCCAAGTAATGTTTTACAGAAGCCTGGTAAGCTACTTTCTACTCCTACGTCAGAGTGGCTTGTACTTCTGATACGCCTCGAAAATAGCATCAATGGTTTGTGATGGGTCGTACCTATCATAATCAATATCCAATATAAACCAGTGGTTATCTTTATTAACTGCAATCGTACAGATTACCGTGTAGTCGGCACTCTTTTTTGTGAGATAGCAAGGTCAACTGTCGTATAAATAGAACACCCTCCAGCTTTCAATTCTGTCGGTGCGTAATACTTATAATATTCTTTTCTTGAACATTTGTCGTTCTGGGGAAATAGCTATACACATTTTCTCCCGTTCCCAAATATCCAGTTTACCTAAAGCTCGCCAATTCTCTTTCTCTTGGAGAATCTGCTCCGCAGACCACCTTTCTTCCCAATTCGATTTGCCTTCACCATTCATTACTGGTATTCGCAAGGCATCAAAATTAAGAAAGGTCTTTATTCGTGATAACCTGTTCTATTAAACATTTTTCACCAAGGTTATTACCAATCATAAAGATTCGTGTGTTCTTACCCAAGAACAACACGTCCGATAGGAACCAATCATAGTCATTTGTCTGAATTGTATCAGACAAAGAATCAGTTACGTCTTGAGGGTCATCTATGATAACGATAGACGGACGTCTATCATTCCATAATAGACCACGTATAGAAGAACCTTTGCCGTAGGCTTCGATTCTTACGTTTACGTGCCCCTCCCCCCATCTTTAACGGTTACCTCAAAAGCTTTCTCGACTGTTCCTTCACCTTCACTAAGTTCAGTGTGAACAACTCGTCCGTAACGTACTTCGTTGCGATTTTCTTTTAACTGTTTACTAGCCTTCGTCTGGTTAGCCATAACGATTACGATGTAATTGTTTTCTTATCTGGGTAAACCAACCGATACAGTGGAAATGCATTCAATACAAAGGTACTCTTTGCTGACTCTCGGAACCCCTCGATAGCATAGTGTTTCTTTCCCGTGTAATAGGATGTCACTCCAGGAATAATGAAACCAAGCATCGGGACTTCTTCGTCCTCTCCCACAGGGAGAAATAGCCTTTAAATGAAACTAAATTTTCTTTTTCCTTTTCTAAAAAGCCTCAGCTATCTGTTCTACTTCTACAGAATGATTCATAATTTCACTCTCTCGAAATTCTACTATTTCAGTCAAAATTTCGATTTTGTATATCTCTTAGGTAGAAATCAACCTACCAAAAAGGAGGAAAAAAATTATTTAATTTCTGTACCCTTTATCTCCTATGTATAGATAACAATATATAGAAGCCCCACCTTAGTATGTACCAGTATCTGATTTTATTTTTTTATTAAAAGATACCTACGTTCGTATTAGTACCCCTTTAAAAAGAAAAGCCCTACCCTACCTACCAATTACTTGCCTACCAAAAGTTTTTACAGGATTTTATTTGCTTACCAAAAGGGTCTCTATACGGGGCAGGGGCGGACCTGGTACCTTGCTCTGCGAAGCCCCACCTAGCCACCTACTATGATAAAAAGGCTACTTTTTTTCAATTCTAAGCCTTAAAGTTATAAAAGTATAGTTCGGATTAACTAAAACGCCAAGAACCCGCATACCTAAGCCATTCTTAGGGTTTTTAAAAAGGTGTGTTATAGTCTAACCATCGAAAAGCAACTGATACACCTACCACGGTAGGCGGTGCACTCGATACTGCTCTTTGATAACTACATATAGAAAAAGTCACTTGTTTTTATACAAGGGTACTTGAAAGTCATAACTAATCTTTGACTATTAAAAATCCTACTGATGTAGGTAGAAAAGGTAAATCATGACTATTCAACGTACTACAAATAAAACAACTCGCAAAAACTTGACTTCTAACCAATTCAAATTTGACGAAAAACGGCTTGTTAACATTGGCAATCAAAGCTAGTTATCTGATGACGGTAAAAGCTAATCTTCTCCGATACAGCAACCAAAAGCTAAATCTGAAAAAGACTGGAAAAGAGTACACTCTAACCCAATTCACTGACGATGTAGGGAATACAATCACCCCTATACAAAAGCTAGTTTAGACTATGAACCAAAGGTAAACAGCGTGAAAGAGGCTAATACGGATTTTAGAACTAGAAAATAAGGCTTTTAAAAAAATAGCCTTGCAACTCTATTCGCCCTTTTAGAAGAAAAAGGTGTAGACGTAAAAAGAGTTAGGCTTTAAATAATTTTTTTAAAACAAAGGCTTTCAAGTACTCTTATATAAAAGCAAGTGACCACCACTAAAAGTTATAAAAATGAGGTATTTACTATGTTAGATTTTGGTAGGGCGTACAATGTTACGCCTAAACAAAATGAACACCGCTAAAAAATATAGCTATTGAAGCTATTAAAAATATGCGTCGTTATGGTGGTAAAAACATCATAAAATATGCCGTGACGGTAAAGGAATTTAATACTGCACGGAGATTTTTAAGGCTCCACGTAGTAGAATTAGATAGCATTTTTTTCTCTACGGTATATCACGCCTGAATTATTAAATGCGTTGGAAATAGCCTATTATAGGTCTATTTATAAAGGTTGAGAGGTATTTATTATGGAAAAACAGTGGAATTACAAGCGGTGGAAAAGGAATTTAAAGCTATCATGACGTTATTTATTAAAGCTAATACACGGTACTCTCCCTACAGCCGTCGGAGGTGTTGTGAATGGTCTTTGGTCTGATATTATTAGACCTATAAAAACAAATAAAATTAGAGGGGAAACCCCTCTTTTTATTTCTATTTATCGAACATATATTCATTATTGATAATCAATGATAACCATATTTATATACATTTCTCAATACATTTTAGTACTTGATAATTATCTTTTTATAACATCCTATGCACATCGTGCAAAATTTTTACGGTGTTTTATTCGATTTTATAGCCTATCTGTATCACATTTTACTATATGCCTTTATCTATTATGGTAAAGGCTTTTTATGCTTATTTTTAATCCTATAGGCTGTGTCGTGGTATATCTCAATTCCATATATCCAATTCTAAGGTACTTTATAAGCCTTTATAAGGTGCTTATATACATTTTATAGGTAATAATTACATTAGCAAGATATAAAAACAAGGCTTATAAACGATTTTAGAGGGCTTTATAAGATAGTACAAATATTCTTTTATATTCTTTATGACTGATACGGTATATCTTATTTACTCTAGTATATATATTGTCTATTACTGTATAGGTGTATAGGGTAGTAGAATTTTATAGATTTTTCCCCTGTTTTTGCCTTTGTGGATACTATTTTATATACTAGGCTTACACATTGCTTTTATATTCCCTTTCATGCTTGTATTGGCTTATATATGATTGCCTATATATTGCCTTGTATTTGTTCTATTCCCTATCCTTATATAAGGCAGTAGGCGTTCGTCTATGATGATACTATAAAAATATATAGCTTAATTTATATATTTTATAATTGACTTATTAGTTATTATTTGTTATGTCTATTCACGTAGTCTGCAACCACGGATTGTCTCACACCTCATCATAAACCGCATGGTTGAGCCATTCTCCGAACTTGATGAGGGTTGTGGTAAGCTGTTCACAGGTCGAACGAACCGACGGTACTACGGTACACGTCACACACGGTTCAAGACCACACGTACCCACGTACATGTACACACTTGCATGTAGGTACGTGCAAAAATACACTTGACTTATAAGTTAAGTTAGGTGTATCATATGTGTAGCTCGTAATAGGGCTATATTTTTTACGCTTGCTTATTAACTTATACGTTAAGAAAGGAGTAAATTATGGGCGAAGTTGTAAAGGTTCACGGAGAGGAGCACGTTATTTTGGAGCAACGTGGGCTCTATCTTTTAGTCCAAGGTTTATTGGTCGCTCTTTAGAAACAGGACGTATCAACAAACTGAAATTAAACAAGAGAGGATTACTCCAATATTATTGGGGTTAATCCTAAAACATCTCTTGTTTTAGGTTATTTTGCTTTATTTATTTTGGTATTTAGCCGTATTGGGCTAGGAGGTATTTATGGAAAAACAACTTTTTAAAATCAACGGTAATTTATTTTTAAAAAAATATCTTGCCGAAAAACTATCTCGACGAAAAATCATCGTGTTGGAAAAACAAAGAGACTAGGAATTTAATCCACATTCCCTTTTGAGGCTTTACCAGAGCCTTATGTCCCTAAACTTTGTGAACCTAGTAAAAGGTCAGTATTACAAGGAAAACAGGGGCGTTTGATTGTGTAACACAACCTTTGCACAATGGACATTGCTCCACAAGATATTGTACTGGACGGTAGTGGTAATCCAGTGGTGGCTGGTAACTCGTTATTCCTACAACGACAGGGTCGTAACTGTTGGAAATGATGGACGTATCTACGTTCCGAAGGGTGGAATTTGCAATAGTATACTTGTGAACTCCAAAACTTAAAACCCAGTAGGGAATGTGTCGGCTTTTAACTAAAGAGTCACTAACAGAACCTGTAGAATTGACAACTTGTTTTGGAACATTTTGTCGTCAATAAATTTGACAAAGAATTGTTCAATCGACCGCAAGTGGTCGTTGGTATTTTAAACTCGAAGTATCTTGTTTTGATGAGGAGGTAATTCACCATATGGATGTCCGAGAAGGTTTAACAGAAGATTATTTTATTTGTGATTGTTGCAATGAGATTCACCACGTAGATAGTGTTCGTGACGCCTATGACGACCAAGTTATTTGCGAAGATTGTTGTGACGACCAATACGTTTGGTCCGAGGCAATGAACACCTACATCTACTCCGATGACGCTTTTTTATTATATGGACGACCAAGAGTATTGCGACTCCCCTGTCCACTATGAAGTTAAAGCGTGACTACGGTTGGCAATCAGATGTCAGCAGTAACTGGTGGTCCGACAATGAAGAACGTCATGAAACAGAAGACGGCTACTGTTATGCGGAGGGCGAGGAAGAAGACTTGTATTGGTGCGACACTGACGAATCATGGTACTACTCCGAAAGTAATATGCCTGAAAGTCTTATTAGGGATACCATAAACGTCCCACTCTCAAAATTCTTCGGCGAAGGTCCGAAGTTCTTCGGTCTTGAATTAGAATGTGATGGTTCTTGTGCGAAAAGAACAGATAAAGATGTTCGCCATATCTTTGAAGGACATATGGACCGCTTCTACTTCAATAGAGACGGCTCCTTGTCTCGTGGGTTTGAGGCTATCACTCACCCAATGAGCCCTAAAGAAATGCTTTCGATGGATTGGGAGCAAATTACTGAACGGATGGAAAGTCGTTACTATGATAACGACCAGGATACCGCTGGTATTCATATTCATATCAGTCGTCGTTTCTTCCACGGAGACAAAAATATAGGTCGTTTAGTTCGGATGTTTAGTGAAAACTACCCCGAAATGATTAAATTTGCCCATCGCCCAGAGAATAAAGCAGTAGATTGGGCTAGACGTGTACAAGGGACATCTCGCCAATACGCACTCGACTGGTATGAAAACGCTTACCGTGCTGGTAGATATACAGCCGTGAATTTGCAAAACGATGAAACGGTGGAAATTCGCTTATTCCACTCTCTAGCAAGTCGTCAACACATCATGGCGTGTATCCAGTTGACCGATGTGCTAACAGACATGGCGAACCTAGACCGCTATACATTCGGTTGGGACATCGTGAATAAAACGTGCTAAAGACAAAGGATACACAGAGTTGCAAGAACAACTACTGAACCTTGGCTTAGTAGAGGCTTAATAGTTTATGCCCCTCCGTTGAGAGGGCTCTACCAAGAAAATTTTAAAAATTATTAATTTATAAAAAGGAGATTTATCATGTGTGTATTGCAGTTTATAAAAAGGTTTTGAATTAAATAAAGAAGAGTTAGCAAATTGTTTTAGTGGTAATCCAGACGGTGCAGGCTTAATGTACTACGACGAGAAAAAGGATTAACTCACATCCATAAGGGTTCTTCACTTTTGAAGATTTTTGGGCAGAGGCTAGTAAATTACCAGACTCTATCGACCGTGTTTTTCCACTTCCGTATTGCTACAAGCGGTGCGATTAGTCCTGAACGTGCCATCCATTTGCGGTGTGCAACAACTACAAGGAAATGGGCTTGCCTAATAACTGGTGCAAGATTGGCATGGTACATAACGGGGTGATGCGTGACTACACACCCAAAGGAGGCATGAAAGCCAAACATTCCGACACCATGCAATTCATTAAAGAAGTAGTCAACCCTCTAGGTGATGCTGTATGAATACAGCCGTACAAGAGCATGGGAGTCGGCAATGGGCTCAATAAATATGTATTGGTCGGTGACGGACAGTTGTCAGTAATTGGCAACTTTGTTCAATCTGAAACGTCTGGAGCGTTGTATTCAAACACTAGCTACATTGGGTATCGTTACGGAAAAACGAATGCTATTAAGCCCTGGTATGACGATAGCTACTACGATAGCTATTACTGGAACGACGACTAGTTCGTATGGTTGCTCCACTACTAAAAAAGAAGTTAAGAAGGAGATGAATATTAACTTCGGTAAGAATGATACTACGATGTCCACTCGATGAATACGGCATGAATTACTTGCCTATTGAGGTTTGGACTGGAAAAATGACTGGACGAAAAAACTAGATGAGTTTTTGGACGAAGCAGAGTACGAACTGTGCTCATACGATGTCTCTATCCTAGATATTCAAATCAAGGAATTTTCAGTAGTTCTCTATGTAGATGCCTTGCCAGACGATTTACCGTCAACGATTTGCAATAAGAAATGGCTACATGGCAACTATGAATATACCGTGAAGTAATTAGAGAGGGGTATATCCTCCATTTTAAAAAGGAGGAATTTTAAATGAGTTTAGTAGAAACTACAAGAGATTGTGGTTTATTGGATGTTGAAGTTTATCTGACGTAATTTTATACGAAGTTAATTCTCAAGTATCTTACTTTTGTGAACAGGAAAAGAATAATGAAATTATCGTGACTTTGTTAAACTAATCAATTTTAGATTGTGATGACCCACAAATCTCACAAGCTTTGATGTAACTACTATGGTTGGTCTCTAGGAATTGTTCTTATATTTAAGTGAAGAGCAAGTTCCATTATCAGAATTTATGACTCATGCACAATACGAAGAATTTCCTTCACACATGTGTGCATGGTAAATAAAACAAGTTCTTGTTCTCATAATGGAAGATGTTTCTAAGTTTGTCGAAGTAGCTATGGGTATTTGATTGAGAATTTAAAACTAGAAATGTTGGATAAGATTTTTGTAGGACTTGATTACGAATATTAGTTTTAAAAGGAGATGTAATTATGAATATTCTCAAATCACTAGATATAAATGATATTCAATTTCTATCAAAGGGACTTTAAAAACATCAAATCAAAGAGTTATTGGACAACACACCCTCACACTAGATAAAGTAGCCTTTTGTAAATGAGGGTTTAATGGAATACGTGCAATTGGTATGGGGACATAGGTCACTCTGTTGCGTTTTATTTAAAAAGCACGAGAGATAAAGAATTTCTGTTGAAATACCTTGAGTAAACATGGAGTGAGTTTACTAGATTTTGCTAAAGCATATGCAGAACACTGCGATGAGCAAGATTTTGTAATAGTTTTTCCAGAATCTCAAGAGTTTAGGTTTTTGATGAACAGGAAATAGAAGAATACGTAAAAGGGCTAGTCCCTTATTTAGTAGAAGTAGCCTTTTAGTGATTTTATTCGTAAGATTTTAGAGTGAAAATAATATGAGAACAGATTATAGCCGTGGTCCTAGACGTAAACGTGACAGTAAAAGCTTTATTTTATGATAAAAGGACTCTACTTTCCGACCCCTAACAGTCGGAGCCTTGAATGACTTACTACAAGAAAAACAACCCGCAATATAAAAGTTGATGTAGAAAAACTAGCACGGTTGAAAAACAAAAATCCGTTCAAAGATATGCAATCAAAGTGAACGGAGCTGTCTGTCAAACCTTTAATAACCTAGACGAGCTTTTACAAATACTTGTATTGGGAGCAAAAGCACGGAAAAAGTCCCCTTATTCTTAGAAAATTACAGTTTAATTGGAGTACAGTACTCGTGATTATCAACGTTCTCAATTTATTTTTAGAGGAGGTTTAATATGAGTGTACAAAATAAAATTTCAGAAATTATCAACGACGCTTTAGCTATAGTTAGAAACCCACCTCTTCTTATGGAAGTTTGTGTTATTATCAAGGCTTTTTAAGTGGGTTATTACTAACTACAAAAATGAACAGCTAGTAAAAATTACAAGAAGTCCTTAGTTTTTAGTTGATACGAAGTTAGAAGGAGACGTTTTTTGGTGACTTTACCACTACTACCGCATCAAATAGAGGGCGTTATACATCCTAAACAATTCCTCTGCCTATGTTTGTGATGACATGGGCATGGGGAAAACTACATCAGTAATTGAGCTATGTTTAAAAAGAGGGCTTTCCAATTCTAGTGGTTTGCCCTGCATAGCTTAAAAATAAACTGGAAAAATGAAATTAAGAGATGGGTTGGCGTTGATGTGAGTATCGACGACCCACATTCCCCTATCATAATTACTAACTACGAAAGGATGAAAAAATACAAACACCAAATTCCTAAATTGGGTATTAAGCAAATAGTGCTTGACGAATGCCACTGCTTCAAAAACCCAAAGGCACAACGCACTAAAATAGCTTTAGATTGGAGCAAAAATATTCCATATAAAATTTTTAATCACTGGAACTCCAATGCTTAATCGTCCTGTAGAGTTACTAACTCAAATGCAAATTTTTAAATAACATCTCATTTACTAGGTGGAGAAAAAGAATTTTTAAAACGATATTGCTCCCCTAGAAATAGCCAATACGGTATTGATTACAGTGATTTAGTAATCTAACTGCCCCTACATAAAAAATGAAAAATATGGTTGCGACGAACAAAAAGATTTGAAAAACGGATTGCCAGAAAAACGAATTGTACTCTATTCCTATTATGGAAATTGAGCAATTGTCCCCAAAAACCTTTCAAGATATTGAAAGGTTCGACAAAGCCGTTACGCAGAGAAAACTTACAATGTCTCATCGACTTTATCCAAAAACTTACTGGACAAAGGCGAAAAAGGTGGTTGTGTCTGTACACCACAAAAGAGGTAGGCAAACAAATTAACTTAGCATTTCCAGAAAGTTCTGTTATAGTAGGGCGGTCAATCACCAGTATTCTGCCAACGTAACATTGATAATTTCCAACCAGGAGATACACCATTGATTATCTGTAGCCATGGCTAGTGCGGTAGGATTAACACCACGGCTAGTCGTTGTGCGGTGTCATAGAGTACCCCTGGTCCCCCTACCCTACTACGTCAAGCACAAGATAGGGTTCACCGCCCAGGACAAGATAGAGACGTGTTTTATCTATTATTTATATGTTAGTAAAAGTATTGATGAATACAGAATGAATACATCTAATTTTAAAGAAGTAATTATATACAAGATTATAGGAGACTAAAATGTTTTTACGACAAATTAAAAATGGCACTAGGGTATTAGTAATAAATAAAAATGATAAACAATAATTTTATATTTATCTTAACAGAGAATTATAAAAGCTTTTAATTTCTTTCTACAAAGATACATATAGAATATAAAAACGGAATAAGAAAAAGAAGAAAATAGTTTTATCAGAAATAGTACTTTCAACCCAGCCACACGAGGAGCAGATGTTTATATAATTGCAGAGGAGTATTGAGATGGACAAAATGGAAGCAGATTTTTCAATAAATTAAAAATAGGTGCTTTACTAGTAATTGCTAAACCAGACCAGCTACATGTACAAGGTTTTTGAAGACTCTAACAAAAAGCTCCTCATCGTACACAAGTATTTTTAAAATATAGGTTTTCAAACCCTCATGTGCTGACAGAGGTAGATTGCTCAATCTGCATTAAGAAATGAAACAAACAAATGGAAATGCATATGTCGTTACGGGAGGAATTTTTAATGGATAAATTAAGCTTTTTCAAAGAGAATTTTAAAAAGGGAAGTTTGGTTGCTTGTCTTGGTGATGACGGATACTCTGGGAATTTACGAACTTTTAGAAACTTATGAAGAAGGCTATAGATGGATAGAAGTTCAAAGATATTATAGAAACGGAGTCTTTCGCCCTCTTGTAGCTGGCTTTTAATATAGATGGTAGACTTCAGGAGAATCTGGTACTGAGGAATATGTTGTAATAAAGGAGTTTTTGAAATGATTAATACAAACTTCAGACAAGGGCGTTTAAAAAGTACGATGAACTGGTTATAATCGACCCTTACGACCCTAGCGATTGGAAAATTGTTTTTCTCTGAAAACTATGGAGTGAAATAGAGACATTAAAGTCATCTCCTACTAAAATATCAGAGAATATAAAGTTGAGGTAACAACAATAGACACAAACTTTATCGACTTATTTTACAAGGTTTACAAAATAATAAAGGAGTACTAGAAATGACTGATGAACAATATATATCATAATTTTTAAAAAGATAGCTTTGTTTATGAGTTATAAAATGGATATTAGACTTTAATAAGAAAAAGTGCTACAAGACTACATTCTGACTGGAGAATTTATTTACACAGAAGCAAACTTCTTGAAAGGACGAAAACCTATAACTTACAACTCTAATGTAAGTTATACAACCTTAATTAGTAGTTACAAACACCCAAGAGTTTTTATAGTAAAAGAGGTGTATTAACATGACACAATTAGAATTTGCTACTAAAAATTTTTAAAAGAGGAACAAAATTGTTATAACAGAAACTCAGTCTCATCTACTTTTTGTAGGGGAAATATTTTTCGATGTCCATGAAACAGATGAAATTATTGTTGCTTTTTTTGCACAAGTCTAATGAAGAGCAAAGCAAAAGCGACTTAGAGAGTTTTGGAATAAAATGCATTACAGGAAAAACCTGTTTTTAATTGCTATTTAATAACGGAGGAATACTAATGAAGTACAGACAAGGTAAATTTAAAGAAGGAGATACCTTTAGTCGTAATTGGACCAGTAATGGATACTCGTGGGAAGTTTTTAACAGTGGATAAGATTTATGAACATTATAACGGATTTTGACACTACATTAATTTATGAAGATGGAGATAAATGCAAAGTAGAAGCCTATCTGTTTAATATAGGTTTTGCTAGATGAATATTTGGACATTTTATAAAATAGTAAAGGAGTTTTAGCAATGGATAAAGAATTTAAAAAGAGACTTAAAAAGGAACCTTTATTATTTACAATTAAGAGAGACAACCTAAAAAGGAACTTGTTGTAAAGTTACTTGAAGATATAGAAAATCCTGCTTCCTACTGTTCTATAAGATACTTATATAGAAATGGAGCCCATGTATCTTTAGAAGGAGCAATGTTAGGGCATGTTTCTATCCAGAATACACAGAAGTATACGACACATATATTATTACGGAGGTATTTTTAATGACAAAACAAATAAGTTTATGCTTATGTCGGAAAATCGTAAAAACAGGGAATATTATTGAAATCGACAAATTCAACAGCTTGTAGGTATATAAATTAGGAGAGACATATGAAAGATACGGAGAAAAATAAAGCTAACGTATTATACAATATAGGACCCATTCTGATGTAGGCTTGTTCTTTAGATGGATTGATAAGAGCTTCGCTAACTCATTTTGAATATTACATAGTCAAGGAGGAATTTTAGAAACTGAATAAAGAATTTACAAAAATGAAGTGAATTGATTGAAATTATCGTCAAGTTTTAAAGAGGCTATTCTCTATATTAGAAATAATAAAAATATTTGGTACGGAGAGGTTGGTCGATTAGATAAAAGCACTCTCAGACATCTCGTCATTGTGCAGAGTTTAATTATCCGACCACACCAGAAGATAGAGACTATCTCTTGAAATTATTAAACACCGTATCTCACTTCACGACGTGTATTTCGTGATAAACAAGATTTGTTTGTAAACGTACACAATGCTATCGAGGATAGTAGACCACTGTTCGAGGCTATTGATAGCATGGTATAAGAAAACCTCTATGGACAAAGGTAGGGTTTACAACCCCAGAGAGTTAACCTCTATTTAAAAAGAATCACAACAGAAAAGTGGCGGAGTTTATTCTCCGCCTTTTTGTTATCTAGTTTGTTTAATCTATGGATTAGGTCAATCGCTACTTGTGAACCTGTTCCTATTTCTTTGTAGTCGTTTCTGTTTTTACTTACTGGTGCTAGACCTGCCCTGTCTCAACCAATCCTTAATTGCTCCTAATTTAGCAGTCTCTGATTTTGCGTTCATAACAAGCTTCCCAAATAGTTCGTTAGCAACTATATCAGCTCTGTTCAATGAACTCCTATCCATAAACTGTTTGTAGGTCTTTTCATGAGACTCTTTTTACAGCAGGGTTATCGGGTCTACCTTTTTGCTAATATTAGCTATTTTTCTTAGCTTCCTCTCACTCCCCGTGAGTGCTTTTAGCTTGCATATATATCAAACCTTTTCTGTAATAGGTTTGTTTTTCCTCCGCCCAGGTTTTCTCTTAGGCATCAGTACCTACCTCCATTAAACTTTCTTTTGCTTTCCGAATACGTCTCATTTCCCAAATGCGTTCGTTTAGTTCATCCGTTGATAAAGCTGATACAAACGTCCAAACTGTTTTGGCAATAGAAGGAAACTCTTTGCTTTTTCTTCCCTTTGTCGCTCATATACTTTTCCTTGTCTCCAATACCTCTATACATTTCCTTTACTGGAGCTAAATTCATAGGGAAACATAGTATATACTTCACGCAAAGCTCACTTTGTAGCCGTATCCTAAGTCTAAAACATATCATCTATAAGCATGTTTACATCTCCAAACAATCTTTCAAACTACCATATTCTTCATCGTATAATTTCATGACGGAATTAACTTCTGTTATTACTCTTTTGGTTGTCTTATACATTACTGATTTACTTTTTATTATATTTTTAGCCATTCTTTTCTAATACTGATACCTAGGATAAACTCTATCCCTAAATAGCTCCCAATAATTAGGATTTTGTGTTTTAAGGTAATCCATTACCCAACATGCAAAGTGAAAAATACGTTCTTTTTCTTCTTTATCTATTAATATCTCCTCTGGAGACTTTCCATTAACGTTCTCTCCATATTTGAGGGTCTTAAATATCTTTCTGCTATTCTCAATTCTTCTACTTTCAATGAATATTCGTATATAGCCGTCGTACGATTGATTTCTCAATCGCATCTGCTCCTTTTATCCTCATACATTGAAATCGCTTCTAATAAGATTGACTCTTTCACAACACTCTCTCCCTTGTATCAGGAGATAGCCCTTTAGGGCAAGAGCTACAGTGTTTACAGTACACTATCTTTCCTACCCCAATGTCCTTGCCTTTTATACTTAATGCGTTCTGCTTGTTTTAAGTATCTTACGTTTCTTGATTGCCTTTGCAAATACAACTCTATGTCATTTCTATTTTGTCCTTCTACTGCTACTGTATAAAATTTCGCCTGTATTGCCGTAGTCAATTACAAAGTAATGAACCACGTTACCTCCTATGCTAATTCATATAACTCTTTAAAGATTTCTGGGTCACATGGATATTTTTCTCCATTAACTCCAGTAATAATCCAGTCACCTGGGTTTGTTCTTACCACTCCATTAAGTGTTAGTAAGTATCTTGTACCATCACAAATACGACCAACTAACTTGTTAGGTTTGTGAACGATTTCACATTCTCTAAGTTATCTTCTAGTTCTTGTGCTAGGTACATTCCTAAATACAATGCGTAATCAGAACGCAAGATATCTAAGATTGCTCTTACTTCACATAAATGACGAGACAACTCTTTTGCTAATATCTTTTGTAAGTTTAATTCCAATGTATTATTTTTAGGTCGATAGCAATATGCCACGATTTGACCTTTGTCATTGATGTCAATATCTTCGTAATTGTGGAATAATAATTCTGCCAAGATACTAGCTACTGCAAATTTTGTTTCTTCTAATTTCATTTTTATTCTCCCATACTTCCTATACCACCCAGTGGAACATTGTCACTAATCTTATCATTTTCTACTGTTAAGTATTTTTGAAAAATCCCTTGTGCAATACGTTCGCCTTTTTAATCATTACTTTTCCATGCGTTGTGTTTTTCAACGCAATCATAATGTGACCTTCATTATCTAAATTATTATAGTAATCTGAGTCAATAATTCCAGTTCCATTTGCTAATACCAACCCACGTTTAATTCCAACACTAGACCGAACGTGAATTGCTAAAAACTCATCATCATGCATATAAGCTTTTAGTCCTGTTGGTATAAGCTCTGTGCATCCAGGGCTAATAATAATATCACGAGCTGACTCTATATCATACCCTGCTGATGTTTTAGTTTTTCTTGTTGGTAATTTAATGTCTTCACAGATATAGGCTGATACTATTTCAAAACATCTCATTTCTCACCTCTAATAGATAAATATACCAGCACCCCTATTAATACCGACATACAAAATATATATGCACTATACACTAGTTCCATCATTTAGCTCCTTTATAATTTGGATTTTTTTAGCCGTAGCCTTATGTACAGAAAAATCACAACTAACTTCCTTGCAACCAAACACAAATACCCAAAACATCTTGATTGAATAATGTAGGATACTGTGCGTTTAACTGGTTGTAGATTTCAATAGCTAATTTACGGTGTTCGTCACTTGCTCTGTTGCAAACCCTTTTCTTTAGGTATTCAAACCAACAACGAAGATTCCCAGTAACAGTTAGCTTCACATTTGTTCCTAATGGTAACAGATATGATGCGATTTCAACTGAACACCACTAACAAGTAGGTTTTCAATTGCATAGCAATGGCTCCATAAGTCATTTTCATCTTTGTTTTTCTACTCCACTTAGTTTGTCAAAACTATTATAGAATCCATTTCCTGTGATGTTCATTCCTCTGGTCGATTGAACTGTAAAAAGAAAAATGTCTATGTCTTTGTAATTTGTGCCAAACACTTTTGGCTACAAATAATATCAAATGTTACATCAGCATGTTCTAGCAAGGATAAATGCCCTGCCTTTACCGCTTTAATAAGAGCTGGTTCCTTACACTTCATTCCATAGCAATTACCCATAGCGTAATAACATTTTCTTAGGGTCTCTGCCCATTTTTAAAGTTGCTTTCATTTATATACCTTTCCTGTCTTTTTGTTTCTTTTTACCAATTTTTCTAACCCTAGAGTGATTCGCTCGCTTTCTACAGACATAGTACGTTCCACTGTGGCTATTCATCCGATATGTATCAAAGTAATAATGCCAATACAGCTTTCCCATGCCTTAGCAGAAACTCTCTTCTAGGTGTTATTTTTGCAATATCTTCTATATGTCTCATTGCCCTAGCACTTTTTACCATTAACCATTGACGACCAAATTCAATTGCTTCGTCGTAACTATCTACAAAGATGTCTCAGTCTATCTGTATAGCCACCACCAAACCTATCTTTTGACTACGTATTCTTGTCCGTTGACAAGTACCTTTTGTCCCTATCGGTAGGTCATCACTAGCAACCGCTCCAACATAGGGATATTCCCTGTTCGCCATAACATTGCCTGTATGTGTATAGGCACTACATTCATTAATCTTTCTGCTTGTACATCTGTCCCCACAAGGACAGGGCTAAAGCCAATACGGTTAAAAATATTTTTCATGTAACCTCCTAGAACTCCATTTTTATATCATCTTCAAGTAACCATTCTTCCTTTTCACTTAATTTTTCTGCATATAATTCACGCCTATTTTCTATATACTTCTGCATAGACTCCTTGCTTTTTTCCAGCATTTCTTGAATCTTACACATTTCAGAAGGGAGAAAGCGGGCTCCGTCCCTAAGTATTTCTTCTCGTCCATTAGGTTCCCCAATTTCATACTCTTGGAAAATGATTTTTGCCCTCGAACAACCATTCTACATCGGTCGTAACCTTTGCTTTTTAGCCGTAAAAACCATCTGAAAATACATTACATTTTAAATCAGAGACTTCATAAGTGGGAGCTCCCATACCTTCATCATATTCACCATTCCATCTATGTTTTAATTTAAAAGACACGCTATTACACTCCATCTTTTTCTTCTCCTTTTTGTAATCTAATGTATTCTTTCATTTGATTTTTCTTTTTTCTGATAACATTAACTAGGGTTATTCCAAATAACTCGAAGATGTCATCTCCTTCTGCTACTCCGCAGGTACTTGTTGTTCCATATTCTTTATCACTGTTAAATACATTAACCCAATCTTCTCGAAACGAAAGAAATTCACTATCTGTTTCATAATCTCCAGATTTGAACTCAGCAAGGAGTGGGTCATAACTCAATTTCTCAACTATGTAACTGTCTAATTCTCCTGTTTCTTCATAATCGGGAACAAGTGTTACCTTTATAAAGTCTTCTTCTATCTTAATTGGACCTTCTATCTTTTTAATCCAGTAGAACCAATGATGACTGCCATAATCTATCTCCGCTTTCTTCTTCCCTATGAATAACCCTAATGTATGGATAGTTAGAGTGATGCTTATCAAGGAAATCTATAATATAATGGATTGCTTCTTTCTCGGACGAAAAGTAGCCTATAAACTCTTCTGATTTGCTATTCCCGTATATTAATTCGTACATAATTCCTTCTTTTCTACACGACTGTGTGTTCTATCCTCTTTGCTCCCATGTATCTTGTTCTTCTTGTTTTCTTTTGTTTTTCTTTATTTTCTGCATACGCTCGAATAGATTGACTGTATCTTGTAAGGAGTCTCATCAACATATTACGCTCACTTAGTGATAGAATCTCATCTTCGTAATAGCTAATATCACTTTCGCTAGCTCTCCAAAAACACTCTGTCTTCATCCTTTTTCTACATCTATGTATGTAACCGTTACAAGGTCTTCATCAATTGATAATTTCGGATACTGTCTGGAAATTCAACATCAGATGAATACTCCCAAACGTCTTATGTGTTTTTCATCATCTTCACTTTAAAAATATGTTTTTCATCCTGTTGTTTTTCAAGCCAGAATGGATTTAGTTTAAATTCGATTAACTTATTCATAGCTCCTCCTTTTTATTGGTGGTGCCCCAGACAGGACTCGAACCTGTATTAGATAGCTTAGAAGGCTATTGCCATATCCTTTAGGCGATCAGTCATGATAGGCTAGTGTATCAGCCTAGTACAAAACCTTAAACCCAACCTGTGAGTAAAACTTACCCTAGGGTTTTTATAACAATTACGGATTAGACCTTTAATTACTTAATGTAAATGATTAATCGAGTCTTAATGATTAATAGCTTAATCTAAATGATTAGAGATTAAGGATTACCAGTAAGCCGTTTCTCTATTTACATTCTTGGCATGATGCTTTTTATCAGAAGGGTACGTCTATAATGCTGTAATTCTCTATAAAAGCGAACTTATTTGATTCCAATTTTGCTCGCATTAATTTGACGGGACGACAATCTTGGCAACAGCAACCGCCCAGGTTTCTCCAAAGGTTTTTCGATACACTAGCATCTATGTGTATATTCTGTAAAGAACAAAAATTATAGTGTGTATGAGTGTGATATTTTAGTATTCCACAGTGATTTCAGTTACCTCTGTAGCATGTCCTAGAATCGAATCAATCTCTGCCAAATACCAAGACACATACTCTTTAAAGTATCGCAGGTTTTTAGCTAGGTTGTTCGGGTCTAAATACTAAGACTTCATTAGCAACTCGGATTTCTTCTTCACGTTCCTTAATTTGTTTAGAGATACTTGATCGCTCCCCCAAACTCATTATTAATTCTCGTAATAACAGTTTTGCTCTAATTCTTTTTCTTTGGCTTTTCTGATTTTTGTTGCACATTTTTACCTGTTGCATTAGGCTAACAATCAAGGTATCCTGTAAAAAGCCAAGTATGTTTTTCGAGCAATCGCAGAAGCAAAAGGAAGTTCTTCTGTTTCTTTTTGCTATGTTCTTTGATTCCGTTAAACTTAGGTAACGTAAACTGTATGCATGGCATTAGCTTTGATGATTGTTTTAGCACCGCCTCCACGGCGACGTAATTTATCATTTAAGGAGTGGAATACTTTTTAGCTTCCTCTTCCCAGTCTGATACAATCATCCCATTTAACACCTTTGTTTGTTTTGAGATAACTTCTACAAAACTCTCATTGGACATTTCAGCAATTTGCTTGTCCAGTAATGAGTGAGTGCTGCCTCACTGTCATTGTTTCTTTTGTCATAATTTTCTTCCTAATGATTAATTTTTAATATACTTTTATAAACTTATAGGTTAAATAAAAGTGGAATAAAAAGGTAGAGTTCAACCTACAATGTTAGTTATATCACCTTTACTTTTAACTTGTCAACACTTATAAGTTAAGTTTTTTAGCGAATTGGACAGACTCCATTTTCACAACCTTCTTTATCGTCAAGAATCTCATATTCCTTACCCATATTTCTAGTGGTAATTTCCATGTTATTCAAGATTTCGGGTCGAATTGTCTAGTCTTTTTCACTAAATCGTCATAAGTTTCTTTTGGTGCATTCTTCATACGGCATAAGCGGATAATACGTTGAATTACTTTCCAGAAAAGTAACTCCCAGTACATCATTCCAGTTGGTATATACAAAGTCAACAACCTCCTCCCACTCGTCTGGTTTTTACACTGATAGTATTCGATGCGTTATGTTCTACGTAGTTCTTTTGGAACATTAGATATGTTTTTAATTGTTCTACCGCTGATACATCGTTTTTAGTTTTTACGAGCCTCTGTCTTACATGGAAAAATCAATCTACCAACGTGGTTGTATTCTCCATTGTTTGACCCACCTCTGGATGTATCTGCCACCCTAACTCTAAGGCTGTTTTTGGCTAACGGGTCGCTAGCATTTACCTCGAATACGTCGAATAAAGTATGGGCTATGTTGATAATGTACACCTGGCTCACTCCACCAGCAATCAAGCTGAGTGTATTATGAGACAATAAACCACCTTGATAATAGCAGTGAATATTTTCTACCTCTATATCGTATGTAGGTACGTTCCCCTCGTCTTCTATTTTCACAATAGTATAGGGTCTTTTGTCGTGACAATACCCTTCTCCACAAAAACCTTTTTAATTTTGCCTTAACAGAGTTTTGATTTACGTAATTAATTGCCTCCTCAGAAGAAAAGCTCTTGACAAGTGTAATTTCCACATTGAGTTTTAGAGAACTGTTTTTCCTCGATGTATTACAAGATACTCCAAAGGAAATGCCTACTGCCTCGGCAACCTGTTGCACGTGTCTTATACAAAAGTTTCTTTTTGAAGAATCAATGCAAAATGATTTGTTGCTAAAACAACCATCATTATCTGCGTATCCAATAATAAAAGATAAAATACACTTCCAAGAAGAACGTCTCATCTACTTCTGAATATACATTTCTCCTTCATCATCGTATTTGCAAATTCCATTGCTGTCCAGCCACTGTCTAACAGCTACTCGTCTAAAGTCTTGCACAAAAAGAATCTCTATCTGTTGATTTTATGATATGAGTATCAATGCCAAATTGCTCTTTCCAGATTCTTTGAACTTTGTCATGAACCTCTTTATATTGACAATGGAATTTGATTCTATGATTGCTAGTAAAGCTACTGTTGGCAAAGTACGTCCTATTAACCACGCTAAATCTTCGTTCATCTCTGTAGGGTATTTTTCTAGCTTTGCATCAGACCGATAGATTGTATAGTCAATCTCTTTTAACTCCGATTCTCTTCTGTCTTGTATGCTTTGCCTATGTAAGAACCAATTACCATGCCTTCTCGTAGGTTTGAACCACTTTCACCCATTCTCCATTTATGGACATTGGATGTTCGTCAGTAATTCGTAGAATACGCCCATTTTTAATGTAATTCTTTTTACATTTTTAAGGTCATTTTATAGATTTTTCCTTACTATGTTCGCTACGAGTAAGGCTCTTTATTTCGTAAAACCCATAGCTGTAGTTTTCTCATTTGTAATGCCTTTGTAAAATTTCATCTAAGAATAAAACTCCGTCATCAAGTGTCCTCATCATGTCTGATGTCGTGACATCCTTCGGGCTTAACGCCTCGTAACTAACTTAGATTTAGGCGTTCCTAATTCTTCTGCATATTCTGTCAGCATAGAACCGAGTCCACTTTTTCATTTCTTCTAAGAAAAGCTCTTCGTTGAACCCTTCTGGTAGCATCCCACAAGGTCTTGATACCCTGTAATAGGAACACCCTAGTAATCTGTCTCGGTGATGAATTTCATTCCAACCTGGTAACTCTAAATCTACGCACGTCATCCGATACCCTCTGCACGAGCAGATAAACGCATTGCTTTCTTTAAGTTTGACCAATCTACTGCTGCTTGCCCTTCGTATTTTCCCTTTAACAATAAACTGTGTCAAATTAATTGTCGAAGGTTACATACTGCATTAGCAGGGCAACAAGATTTCACCGCACGGATTTGTACCAGCATAATCTCCTCTACGTCTTTTAGACTCTGCTACATTGACAAAAACCAGGTTCTCCAGTAGCTCTAATAGAGGCAAAAGATTTTTGCAAATATTCTTTTGTAGGTGTTTCTTCAATGTACAATGAGTTGTTACTCATAAAGCGTGGTACTTATCTGGAGTTAGATTACTTTTTGCCTCTGTACATTCTGTATCTTAGTCAATTAAAGCAATTTCTGCCGTTCTTCTCACTCCACCAACGACAAACTATTCTGTCCCAATTAAAATTACAAATATCCAAACAATGAATAGGTCTAAGTTTACCATCTACTGGTTTAGAGCTATATTCACCTTCGGTAATAACTTTGTGAATCTTATTGAACATATCTCTATAGACTCACTCCCCACTGGCTGTTCCACCGAAAGTCATTAATGGAGTTCCTTTAGGGCGAATTTTTGTGAAGTCAATAATTAACTTTGTTTGTGTTTTCTTTGCATTGGTCATAAAGCGTAAGTAAGTAGCTAATGCTTCTTTCCAACCTTCTTTACTGTCTCCCTACGATAATATAAGCATGGTCTTTACTTGCTTCAATATACTCTGTAACAGGGTCTCCCCAAGGCATTCCTTTATGCTTTGTAGTAGTTAATTCTACATTCTGTCTAAATGTAGGTAGCTTCGCTACATCACTAGGTAAGATTCTAAATCCCACCCCAGTACCAACCATAAGAAGGTAAAACAATTCGTCAAATGAAACTAAGTTATCAATTACCACGAAGGAACAGTTAAATCCAGCCAAAGGAACTTTTTTTGATGCCTCTGAGCCACCAATCCATAAGCTACGACCACTAATAAACTGTTTCAGATTATACATGTTGTCGAATAACTCTTCTGCTTCTTCCTTGGACGTAGCAGCTAAAGAAGTATTATATTCAACTGCACGAGCACACGTTTCCTTCCATGTCTCCCTACGATTCTCTTCTACTAACCATCGTGAATACGTTCTATAGTATACAAAACTTGATAACTCCGTCATATGGTCTGGAAAAATCTTTTATATTTTTCCTAGAAATTTCTGCTTAATTTCACTTCTTCTTTCCTCCAACTTCACGCTTTCTTACTAGTTTTACATCATCCTCTGACCAGTATTTCCCTTGGGACCTAATACAGAATATGAATGTTTCTTTTGTTTTTGGGTTGTACATAATAGATTGCACTCTATTTCTCCTTTAGGAGTCATAATAATATCATGCAAATCAATTGTCTCTTTGCTCATTTGCTTTCCCTTTTACCCTGTTATACAAAGATGTACTGTAGCGACCAATATTTTTGAAGTAATCAGGAAACATAGAACCCCATAAAGACACCATAATGAAGTTTAATACCACATTAAAACTAGACATACACTGTCTTTCTTCAAAAAAGAATACTATAGGTACTCCAATCAAGACAAAAATAGTTACGAAAAAGCATGACAACGTTTCCAATGGCTAATAAAAGCCCTGTAAAGAATTCCTTCATAGTTCCTCCTAATCTAATACTTGTTTTGTGTATAGTATATTCCCTTGCTCATCTGCTATGATATACGCCATATATCGTTCTGATACAAATATATAGGTATAGCCAAATACAGGGTAAAGTTCTTTTTGAGCTTCTATTGCCTCGAACTCAAGGTCATTAATAGTTACCGACAAGTTTCTCCTCCTACTGGTCCTCCCCTATAGCTCTGCAAGCATTTTTCATACACTAATTTAGAATCGTAATAGATACGAGCCAGTGCCCTGCCTTGGCATCTATATTCTTTTGCTGACGGACAAAGTACGATACTTGCTTCCAACCATCAATTACTTCTGGGTTGCAAGAAGCCTTTCTCTCTCCATCATTTACCTTTGTAGATGATTCTAAACTGATACTGAGATTGAGTAGCCTTTGCTGTGATTTCACATTCAGAAATGGTTTTCCTATTTCAGCAGAAGCTGACTCAAAACTCGCCTCGTAGGGAAGATGCCTCTTTCATTAATCCAAAGGCATCACCCTACTGCACTGTCATCAAGTTCTGTTATACCATTCTGACTAACTCTTGGTATAGTTCAAATAGCTCGTACAAACTGTCTTCAGACCACATTTATTTTTCCTCTTTTGCTCGTTTATTTGCGTTCATATCCAAGGCAATTTCATTTAATAACTGAATCGCTTTATGCTCTTCGTCAAACTTTTTGATTACAACCTCTTTGCCTGTAGCTAGGTATCTCTTAGGTCATAGCAAAAGATTTTATTTCTGGTCTGTTTTTGTTCATGTTCTTTCACAAAGATGGATACACAATCCATCAATTTTTACTATCATCAGTTAAGATAAGCATTCGTTTCTCCTCTTTCTAATAATCCATACTTAAAGTTTTTAATTCTGTATATAGCTTCGTCTAAGAATGTTGTTGCATTCGTAAGGTCTCCTACCCCTGCATCTAGGCAAATTTGTACTGCTGTCAAAGGGTCTCCAACGACATCCTGTACACAAATCATATCTGCTAATGGGTCTCCACTATGAGATAAGGAACAAAGAATATCTTCTTCAAACCCATCTTGCTCTGCATCTTCTTCGTAGCTAACAAATGGTTTCCCATTTGATTCTGCGGGGAATACTAATACTTTTGTTTATTTGTCATTTGTATCACCACGGTATTCCTCAACAAGATGATTGAATGCCTTGTTGAACATTTCTAGAAAAGTGAAGGACTTCTCTTTATATGCTCCGTTTAAAACGTTAATCACAATAACGCATAAAATACCAATCAACTCTGCTGATGTTATATCAGATATTTCAACGTCATTTTCAATACCTAGGTCTTCATCTTTAAGTTCGTATGTCCCGTTAATCTTTAATCCTCTGAATTCTTCCATATACTTTCTCCTTTACAAAGAACAATCTGTAGCAATATGGTCGTGAAATTACAACAATATCGCTATCATCTTGTTCAAAATACTCATGAATTTTTTTGAAACCTTTATCTTCTATTACTCTGAGATTGGTAAGTCTCACACCATTTACTGTAGCCATAAATAGGTCCTCTCTCATAAGGTATGCCAATGTATTTATGTGTATAATCCCTTTTTCAGCTTTCTTGTACCAGCTATCAGAGTTTACATTCCTTTTTGATTCTACGGTGTAGGTTTCACCATTAATGGTTAGTTTTATATCTCCTCTCATTTTTCAACCATTTCATCATTAGCAAGTGCTTTTGATAATATTAGCTGATTTAAGAGCACCAGACATAGGAACTAGGTTGGCTTCTAAACCCATGTTTTTTTCTAACCATTTCACAAGTTCTCGCCCGCCACTCGACCATTTCTTCGATTACTCTTCCTCTCTTTGATGCAGAGGACTGTTTTTAACCTTTTTCTGCAAGGCTTTTTTTCTATTCTGTTTTCTTCCTGTCTAGGAGAAAGAATAGAGTAATCTTTCGGTTGATATAGACCGTAATCGTCACAACACCAACACTGGTCTTTCATGGTTTTGCAGTTTTTTCTAACCTTGCAATTCAGAGTCTTCATTACAAGAATCGCCAATCCTAATAAACAATATACAATTACGTACATGTAACCGTTCTTTTTGCATCTGGTACAAGTCCCATGTTGCAAAAAGTGCTAAATCGTGTTTTGTCTTTGAACTGCATACACGCTTTTGAACGCTCCCGCTTTTGTAAGTTCTCCGTTTTTGTCTCTTCGCACTTTCTTTTGAACGCCTTTTTAATACATCTTCTTTAGATGCATACTGTTCTATTTTTCATTAGAAATAGCTGGTCAACTTTCACTAATTCATTTACCATAATATGGCTAAAGTTTTTCTATTAAGCATTTTTCCTCCAAATAAATTACGATTTACCCTCTTTAGCTTTTAGCGACCAACATCGCAAAAATTCTGCTACTGAGCAATATCTTTCACACTTTAATCCTCCCCACGTTTCACTATGTTCTACATGGTGGTGGCAAAGTATTTGTTTCTAAAGCCTTGATTAAGTCATCAGCTTTTTCTTCATGTACCGCTCAATCCAAATATCACTAATTTTTATTAATTGGCACTCAGGTACCCTGGGTTGTGTAATCCCTCTACTATTCGCAATAAACGTATTCCCGTCACGAACAATAATTTCACAAACCAATTTGTTCACTGGCTTATTCAGCTCTTTTTCAATTTTCATTCGGTAATCATTTAGCTGAATAGCTAAGTCTAAACGGCTGTGAAACTCCCAGGTCTGAACTCTTTTCGAATTTAGGTTGTCCTTTTTAGCTCCTGTCTTGTACACTTCTCCAGTAGGGACCTTAACCCTCTTGCAATCCTAAAACCTTTGCTACCTTGAAACTCCCATACAATTTATAATCATAAAGTGTTCCTCCGTCTTCTGTAGAATAGTAATCAAACGCACCTGTAGATACCCCATCATCTATTCTGATTTCTGCTAGGTCATCACCAGTAACAAACTGCTCTAAATAATCATGAGAGCGTGTTCCATTAATCATAAACAGAGATCTCTAGGTTTTATGGAGTAGTTGTTCGTTAATTCTAGGTATACTTCCCTTGTCCCTTTTAACAATTGAGTGGTAGATGGCTTCCTGTCCACTCCCTTGCATAGAAAATGCTTTGAGGGTTGGTTTGCTCAGGCATCTTCCGCAAGGAGCGTAACTAGTTCCTGCTAATCTACATGTGTCCAAACACTCTTTAATTCCGACCTTTATCCCATCTGGACAAATAAATTTATCGTATGGCATTTCTTCTTTCCTTTCTAAACTTTTCTTATCTTATAAGTTAAGTTATTGGATATAACATATATATCCTTACGTTATTTATATTATACCCCTTATAACTTAACTTGTCAACACTTATTCGTTAAATTTCTTCTAACCTTGATGTTTCTGCGTTGTATTTTAATTCCATTCTACTTGGTCCGTACATACCGTCCCTAGCCTTTTTCTACTTTTAAGCCTTGTGATGTTCTGTAATTTTTGTTGTTTTTCTAAGGATAAACCAGGCTCTTTCTCTGGTCTCCATAACATAACAATTACATCACCAGATGCCTCTATATCACCCTGTCATGCGAAGCATATCCATAGTAGGTTCATTATATGTGCCTGCACTTCGATTCAACTGACTTAACATAAATAGTATAATATTATACTTCTTCGCCAAGCCCTTCATCTTTAAGGCTTCTCCACTAGCTCCTTCGTATGTATTAGCTCCTTTTAGGTAGGTGAAATAATCAACTACAACTAAGTCTACTGGACCTCCCAAGAGGTTCTTTTGATTCAGAGATGCAATTCGACGTTCTATATCATCCATAGACAAATTATTGTCATCGTAGATGATAAGTCTATCTTTTAGCTTCTCTACCACTTGTTGTATTCGCTCATCGCCTTTTAGAATCAATTCTCTAACATCCCTCATGTTTATCTTTAAAATCATGGCAATCATTCTTTCCATGACTTTACCTTTTTGCATTTCGAGAGAGAAAAACACGCAACGCATTTTGTTAGCAATTACCTGTCTAAGAATATATTCTATCGCCCATCCTGTTTTACCTGCTGAAGAATAAGCTCCAAGAATAAATACCTGTCCTTTAGACAGACCGCCAATACAATCATCTAGTCTTTGGAAGTGAGTTTTATACTCTCCTCTTGATAGATTTGTCTTAGGTCATTGATTGACTCTTCAACCCCAGCCGCATTTTTAATTAGTGTCTCTGCATCATCTTGAACAGAATCAAAGTATGCCCTTAGTTCCGTATAGTCTCTTCCCCACCTTTCAGCCAATTGCTTTATCAAGTCTGACTTTAAAATAGGGTTAGCTATGGATTTCAAGAACTGGTATGCAGAATCATACTCTTCTTCCTTGGCTTTACAGGTGTCTAATAAATTCATTAATGCGAACCTATCTATGTGAACTTTAGGCAATGTCTCTACATTAATACCTTCCATTAGAGCATCATTTAAGTCCTTGCACCCTTCTGGTAATTGTAAAACCTTAACTACTGCCTTCGGTAGAACTTCTTTGAAGTAATCTCTTACACGAGGTACTCTTTTTAGACCTTCTGCATCATTATCTGGACAATAGATAATCGTTGGCATTTGACGAATAGACATAGGTAAACTTCTTAACTGGTCTCTATGGACCTCATTCCCACAATATGCAACAGTAGCTAACCCCATTTGGTGTCCACTCATTGCATCCATATAACCTTCTACCATATATAGTTCGCCTGTATGCTTAACCAATCTTCTAGCTCTACCAATGTTAAATAGCAAAGCTGATTTATCATACAGCACATTATTGATAGAATTTAGGTATTTAGGTTTTCTATCAAACTGTCTTTTTGCTATCGCAACAACTTGCAGTTGAGAGTTATGAATAGGAATAATCAGATTCCCGTTCTCTTCACCTAAACCAAATTCTTTTATAGTTTCATCCGTAAATCCACGTTTATGTAGATAATCAGATACCTTACCAACGTTTCTCTGACAAGCAACTACCTTTTTAGTGAAATCTTCTTCCACTTTCATTGACTTTATAAAGGTTTCGTCTGTTTGAATATCTATATTGTATTCTCTAGCTAATTGCTTTACAGCTTCGTTAAAAGGAACATCTTCATAGTCCATTACAAAGCTAATAACATCTCCACTAGATTCACATGCAAAACAATGATATGAATTGGTGTGAGGATATACAACAAGAGGAGTGCCCTCCTCACTTTTTGTGAATTGGGCACCGACCTTCAAACAGATTTCCCTTGGGTTTCAACTCAGTGTATCTACCGATATATTCTACGATGTCAACTTTTTGATTAATGAGTTTCCCAATCTTCATACCTGTTCTCCTTACTTGTTAAGTAATTCCTAATTTTCATCTACGTAATCGCCAAATGATTTCAACAAATACCTTTTGTTCATTCGGCGTAGCTTTTTTTCATCAAGCTTGCAATAGTTTCAATTTCTCGGAATCTACGGATTACTTCTTTTCTGTATTCTTTTTTCATAATAGTGCCTCCTACAAACTCATTAAAGAATCAAATGAATACGAGTCAGCTTTGTCATGTATCTTTGATAAACCCTCCTTTGTTTCTTTTTCCATCTCATTTCGGTTTGGTATGCCTTTGCCCTATCTGAAAAAGGTGTAGACATTCATGAACTCAAATTCATCTTGAGATGTCAAGTAATCGTAGGATATATTGATGAAGTCTGGGTCTTGCTTTAGAAGGTAACTACGAATCAACCAATATTCTTTTGTAGGTTTACCGTGGACGAAAGCAGTTTGCTTTGAAACCTTTTTTAAGTACATCGTTACTACTTTTTGTAATTTACCAGCTTGTGTCATTTTACTTCACCTTTACCCCCATATAATACAGGTCTCTTAGTAATACTAGGACCTTTTGACAATCATTCCATTAGCTAGCATGGTTTTAATTACTTTTTATTGTGAACATAGACAAATTTGGTAATCTTGCCTTTATTTTTTGAGTTCAACGTGGGAGAATTTTTTTATCTCCCACAATAAACCCTTCTTCTGTCACAATATCCCGAATACAAGAGAATACAATTACCCTCATTAGGACTATACTCTTGTAACAGCTTATCATCTATTACCAAGGAACTGCATCCATTGCTGGAGTAGCTGATGGATTGAAGCTAACCATGCAATAGCTTGCTCTCTTACAGCCTCTTTTTGGATGTTTTTAGACATCCATTCAATATAGTTTCTTGGTACTTCAGAGAATGTTTTCCCTTTGTGTTTACCAAAAACCAATTACTGGTTCGTGATGGTCTGTATTTTCTTGCCAGTCATTAGGCATTTGTGGCTCCTCTTGCTTGTGGTTTTACCTCTGGTACATGAGATGCTTCCTCTACCTCTGGAGCATGTTCTTCTTCTCCGTATTTGAACCCTTCTGGCAGTGCCCAGTCTGGTAAACGAGGGAGTTTTAAATCGACCATACTCATCTAAGTTAACCCAGGTAGCTTCTAAGTTATATAAATAACGACCAATTCCCAGTTGAGCGGCGGCACGCTTCATTTGCTCCAGATGCTCCACCTTTAATGGACTCAAAGTCTGTACATTGAGCTACATCTTCTCGGTGGATAAATCTTTCTTCTTCATTCTCGTCAATAAAACGGATTGTTAAGGAACACGCAAATCCTTTTTAGGTCAATGGTATTACCCATTTTATCTGTTTTTCCAGCTGTTCCCATATCAATTTCTCTAAAGCGTACTTCCCAGTTACCAGGTCCAACAGCTTCGTCTAAACGATTCATCACGCCACGAGCAGTCGTATAGGCTAGAACACTTGCTTTTTTGCCGTCACGTGATTTCTTTCAATACGCCATTCAATGTCTGATGGGTCTAGTGGTTTTAACGTTTCAAAAACTTCTGCTTCAGTTTTCATTTTTATTCTCCTTTATTAACTTATAAGTGTATATTTATGGAAAGAAAAAAGCTGTTTACACAGCTGATTCACCATATTTAAAAACTCTTTCACCAACCTTATAAATCTCACAGCTTCTACATAGTTTCATACTAATAGAACTTTGAACAATATTTTTTTGCTTTTTCTAGAGATTCAACCATTTCATCATGGTGATTCTCATTCTGATTAGATACAACTCCTTGTTTTCTTTACCCATTGTAATACTTCTTCCTCCTTGAACCTTAATACTCTTGGACTAAGTTGATAACAGGGTAAACCATGTCTGTGTACTAATCTTCTTACTTGCTCGTCTGATACGACTAATAATCTGGCAACTTCTTTCGTTGTAATCAGCTCCATGTTTCCTCCCTTCGCAAGTATTATAACATTTCTACACTTATAAGTCAACACCTGTTTCTCTGTTTTTACACTTCTATTTTTAATCGAACATCTTTTTCGGTGTCAAGAACATTTGTTTTATTTCTTGTCCGTATTATAATGTAGTTAAAAAGGAGGAATTACAGTATGGCAAAACGAAGAGGAAATCAAGAAGGAACATTTTTATCAAAGAGCTAACGGGACATGGTGCGGACAAATAATGATAAATAATACTCGATACACCGTATACGCTAAAGGAATCCAAGAATGTAGAAGAAAACTAAGAGATAAAATACAAGAAGAAAAACTACAAATACATCGATGAATTATTTTATTCCTATGCTATTAGAACTATTGAAAAAGAAGTTCGCCAAAAAGAAATAAAAAGAACAACGTCTATAACAAAAAGATGTGCAATAGATAAATTTAATGACGCTATTGGAGATATAAAAATAGGAGATATAGCGGCGGACCATGTTAATAAGTTTGTAGGGTTTCTTCTTAGTAGTAATATTACGCCAGGAACTATTAACACAATGGTTGGTTATCTTCTTTCTGTCGTGAACACCTCTGTAGAGGGATTGAGAGATAAAGGATTCCATCTTGTTTGATAAACAAGCCTCCAAAGGAAAATAAAAAGGAACTTACCAACTGTAGAAGAGATTAAATCTATAATTATGGGAAATAAAGGAAAACTATATTAGAGCATTTCTTTATACTACTGTACTCTGGGTTAAGGGGCGGTGAAGCTATTGCATTAAAATGGTCTGATATAGATTTAGATAAGAATAAAAATATATATCAATAGAGGCTATGCATCATAGGAGAGAAGTAATACTCTCTCCTAAATCTAATCGTATTGGCAGTGCGCTCAGTTCTCTGACGTTTTAAAAACATCTTACTTGATTATAAAAAGAGCGAACCGAAGAGATTTATTTAATGTTCACAAAACGTTAGAGGTACAAAGAATGAGGCAATAGCCTTCTAGACACTTAAAACATGGTTTTTCTGGTGGTTTGCATATGTTGAGACATTTACATGCTAGTATACTAATAAAGCAATCATATCGACATAAAAACAATCCAGTCCCAATTAAGACATGCCGATATAAGTACTACGAACAAATACTTACACTCCCTTCAAGAGGACGTGAGAGAAGATATAAAAACTTAATTTCTAGTTACAGTACATTTGCAGTAACTGATTTATAAAACCCTTTTTATATCAACGTTTTGTATGTTTCTATATTATTATAGCATAATTTATTCTGTACTGTTTATATAAACTTTTATGCCTCTATACTCAGCAAACTAAGCAAAAGCGCAAGTTTGCAACTGATACCGCTGCAAACATAAAAGACTGCAACATACTCTTAAACAAACTTACCATAGGGTTGGTTTAAGAAGAATTATGTTGCGGTCTTTCCTTCACCTGAGGAACGCCGTTACGAGTAGTAGCCTTTGTGGCGTTCTCTTTCTACCTAACTCCACACAAATGCAAGAAGAGCACGGTGTGCCCCGAACAAACATTATGAAATACCGTTTGTGAGGGTATGCCGTCGCTCTTCCTATGGGCAAGTTAGCTATACGAACGCCATAAGACTGCATAGAGTCACAAGTAAAACGACATATAGCCGACCAAGTAACGATTGTATTTGATAGCAAACTATGCTATACTTGAGATATCAAAAAGAGAGCCATTAACGTGCGGTTAGCGTTAGGCTCATCTCAGAAATTCTAAAAGTGAAATTTGCCTGACGTGTTAGGGTGTGCTGGACCTTATACGTTAAGGGTTTTTTCATTGTCTACTTAGTAGATCGATGAGCTGAATTGCTAAACTAGCAATAGAAATCATCAAAGAGATTTTTCATACTTAGTCAGTAGCAACCACCTCCCATATTAGGAAGAGACGAGCCTAACTCACGTTAGTGACTCTCTTACAATCATTATATATCAAAATATATAATATGTGAAATAACAACATTACGAATACTATCCTGAGGAACGCTATTACGAGTAGTAGTCTTTGTGGCGTTCCTTACTGCCTAACTCACACTAAACACAAGAAGAGCACGGTGTGCCCCTGAACAAAACATTATGAAATACCGTTTGTGAGGGGTATGCCGTGCTCTTCCATCCCCTGAGGAACGCCGTTACGAGTAGTAGTCTTTGTGGCTTTCCTTTACTACCTAAATCAAATAGATGACAAGAGCACTGGTATGCCCGAACAAACATTATGAAATACCGTTTGTGAGGGATACGCCGTGCTCTTCCCTTTGCTTCTATTTAGTTACGAACGCCACAGCAGTTGCTATATCGTCGACAAGTGACGACTTATTTTTCGATCCAAGGCATCAATTTACGTAATTCGCCGCCCACTTCTTCTACTTGATGTGCTGCAGTTGTTTACGTTGTTCGTTAAGGTATGGGTAACCTGCTGCATAGTCACCAAGGAATTGATCAGCAAATTTGCCGTCTTGGATATCTTTCAATACACCGCGCATAGCTTCTTTTGCTGCCGCTGGGATTACTTTTTGGTCCTGTAATATAGTCACCGAACTCAGCTGTATTGGAGATAGATTTACGCATTGTTTCGAAACCACCTTCATAGATCAAGTCGATGATTAATTTCATTTCATGAACACATTCAAAATATGCATTAACTGGGTTGTAACCAGCTTCTACCAATACTTCGAAACCAGTTTGCATCAACGCACATACGCCGCCACAAAGTACTGCTTGTTCACCGAATAAGTCAGTTTCAGTTTCTTGACGGAAGTCGGTTTCCAAGATACCGGAACGGCCACCGCCTACACCAGATGCCCATGCCAATGCCACTTCTTTAGTGTCTCCGCTTGGATGCTGCGTATACAGCGTACAAGCAAGGAACGCCAGAACCTTCTTGGAATGTACGACGTACTAAGTGACCAGGGCCTTTAGGAGCTACCATGAATACGTTTACGTCAGCAGATGGTTTAATTTTACCGAAATGAATGTTGAAACCATGAGCAAATGCCAAGTACGCACCTTTTTTAAGGTTAGGAGCGATGGATTTTTCGTATGTTTCTGCTTGTAATTCATCTGGAATCAAGATCGTCACAACGTCTGCACCTTTTACAGCCCTCGCCTGTTTCTTTTTACTACGAAAACCAGCTTCTTCTGCTTCTTTCCAAGATTTGGAACCTTCACGAAGACCGATTTGTACGTCCATGCCGCTTTCTTTTCAAGTTCAATGCATGCGCATGACCTTGGGAACCGTAGCCAAGAACTGTAATTTTTTTACCAGCTAATGCTTGTAGATTGCAATCTGCATCATAAAATACTTGTGTGCCTAAAATGTTACCTGCCATTGTGATAACCTCCTACTTTGTAATACATAATAATGTTTATAATTTACTAGATTTTCTAGTGAAATTCAACTGATTTTAAGCCATTCGGCTTTACGGATTTCTACCATGCTTAGTATGATAATTTGGTATAAATAAAAATATCTTTGTACACTCTATAAAAACATTTTTATGAAAGTACTTGCAACCAAGGGTCGATCTTGAACCCAAGTTACTTTCACCGATAAACCATAGAGTGCTGATAATATCTCATCGGTAATGACCCTCATGTTTCGGTCCTGCTTGGAAGATTTTTACCTTCTTTTCAAGAGTGCCACTGGGTCACTGTGGGAAGGATTTCCTCGATTTGATGAGTCACGTAGATGAACGGACAAGGAGTATCCTGCGCCCCTTGTCGATTGAGATGGCGGAGCAATTGTCTCGGCTCGGTACATCCAACCCATTGCATGGTTCGTCTAAAATAAGTAAGTCTGGACTCGTCATCAGTGCTCTCCCGATGAGGGCTCGTCGTTGTTCTCCTGTGGACAATACTCCGAAGTGACGATGTTGTAACTGTTGCAAGCCCATACTAGCTAGGACCGCATCACAGAGTTGTTCTTCTTCCTCTGTCACCTCTCGGTACACGCCAATGGTGCCATGAGCTCCAGAGAGAAGAATCTGTCGCACTGTCTCCTCTCGCATGGTTCGTTCAAATTGTCCTAATGTAGAGCTGACGAATCCGATGCAATCTTTCACATCTTTCCACACGCATTGCCCAAAGGTATGTCCTAAGACACGTACCTCACCTCGAGTAGCACAGGTGTAGGCCATAATCATGCCTAGCAAGGTGGACTTGCCTGCCCCATTGAGGCCCAAGAGCGCCCAGTTTTCTCCTGTTTTCACATGCCAGTCTACACCTTGTAAAATCGCCTCTCCATTGCGTATGAAGGTAACCCCTTCATAATGTAACAACTCGCCTTGTTTTGGTTCTGGCATAGGCATTACATTTTTTCTCCACGGCTCATAGCGGTACAACCTGTTTTTCGCAATTTCCAGAATGCCATATTCTTTCATAATTTCTATGAACGCATCTAATTTCTGAGTCTCTCCTGTAATTTCTATGACGATGGAGCTAGGGTCCCTACGTCAAGTACATTGCCACGATATACATCTGCTAATTGGATGATTTGTGGACGCACAGACACGTCTGCTTTTTACCTTGATGAGCATCAATTCACGGCGTACCACTTGTTCTGGAGAGAATACTTTTCACCTTAATAGCATCTACTAGTTTATAGATTTGTTTTTGAATTTGATCCAATTGCACTTCGTCTGTTTCTACAGTTAATGTAATCCGCGCTTGATCCTTAGGAATAGATATACCAGATGTCATTTGGGTTACAGAGTACCCACGGCGATTGAACAAGGAAAGGATTCTAGCCCCAATACCTGGTTTATTTTTTCGTAATCACTAACACCTGGTGCTGTTGTACTTTACTCATTGTCAGGGCCCCCTTTCAATCCAATCATATCTTTCGCACTGCAACCTGCTGGAATCATTGGGAATACATTTTCTTCTTTTTCTACCACACAGTTAATCACCACTGGCTCATCGGACAAGATGAGGTCTCGTAATTGACTGCGCAACTCTTCGATGGTGGACAATGTCACCCCTTGTACACCATAGGCTTTTGCCAAGGTTTCAAAGTCTGGGTTGATAGACAAATCTACGAAGGAATACCGATGTTGATTGAATAGCTCTTGCCATTGGCGAACCATGCCTAAGAAAGCCGTTGTTAATAATCACAACTTTCACAGGGAATATTATAAGCTTTTCAATAAGAGCAATTCTTGGCTGTTCATCTGTAAGCCCCCATCACCTGTGATGAGCACTACCTTTTTATCTGGTGCTGCTACTTGTGCACCGATAGCTGCTGGCAAACCAAATCCCATCGTACCGGCACCACCAGATGTAATGATCGTATTTGGCTTAGAGAAGGTAATAAATTGAGACGTCCACATTTGGTGTTGTCCCACGTCTGTAACCACGATAGCATTACCTTTCAAAATATTGTCAATTTCATAAATAACCTTTTGTGGTAACAGAGAATCACCTTCGTGAGGACGCACGCGAATTGGGTACTCTTCACGCCATTCACGGATGCGTTCCAACCAATCTTCATGCGTTTGTGGTGTCAATTCATGATTCATCTCATTCAATACATGTTTCAAATCCCCAACGATTGGCACATCGATACGTTTATTTTTACCAATTTCTGCTGGATCAATATCTACGTGGATAATAGTAGCATCTTTACAGAACTCCTTCGGTACCCCTGCAATACGATCGTCAAAGCGAATCCCTAAGGCTAAGACTACATCTGCTTCATTAGTGGCATAGTTGGCATACACAGTACCATGCATACCTAACATACCTAAGGATAATTGATGTTCTCCTGGGAAGGAGCCTAATCCCTAACAAGGTGTTCGTCACCGGAATTTGGCATGTGGTAGCTAGTTTATAAAGCTCTTCTGTGGCACCAGATAATAGTACCCCATGACCTGCCACGATAAGAGGACGTTTTGCCTCTTTTAATAATTCAATAGCCTTTTTTTATTTGTTTTTGGATGTCCAATATAGTTTGGATCGTATCCTTCTAAGGATATTGGCTCATTAAAAATAGCCTCAAACTCTTCATAGGGAAATTTCCGCTAATTGCGCATCTCGTGTAATGTCCACAAGCACAGGACCTGGTCGACCAGTGGTAGCTAAATAGTACGCTTCTTTCACAGTGCTAGCAATTTCACGGATATCTTTCACCAAATAATTATTTTTCGTCACTGGCATGGTAATCCCAATGATGTCGGATTCTTGGAATGCATCTTTTCCTAGTAAGTGGCTGGCCACCTGACCGGTAATCGCTAACAATGGAATAGAATCCATATGAGCCGTCATAATACCTGTCACAAGATTCGTTGCCCCTGGACCAGATGTAGCGAGGCACACACCGCATTTACCAGATGCACGTGCATAGCCATCCGCTTCATGGGCTGCCCCTTGTTCATGACGTGCTAAGTAATGATTGATTCCTTCGAAATCATAAATTTCATTATATATAGGAATTACGGCGCCGCCAGGATAACCAAATATATCAGTTACCCCCAAGCGCTTCAATGTTTCCAGGAGTATACGGGCTCCTCGAATCATCTTCTGTTCACTCATAGTTTGTCCCTTTCTATATCCATCTCATTCATTAGTCATGTTCATTAAATTCGTTAGAACTGATCCGGTGAATCATATATCCACGAGCCGCCATGGCTGCCGTGATTTTTCTTGATATGCTCTTCGCCGTTCGTTTCTACGGTCACTACCAATTCCACTTCATGGAATCTGTCCAAGTTTTTAAACTGATTATGTTCCAGTTTGATAACATTCGCATTTTGTTCCGCCAAGATTTCAGATACCGCCACTAATTGACCTGGTTTATCAGATAAATTCACAGCAAATGTGAAAATACGGCCCCGTACGACTAAGCCTTTTGTAATCATAGACGCAATGGTCAATACGTCGATGTTACCACCACTCAAAAATACTGACCACTGTTTTTGCCTCGTACTCGTAATTTTTTCAACCCAGCTACAGAAAGTAACCCAGCATTTTTCACCGATGATTTTATGTTTTTCTGCCAATAATAGGAAGGCTTCCATCAATTCATAGTCAGATACAGTTACAATCTCATCTACATATGTTTGGATGTATTCCAAATTCTTTGAACCAATTAATTTTCACAGCCGCTCCATCTGCAATGGTGCTCACAGATGGTAAGTTCACAGGCTTTCCTTCTGCTACTGCGGCTTTCGCACTAGCTGCGCCCTCTGGTTCTACACCAATAATCTTCACCTGTGGATTTTTCAACTTCCGCTGCTGCCACACCGGAGATCGATCCGCCACCACCAATTGGCACTAAGATAATATCTGCAATTGGTAATTCTTCTAAAATTTCTAGAGCAATAGTCCCTTGTCCCTTCGATGACATCTTCATCATTGAAAAGGGTGCACAAATACATAGCCGTGTTTTTCTTGTAATTCATAAGCTTTTTCATAGGCTTCATCATAGACTTCACCAGCTAGCACTACTTCTGCACCGTATTGACGTGTAGCCTCTACTTTAATAAGCGGTGTATGGCGTGGCATAACAATGACTGCTTTAATGCCTAAACGTTGGGCTGCTAGTGCCACCCCTTGCGCATGGTTGCCGGCAGAGGCGGCGATGACACCGCACGCCTTTTCTGCCTCTGTTAATTTGGAAATTTTATTGTACGCGCCCCGCAATTTGAAAGACCCTGTACGCTGTAAATTTTTCCGGTTTGATATATACATCATTGCCTGTTTCTTGGGAGTACACAGAGCTATGAATTAATTTAGTTTTCACGGCGATGGTAGCAAGTCGCTCCCTAGCCTCCATGAAATCGTATAATTTATGCATATAACTGTCCTTTCCTACTTTTTGGTCTATCTATGAATCCTATACTTCCCTCATAGATACTTATATTCTGACGACTCTGCGTTCCCTCTTATGCTTCGTCTAGGATTTCAATAGCACCTTGTGCAGCAGAGGATACATGCATAGCATATTTTTTCAAGTATCCTGTCACATCTGATTTATGTGGTGCCAAATTTGTTTTTCTTCGTGTAATTTCTTCCTCTGAAAGTTTCACATTCAAGGAACGGTTTGGAATATCGATTTCGATGATATCTCCATCTTCTACGATGGCGATAGTGCCACCAGAGGCTGCTTCTGGAGATACGTGACCAATGGATGCGCCACGAGTAGCACCAGAGAAACGACCATCTGTAATCAAGGCTACGTCTTTCCCAAGACCCATACCTGTGATCGTCGCTGTTGGTGTCAACATTTCACGCATACCTGGACCACCTTTTGGACCTTCGTAGCGAATGATCACTACATCGCCTTTCACAATTTTGTGACCCATGATTGCTTTCTACCGCTTCTTCTTCGCTGTTGAAAACTTTCGCTGGACCAGAATGCACTAGCATTTCTGGGTCTACGGCACCTTCTTTTCACAACGGAACCATCTGGAGCCAAGTTACCTTTCAATACAGCGATACCACCTGTGGTGTACACTGGATCGCTCCAAGGATGAATCACATCTTCGTCTAGGACTTTCACAGTCTTAGCAATCGTACCTTGGTCCACCAAGCTCACAGATTTTTGCACCTTCATGCAAGTGACCTTGTTCTTGTAAACGGTGCATTACCGCATACACGCCGCCTGCAGCATGTAAATCTTCGATGAAAATATTTGCCAGATGGAGACAATTTCGCCAATTGTGGCGTGTCTCCTGCAATGCGGTTGAAATCGTCCAATGTTAAGGACACACCTGCTTCATGAGCAATGGCTGGTAAATGTAATGCTGTATTGGAAGAACCACCTAATGCCATGTCCACGGCTACCGCATTTTTCGAAAAGCTTCTTTTGTCAATACATCTTTTGGACGTAAGCCTTCTTGTAATACTTCCATCACTTGCATACCTGCACGTTTTGCTAACCGTAAGCGCTCGGAGTAAACAGCAGGGATTGTGCCATTACCAGGCAATGCCATACCCAACGCTTCTGTTAAGCAGTTCATGGTGTTCGCTGTATACATACCAGAGCAAGATCGCATGTAGGGACAAGCTACGTTTTCAATATGTTCTAATTCTTCTTCGGAAATAAGGCCTGCTTCAAATTTACCTACCGCTTCAAAACACATCGGATAAACCGATTTTTACCATTGTGCACACCGGCTAGCATAGCGCCACCAGAAACGAACACAGATGGTAAGTTCAAACGAGCAGCGGCAATCAACATACCTGGTACGACTTTATCGCAGTTAGGAATGAACACCATGGCATCGAATGGTGTAGCCATAGCGGAGGCCTCGATGGAATCAGCAATAATATTACGTGTCACCAAGGAATATTTCATACCGATGTGGTTCATCGCCAATCCGTCACAAATACCGATGGTATTAAATTCCATAGGAATACCGCCCGCTTCACGGATGCCATCTTTCACAGCCTGTACTAGATTTTTTCAAATGCACATGACCTGGAATGATTTCGTTGAAAAGAATTGGCAATCCCGATGATTGGTTTTTCCAATTTCCTCGTTGATAAATCCTAATGCTTTTAATAATGAACGATGAGGAGCTCGTGTAGCTCCTTTTGCTACTCTATCACTGCGTACCATATGATGATCCTTTCTACTATTGATACTATACTGGTTATAACACTTATTATAGTTATATATTACTGTCTAAGTACTATATTCATACACTGAAATACTAGTATGTGATTTCTATTTAATACTTCTATAGTTTTTTTATCTATCTAATAGATTCCAAATCCGTATCTAATATTGTGGTATAGTTTTTTAGACATAAAAAAGGGCGATCCCTCTGGAATCGCCTTTTAGTATATATGTATGCACGTTAATCAAATAGATTACAACAACTTAGATTCCTTATGCTGTACACAAAAGAAACCTAAGATGGTAGTTCTACCGAAGAAAGAGCGACCTCTATGGAATTGTTAGTTCTAATGACGTTCACGACTAGGAACAGGACGAGCACGAGAATTGCTAACAATACCATGATAATCTCCTTTCTGTACGATATGCGTACGAATCTTAACTATAAGTGTAATACTTTAAAAAAATTTAATAACTGTCTACTATTGTAACACCTTTGTCCACTGTGTGCAAGGGCATTCCTTATTTTTTTACAAGATATGTGTCTTATTTTTCACAATCTGTTATACTATAAGTGTTACTTCCCCTATACTGGTAACAGAAAGGGGTGCTTATAATTGGATATAGCCATCAACTTTATCATTTCTGTCGTGGCAGGGTATAGTCAGCAACTATATTTGCAAGTGGCTAAACAGAAAGAAACGAAGTAACTAGCCCAACAAGAGATAGCTCTCTATAAAAGCAAAAACCCCACGGTTAGCGGACCGTGGGGTTTCTTTTGCTTATAATTGGAAATCATCAACTTTCTTCCATATCCATTATATCACAGGTTACATAAAAAAATTTAAATCTTATTCCCCTAAAAACGTTTTTTTCCTCGCAATAGTTCACCATACCTTCTACTACTTTTTAGCTTCACGCATAGCCAATACTACGGTAGCTGGTTTATGCACTACATCTCCCCTGCGAATACACCTTCACGGCTCGTCATACCATATGGCATTTTCTCGTGTTACCACATAACCAGATTCGTTAACTTCATACCATTACCAGGGCCTACTAAAGCGAGCATTTGGTTTATGACCGATGGCTACAATAATTTTATCTGCTGGTAAAGTAAAGTCTTCGCCAGTGCTTTTCACGGATCCATCTTCTTGTAATTCTTGACGTGTTAGTGTTAAACCTTCTACGATATCCGATCCCTGTTACTTCTTTTGGTGCTGCTAAGAACTCAAAAACGGATCCCTCTTCTTTCGCTTCTTCAAATTCAGATGGGTTTGCTGGCATTTGTTCTTGTCCACGACGGTAGGTAACAGTAACACTTTCAGCACCGAGGCGAATACATGTACGAGCTGCATCCATCGCCACATTACCAGCTCCGATGATGACAACTTTATCACCTTTTATATACAGGAATTAATTCTTCTTCAGCTCTACCATTTTGCACTAATTGTACAGATGTTAATAATGCCATCGCTTGTAACATACCTGCTTTATCATCACCAGGTAGAGAAATCTCCGCTGGCACATGAGTACCTGTAGCAATAAAGATGGCATCGAAGCCTTCTTCAAACAAAGTATCCAAATTACGATCGGGACCAATAGTTACATTACATTCAAAAGTAACTCCCTAATGTTTGTAATCGTTTTCACTTCACGACGCACAATTCGTTTACCTAACCGGAACTCAGGGAATACCAAATAACAGAATACCACCTGGTTCATCTTGGCGCTCAAATACTGTTACATCATAGCCTAATTTTTGCCATATCTCCAGCCACTGTTAATCCTGCAGGACCAGATCCAACAATAGCAATTTTACCTTGATCTTTACGATTTGGTTTTACCTTACGAAGATTATTGTCACTTTCAAAATCTGCTGCAAAGCGTTCTAATTTACCAATATTAATTGGTTTATTAGCACGGCTTAAAAATACATGCTCCCTTCACATTGTTTTTCACGAGCACAGACGCGACCACATACAGCTGGCAAGCTGCTACGCTCTGCAATAATATCGTTAGCTAATCCAAAATTACCATGCGCAATGGCTTGGATAAAACGAGGGATTTCATTTTCAATAGGACAACCTGTACGGCACAATGGCTTCGCACAATTCAAACAACGCTTCGCCTCTGCAAATGCCTCTTCCATCGTATAATCTTTATCAAATTCTATTTCATGTCTTAACTCCATAAAGACCTCCTTGCACCACTCTGGTGACACACTTTTCCTTTACATACTCTATTTAGGGTTTCTTAATTATTTCGATATAATATCTATAGTATACCATAAGTCAAATATACTTTCCACTGTAACAATGGCTACACCCTTGCTGTATCCATGGAATTAGCCATCCCTTTTCTTAGTGAAAGTACTAAAAGATATATCCTATAGTATACCATATGTGCGCACTGTGTGTAACTATGTATTTTTTTATATTATGCAACGATACCACTATCGTTTCACACATATTGTAACGATATCCTATTTACATATGATACAATTTCTAATAAACCTCCCATACTATCGCATCGTATAAGCATATGAAACGATTCCCCTATCGTTTCAGTACTGTTGCAATGAGACAAAAATAGAGGTCCACCGCATGGGTAGACCTCTGTATGAGTCATAATTAATTTGCAGATGTAATGGTTCCTTTGAATGTTTCTGCAATGAATTGTTTGATAGCTTCGGACTGATAAATCTCTGCAATTTTTGTACGTTGCATTGTCTTTATCTTGTTCACGTGTAGCCAAGATCGTCACTGCCAATGGCTCATCTTTTTGGTTCCAAGTACAATCCTTTTTCACCTACATTGATGCCTGCACTTTGCACATAGTTCATTGGAATCGTCGCCAATGTCAGCATCATCTAAAGCTACGAGGTAATTGTGCTGCCTCTAATTCTTGAATTTTTAAATTCTTAGGATTTTCCACAATATCAGCTACTGTTGCTTTTGAAACCAATGCCGTCTTTCAATTTTGATAAGACCTGCTCGTTGTAACAAGGCTAGGGCACGTCCACCGTTGGTTGGATCGTTCGGAATCGCTACAGTGTCACCATCTTTCACATCAATAGGAGATTTTACAGAATTACTATAGATACCCATTGGCATTAAAATCGTTTTGCCAATCGGTACAAGTTTAGAATTATTTTGCTTGTTAAAGTTCTCTAAAAACGGCACATGTTGGTACGCATTTAATTGGATATCTCCATCTGCTAATGCTTTATCTGGTGTGATATAATCGGAAAATTCCACTACTTTCAACTGGATACCTTGTTTTTTGTGCTTCCTTGGCCACAGCTTCTGCCACTTGTGCATGAGGACCTGCCGTTGCGCCAATTTTAATTTCCTTCGGCGTATCCTGCGTTGTTGTCGATGTGCCACAGCCCGCAATGCCTAACGCCAATATACCCACTAATAGGGGCGTAAACAATGATTTTTAATTTCATAATGCAAACCTTTCTTAACTACTCTCTACAATTACATATGTCTATTAAAAATTCTCACTCTTAATTCTCAGTGTATTAAGGATATCATAAAATTATATATTGGATAATACTCTTTTTAGATACTTATTATAGTTTATACTTATAATATTTTTACTTTTATACTATACATCTATAGTTACACTTGTTTTCCTAATCTTTATATTTATAATCTCCTTATTATTTCTATATAAAAACAGAGGTCATCACTACAGTTTTGTAATAATGATCCTCTGTGTTATATTATTTATTTTGCATCGCTAATAATTGATTCACTTTTTCGTTCTAGTTCAGCATTTTTTCTTCCAACTGTTGGATACGCAATGCATAGGAATCTGTCACTGCAGTTTGACTATCTCCTGCTCCAATTCTGAAAAAGCTCCTGCATTCCATGATACCGCATGTCCTGCCATGCTTAATCCAACATTATAAAATGTATCTTTACTTTGGTAATGTCCTACTCCTAAAGCTACACCTTTCATACCTTTAAATTGACCAACTCCAGCCATCACTTGTGTTCTATGAGATTCATCATAAGCTAAAGGTTTTAGGGCACTCAATGCAATGGCAGAAGCCCCTGCTATTTTTGCTGTATCATTGGCAGTCTCTGCCATAGAACGTACCGTATCAATTTGATTGCGAATGCTTTCAGGTTTTGATCCCGTACCAGCATTCATTTTCTCGATTTCTTCAGGTGTATATCCTAATGCATTTGTGATAGCTTTCAACTGTTTTACATTCACTGCGTCTGTATCTTTAATACCGCCAGCTACATTGACAATTCTTCGTTTTACATCTGGAATATCTAAAGATGTATTACTACCCAGTTGCATAGTATATCCCTCTGTACCCACTGACACAACACCTTGGGCTGCTTTCACCGCATCTCCTGAAAGCAGATGTCCCATCTATCGCTGCTCCACGTCCTTCTGTTGAAGAATATATACCAAGGGCTACACTATTCTTAGTATTCACAAGTGTTAATTTTCCAAGAGTAATACTACTATCTGCTTTAGAACCTATTTCTGAACGATCACCAATAGCAATAGAATCTTCTGCCAACGTAGTAGCAAAACTACCTATAGCAATACTTCTCTTTTTGGCTGTCACCGCTTGGGAACCCCATGGCAATGGATTCATCTAGCCAAGCTCGACTCGCTTTACCAATGGCAATAGAATCTGTTCCATTCGCACGAACACCATTACCAAGTCCTACAGCATCAAATCCATATACCCTAGTATTATTACCAATAGCCATCGATTGATAAGCTACTCTTTCCTCAAATCCTTTTTGGTATACTTGGTGTATCTTTTTCATCTTTTTGATTCATCTAATGGTTTTATAGTCATTTTGCATTCACTATCTTTTTCTGATTGATTTCCCTAATTTTGTAGGTGTATCTTGTGGTACTTCTCCTAAAGCTTCATCATCTGTTAATTTACCAACATAGGAACTAGTACCTATAACAATTCCTTCTTCTGCATTTTTCAACCGTTGCTTCATGCCTAAAAGCAATACCAAAAATTAGCATTGATATTATGATTATAACCAATTCCAACAGGCGCAGAAATTCGCTTATCTGCAGATCAATTTTGCCCTTACCAATCGATACACCACCCGCAGTATAAGCGGTACTTGTATCTCCATTCTTACCTAAGTTTACTTCCTCTGCTAATACTGTTGACGTACACAATAAGGCAACCATTGTTGCTAATACTACGTTTTTCTCATCATTTTGCAGCCTCCCTTAGCTTATGAATTATTATGATAAGCAAATTATATCACAATTTATTTATTTTCGTTACTTGGTATATATTAGGATTATTCAATTTTTCTAGTTAATACAAAAATAGCTATTAGCTGATTCTCTAACACCAACTAATAGCTGTTTATGTAAAAGCTGCTGTCATACAACAACCCCTTTATAGATTTGGTGCCCAGAGGGAATTGAACCCCCGACCTGCAGTTTAGGAAACTGTCGCTCTATCCTACTGAGCTATGAACGCAAGTATGCAACTATTATAGTCTAACTCTACTATACCTAGCAATATGAAAATCTAAAATAAAATAAGATAAGATACGATTCATATCGTATGTGCATATCCACAATACAGAACATTCTTTCTTAATGAATAAGATTCAATAGACCCTTATATAACAAGGGTTATTCACTTTTTGTGTATAAAATGTGGATAACTATAGACTTATTAACACTAAATTCACAAGGTATTAACAACCTACTCACAATCTATCCTCATAGTTATACACTTAGTTATCCACATTTAGGGTGGATAACTGTTCCATATGTACGATGAAAGTGTTTAATTTTCTCTTGCAGTGTTCGATACATACACACATTTAATAGATTTAATAGATTTAATAAATCTACTAGATGTTCTAGATATTCTAGATACTTTACTAACGATACAGTTCTATACCTTCATCATAAACACAACAATCCTATAGAACAACTTTCAACTGTTCTATAGGCTTTCGTATACTCTTCTGTATTAGATATTCTCATTCAATCATACTTTCATCGGTAGTCTGCACCGCATCTTACCTTACAAGTGCTGAACATCAACCATATACTCGCTTATTCAGCAAAATATAATTGGCCATCCACTTCTACTGGAATACCCCAGTCAACTTGCACGCCATTTTTATTCACATACGAGTTAAAGGCTAATTTTAAGTTATCGTAGGAATCAACGAGTTGCACTGTTAACTCATCGTATGTATTTAATCCTGTGGCATGCATCACTGTTTGTTCTGCTTGCAAATAGGATTCTACTTTTTCTTTCAAGCTGCATCTTCTAATACCACTTGGTATTCTTTTTGTTTCTTTGTTATACGCAATATGACCGCGCTCATTATCTCCATAATGAATTGCTAAATATACCCATTCCATGGTGTACCCTCTTTCATGACTAACATAAGTTACGACATATACTATACTTATACTCTGATGTATTCTGTTCCTATTATATCGTATCTTTCCAAGTAGTGGCAATATAGGTACTTCTAATTCTATTGCAGTTTACTCCAAATGATTACGATACTTTCAATATCTATATCATTGCTTTTTATCTTTTACGTACATTATAATGTACATAAAGAGGTGATACACATGAGCAATTATTAATATTACAAATTTTTAGGAAAAATATTTTTGAGTATTTAACGCAAACGATTAAATACAATGAACCACTCAGCATCAGCACTAAAGATGGTAATGCCGTTCTATTAAGCGAAGATGATTATTTATCCTTGTTAGAAACTTTATATTTAACATCCAAACCCTAATATGAAAGAAATTTTACTAGAAGGAAAAATACTCCATTATCCGAATGTATTTCCAGAGGAAGAGGTTATTTGGTAATGTATACATTAACTTATACAAAATATGCTGTGAAAAGATATACCAAAGTTAAAATCTGCAAAACTTGATGCAAAAAGCAAAGGCATTACTTGAGATTATAAAAGTAAATCCTTACCAAAACACCGCCAAGGTATGAAAAGTTGGTGGGCGATTTAGAAGGCCTATATTCACGTCGCATTAATATCAACATAGACTTGTTTATGCGTCTTTGAGGAAGAAAAAGTAGTCAAAATAATGAGTTTATGGACACATTATGAATAGAATAAAACAGAGGAAAGTTGTACTATACCATCAACTTTCCTCTGTTTTCATTTATAATATTTATCAATGATCGAGACTATTCCATAGAATAAATTTCTACTTTCCGTGTCACCATCACTTTATCCACTCGTGTGTTATCCATATCCATCACTTCAAATTGCAATGATCCATAGTGACAACGATTGGCTTCTTTTCGGAATACGACCGATTAAGTACGTCACGAATCCCCCTAATGTTTTTATACAAATCGTCTTCTTCCTGGTAATAGTTCGTCCACTTCAAAATATTCTTTTCAGCTCTTCAATACTGATGAGTCCATCTACAAGATACGTCCCATCTTCTCGTTGAACGATACGATTTTCTTCTTCTTTCTTTTCCTCTTCTCCAGATGGCATCCACCCTACGATTTCTTCCATAATATCGTGGAATGTAATCATCCCACTCATGCCACCGTATTCATCTAGCACAATGGCTTCATGGGTTCCTTCTTCTCTGAAAGTAGATAATACTTTCATCAAAGACAGAGATTCTGGCACAAGTACAGGTTTACGCATACAATAAGCTAAGATATCTTTCATGGGGCGATGGCTTTCTTTCATCTGCTGTGCCAACACATCTACGGAAGAGACTAATCCTTTCAGCTCATCTAAAGAATCATCTCCCACAGGAATACGATGTTCATTGCATTCCATAATAGTTTCTAAAATTTCCTCATCACTAGCAGTGATATCAATCCACGTCAACTGCGTACGAGGTGTCATAATATCGCTAGCATCGAGGTCAGCTAAGCGGAAAATATTTTCTACCAGCACTGGCTCTTCTTCTTCATAAGCACCCAATTCCACACCTTGCACGAGCATCTTATTAATTTCGATTCCGTTACTGGTGCTTCTTCCTTGTGTTTTAACGCCCTAATACTTTTAGCAGCATCGTCGTAGACACACTGAGAAGTGCCACCAAATGGTTTTGTTACAGTGGCAAAATATTTCATAGGGATAGCCATCATGATGGCAATAGATTCTGGCGAGTTATAGGCCAAGCGTTTTGGTACCAATTCCCCTATGACCAAGGATAAATAGGTTGTTAAAGGATACGATAAAAATAGGGCTGATCGTATCCGCATAATCAGCTAACCAGTAGTATGTTCTTTTAATATATGTTGCCATAGGATCGGAAAAAGTAGCTCCAGAATACAAAACCAGTGACGATACTAATCAAAGTAATACCAATTTGTATGGTGGAAAACATTTCATTTGGATCCTCTCCGCTAACTTGATCGCCATACGGAGCCCCACGATTACCTGCTTCCGCCTTTTTCTTCTAATAACCCTTTACGAGCATTGATAATGGCCAACTCCGTCATGGAAAAATAGACCATTAAAAATGATGAGTATGACTACAATTAAAATTTCTATACCTATATCACTGCCCACTGATTCTATCTCTCCTTATCGATTCCTATCTATAAAACTACACATATATATCGAACCAAATCATCTATTAATTTTTGAATAATGTTATATTATATACTAAATAACAACAGCTGTTCCTGTGCATGTCACCATGAGCATACCATTCGTTTCGCCCAATGTTTCATAACTTACAGATACACCTACAATGGCATTGGCTCCCATAGCTTTCGCACGTTTGCTCATTTCTTTTAAGGACTCTTCACGAGCACTAGCTAAAGATGATTCATAACTATTACTACGACCACCTACAACATCTCGAATAGAAGAGAAAAGTCTTTTACAAAAGTTACGACCTTCCACAACTTCTCCCAAACACAATTCCTTTATATTCTTTAATTGGTTGACCTTCAATTTGCATAGTTGTTGTAATAATCATAGGTATCTCCTTTATTCTCATATTGATATCTTTCAAACCTCATTATTCGTATTATATCACATTTATAATGATTCCTTCTATGAAAGTAAAATAACACAAAATAACTATACAAAAAAGGGTCCCATAGACCCTTTCCTTTATTTACTATATTGATGATATCTCTGATAACACGTAGGTAATATTATATAAATACCTGTTGCACCAGCACCATATACAAAAATCGTTCCGCCCCCAATCGATAGGAACATATTGCCCTTTCCACAGATGGAGTAGTACCGTCACAGCTACAGCGATTATATCTGGCATTCCATGATACACCAAATAGGTCCACATGCCGCAAGGAAAATACGACAAGTAAACTCATCGTCGCCGATGGCAATACTTTTCCCTAAATACTGCACATAAGCAGGTGTTTTTTTGTTTTCGAGTTAAATATGAAAAATGGTAAAAACCGTGTTGCCATAGTACCCTAGCACAACAATGGCAATAGTTATAATTTGTTCTATAAAAGTCATTGTTGCCCCTCCATTGTTCTACGTAACAGACTTAATATCACTACGATACCAATCATGGCAGGAATCATAAAGTGTTCACTACCAAATACCAACAAGGCAATACCAGGAATGATCAATCCCATGCCAGAGCTGATTAAATTCCGTTGGATTTTTTATATTGCTCTAAAAGCTAACACAATAAAAGAGTGCTGTGAGTACAAATTCCAATCCTTTTCGCATTAAAAGAAAGTACTGATGCAAACAGATTACCTATAACAGAACCAACCACCCAATAGATCTGATTCAATAAGGTTACAAAAATAGCACCATTTCTTGGAAATTTCAGTAGGAATTTGTGATGTATAATTTATGGAAAAAAACTTTCATCTGTCATTCCAAATATGAGATATGGTGTTAACCATCCCATATGTTTATATATAGTTAACATAGAAATTCCATAAAATAAATGACGCCCATTAACCATAATTGTAATCAAGAAAGCACTCACTGGATCGAAAAGGAGATAATAACATAGCCACTGTTACAAATTCCATAGACCCTGCATAAATCAAAGCACTCAATGCCAATGTATAACCCCAGGAAAACCCCATAGAGTACATATAGATGCCATAGGATAGACCTAAAAATAAAAATCCAAATAGTAATGGTATTGTTTTTAAGAAAACCATATCGAAAGGCAGATAGTATTATATTTGTTGTCTTTTTAGTTTCCATTTATATTCTCCTTTCTCTCACTATATATCACTATATATCACTAGATTACTAAGTATTAAGTACCATCAATAATTGCATATAAACTAGCTAACAAATAGATATATTAAAAATAGATAAACATGACTAATTGTCACTTTTACAATACTATTATATTATCAAATTCTAGAATACTCATATATTTATAAAATATATAATAGGTCAACAAAAAAATTATTTTATAACCTTTTTATTATAAAATTACTTAGTAAGAACAAAACAGCCTACGGGAATGACTTCCCATAGGCTGTTTCTATTAGTCCTCAAAAATCGCGAGATAAATTAACTTCTTTTTAGAGGAACTACTTTTTGTTTTTATATTTTGCTTTTATACCATAAGTACACAGCTAAGAATACTGGGATACCGATATAGAGCAACGGATACTCCGTACCAGTCGATACTTTCACCCATGAACGCTGTATAGTTTTGACCAGCAATGATAATCAAAGCACAATGCCAAAGGCAAACAATGGACCAAATGGGAACAAAGGAGGCTTTGTAAGGCAATTTAGACACATCACGACCTTGTGCTACATAAGCACGACGGAAACGATAGTGAGCCAAAGCAATACCCTAGCCATGTAATAAATCCACTCATACCACTGATATTAATCAACCAAGTGTAGGCTTGTCCTTCTCCAATCAAGGATGTTAGGAAAGCAAACAATCCAAAAGCTGCTGTTGCTAATAAAGCTGGAATTGGTACACCGCGTTTATTAAGAGAACTAAATAATTTTGGTGCATCTCCTGATTTAGATAATGCATAAAAGCATGCGTGTGGAGGAGAATAAAGCCAGAGTTACCAGCTGACAATACAGCAATCAACAAAATAGCGTTAATAAAATGAGCCGCCCAATCAAATCCAAAACGATCAAATACCAATGTAAATGGACTAATGGACACATTTTCTACAGAACTGTTCAATAAGTTTGGATCATTATAAGGAATTAAGAAACCAATCACAATGAATGAACCAATATAGAACAGTAAAATACGCCAGAAAAATAGAGTTGATGGCTTTTGGAATATTTTTTCTCTGGATCTTCCGATTCACCAGCAGCAGTGCCGATTAATTCTACCCCTTGGAAAGAGAAACCAGCAATCATAAAGATAGCTAAAATAGAGGAGAATCCCCCTACAAATGGTGCCTCTCCTAAGGTCCAGTTATGAAATCCTGGTGATGGATTTCCCACGCCCAAGAATCGATAAAGTACCTAATAATAAGAATACTATAACTGTAATTACCTTGATACTAGAGAATACATATTCACTTTCACCAAAGGAACGAGCTGAAAAATAATTCAACACGAACAGAATCAGCAAGAACAAAGCAGACCAAACAATAGCCGGCACATCCGGAAACCAATATTTCATAATAAACGCACTAGCTACGAGCTCCGCTGCTAATGTGATAGCCCGAGTTGAACCAAAAAGTTCCAACCTAACGCAAAACCTAGGGCTTTATCTACATACCGAGAGGCATGGGTACCAAAGGAACCAGATACTGGTAAGTACGTGGTCATTTCCCTAAACTAGTCATCAAGAAATATACCATGATACCAATGAAACTATAGGCTACTAAAGCACCACCAGGGACCTGCTGTACTCACAACTTCACCACCAGCTACGAATAAACCTGTACCGATGGCACCGCCCTAAAGCAATCATATTCATATGGCGGGATTTTAAACTTCTTTTTAATTTATTTTTTCCATGGGAATTCTCCTTATAAGTCAAGATTTCGTACATATTCAGCATTATCTTCAATAAACTTTCGACGAGGCTCCACCTTATCACCCATCAAAACACTAAATATCTTATCTGCTGCAATACTATCTTCCATGCTGACTTGTAGGATTGTCCGATGTTCAGGGATTCATCGTTGTATCCCATAATTGTTCTGCATTCATTTCTCCAAGACCTTTGTAACGTTGAATTGTAATATTTTCACGTCCAATTTCATCCAATCTATCTGAAAGTTCTTGGTCACTGTAGGCATACCATTGTTTTTGACCTTTTTAATTTGATACAAAGGTGGTTGTGCAATGAATACATGACCTTCTTCAATCAATGGCCTCATATAACGATAGAAGAATGTTAATAATAAAGTACGAATATGTGCACCGTCCACATCCGCATCTGTCATAATAATGATTTTTATTGTAACGGCTTTTCGTAATATCAAAAGTCTTGTCCGATACCTGTGCCAAAAAGCAGTAATCATGGAACGAATTTCTGCATTGGCTAAAATTTTTATCAAGACGAGCTTTTTTTCTACATTTAAAAATTTTACCACGCAATGGCAAAATAGCTTGGTAACGGCGATCGCGACCTTGTTTTGCAGTACCACCCGCAGAATCACCTTCGACAAGGTAAATTTCTGTCATCGTCGTATCTTTTTCAGAACAATCTGCCAATTTACCAGGTAAAGAGCTCACTTCTAAAGCATTTTTACGACGTGTCAATTCACGAGCTTTACGAGCTGCTTCACGAGCACGACTTGCATTCGTTGCTTTTTCAATAATTTTCTTCGCTTCTGCCGGATGTTCTTCTAAGAATATACGCAATCCATCAGATACGATGGTATCTGTAATACCTTTACTTCACTATTACCTAATTTGCCTTTTGTTTGGCCTTCAAATTGTGGTTCCAATACTTTGACGCTTACTACAGCTGTCAAACCTTCAGTACATCTTCCCCAGTCAAGTTGCTTTCATTTTTCTTTTTAAAATACCAGCCTTACGACCATAGTCATTTTAAAGTACGTGTCAAAGCTGTACGGAAACCACTTAAATGCGTACCACCATCAATGGTATTAATATTATTAACGAAGGATAAAATTGTTTCGCTATAGCTATCATTATATTGCAATGCCACATCCACAACTACATCATCACGAGTATTATCAATGGAGATAATACTTGGTGTGATAGCTCTTTCGCTTCATTTAAATATTCAATGAATTGTACTAATCCGCCTTCGTAGTAGAAACTTTCGCTTCGACCTTCCCCTCGTTTATCAGACAAGGTAATACGCAATCCTTTATTCAAGAATGCTAACTCTTGTAAACGATTTTTTAATACATCAAATTCAAAAATGGTAGTTTCAAAAATTTGTGAATCTGGTTTAAATCGTACTGTCGTACCTGTTCGATCCGTCGTACCAATTTCTTTCAAATCAGATGTTTTATTACCACGTTCAAAAGAAATTTCTTGAATTTTTTTCCATGTTGGTATACATCGACGATAGTCCACTCACTCAAAGCATTCACTACGGAAATACCTACTCCATGAAGACCACCAGACACTTTGTATCCACCACCGCCAAATTTACCACCTGCGTGAAGTTTTGATAATACAAGTTCTACCGCAGGCATACCTGTTTCATGCATCCCCGTTGGAATCCCACGACCATCATCGATAACTTCTATACTGTTATCTTCACAGATAGTCACTTCAATATGCGTTGCATAACCAGCTAGCGCCTCATCCACGCTATTATCTACAACTTCATATACCAAGTGATGCAATCCACGGGCAGATGTGCTACCAATATACATACCAGGTCGCATACGAACGGCTTCTAAACCTTCGAGGACCTGTATATTACCGGCATCATAATTTGTTTGTTCTGCCATCTGACATCCTCCTACCATTTATATAATGACGTCCCATACTCATCATCATATTCTATATAATACATTCCATTATACAATATTTTACTATCTCTGTGAAAGTCTCATCCTTTATTTTACTTGCATTTTATCTTCTTCGTTCCAACGATATTTATTGGTAATATTTACAACTTGTTCATAAGACAATTCTTCTTGTGGTTTCGCTGTAATTAACATTGTAGCCCAATACATATCATTTGCATCAGTAGAACCTTGGAATAAACGAGTTAAATAATAGTAAATACTTTCTTCTTTCGCCACTTCATACCATTCATAGGTACACCAAGGAGCAATTGCTTTTATTTGGTCATATTTATAATGAGGATAATCTTTCAATAAACCTTTCACCGTACGAATGATATGTCGATACTTTTTATATTCACACTGAGGGACATACCTTTGCAGAACCTTCTGATTGCCAACGACCACATCTAGGACATTGATGAAAATGCTCTTTGCTGTAATACAAACTCTTTCTTTGCTTGCTCAATTCGTGTTTGTAATACTTTTTGTCGTAAGTCCTCATTTCGAATTATAGAAACAGAATTTTTCAATACTTTCTATAACTTCCGGAGACAAGACAATTTTATGAAAGTCTATCATTTCTTCATACCTATGTGTCATATCTAAGGCATCCCCTGATACAAGCTGTTCTTGTAAAGCACGTCGTGGAAGTTGTACTTTAACATCTGTAATAATAGATTCTCCATAATACTCACGCAATGCTTCCAATAGTTGTGGTTTTAGCATGATCATTTCTTGCATCCACACAGTATGACCAATTTCAACTACAATAACAGGTGGTTTTATATGTACTAATTTAGCTTGCCCACTCACCATAGGCCCTACGACAGATTCCCAATCATGATAGAGTTTCATAAGTCGATACATTTCAAAAATGCCTAATTCTTGTAACATGGCATCACGAAGATCAGTAACTCCTGAAAAGGATTCTAACTTACTCTCCATATTACATTTCCTCCATCAAGTCTATATACTGCACCTTATCTAACTCCATTGTATCTGTTGTATCAGTGGTGGTAATGATTGTCTGTACACGTTTATGAATGAACTTTGATTAAATTAGAACGACGTTCTGATCTAACTCACTGAGTACATCATCTAATAATAAAATAGGATATTCTCCTACTTCTGATTTAATATATTCTAATTCACTTAACTTAACTGATAAAATCGCTGTTCGTTGTTGACCTTGTGATCCAAACCGTTTTCAAATCCATAGGACCAGAATAAAAATAATATCATCACGATGAGGACCTACCGATGTTTGTAATCGTCTACGATCTTCTGGTAAATGTTCTTGCAGAGCTTGTAATAAAGACTCCTTTTAGTCACCAACAATTGTTTCTCACTATAAGGCTGAGTATATTGTAATCGTAAATCCTCTTTTCCATTGGTTAATTTTCGATTCATTAAATCCATTAATTGATTTAACTTTTTAAACTTTCCAATCTCTTTTTGAATAATTTGAGCCCCTAAAGTAGCAATTTGTTCATCCCAATCTTGCACTGGAACCTTACTGGTATGACTATATTCTTTAAGTATACGATTTCTCTGTTGTACAGCCCGTTGATACATCGTAAGCTGATGATAATATTGAGGACTAGTCTGACTAATTTCCATATTTAAAAACGACGGCGTAAGGAAGGAGTACCTTTAATTAAATCTAAATCTTCCGGAGAAAAATGACTGTATTCAAAGTGCCTACTAATTCTTTTTTGCGATAGAGGATTATCATGCAAACGAATGACTTTTTCCTTGACGCCCCCATTTAATCTGCAAAGTATGAGGCGTATCAGCTTTTCATAAAGTGAACTATAATACCAGCCTCCTCTTCATTCCAAGAAATGACATCTTTCATATCCGATGTACGATGACTATGTCCCATCGTGGCAATATAAGCAGATTCTAAGATATTTGGTTTTCCCTTTTCCATTAGGGACCATGGATGACAATGATTTCTGGTGTGAAAGTAATAGTTCTATGACGATGATTGCGAACATGTATAAGTTCCAATTCTGTCACATACACAATTAAGCCTCCTTCACCACAGTAATTGTTACTTCATTAGCAATGATTACTACATCATTAGGATAGATTTTTTTCGTTTTTCTGTAACTAATACGCTATTTAAAGGTGATTTGTTTTTCTTCTAATAATACCTTAACTTGACCACCTGTAGATAAGACATTAGCATATTTTCAACAGTTGGTCTAATTGAATATACTCTGTATGAATGGATACAGTTTCTTGATTCATAATTTCCTCTTTTCTCTTAATTATGTGTATGAACTGGCGTTACCACATAGGTGTAATGATCGTTATTATCTTGACGAATCACCATAGCCCCTTGTTCTTGTAAATACATATGAATTCTTTCGCCTGTGCTATGTTTTAATAATTCATCTATATATTTACCATTAAAATTAATAGTGAAAAGGATTTCTTCAAATGTACATAGGACAATATCTTTTACCATACCAATATCAGCACTTTGAGAACTCAAAAGTAACTTGATTTTCTTCCCAATCGTAACGAATGGCAGAATAACTCATATCTTTCGCCATAAAATATACACGATCTAAAGGAACTAGCAAATTCACGACGATTTCAAAAATAGCACTTGCATCAAACTTAGCAGGAATAACACGTTTATAATCAGGGTATGTACCTTCAATTAATCTTGAAATAATATAAACAGTATCAAATACAATAGCTACTTGATTTCTATTCCAAATTATTTTAACCATAACAGGTTGATCCGATGGTAATACTCTAGAAACCTCTTCTACAGTACGTTTTGGAATGACAATACGCATTGGATTTTCAAGAGCTGTATCTAAGGTTACTTTTTTTACAGCCATACGATGTGTATCTGTGCTCACCATAGTAAGCTCATTACCTTCAATTTCTACTAATGTGCCACAGAAAATAGGACGATCTGTATCTGTAGAAGTAGCATATACCGTTAAATCGATTAATTGTTTTAGCTGCTCTCCATCAATCATAATGCTATTATCATCTTGAATTTGTTCTACTAATGAGAAATCTTCTACTTGCATAGTGACTAATTTGAACTCAGAATGATTTCGATTTAATTTGTAATTGATTGGAATTGGCTGGTTTATATAATTCTACTTGTTCACCCTGGCAATTTTTAAAAATTTCTTGAAAGTATTTAGAACCTACTACAATCGTACCCGGTTCAAGAATTGTAGCATCTACTTGGGATCGCATGCCAATTTCAAAATCATTAGCTTGTAGTTCTACATAAGTATCTTTTGTAGAAATATAAATCGATCCTGGTAAGTTAGAACTTGTTTTATTACTTGCTACACGTTGGAATAGTGATATGGCTTTGACTAATTCAGTTTTTGTTAAATTGAAGTTTCATTATTAACTCCTTGTGACTAATATAACTATGTTAGAGTGTTTGTATTTAAAGTAGTAGCCGTAGTAGTAGGGCGTGTACAAGTGGATAGGTGTATAAAGTCCTTGTATTTCAATGTTTTACACATGTTTACAACTTTGGGAATAGAAAATTATATCTGTCCACATAATAACAAAGGGGATATAGTCTTGTGTGTAAGTTATTCTTTGTTAACAGCTTAGACACAAAAGTGTACACAGGTTACGCACATACTTATCCACAAATTGAGGGATTACTTAGCTTGTTCTAATTCTTCTCGAATACGATCATAGTGTATCGTAAATCTTGATCTTTTTCCATTTCCTAGAAATTTTTTTCATATGCATGCAATGCTGTAGTATGGTCTTTTTACCAAAAGCAAATGAAATTTGAGGGGTAACTTTCATTAATTAATTCACGAGCTAAATACATAGCAATTTGACGTGGATGAGCATATTGCTTATTTCGTTTTTGACTGATTAAATGTTCTAGCTTGATTTTAAAGTAATCTGCTACAAATTCTTGGATGTATTTAATGGATAATACAATTTTTCTGTATGAATGATAAAGTCTTTAATTGCCTTATTAGTAAACTCTACATCAATTGTTTCTAATCGATTTGTGATAGCTGCTTGGGTAATTAATGTTTCAAAAGCACCTTTTTAATTCACGAATATTTCGTTTATTAAAAATACTGTGCAAATAGATGGATAACTTCTTTTTGGAACATATAAAGTTGGATATTCGTTGCGGCGATGATAAATTTCCTCATGGATGATGGCTTCAATCATTTCTGGATTTGGTGCTTCAATTTCTACGGTGAGACCACTGTTGAATCGTGTGATTAAGCGTTCTTCCATTTCTTTATAATCCTTTTGGAGGTTTATCACTGGAAAGAATAACAGCTTTATTGTGGCTCAATAAATGGTTGAAAGTATTGAAAAACTCTTCCTGTGTAGTTTTCTTATTTTTCTTCTAAGAATTGTACGTCGTCAATGATAAGTACATCGATATCACGGAAGTTACGACGGAATTGATCTGGTGTTTTTGTCCGCAAAGATTCAATAAAAGCTGTTCATAAAATCTTCACTGGTAATGGACATAATTTTAGCGGATGGATTATGGGTTAAAATTTCATTGCCGATAGCATGCATTAAAATGGGTTTTACCGAGACCAGATTGACCATGAATATAAAGGGGATTATATCGAAGACCAGGATTTTTCTGCCACTGCTTTTGCAGCAGTGAAAGCAAGACGGTTAGAATTGGATTCGATGTAATTATTAAAAAGTAAAAGCGCGATTTAAATGCGATTTTTGAAGAACTATTTATATCCCGTTGTACAGGTGGCGCTGTTATTGGTGGTGTAGAAGTAGTTGTTTTAGTAGCAAATAAATCAGCAGGTACTGGTTTTTGGATACCCTGTGAAGGAGAAGTATTTCTTTGAATGATAACAGGAGAATCATAACTAGGACGACTCACACCTTCTGGTAATATTTCGTCATACTCATCGGCATCCCAAGGAGGAGGGATGATAGGAGATGGGGAGCTTTCAACGCTGTATCTTCAATGGAGGGCATATCGATAGGTGGCATAGGAGGAATATCTGTCGAGTATTGGTCATATTATCTGTAGAAGAAACATCTATACTTGATGTATTTGTTAAATATTCAATAGTTTTGTAAGGTAGGAAGTAAACTTTTTGCTGCCTCTACGATTTGGTTATGGACTAATGGGGTTTGAATATATTTTCAGTTTACTAGGCTCCATAACAAATAAAGTTAAAATAGTCGATGTCATAGAATAGGGCATCAAGGAATTAACGACCAAGGAGTCCCACATTTGCTGGGGCATTTTTGTTTTTGTTTTTGCATCACTTGGTCCCATAGGGAGTAGAGATCTAAGTCACTCATAATAAACCTTCCTGTATGTGTATAAGAATTATTTGTCCACATCATAATATATGTGGATAACTAAAAATTAGACAAAGAAAAAGAGTTTTATAAACAAGATAATACGTAGAATTGTTTCTATCCACAACATTGTGAATAAGTCAGTGGATAAGATATAAAAATGTGGAAAAACTTGTTTATAACCCTTTGTTGGTGTATGGCTTTATTATACCAAAAACTTTTTGCTTTTACTATGACAATATTACAAATCGTTTATATATATACTATTAAAAAAACAAGGTTTATATTGACAGAATTAGGGTTTATACATATAATTACTATGTTATGGTATACGAAAAATAAACCTATCATGAGGAGGTGTTGTTGTAATGAAACGTACTTACCAACCAAATACACTTTGGAAAAACGTACTCATGGTTTCCGTGAACGTATGAAAAACCATCGGTGGCCGTCTAGTATTAAAACGTCGACGGGCTAAAAGGCAGAAAACGCTTATCTGCATAATCAAATATACAGCAAGAGAACTTGGCCGCATAGCCAAGTTTTTCTGTATATACGGTATTAAAGGATAACTATGAATAGTTTAACAAAAGATAGAAGAATTCGGAAAAACAATGAATATCAATTAGTGTATAAACATGGTCGCTATGAAGTGGGACGTCTTTGTGTAGTTTATCATATGCCGGTAGCAAAGCAAAAAGTAAAATTGGTTTTGTCACAGGTAAAAAGGTAGGTGGCGCAGTACAGCGTAATAGAGCGACGTTTGATGAAAGAAGTGTATCGTTTGCATCAACATGAATTGCATAGGTCATCATATCGTAGTAGTCGGTCGAGGTTACTTAGCCAATGCTACGTACGAGCAGAGCAGAGCGTGAGATGATGCGTCTATTCAAAAATGTAAATTACTAAAGGATAGAAACTAATGGGTATTAGTAAACTTGTAAATTACTTGTTAATTGGATTAGTTCAGTTCTATCGATATGCTCTATCTCCTTTAAAGCCAAGTACTTGTCGTTTTTATCCCACCTGTTCGATGTATATGTTGCAAGCATTGCGACGGTATGGACCTTTAAAAGGTAGCTATTTAGGTATCAAACGGATTTTGAAATGCCATCCTTTTCACAAGGGTGGATATGATCCCTTGCCATAGCACAGTTTTGGAAATACCTGAGTACCTGTATGGATGAAATATAGACCATACCATAACGTATATGGGTACACAAAGGTTATATTACAGAGAATAAGAAAAGGAGTAGGCATGGAAATCTTTCAATATTTAGTAGATTTTATGAGAAGCCTTGTGGAATATTCGTTTTTGGCCACAAAATCGATGGGCTTCCCAAGTTATGGTATCGCGATTATTTTACTTACCATTGCAATTAAACTTGTATTAGCACCGTTGACACAAAAACAAGTGCAGTCTATGAAAGGCATGGCTGAATTACAACCAAAAAATGAAAAGCCATTCAAGACAAATATAAGGACAATCCACAAAAAGCACAGCAAGAAATTATGAAATGTACAAAGAATTAGGCATCAACCCATTAGCTGGTTGTTTACCACTTCTTGTACAAATGCCATTCTTGATTGCTATTTTCTATGCATTACAAGGATATCCATATGATCCTCAATATGCACAATTCTTATGGTTACCAAATTTGAGTGATCCAGATCCAATCTATGTATTACCAGTATTATCTGCGTTGTCTACGTATATTAGTGAGTAAACAAACATCTGCTAGCGGCGGTATAATCAACAAGCAAAGATTATGAACATCTTTATGCCACTATTCATTGGCTATATCAGTTTAAACTTTGCTAGTGGATTGGTTATTTACTGGGTAGTTTCAAATCTATTCCAATTAGCACAACAAACATTAATTTATCGTAATAACAAATAGGAGGCTAGGCATGGATTACATTGAAGTGTCAGCAAAAAAACGATTGAAGAGCAACTTCACAAGCAACATCCCAAATTGAATCTCAAGGTCGAGTTGTTACGTCTGTGAAAGTATTAGAGGAGCCGTCAAAAGGCTTTTTAGGCTTTGGTAAAAAGATGCTCTTGTTCGCGTATACTTTGAAGAAACAGAGGTAACTCATACAGCTGTTGCGGAAGAGTCAGTAGTACAGGTTGTAGAAACTATAACAGAAACAGCAGTAGGCACGGTGGAAACAGAAACTACTGAAATTCCTGTGGTAGTTGAAGATGGTATTACAAAAGCAGAACAAGATTTCATTGCCGATACAGGTAAAGAATTTTTATTAGGCATGTTTGGAAAGATGGGCTTATCTGTACAAATTGAAAAATTAACGACTAAAGATAAGATTACATTCCAAGTACATGGGAAGACTTAGGTATTTTAATTGGTAAACATGGTCAAACATTAGATGCCATCCAATACTTAACAAACCTTGTGGCTAATAAAGAAGTTCGCCGTCGTTGCCAAATTGTTGTGGACGTGGAAAATTATCGTTCCCGTCGTGAAGAAACTTTGATTCAATTGGCACATCGCTTAGGTGCTAAAGTACGACGTACACGTCAAAAATTGCTTTAGAACCAATGAATGCTTTTTGAACGAAAAATTATTCACTTAGCATTGCAAAATGATATCAAAAACAGATGAGTGAAGGACAAGAACCATATCGTCATATTGTGATTTATTACAAACGATAAGTTGTAATTACTATCTAAATGAAAAAGAGCAGCCTCGGCTGCTCTTTTTTATTATAAGATTCAATTATACATTCATGTTAGCTGCTTTACGAACATAGAACCAGTAACATACGAATACTGTTACGATGTTGAAAGCAAGTAATACTGCGAATGCTGGGTGGATACTTCCAAATGTTGTGTACACATAACCAAAGATTTTTGGTGTAATGAAGGCACCGTATGCCGCTACAGCTGCTACGAAAGAGCCAGCGATCAAGGAAGATTGCAATCCATCTGTGAAGATGTGAGGAATCATACGGAATGTAGAACCCGTTACGAAACCACAAGATACGAACATCAATACAGTCATGCCAAAGAAAAAGTCGAAGTTATGCATATCTACGCCTACCGCGATTAATACAGTAGTGATACATAAACCAATCGAAACCGATGAAAGTAATTTTTGTACCGCTGTTGATTTTTGTCAGCTAACCAACCACCTACTGGACGAAGGCTGGCAGATACTAGAGGACCCACGAGTGCGATGTGAGCAAATGGAATTTCGAGGAACTCTGTTTTTACTAGTAGACCAAGTGCGGCTGCATATCCAGAGAAAGCACCGAAGGCACATGTATATAACAATGTCATAGCCCACGTATGTTTATTGCTGAAAAATTTGACCTAGAGCTTTAGGATTTGGTTTTGCTGATGGTAAGTTGTCCATGTAACGAGTCATCAATGCTAAGATGATGATAAATGGAACAATCCCATAAAAGCCGCATTGGCTAAGTACACTGCATTACCTTTAATCATAGCTGGTGTTACACCGAAGATATTACCTAATGTAGCAGAACCCATTGCAAATGGAGCTAAGAAAGTAAATACGGAGATCCCAAGGTTACCGATACCACCATTGATGCCAAGAGCGGTACCTTTTTCAGATTTAGGGAAGAAGTTACCGATGTTCGCCATGGAGGAGGAGAAGTTACCGCCGGCTAAGCCGATCAAATGCTATTAAGATGCGTGAACGTTTTCATAAGATGTTGTTGTATCTTGTACAGCATACCCCTAACTCATACTACAGGTACTAATAAAATAATTGTAGAAATGAAAAGTCCAGTTTCTACCACCAATTAAAGCTGGCATGTAAGTGTAGATAAAACGGAATGTAGCACCTACTAAACCTGGGAAGGCAGCTAGTGTAAATAACTGTTCTGTTGTGAAATGGAATCCAGCTCCATTTAATTGTGCTGCGATGGTTGACCATAAAATACCATACGCAAAAATGATAACGTTAATGCAATGGTAGAAACTACCAAGTTTTTGTTTAGCAATCTTCTTTGCCAAACTTCTCCCAAAATTCAGGATTTTCTGGCTGCCAGTTCGCAATAATTTCTTTTGCGACTTGCACCGACTTGAGGCATTTTTCATCTCTGACATGAGAACACTCCTTTTAATCCTTTAAACGTACAACTATGGTACTTTTTATACCACAGTAAATCGAAGACACAAATTAGTATAAAAATATTGTCTTATGCTATACTCATTATAATATGTGCCTAAAATCACACACTTATTATATAAGATATAATATAATGTGAATGTGATAAAAAGCACAACTTATATAATTATTAATAAGTTATAATAGTAATGTACGCAAAAATTATATGTATGTGATAGTTTGATAGGTGAAAAGTCTATCAGTATCATAGGTATCGAGATGTTACTGAAAGATGCATGGTGGTAGTATGGAGCAGGAGTTAATCAATCAATTGCTAGCATTGCCAGGTGAAGTAGTTCATCTGAAAAAGGAGAATTTTTATTTCACGAAGGCGATAAGGCAGAACATTTTTATATCGTTCGAGAGGGCCTCAGTATTAAGAAATTTGAATCCACAGGACATATTTTTGCATTACGATTAGTAGGTAAGAATAATGTGCTTGGGGAAATTCCTTTATATGAGACGAATACGAGATCAGTATGTATTTAATGCCATTGCAAGAGAAGATTGCTCAGTCTATTGTATACGTTACGACGTATTAGAACCTGCCATTACTAAGGATCGTTCCTTAGCCATTACGATGATGAAGATTTATACGCTTCATATGCGTCGACAACAAGCTAAGTATAGAGACTTATTATTATACGGTAAGAAAGGTGCATTTTATTCTACATTATTGCGTTTTAGCTAATGGTTATGGTATTAAGCGGGATGACGGTATTTATATCGACATTGCATTAAAGCAACCAAGAGTTAGCTGAATTTTACTGCCACATCACGGGAAGGTTTAAACCGCATGCTAAGTGAGTTACGAAAGTTGGGCTATGTAGCCTATGATAAACACCATCTGGTAATCTGTGACTTTTGATGCATTAATCGATTTGCTAGATTTAGATATAGAAACTATCGATACTAATATTAGCAATATCGAATGATTAGGTTATCCCCCTTGCTGTGAGCACTACGAAGGCAAAGGGTTTTTGTATTTTTAAGGAGGACATGAGATGAGTCTTTTTATCTCAAAAATTTAAGTTTCTTCGCAAGAAGGACGTATCTCAACAGGCCATCAAATCACAGAAGAGGTGGTCGTGAATGGGAAAAATTTTTATCGTGACCGTTGGTCCTACGATAAAGTAGTCCGCACACACATGGCGTAAACTGTACTGGTTCTTGTAGCTGGAATATTTACGTAAAAAATGGTGTTGTTGCGTGGGAAAAATCAAAGCAACTGATTGTCCTAAAACACCAGATGATATGCCAGATTACGAACCACGTGGATGCCCTCGAGGATACTCTTTCTCTTGGTATTTATACAGCCCACTCGCGTAAAATATCCATATGTACGTGGTGAATTGATCGAGCTTTGGAGAAGCGAAAAGAAAACTGCTAAAAAAATCCTATCGAGCATGGAAATCTATTGTAGAAGATCGCAGAAAAAGCAAAACGTTATAAATCTGCTCGTGGTATGGGTGGCTTTGTACGTTCGACTTGGGATGAATCTACAGAAATCATGCAGCTTCCTTATTATATACAGCAAAAACATATGGTTCAGACCGCAACGCAGGATTCTCTGTAATTCAGCTATGTCCATGTTGTCCTATGCAGGGTGGTGCGTTTCTTGAACCTTATGGGTGGTACTCCACTTTCTTCTATGACTGGTATGCTGATTTGCCGCCATCAAGCCCACGAGTTTGGGGTGAACAAACTGATACACCAGAATCTGGTGACTGGTACAATGCAGAGTTACATCATTACATGGGGTTCCAATGTAGCATTGACTCATACACCGGATGCTCACTTCTTGGCAGAAGTACGTTATAAAAAGGTACAAAAAGTAGTCTCTGTATCTCCTGACTATGCAGAATCTACACATTCTCCGATACTTGGTTGAATGTAAAAGCAGGTGACAGATGCAGCGATGGCAATGGCAATGGAGTCATGTCATTCTGAAAGAATACTATGTAGATAAAGAAACTCCATATTTCAAAAGAATATGCGAAAAGAATTTACTGACTTACCATTCTTAGTACGTGTAGAAGAAATCAATGGTGCTTCACAACCGGGCGTTTCTTGAACAATCAAGATTTAGGTAGCACAGAAGATGGCGCTGATTTCCACACTGTCGTTATCGATGAAATTACGAATACAGTAGTGGCACCAAATGGTACATTAGGTGATCGTCATACAAATCTAAAAATGGAATTTACGTCTTGAAAACCGTGCAACAGGAGAAAAAAATCTCTCCTCGTTTATCTGTCATCGACCAACGTGATTCCAGTAGCATTGGTTAAATTACCATACTTCGGTGACGAAGCTCATGAAGGTATTATTGAGACGTACTATTCCTGTTATGACAGTACAAACTAAAGAAGGTCCTGTACAAGTGACAACTGTTTTATGACTTAATTCTTGCTAACTACGGTATCGACCGTGGCTTAGGTGGTGAAGTGGCTACTAGTTATGAAGAAGATACTCACTTACACTCCAGCATGGCAGAAAAATCACTGGCGTAAAAGCGGATGTGGTGATTCGTACAGCTCGTGAATTCGCAGATAATGCAGAACAAACAAAAAGGTCGTTCCATGATTATCACGGGTGCTGGTATCAACCACTGGTATCATGCAGACGTAATTTACCGTACCATCCTTAACTAATCATGTTCTGTGGTACAGAAGGTGTTAATGGCGGTGGCTGGGCTCACTATGTAGGACAAGAAAAATTACGTCCAGTAGAAGGTTGGGCTGGTATTATGACAGCGAACGACTGGAGTAAAGCACCTCGTTTACAAAATGGTACATCTTGGTTCTACTTTGCTGCAGAACAATATCGTTCTGACTGCATCGACTTAGCCGGACCGTGTATCTAAATTAAGCTACACCTCGTTACAGACACCCTGGTGACTATATACGTGTTGGCAGCTCGTTTGGGTTGGTTGCCGTCTTATCCTACTTTCAACCGTAACTATCAAGATTTGATCAACGATGCTCGTGCCACAGGTGCAGGTACTGAGGCAGAAATTAATCAATATATCGTACAAGCTTTGAAAAATAAAGAGTTGAAATTCTGCGTGGAAGATCCTTCTGCAAAAGAAAACCATCCTCGCAACTTGTTCGTATGGCGTTCTAATTTGATTGGTTCCTCCTCTAAAGGTCGCATGAGTACTTTTTGAAAATACTTTATTGGGTACTAAAAATGGTGTATTGAAGATGAAGATGCACCAGTACGTCCAGAAGAAATCAACTGGCGTGAGCTCCAGAAACAGGAAAATTAGACTTATTGATCGATGTTGATTTCCGTATGAGCTTCTACTGCGTTATACTCCGATATCATGTTCCTGCAACAACATGGTACGAAAAACAAGATTTATCTTCCACAGATATGCATCCATCATGTACACGTATTCAAGCGGCTGTTGATTGCGCATGGGACACTAAATCTGACTGGGATACATTCCGTACCTTGGCAGAAACAGTATCTACATATGTGAAAAGAGTCTGGTTTCACTGAGATACGAAGATATCGTAGCGCAACCATTAGGGTCATGACAGCCCACAGGTGAGTAGGCTCAACCATTGGGTAAAGTATTGGACTGGAGCAAAGGTGAATGTAGACCTATTCCAGGTAAAACAATGCCAAATCTTGTACACGTAAAAACGTGACTACAGTAAAAATCTTTGAAAAATTCATTGGCTTAGGCCCTAATATTGAAAATAAAGTGGGCGCTCATGGTTTATCATGGGATGTATCTGATGCTTACCAATCCTTATATGAACAAAATGGTACTATCAACCAACCAGGTTTCGTATCTCATGGTCGTCAAAGCATTTATGAGGCGCGAAGCTTGTAATGTTGTGTTAACATTGTCTTCTTGTACGAATGAGTAGAGTAGCAGTTCGTTCCTGGCAGAGCAATGGAAGAAAAAACAGGCTTAACAGATCTTCAAAAGAATGCAAAAGGTCGTGAAGAAGAACGCATTACCTTTGAAGATATGGTTCGTCAACCACGCTTTATTATTCCATCTGTGACAAGTACAGGTAAAAATAATAAAGACCGTCGTTACTCTCCATTTACAACATCTACTGAGGATAAAGTTCCATTCCGTACCATTACTGGTCGTCAATCCTTCTATTGTGACCATGAAATGATGCGTGATTATGGCGAGGCTATGGCGCTTTATAAACCAGTCTTGTCCTATGCACCAGTGAAAGTGATTACGCACAAGAGGTGTTCCTCAAATTACATTGAAATACTTAACACCACATAATAAATGGTCTACTCATAGTATGTACTTCGATAGCCAACAATTGTTAACATTGTTCCGTGGTGGACAAACAATTTGGTTGAACAGAAGATGATGCAGAAGGAAATCAATGTTCAAGATAATGATTGGGTAGAAGCTTTCAATAAAAATGGTATTATGCAGCTCGTGCAGTAGTATCCCCACGTATCCTCGTGGTATTTCTTATGCACCATGCTCAAGACCGTCACATCAACGTACCTGCTGCAGTCAAAAACAACGCGGTGGTCACACAATGCCAACTACATTCATTTGAAAACCAACACATATGATTGGTGGTTATGGTCAATTAAGTTATGGATTCAATTGTATGGCCCAACTGAGCAATCAACGGGATATGACTAATGTGGCTCGTAAAATGAAGGAGGTAGATTGGCTTGAAGATTAAGGCTCAAGTATCTATAGTCCTAAATTTAGACAAGTGTCTAGGCTGTCACACATGTTCTATCACTTGTATACATGGACAAACCGCGAAGGTGCGGAATATATATGACTTTAATAATGCTAGAAACCTCGTCGGTGTTGGTTACCCTCGTCATTGGGAAGACCAAGAGAAAATGGAAAAAGGCAGCTGGACGGTTGATAGCGATGGAAAAATTAGCATTGGCTACAGGTTCCAAAACAAATCGTTTGATGAAATTGTTCTATCATCCAGAGACAACCTGAATTGAAAGTACTTTGAACCATGGACATATGACTATGAAACATTGATTCACTCTGGTCATAAAAATAACCAACCAGTAGCACGTCCACGCTCTTTGGTACTAAAGAACGCATGGAAATCAAATGGGGTCCTAACTGGGACGACGATTTGGCTGGTGGCGAGCACGCTCGTTCTGATGTGAACTTAGCTAACAAATGGGCGAAGATATTGTGTTTGACTATGAAAAAAGTATTTCATGCGTTACTTACCTCGTCTAGTAATCACTGTTTGAATCCAGCATGTGTAGCAGCTTGCCCATCTGGTGCGATTTTATAAACGTGATGAAGATGAGTGTGAGTTCTTGTATCTCAAGATGTATGTCGTGGCTGGCGCCATTGCGTGCCATCTTGTCCCATACAATCTTCTACAACTGGGAAACAAATAAAGCTGAAAAATGCGTATTCTGTTACCCACGTTTGGAAAAATGGTTTACCACAAATCTGTGCGGAAACTGCGTAGGTAGAATGCGTTATGTAGGCGTTGTTGTTCTATGATATGGATAAAGTGAGAAGCAGCTGCGGCTACAAAAACATGATACAGATATTTATCGAAAATACTGATGGATTTTGATTTTAGATCCTAGTGATCCAGAAGTAGTGAAAGCGGCTCGTGCGGAAGGTATTGGGTGAAAGCTTGGATTAAAGCAGCGCAAAAATCTCAGTCTAAGTTGATCGAAAGGAATGGAAAGTGGGCTTACCAGTACATCAGAATATCGTACATTACCAATGGTTTGGTATGTACCACCATTGAGCCAATCGTACAACGTATTACATCTGAAGTATACTTACCGATGCAAACGAAATGCGCTGTACCGGTACAATATCTTGCAAATCTATTTTCACAGCAGGTAATGCAGATGCCTAGCTCGCGTGTTACAACGTGTATTAGATATGCGTGAATATATGCGTCGTCGCGATGTAGGTGGAGAGGCTCCTGACATCCAGTAGACTTAACAGAAGATCAAATGTACGAAATGTACAAATTATTAGCTATGTCTAAATACAATAATCGTTTCAGTGATTCCTACAGAATATCAAAGCGTCTCGTGAAGTGCGCAGATATGCAACATAAACGTGGTTTTGCCTGTCCTACGGGGGATGTCAATAATGAATGATGCTCAGAAAATAAGCGCTCATTGCGTCATTTTCTGCTTCGCTATCGATGCCACTTGGTATGATGAATTACAAGAATGGAAGGGGACGCAACATCTGTTGCGCACCCTCAACTCAAATCAAGCCTTGGTAGAATTCTTTCGACTATGTGGAAGAAATACTCTCGTAAAAGTTTGAAAGATCAATATGTGCGTGCTTTGCGACTTTAGTCAGAAATACGAATATGTTATCTACTTCATGAATTACAAGGTACAGGGGAACAAAGCAGAAAGAACTTGTAAAAATACAAAAGCATTTTTCCTTGAAAATGGCTATGACTTACCAAAAAGAAATGCCGAGACTTTGTCCCAGCTATTCTTGAATTATGTGCGCTTATCGAAGAAGAAAAAGCAAAAGAAATGTATGAATACTGTAAAGCAAAAATTAGAATATATTCGAGGAGCGTTTTATTGAGGCAGAAAACTTCCCTGTATGCATTCTTATTTGATGTTATTTTTATCTGTTGCTAATGGATTGGAGGACGGTGTACTATGAGTTTTATTTCTATGGGGCGCCCTGCCTTATATCGCTTTCACCTTCTTTAGTCGTAGGGACTCTTGTTCGTTTCTTTTACTTTGAAAGAAACTGGACTACAAAATCAAGTCAATTTTTGAAAAAGAAACAATTGCGTATTGCTAAACCCATTGTTCCACTTTGGTTTGCTTTGCGTTATCGGCGGTCACGTGGTAGGTGTATTAATTCCTAAAACTTGGACTGCTATGATCGGTGTGGATGACCATATGTACCACCATAGGCGCGTTGTACATGGGTGCTGTAGCTGGTTTCCTATTTATCATAGGGTTTCTTGATGCTGATGAAACGTCGTTTCAGCAACCTGACATTACGCTGCGAACACATCTAAAATGGATGTATGGTTATACTGTGTTCTTTACACTAGCTATCTTAGAGTGAGTATGGCTGGTACATTGTTGAGATGCATCTGGATTCTTTGACTATCGTGTGTCTATTGGACCTTGGTTCCGTAGTGTATTGATGGCGATGCCAGATCCATCCTTTAATGGAAAAACGTTCCTGGTATCTTTAAGTTCCATATGCTATCCTGGATGATTGTGGCGATCGTATTCCCCATTCAGCCGTTTAGTACATTGCTTGAGTGCTACCATTTAACTACTTAGCACGACCATTTATCGTGTATCGTAAACGAGACCGTCGCTAGTTTTTCTCTATGAAAGTCTTGGCGTTCCTGTCTAAGATAAAAATAATAAAGACCGCAATACACTCCCTCAGAAACGGCATTTCATGATGTTTCTTCGCGGAGTATGTGCAGTCTTTCATGTTGTATGATTTAGGTAGTAAAGACGCCACAAGGCTCTACAGAAAGGGCGCTCCTTTGGGGGCTTGCGACGGTGTCATTTGCAGATTTACTTTTGCTCAGTTTGCTAGTTGAAATGATATTAATTTTTAAGTAAACGAATATACAAAATGCTATAATGAAAATATAAGAGTTATCAACGTGAGTTGGGACTCGTCTCTTCCTACTATAGGAGGAGGTGATACTATGACTACATATGAAAAATTATCAATTATAGATTCAATTATCAATATTGTTAATAGAATTATTTCGTTGTTTCTATAACTAATGAAATAGCTAACGATAAGAGGTTTTGAGGACCTCAACACGTTAGGCTGTTTCACTTTACAAATTCTGAGGATAGACCTAACGCCTCGAACACGTTGGTGGCTCTTCTTTTACAAGTTAAGTATAGCATGGGGTGGGTATTAAATACAATTGTCACTTGTTCCGCTATGTATCGTCATGATTTGCTATTTGTCTTGGCGTTCGTAACTGAATAGTGACAAAGGAAGAGCACGGCATACCCCTCTCAAACGGCATTTCCTAATGTTTGTTCGGGGCACACCGATGCTCTTCTTGTGTTTGTGTGATTTGGGCAGTAAGGAAACGCCACAAGGCTACTACTCAGTAATAGCGCTCCTCAGGGGTTAGTAATATATAAATTATATGTCTTATCTAATATGAATGCGTAAAAAGGTCTGTATATTATGAAAATTCATACTTTTCTATTCTTTACAATGATAATTGATATTGTTATACTTTAACTGTATAAATTTTTATTTTGGTATTATAGGATAAGAGGGTGTCATGTGACGATGGAAAGTTCAGGACAAAAAGCAGATTTAAAGAGCAAGTACCATATTTTTGGTAGTGGATTGCTCTATTATCACTAACATAATTGGTATGGTTGAGTATGGCTATTATTTACAAAATAGACCTCCATTCTAAATGGCAGATTTATTTAGGTTTGATTCCATTTTCATCTTGGGTGATGTAACGTATCTTGACGACAGAAACCAAAATGGTTTTACTACTACGTTATAATGTGAGGTGAAATGTACAAGGTACACCGTATCGTAGGTATTGTAGTGACTGCTATGTTAGGTGTTCACTGGTATGTATATTTTCGGTCATGCTAAAACAGCCTTAGGCTGGTGGGGTAGCTATGTAGCTCTTGTAGGGATGTTTATTGCTTTTCCTAGTAGGATTTTATTCCTAACGCCTTGGTTTAAAAGTATTGCTACATCCATCCCTCGTAAAAGCAGCATGTATGGATTCATCGATTGAATTTGAGTAGCTTTAATTGGTGCCAATGTTCACGTACATGGATTTAAACGATCTATCTGCCATGGTGCCATTCTTACAAGTATATGATGTACTTACGTATGGATTGGTAATCTATTATATCTATTGGATGATTAAGAAAAAGAAACTAAGTGTCACTTACGGCTATGCAGTCTTGTGGCGTTCGTAACTGAATAGTAGAAGGGAAAGGCACGGCATACCCCTCTCAAACGATATAGTGTATAGTGTTTGTTCAGGGGCATACCGTTGCGGTCTTCTCGTTCTATGTAATTTAGGTAGTAAAGGGGAACGCCACAAGGCTACTACTCATATCAGTGTTCCTCAGAGTTTTATCCTATCTATCATTGATGTTACTAGTTGCGTGATATAATTTTATATAAGGCCACAAGGCCTTTTCTTTTTATGTGAGTATTACTCGATGTCAGATATGTTTTTGTATATGAAATCCCATACAATGTTACTGTAGTAGTATCTTACGAACACAACTGCATTGATGTAGACAGGAGATACTATGTTTTTAGATGACACGATTGCAGCGATTGCGACGGCTCCGAGGGATTGGCGGTATTGGTATTATCCGCGTCAGTGGTCCTGAGGCTTGTGATGTTGTGAATCGTATCTTTCACGATCAACAATCTGTGCCACTGGGTGAGCGCCAGACGCGAACAATCCATTATGGACATAGTGTTCACCCTAAGACAGGGTAAAACCTTGGATGAGGTTATCGTGAGTGTTGATGAAAGGTCCTCATTCCTATACGGCAGAGGATGTGGTAGAGATTCAATGTCACGGTGGTTTTGTGTCAGTCCGTGAAATACTGAAAGTACTTCTTTCAGAGGGTGTACGTCAGGCAGAAGAAGGAGGTTTACGAAAGCGAGCGTTTTTGAATGGTCGCATTGATTTAACAAGCGGAAGCCATTATCGATATTATTGATGCGAAGACGGAGCAATCTTTGGAAGTGGCAGTGAATCAATTAGACGGTACCTTATCCAAGTATATTCGTGCCTTACGAGATGAGTTAATCGCTATGATTGCCCATTTAGAGGTAACTATCGATTATCCAGAAGAAGATATTGAAGACGTATCGGCTCAAGAGGTGCGTACTGGGATTAGCTCCCTCATCCTTGAGAAGATGGACAACTCTATTGGCGACACACAGCGCGGTAAATTATTGCGTGATGGTGTGATGGTGTCCATTATTGGTCGTCTAATGCGGGCAATCTAGTTTGATGAACGCTTTACTTCGTGAGGACCGTGCCATTGTGACGAACATTCAGGCACGACCCGTGATAGTATTGAAGAATTTTCTGACCATCCAAAGGGAATTCCCGTGCGCTTAATTGATACGGCGAGATTCGTGAGACTGAAGATATTGTGGAAAGTATGGGCGTTGAAAAAGCACGTCAATACTTAGATAAAAGCAGATGTAGTGGTCCTTGTCATTGATGGGATCCAACCATTGGAGCCAGAAGAACAAGAGTTACTGCAACTCAGTTACGAGATCGTCAAGCATTATCTTCTTGAATAAAAGCAGACCAAAGCGCAATGTATTGCGAAAGAAGAGATTGCGGCACTAGGGGACTTTCACAGAGATTGTCACCATCAGCGCGGCTCAAAGGGGAAGGTATGGATGAGATGGCGAGGTCATTACGTCCTTGGTACGGAGGCGGTTCTGTGCAGGCCAGTCATGGGGCGATGCTCAGCAATGTACGCCACATCACCTTGATGGAACAGGCGAAAGTTAGCTTGGACAATCCATTCTTGCTATAGATAGCGGTCAGCGCCTATCGATTTAATCGTCACGGACATTCGCGCTGCTTGGGAGCTACTGGGTGATATTACTGGTGAAAGTTTACGTGAATCCATGGTGGATGAATTATTTAAACGATTCTGTTTAGGAAAAATAGGGAGAATACATGTATTTAGTAGATACGTATGATGCTGATCGCTCATTGGCGGTGGTCATGCTGGTTGTGAGAGCTGCGTTAGCCACAGCTCGCATGGGGCATCGTACCTTGATGGCCACATTGAATTTTAGATAACATTGCTCTTATGCCATGTAATCCAGCGATTGGGGACCTGGTAAAAGTCATCTAGTATGCCCGAACTAGATGCATTGGGTGGTGAAATGGGCATCAATGCAGATGCGACAGCCATTCAAATGCGCATGCTCAATACGGAGAAAGGACACGCGGTACATTCCTTGCAGGGCCCAATCCGATAAAGTGGCCTATCAACGCCGTATGAAAGAAGTTTTGAAAATACAGAGAACCTCAATGTGAAGCAAATCTATGGTCAATGAGTTGCTCATTGAAGAGTGGTAGTGAAAGGCATTGTGTCTGAATTAGGAGAAGTATACAAAAGCCAAGGCTATCATCTTATGTACAGGTACGTACTTAAAAAGGAAGTTATTACTGATGAATTGGCGTATACAGGTGGTCCTAATGGACAGCGAACAGCAGGGAATTATTGTCCCAATCTTTATTGAATCATGGTATCAGTTGATACGGTATTCAAAACAGGTACACCAGCTCGTGTCAGATAAACGAACATTGCACACAGAGAATATGGAAATGCAACCGGGTGACTCTCACCATAGGGCCTTCTCCTTTATGTCTGATTGGATCGATCGCAATGAGCAAGTATGTTGGTTGACTTTCACCAATCAGGAAACACATGATATTATTCGTGACAATTTACATCGTGCCCCAATGTACACGGGTGTCATTGAGGAACGGGCCCAAGATATTGTCCCATCTATCGAAGATAAAGTGGTTCGTTTTGAAGATAAACAACGCCATCAATTATTTCGTGGAACCAGAGGGCAATCATACGAACGAAATGTATGTACAAGGCATGAGTACAAAGCTTACCTATCGATGTGCAGTATGCGTTCTTGCGAACTATCCCTGGGCTAGAAGATGTAGAAATCATGCGCCCTGCCTATGCCATTGAATACGATTGCTTAGATCCATTGCAATTGACACCTGCCCTTACAAGTGAAACATATCCAAGGCTTTGTACTCTGCGGTCAAGCGAACGGTACATCTGGCTATGAAGAAGCGGCAGCACAAGGGTTGATGGCAGGTATCAATGCAGCCTTATGGTTAGAAGGAAAAGAGCCATTTATCTTATCTCGCTCCGAAGGCTACATCGGTGTGCTTATCGACGATTTGGTAACGAAAGGAACGAAAGAACCATACCGCATGATGACGAGCCGCAGTGAATATCGCTTGTTACTTCGTCAAGACAATGCGGATATGCGCTCACTGAAAAAGGCTATGAAATCGGACTTGTGAGGGAAGAACGATATAGAGCTTTCAAAGAGAAACAAGGCAAGATTGAAGCGAGCCATTCAATTATTAGTGGATACGCTATGTAAACCCTAGCGAAGAAACGCAGACAAATCTTAGATCGCATTGGTACACCTCGCATCAAAACGGGCATCAAGGCGTACGATTTAGTAAAACGCAATGAGCTGAACTATGGAGTAGTGGCTGAGGGCATTCGGATTGCCTCGCTGCAAGCTCCGGTAGAAGAAATCGATATTACTATTACTTACGATGGATATATTAAAAAACAAATGGAACAAGTAGAAAAGGTTCGCAAATTAGAGGCGAAAATTATTCCTCAAGATTGGGATTATACAGCGATGAAAGGTATATCTTTGAAGCCATTCAAAAATTGAACGCTGTACGCCCCCATTCCATTGGTCAAGCGAGCCGTCATTTCTGGGGTGTCTCGCGGACATTTCCGTGCTGTTGGTGCAAATTGAGCAGTACTACCGTGAAAGAGGTTAATATGATATTTTCAGACTATGTGAAAGCCCACACCAACACCTATGGAGTTTGGACCTCACTGATACACAAAGTGGACCAACTGCAACGGTTTTATGAACATGTAGTGACCACTAATGAGCATATGAATTTGACGGAATTACTGAGCCAGAAGAATTTGCTTTAAAAACATGTGGTAGACTCTTATCTTGTTATGACCCTAAGTATTTTTACTAAAAGGTGCAACGGTCATCGATTTAGGGTACTGGAGCGGCTTTTCCAGTGTTCCCTTGGGTATCATACGATCCATCCTTGCAAAATTACTGTTTGACTCTTTACAAAAGCACTCCGCTTTTTAGATGGTGTTATTGAGGACTTAGACTTACAAGGATGTACAAACCTTTACATGGTCGTGCAGAAGATTTGGCACATCAAGAGTACCAGGGAATCTTTCAATCTTCTTACTAGCCGTGCGGTAGCTCGCTTATCCATCTTATTGGAATGGGGACTGCCCTATGTGAAGTAGGGGGCTATATGGTGGCATTAAAAGGCTCTATTGTCCAAGAAGAATTAGAGGAAAGTAAACGAGCTGTATCCATCTTGGGTGGTGAAATTGTAGAGGTCAAAGAAGTGACGTTACCGACTTTGGAGGATAAACGAGCTATCGTGTATATCAAAAAGGTGAAAACCTACGGCCAAGAAATACCCCGTAAACCAAAAGAGATTAAAAATAAAACCTTTATAGCTTTGCACTATAACTTATAATAAAATATGAAAAATGCTTATAAGTTGATATCTATGATATACTTATGAGTACTCTTTTACATGTGCGGTCACGTCTGTGTTCGCACATGTTTTATATTTGCAATACAAGATTGAGGTGAGACAATGGCAATCTATAACGGACGATTACCAAAACTCAATGAAGATGAAATAAAACGATACTCCGGATTAAAACATGCGGAGGGATTTCCAGAGCAGTATGTGAAAGAAGCTGCCCTAGAAGTACAATTGGTGGCAGAACCTCGTGGTGTGTACCAATGCTACGATTACGATGCAGAAACACATACAATTCTCAGTGACCCACCGATGGTGCTAGATGCGACAGGCATCATTCGTCATTTAGGAATGCTAAAAAAGTATATGTTCTTGCTGTGACAGTAGGAGAAGCGGTAGAAGAACGCAGTTCTGCTTTATTTAAAGAAGGTAAATCTACACTAGGTCTTCTCGTGGATGCAGCGGCTACAACGGCAGTAGAACAAGTGGCAGATCAGGTAAATGAACTCATCGACAGAGAGGCGAAAAACAAAGGCTTTAAAACGACATGGCGCTTTGGCCCAGGCTATGGCAACTGGCCTGTCACAGTACAGCAAGAATTTGCTAAGATTATTAAGACAGAAGAAATTGGATTGACGGTGACAGACACAAGCATGCTATTTCCACGTAAATCAGTAACGGCTATCGTGGGCTGTCAAACAGTAGATGAAAGAAGGACCAAAAACACAACGAGGCTGCACATCTTGTAGCCAAGTAGAGTGCGCATCTCGTAAGTTGCCGAGAAAGGAACGACGTCGTGTATTTAAATAAACATACCGTTTGTCATAATATGAAAAAGATATCTAATGTTACTTTTTACAAGATAATCGATATTTGTGATATAATAACGTATAGTACTATCATTGGTATACGTGTTAATCAGTAGTATCGTTGTATTAGCTGGGAGTATCCTATATCATATGATAACTGTAGATGTAACAAAGAGATTTTTGATTAAATAATAAATTGATGTATAGATAAGTAACGTGATGCACTGATACCTGAGGGAAGAGTAGAGTACATCGCCATGCGAAGTATATTGCCTAGGGCGAGCAATGTGCCTGATACATAAGTGAGGGACATATGGTATATATTATAGATGGCGGCATGGGTACCATGCTGCAAGCAGCAGTCTTGGTGACGGGGCTTGTCCAGAATTATTTAACGTAGAACATCCGGACGTAGTGGAGCATATCCATGCAGAATATTTGCGTCACGGTAGTGATATTATTACGACTAACACCTTTTGGTGGGAACAGCGTTAAAACTGGATGAATACCAATTGGGTCATCGTATGGATGAAATCAATCGTGCTGCGTGAAAGTAGCACAAGCTGCACAGGATAAAATCAATCCAAAAGCAAAAATCGCCGGAGATATGGGTCCCTAGTGGTCGTTTTATGGCGCCACTGGGGGTAGCTCAATTTGATGAGATTTTATGAGACTTTCAAAGACCAAGCAAGAGCTCTTATCGATGCAGGGGTAGATTACCTGATTATTGAAACGATCATCTGATATCCAAGAAATGCGTGCCGCCTTGTTGGGTGCTAAAGATGCTCGTGACGAATTAGGAAAAACAAAAGACGATGTGAAAATCATTTGTCAGTTTTCTTTCAGTGAAGATGGTCGTACTATCACAGGTACGCCACCAGAAGCAGCGGCCATCTTGATGGATGCTATGGAAGCGAGATATCGTAGGTATCAACTGTTCCTTAGGGACCTGAACAATTATTGCCGTCTGGTAGAGCGCATGGCGGCGGTAACGAACTTGCCAATCAGCATTCAGCCGAATGCGGGTATGCCACAACTCGTAGGGAAAGAAACGATCTTCCCATTGGGGCCAGAAGAGATGGGTGAATATGCGCCTCGTTTCCTCGACGCAGGGGCGACGTACTTGGGTGCTTGTTGCGGTAGTACGCCAAAAAGCATTGAAGCCATTGCTAAAGCGGCACGAGCACATACACCTGCAGAACGACCATATGTGGAACCGTTTACTGCTTTCACGAGTCGTACTAGCGTAGTGAAAAGTAGGTTTGCAAGAAAAACCAATCATCATCGGGAACGCATTAATCCCAACAGGCCGTAAAGGTGTTAGCAGAAGAAATCCGCAAAGTAGCTTCTAATGGTGAGATGCATAGCTCAAGTAGAAGCAGAGGGCAGATGTATTGGATGTGAACATGGGTGTCACAGGCGTTGACCCGAGGGAAACGATGAAACGAGCTATCGAAGAATTAACGATGCTAGTGGAGGTTCCATTATCCATTGATACCTTAGATCCAGTGGCGATGGAAGCTGGTTTGAAAGCGTATCCAGGTCGTCCATTGCTAAACTCTGTGAATGCAGAGCCAGAACAGTTAGAAGTGGTGTTACCATTGGCAAAAACGCTACTGCGCAGCGTTGTTATGCTTGCCATTAGGTAAAAAAGAATTGCCAGAAACGGCAGAAGAGCGTGTGTCTTTAGCAAAGGAAATCGTATTAGAAGCGTATAACTATGGCTTACGTCCAAATGACTTATTGCTAGACCCATTGGTGTTAACTTTAGCAAGTAGCCAACATGCAGCAAGAGAAACATTAAAAACATTAAAACTCTATGCTGAAACATTTTGGCTTCCCAACAGTGATGGGCTTGTCCAATATATCCTTTGGTTGCCACAACGGGCGTATTTGAATGCACAATTCTTGACGATGGCATTGAGCAACGGTTTGACATGTCCTATCATGAACCCAATAGAATGAAATCGTACGAAAAGCCTTTATTACAGGGCGTACCTTCTATGGGTTTGATCCCAGCCGCAGCAGATTTTCATCGCTGAATATGGTGATGATGATGAAAATGCAGTGGTGACGAAAAAGGTGAAAAAGCTTCAGCAGAAGCTTTTCACAGTGATGACCCTATTGAATGCATTAAACATGCAGTAGAACAAGGGAAAAAAAGCAGTAATTCCTCTAGTAAAAGATGCCTTAGCGACAAGGTTTAGATCGCTAGAGTAACACGTAGAGGTTTATCTGATGCGAGTAGCTGTAGTAGGTGAAAAAGTTTGGCGCTGGTAAAGTATTCTTGCCACAAGTTATGTTGGCTGCCAGAAACAATGCAAGCAGCTTTCACAACTATTAAAGAAGTATTACCAGAAGGCACTACGGAGAAGAAAGGCGACAATTATCCTAGCTACAGTAAAAGGTGATATCCATGATTTAGGTAAGAATATCGTATCTGCCTTGTTAGAAAATAATGGATACCAAATCGTGGACTTAGGAAAAGACGTGTCCCCAGAAGAAATCGTTGCAGCAGCGAAAGAACACAATGCACCGATTATTGGTATAGCATCCTTGATGACGACAACAATGCCGATGATCGATGAAAACCATTGCAGCAGTACGTGAAGCTGGCGTCAATGCGAAGGTCCTCGTAGGCGGTGCGGTATTGTCGCAGGCCTACGCAGATGAAGCAGGTGCTGATTCTTATGCCAAAGATGGTATCTCAGCAGTAAATATTGTAAAAGGGTTATTAGGTGACGAGTAATGCTACTGTGTATTGAGGTTGCATAACATAGAAGCTATTAAGTATCAGATGGCATAAGAACGATTAACTAATGAGTAATAACGCGACAATATTATAAAAAGACATACGTAACATGTGACACTATATGTTTATAGACTAAAGAGGAACGTTGAAGATATGAAATCAGCGTTCCTTTTTGTTCTCTATATATTAGCTTATATAAGTTGTTATCTAGTAGATTGTTAGATTGTTTCACGTGAAACAATGAATAGCAAAATGTTGAATACCACAGAATATATACTGTTTTACATAAAACATTCTTGGCTATCATTAATATTGGAGCGAAGGTTATATAGTAATTGCCGTAGATTGTTAGGTGGAATAGTTTCAAAAGCTCTAACTAATGTATGGAAAAAAAGTGTTCACATACTGTGGATAGTTTTAGAAGAATTAAAACATAGTGTTCTTGGCGCAGAGCAAGAGAAAATAGAGTGATATGTTTCGTGAAACAATGAATAGCATACATATGAATACTACAAAAGCTACACTGTTTCACGTGAAACATCAAAAATATATGAAAAATATATAGAAATCCCCGTAGCTTTCATAAAAACACAACAATCTATGTTATAATGTGATAAGACTATAAGAAAAGAGGTGAAATCATGGCTAGAATTATGCCGTAGCCAACCAAAAGGCGGTGTTGGTAAAACGACAACTGCTGTTAATTTGAGTGCTTGTTTAGCTGTAGAGGAAAACAGGTGCTCTTATTAGACTGAGATCATCAAGGAAATGCCACAAGTGGATTAGGAATCGATAAAGAGGACATCAACCGAGGTGTAGTATGAAATGCTCGTGAATGATGTATCTATCACTGATATCATAGAATCTACTGTCATAGATACATTACAAATTGCACCAGACCACTGATCGACTTAGCCGGGGCTGAGGGGTGGATTTAGTAGCGATGGAAGATAAAAGGCTACACGTTGAAACAATGCATTGCACCTGTTGTAGCGCGACTATGACTATATCATTATTGATTGTCCCATCCTTCCTTAGGTATGTTAACGATTAATGCTTTAACAGCATCTACTAGGTGTGCTAATCCCTATACAAACAGAGTTCTATGCCTTAGAAGGTGTCAGCCAATTGGTAGAAACTATCGAGTTAGTACAAGAAGAACTGAATACGGAGTTAGAATTAGAAGGGTGTTGTGCTGACCATGTATATGGTAGAACTAAGTTAGCTGAGTACAGGTGGCAGAAGAAGTAACGAAATTACTTTGGCGAGGCTGTGTACACAACAACGATACCACGAAATGTGAAATTAGGGAAGCTCCTAGCCATGGATTACCAGTAGTTATCTATGATAAGCGGTCCTAAAGGGGCTAGAAGTATATTGTGCCTTAGCGCGGGAGGTAATTGAGCGTGGAGCTTAAGAAATCAAAAGGTGGTCTTGGTAAAGTTAGGGATCCTTTGGATTGTCGGTTCTTTTAAAGATGGTCATAAAGTGGCTATGAAATGGATATTACTAAAATACAAACCTAATCCTAATCAGCCCCGTAAACGCTTTTCAGAAGAAGATATGGAGACCTTAGTGGCATCGATTCAAGCTCATGGACTCATTGCACCTATTGCAGTTCACAAAGTAGATGATCGTTATGAAATCGTAGCCGGTGAACGTCGTTGGCGTGCGTGTCAACAAGCGGGGTTGACTAAAAATTCCTGTGGTAGTCCGTGACTATACGACAGAAGAAGTGAGGAAATTGCCTTTAGTAGAAAATTTTGCAACGACAAAACTTAAACCCTATTGAGGAAGCTTTTGGATATCAGTATTTAATGGATACTTTCAAAAACACAGGAAGAAATCGCCATGACTGTAGGTCGTAGTCGTTCTTATGTGGCGAATATTGTACGATTATTACAATTACCAGAGTTCTTACAACAAGAACTAGAAACAAGTATGCTAACCGTAGGGGCAAGCAAGACCATTATTGGCGCTAGATGGGGAACATTTACAATTACAAGCCTTAGAACGGATTAAGGAAAAAGATTTAAATGCCCGTCAGGTCGAACAACTAGTAAAAGAGTTACAGGCTGGCAAGAAACGATTAACATCGTCTCAGCCTCAGCCAACAGCGGAGTTACGCAAGTTAATGCAACGATTGAAAGATAGCTTAGGCACTCCAGTAGATATTCGTTTAAAAAACACATACAAAGGAACCATTGAAGTTTCTTTCAAAAAGTGAAGAAGAATTAATGCGTTTAATTAGCTATATCGAAAGTGAATAGAAAGGAAGTCTATGGTATTAGAAACAACTAGAGGGAATCGCTTGCACATAGGCTTTTTTGGGCGCTGTAATGCAGGTAAATCTACCTTGATTAACACGTTAACAGAGCAACAGATTTCCTTAGTATCTCCTATCGCAGGAACGACGACAGATCCAGTGTCTAAAGGGATGGAATTATTGCCCTTAGGCCCTGTCATGATCGTAGATACAGCAGGGATCGATGATACATCGGAATTAAGTTTGTTGCGGGTAGAAAAAACAAAACAAGTACTGCCAACGATGAATTTAGCCGTGTATATGTTGCGTACAGATATTGAGCCCATACCTGAAGATATAGAGTGGTTACAACAACTACAAAGTAGCCATATACCTACGTTAGTGGTCATCAATGAAGTAGAAGGTCATCAAGGTTCTGACTTCATTAAAATCCCACGGAGAACTACAACCTTATACATCTCAGATAGTAATAGCAGATGTCAACGATAGGGACAAACCGCATGACTTTGCTAGAGGCATTAAGCAAATTAAAACCTGTAGATGAGGATGTACAATCTTTATTAGGCGGTTATATCGAAGAAAAAGATGTATTTGTGCTAGTATGTCCTATTGACGAATCGGCTCCCAAAGGTCGGATTATTTTGCCACAAGTGCAAATGATTCGGGAAATTTTAGATCATCATGGTATAGCGATGGTATGCCAAGTAGAAGAATTGGCGACGACGTTGGAGCAACTATATAAACCACCAAAATTAGTCATTACTGACTCCCAAGCTTTTGAGGCGGTGAGTCAAATTGTACCGGAGAAGATTGCTTTAACTAGTTTTTCCATTTTAATGGCACGCTTTAAAGGGAAACTAAAAGATTTGGTGGCAGGTGTACATGCTATAGACCACTTGCAAGCAGGTTCTAAAGTATTGATTAGTGAAGGTTGTACACATCGCCAACAATGTGAAGATATTGGAACTGTAAAGATTCCGAGATGGCTGAAAGCAAAAGGATACACAGACTTAGAACTAGAGTGGACTAGTGGTGGACATTTCCCTCATGATGTATCTAAGTATGATGTCATCATTCATTGTGGTGGCTGTATGTTGACACGTCGAGAGGTATTACGACGTATTGATGTAGCCTCTGTGCAAGGGGTGCCTATCGTTAACTACGGTGTATTGATAGCCTCTTTACATGGCATTTTACAACGTGCTATCAAGCCATTTGAACATGAATTAGAATAGAAAGGATTATTGTGTTAGAACAACTATTACCTTGGTTACCATGGGTATTGGCAGGGGATCGTTGTACTGCTAGTATTACATGCATTCAGTTTACATATCCGAGTGAGTCGCCCTAGCCAAGCGGTACCGATACTTTATGGATGGCGAAAATGGTCAGAGTATTGAGCGACGTCTTGCCATTGAAGTGAAAAGAATTACGAGATATGGCAAGCACTTGGCAAAACGATTTTATCAGAACAAAAAGTGATTCAATCTACACAGGCACAAACATTTCAGCATATTGGTTTTGTGAAATACAATGCCTTTGAAAACATTGGTAATGAACTATCCTTTTCCTTAACATTATTAGATGGTAATTTCAATGGGATTGTCATTTCCAGTGTGTATGGAAGAAATGAATCACGTATTTTTACAAAACCAATTGTGAATGGTAAAAGTTTAGCCAGTCTTTCACAAGAAGAATTAGCTAGCTTGCAATCTGCTATGGGACAACGAAGCAATGGAGATGTGTTAGCCAGTTCTTCCGTGTCAGCATAGAAAGGATGTTATATGCAAATACCTAAGTGGTTGCAGTCACATCTGAAACAAGATGGTAATGACTGGAATTTGCAGTTTACAAAACAACAAATAAAGACGATAGCTATTATATTAATTGCCATTTTAGTTATCTTTTTGGGATTTGGTATCTGGGGGATAGCAAGACAAGTAGAAGTTTTGCAATTGCGTCAAGAAAATCAATTACAAAAAGAGCAATTAAAACTATTGGACCAAAAAGGTAGAGGTCTTAGATAAAAATGAAAGACTCTGGATGAACTCGATCGAAAATATTAGAAATATGATTAAAGGTACAGAGTCAGGTACAGTGCCAAAAACAGATGGTAGTACACAAAAGTAAAGAAGAGAAAGAGGATCCCTTCTCCCAAAAGCTCAAATAAAAACTTTCACAACTACCCAATTATCTGCCCATATATCTAGCCTAGATCGGCAAGTACAACGACGTCTGGTATCTATGTATACCCCTCTATAATGTCCTCAAAGATGGAGTGGGTAAAGATATTCGAGAATTACAATCTATGCTAGCTATAGAAGGTGATGCAACGGATGCCAATAGTCATATGCCATCCATTTGGCCTGCCAAAGGTGTCATTAGCTCTACTTTTGGAGCACGACAAGACCCTGTATACGGTGGAGGGGCTTTCCATGAAGGCTTAGACATCGCTAATGATACAGGGAACGACAGTAGTAGCTACTGCGGCGGGCACTGTGACCTATGCAGGGTATAATGGTGGCTATGGTAATGAAATAGAAATTGATCATGGTAATGGATTTGTGACAAAATACGGGCATAATTCAGCACTCCTAGTACAAGTAGGAATGACTGTAGAAAAAGGACAATCCATTGCATTGATGGGAAGTACTGGTAAAAGTACGGGTAGCCATGTTCATTACGAAGTGCGTGTGAATGGTGTGGCTACAGACCCATTGTTATTTTTGCCCATTCAATAGGAGGCAATTATGAAATCCTATGTACAAGTTTATACAGGTGATGGCAAGGGAAAAACAACTGCTGCCATCGGTCTAGCGGTGCGTGCTGCTGGAGTTGGTAAGAAAGTACTATTGCTTCAATTTATGAAGTCAAAAGTATACTCAGAACATGCTGTATTAGATCATTTGGAACCTATAACAGTAGAAACAGTAGGAAAACCATTTTTCATCATTCCTGAAGGCATGAAAAGCGAGGAAGAGTTGCGTCGATGGGGAGATGATGTAGTGGTCTTTCCCAAAGGGCAGCCCCCACAAGAGTACAAAGACTTAATCCATATTGGACAAGAACAGGGCTCTACAAGCGGTGGCTACAGGAGACTTTTGATATTGTTATTTTAGATGAATACAATATGGCGTTATTTTTCGGTTTAATTGACGAAGCGGAAGGGCGCGTTACTAGCGGCTCGCAATCCTAATGTAGAAGTGATATTCACTGGCCGTGGTGCTCCTCAATGGTTATTGGATGAAGCGGACTTAGTCACCGTTATGGAGGCGTACCGTCATTATTATGATCGAGGGTAGAAGCACGCCTTGGTATTGAGCATTAAGGGTAAAGAATGGTATAATTTAAGTATGTATATCGTATAACATACTGAAAGGTAGGTGGTATCGTGTCACTATGGATGATTCTATTGCTGCTAGTAATAGCTTTCATCATAGCCATTTTATGTATTCCTATCACATATAGTCTGAAAGTAAGTTCGCGCAAGCCTTATGAATTTGACTTCCGTATTGAGTGGATGTATCGAGTATTGAAGGTACATCTTGCGTATAAGCAAGGGCATCCCTTGTTTAAGGAGGTCTATGTATTAGGGTCTATGAAAGTTGGTTCTGCCCGTGATTATGAAGATTGGTTAAATCGTAGGGTAAAAGAAGAACTAGATCCGTTAGCGACAGACAGTAAAGAAGATGTAGACACAAAAGAAGTACTAGACGAGCCTGAACCGTATCCGCTATCTGGATATTCAGGACCAGAACCTGTAAAATCTGTGCGATTTGATGCGAATGGACATGTACTGGAACCAGTAGAATCTACATCACCGCAAAAAGAGACAACAAAGAAACAAGAAGATACAAAAGACTTACCAACCTATTGGTGGTGGAAACATGTATCAAACCCTAAACTCTATGAAGCGTTGTTTACGGTTAGTAAGCAATGCTAGCCATGCTAGTCCTAGAGTATTCCAACTAGAAGGTGATTTTGGGATTCCTAGACCTTATGAAATGGGGCTAATCACCGCGGCTGCCTATACAGTATGTCCGAAGCAAGTAGAACAAGTTAATTTTTCCTATACAGAGTTTGCCTATACAGGCAGTTTAACAGTGAAAGGGCATATGCAATTAGGCGTATTTGCCTTCTATGGAACTCTATTTATTGTAGCAGTCAGAGAGTGTCTGATGGATAGTGCAAAAGCATTTGTACAGTATCGTCGTCGTAAGCAAAGTGCAAAATAAAGAACTTTCAGAAGTTGAAGAATCATAGGAGGTCATGATGGATACTAAACTTACAAACTTAAAAGACAATTTAGAGCCTTTATTTGAACAATTTAAAGAAATGATTCGTGTGGAAACCGTAGTGGGCGAAGCTGTACAATTAGGCGATACTACGATTGTACCATTCGTTGACGTATCCCTTGGTTTAGGTGGATGTCAAAAAGCTGGCGGTGGCGGAGCGAAAGTTGAGCCAACAGCAGTGCTTGTGATCGAAAGGGGAACGTATTGAATTATTTAATATCAAAGGATCCGCTAAATATACTGGTTTTGATCGTTTGATTGGCATGGTACCAGAAATTATCAGCAAATTGAAAAAGAAGAATATGTATATGTAAGTGAAGAACAATAATTGCAAATTCTTTACATAGATTTGTAACTATGGATTTCATTTACTATTCATATATATAAAGTATAGTAAGAGACGTAAGGTGATTTGCTAAATAGAAATAACTTTTGCTATACTAGATAAATAGATGAAAAATATTTCTCATGGGAGGCTTATACATGAACTTAACTAAAAAATCGCAACTTTAGGTGCACTAGCTGTGGTTGGATGCTTTCACAGTATCTAACGCTGCTAACGTAGGCGTAATTAACGAAGAAGCTATCTACACAGGGTACAATGGTTTTGGTGCTATCCAAATGCAAATCGATAAAATTACGTGCAGAATATGGCCCTAAATTAGAAGGCGAATTTAAAAATTAAACAACTTCAAAACAGATGCAGAAAAACAAGCATACTTTGACAAAAATGTTCGTAGCATCCAAGAAAATATAATCAAGAAGAAGCCAATGCATTAGCTCCATTGGATAAAAAGTGGCAGAAGCAATTCAAGCTATTGCAAAAAGAAAAAGATATCGATGTATTAGTAGCTAATCCCAACATCTGCTGGTGCTGTTAAAGAAGGTAACCAAGTTATCGACTTAACTCCAGTAGTAGTAGAACGCATCAACAAATAAGATATGAAAAAGCCCCTAGGGCCATTGAGACCTAGGGGTTATTTTTATTTATGAATTAAGTTTACAACGAACTCGCTATCTTCTACCAATGTAGCTTGGATGTAGTTGTTGCCGTCGAAGTGCAATACTTCGCCTGGTGTTAAGATATGGGATTCTGTGTCGTTAAGGAATACGTGTACTTTTCCCTTTCACTACAGTGAAGATGACGTTAGCCTCTGGATGATTGTGTTTTTCCACTTGGTCACCAGCGACGCCGCCTTTTTCACAATTTTGTAGTGGGACCATCAAAAATTAAACCTAGTTCTTGTTTTACAGTTCCTGCCATAGTAGAACCTCCTATTCTTGGTACTTTCACAAGGGTGAAAGTCAATTACTGCAGCGAATGTGCTGCTCTATCTAATATAAAAAAAGGATAAGCTACTTAGCTTTTTGCAATTGTATATACAGGAATATCACCATCAAGATTTACAGTGAATGCAAAGTCTGGTGCCACGTGACTAACGAAAGCATTGAACCATGCTTGGAAGGCAGCTGCCATAATAATTGGATTTACGCCTGCTGTTTTCCAATAAGAAATCTGATTTTGGTGATTTCCGTACCAACTAAAAAGTAGTGTCACTTTGCTCGATTACAGTATCGCTTGGATCACAAGGCATACCATTTACATAGTAGTCTTGCATCACTGTGTAAATAGCAGGTGCTGTTTGAGCAGTAAGTTTTCTTTTGCTTCTGTACCGCACATTGCGCCTTGTTTAATGAAAGCTTCTAATACAGCATCTATACCATCATCACCACCACAATCGGTTAAATCTTTGATGAAAGTAGCTCACGAACGGAAGATGTTTGTAATTGATTATGTAGCCAACCGTGGATGTTGTTGTGATCGATAATACGATCTAATTGACGATCTGGAGGAATTGGTTTTTCCATACAAATCGATAGCTGTTGCATGTAATTCATCGGCTAAATCGTCAAGGCGAGTTTGTGCCTCTTTTAATCAGTTGCTCACGCTCAGCGATAAGCTGAATTTTTTTATACAACCAAAAGTGAATGTGTCCAAGTACTGCTGACATGTTAAGCTCCTTTTCGTGCGACTTAATTTTGAAACAAGTTCATCTACTTCGATACCGTGAATTTGAGCGGCTTTGCCATAAAGGTTCTCCCGTGGAAGAAGGGCAGCCTAAGACAACCCATACCGATGGATTGCAATACAGGCACCGTTTGTGGATACATATCTATAATATCACGAATGATGGAATCTTTTGTAATAGCAATTTCAGATACATTGCGACCTGCGTTTAGTTTTGCTACTAATTCATCGATATCCATGCCATGAATATTAGCAGCTTGCCATAGAGGTTCCCCTGTGGAAGAAGGACAGCCAAGGCATCCCATGCCCATGGATTGTAAAAGTGGAATTAACTCTGGGTACACTTCGACGATATGACGAACGATAGTATCTTTTGTAATTAATTGGCCTGGAGCAAGTGGAGTCGCCCCTTTTTCATTAGCTGGGGTAGCAGCTTCTGCAAGACCTGCATTGCCTTGTCCTGGTAATTTGACTACTGGTTCTAGTAGATGCTTTGGAAGTAACTGTTGGGGAATCAACTGTATCTAACACAGCAGCTCGGAATGCGTCGAGACCAATGCGGTCAATGAATTGTCCCATGCGCTCGATTTGTGCATTTTTCCTTTGTAGTAGGCAATCATGCGATCTATGATAGTGAGTACTTCTTCTTCAGTAGCCACTTCTGTGATTAAGTCGCCCAAGCGTGGATGGGCACCAGCGCTACCACCTGCATAGATTTGCCAACCTCGATCGTTGCCAATCACGCCGATATCTTTTTGTAATTGCTTCAGAGCAAGAGTTAGGGCAGCCAGACACACCAATTTTCATTTTTAGAAGGCATTTCTTTAGAAATGTATTTCCGTTCTAATTGCATACCTAAGTGTACACTGTCTTGTTTTCGCCCGTTTGCAGAATGTTGTACCAGGACAAACTTTTACAGATCGGGACACGATTGGATACAGTATGAGCTGGTTCCATACCGAGCATTGCCCATGCTTTGTCTACATCTTCTGCATTTAAGTTGGTAATCATGATGCGTTGAGCACCTGTAATTTTTCAAAGTTGTGGAATGTATTTGCCACGTCGATAAATTTTTGTAACATTTGCGGTTGTACGAAACCACCAGGGATCCGAGGGTAATCGCATAGGTGCGTTTCCGTTACGGATACGTTGTAAATTGCCCTGCCACTTGTGCCATGTGTATCTCCTATATGTTGAGTAGTTGGTAATTGTTTTATATCATAAAAGTAGGCATGATTTCTAGAGATAGATAATCTTAAATAGCCACAGGTAGCTAGTAAAATCTAGGAAAGGAAGAAATGCTTTTTATGTAAATTAAGTAGTATATGCATAGTCGCCTAGTTCGTAGTTACTAGGAGACTTATGCTAAAAATCCAAATATAAAGGATTTTTGATTTGTATATTGATATATGACTAGGCGAAAGCCTCATGCTATTAGTATACTATAAGAAGTGATTCTTGTATGTAGCTGAGGCAACGAATTTTTATTCACAAACTATACACGGCTTATACACTGGAAAATTTAAAGTTACACACAGAATTATCCACAAAAAGTGATTAAGTTAAGACAAAAATAAAAGTATACTTAAGGTATCATTGGATTACACACAGAGTATACACAAGATAACCACATAGTTATACACATACCATGTGATAACAAGTGAATAACTTGTAGCTTACACAGACTAGACACAGGATACCCACATGGTTATCCACAGAACAGTGTATATGTTATGATGGTTATATAGGAGTGGAGTATGATACTAGTCTGTAAGAGTATCCATGTGGAAAGATTTGGCATGTATATAGAGGTGTAGCGCGTGGTATGTATGATATGTGCAGCGTATACTATGAACCTAGAACTTGTTTGTTGGTGCTAGAAGATAATTTTTATAATAAATCAACTTGATATATAGAATATATTATTCTAATTTGTAGAATAGCAAGCTAGTTTATAAACTGATATAGGAAATCTGATTTGTATGTGTCTATTTGCTACGAAAGATACCTTTAGATAACTTCATTAGAAGCATTGCCTATTTGCGATAGTATAATGGCTTTTTAAAGAAATAGGTTAGCTAGTATCGAAATAAGAATGCTACCCTATATAAAGTAATAGTAAGAAAAGGATATATATAGTGAAAGTTTTATATGAAAATGTGCAGGTTGCTACTTTTGTAGCGCGACCTAACTCGATTTGTGGTGCATTTAGAATTAGATGGACAGATGATTGCAGCTCACTTGCCGAACCCTGGACGTATGTGGGAACTTCTCTTTTGTAGGGGTGAAGATGTATGTGGTACATCATCCCAAAAGAAGGAGCAAAAACACAATATCGTGTCATCGGTATTGAACGTGATGGTGTGCCTATCATGTTGGACACCAATTATTGTAATGATATGGCAGAGTACATGATCGGGGAACAACTCATCCCTGGTTGGGAAGAGTGGCGTGTGGTATGCCGGAGTACACCGTGGGTCATAGTCGATTCGATTTGCTCCTTACCAATGATAAGGAAGAACACTTTTTATTGGAAGTGAAGTCTTGCACTTTTATTTGGCGATCAAGGGAGCGATGTTCTCTGATGCGGTGACGGAGCGAGGACGAAAACATTTACTACACTTACAAGAGTTACAACAAGAAGGATACTGCACAGGGATTCTGTTCTTAGTGCAGTGGGAACGAGCTATGTGGTTTTCCCCAGACTTTCACACAGATTTGGAATTTACCAAAACATTTATTGAGGTAGCGCCGCAGTTAGATTGGAAAGCGATGGCGTTACAGTGGACACCGGAGTTTACGAAACCTCACAGTGGTGCGCGAAAGTGCTTGTACAATGATGAAGCGGTGCGCCAGAAGCGGAGGACCGTGGGGATTACCTCATGGTGTTGCAGGTAGAAGAGCCGGTGACCTTAACCATCGGTAGCAAGGGCGACATGCACTTTGATCCAGGCTATTATGTGTACGTAGGCTCAGCGAAGGTAAATTTAGAAAAAGCGCATTGAACGTCATAAGAGGAAGCGGAAAAAGAAACATTGGCATTTAGATTATTTGCGCAGTGTCAGCACGGTTGTGGCAGCCTTACCAATTCGTAGCTCCAGTGATTTAGAGTGTGAATTGGCGAAGGCGATGAAAGTCATCAGCACAGATGAGGTAAAAGACTTTTGGCTGTAGCGATTGTCATTGTGAATCACATCTATTCAAGATGGATGTGAATCCTATCCATGATGAACGCTTTATGATCGATGTGGTGGAACAGTTCCGTATGAATCGATTAAATGAGGCGATGTTAGACTTTCACAAATAAAGGAACAAGAATATTTATACAATATATACGTTTATAAGTGTTTATATTTGAGCGTATTGAAACTTTCATGTAAAAAGATAGAAAAAGTGCATAAAAATGGTATAATGGATTAGTTATATAATCAGTGTTGTAAAATGAGGTGATACAATGGAGGAAAAGGCTTGAGTCACGGCAAGATTCTGCCGGTCCAAATCGATAAAGAAATGCGCAGCTCCTACATCGATTACGCCATGAGCGTTATCGTTATGCGCGCACTTCCAGATGTACGTGATGGGTTGAAACCTGTACACCGTCGTATTCTATATGCGATGCATGAAACAGGCATGACACCGTCGAAACCGTACAAAAATCGGCTCGTATCGTCGGCGACGTACTTGGTAAATACCACCCACATGGTGATAGCTCCGTGTACGATGCAACGGTGCGTTTAGCCCAAGATTTTAATACAAGATATCCACTCGTGGATGGTCATGGTAACTTCGGTTCCATTGACGGCGACTCTGCAGCGGCTATGCGGTATACAGAAGTTCGTATGTCTCGTATTGCGACAGAAATGCTCGCAGATATCGAGAAGAAAACAGTGGACTTCATGCCGAACTATGACGAATCCTTGGAAGAACCAACCGTACTTCCTGCCAAGATTCCGAATTTGTTGATCAATGGTTCCGCCGGCATTGCCGTAGGGATGGCCACAAATATTCCTCCCCACAATTTAGGGAAGTGGTAGATGGTCTTGTAATGCTCATCGACGATCCAGAGGTAGATGTGAATCAATTGATGACGGCTATCAAAGGTCCAGACTTCCCAACAGGGGCTTCTATCCTTGGTCGTGATGGCATTAAAAAGCCTATGCCACAGGTCGTGGTAGCATCAAAATGCGTGCGAAAGCTCATATTGAGGCTATGACGAAAGGAAACATCGAATCGTAGTCTACAGAAATTCCCGTACCAAGTAAATAAAAGCGCGCTTTGATTGCAACCATTGCAGATTTAAGCCGTGATAAAGTGGTGGACGGCATTACGGCCCTTCGTGATGAAAGTGACCGCCGTGGTCTTCGCATCGTTATCGAATTGCGCGCGGACGTGCAACCAGATATTGTGTTGAATAAACTATATAAACATACACAATTACAAGATACATTTGGTGTGATTATGTTGGCGCTAGTAAAAGGACATCCAAAAGTATTGACTTTGAAAGAAGTGTTAGGTCACTACTTAACGCACCGTCAAGAAGTGATCGTGCGCCGTACAGAGTTCGACTTGGCGAAAGCAGAAGCTCGTGCGCATGTATTGGAAGGCTTGTTGATCGCTTTAGATCATATTGATGAAGTGATCCATACGATCCGCAGTTCTCAAACTACAGATATTGCTCGTACTGCTTTGATTGAAAAGTTCAACCTTACAGAAATTCAAGCGAACGCTATTTTAGATATGCGTTTAGCTCGTTTAACAGGTTTAGAACGTGAAAAAATTGAAGAAGAACATGCAGCATTAGTGGTGTTGATTGCGGACTTGAAAGCCATCTAGCTTCCGATGAACGTCAACGTGAAATCATTAAAGAGGAGTTAATCGCCATGAAAGAAAATATGGCGATAAACGCCGCAGTGAAATCACTATTGATACATCTGACTTTGATGTGGAAGATTTAATCGCTGACGAAGAAATGGTTATCACTTTAACTCGTCAAGGCTATATCAAACGCATGAATGCCAATGTGTATCGCAACCAACATAAAAGGTGGCGTAGGCGTTGTGGGCATGAAAACGAAAGAAGACGATTATGTGGCGCAAATTATGCATGTGCGCACTCATAATACATTGTTGTTCTTCACCTCCACAGGCCGTGCATACCGCTTGAAAGCCTACGAAGTGCCAGAAGCATCCGAGTCGTAACTCTCGTGGTACAGCCATCATCAACGTACTTCCTCTTAACGTAGGGGAAACAGTGACGAACATGATCGTTTAGAACGCATCTCCAGCGATGTGAACTTGTTCATGGTCACAAAACAAGGCGTTGTGAAAGCGCACATCCATCGATGAGTATCGCAACATCCGCCGTGGTGGCTTGAATGCAGTGGCATTGGACGAAGGGGATCAGTTGATTTCTGTGGAGCTGACCTATGGCAACCAAGATGTATTGCTAGGTACGAAAAAGGTATGGCTATTCGCTTCCATGAAAGTGACGTACGTTTGTTGAAACGTGCTGCTCGTGGTGTGAAAAGGTATCAACTGAACGCTGGTGACGAAGTTGTCGGTGCTAGCATCATCCACGGTACTGGCGAAGAATGCCAAGTCTTTACTATCAGTGAAGAAGGTTATGGCAAACGCAATGTGAAAGCTCTACACAGTACAAAAACGTGGTGGTAAAGGGACTAAAAACTTTAAAATCACCGATAAAACTGGCGAAGTCGTAGCTGTAGAAATCGTAAATGACAACGATGAAATGATGCTAATTTCTGAACAAGGTAAGATCGTTCGGCTTTGACGTGAACGATATTGCCGTGAAGAAAAGCAAAAGCCATTTCTGGCGTGAAAAACACAGAACTAGACGAAGGAGATAAAATTGCTTCTGTAGCGGTGATCTCTGGAGAAGAGTTAAAAAGAAGACGAAAGCTTGTTTTTAGTAGCGGCTTTCTTGCTAGCATCTTTGTTAGCTAAGCAAAGAAAACGAGCAGTCCCTTTTGATTGTAGTTTGCCACGTTCAATAGCATGTATTTAGCATAATGGAAGAGCATCGACACATTCCTCCGCAAACTGATACAGTGGTTAGGTTTGCTCCGGAACATGTCGTGCTCTTCTTGTATATTCTATAATTTAACAGAATAGAACGTGACAGATGTATAATTTATAATATAAATAGATTGCTCGTTTCTATATTTGTGGAGTTTACGTAGTAATGAGGTAGCAAGAAAGACTACTTCTACAATGGCGCTTTACGGAGGGTGGAGATACTGAGGTATTCGATATTTACCTTTACGTTAAGTTATGTTACAATGTGAGTAGCTAAAAACAACAAGTAAGTCTAACAAAGATTACACCCAAAAAGGGGCTGTAACAAAATAGCTCCAAATAAAAATAGAGGAAAGTTGATCGAAAAAGTATCAACTTTCCTCTATTTTTATATTTTAATAAAGCAAAAAGGGTCCCGAAGGACCCTTTTCATTGGTATAATGTATTATGAACAAAAGCAAATACCAATGCATATAATTATACCAAATTGGCGAGACCTCGCCAACTAGTTTTACCATTGGATTATGGCATTTTGATCAAAGAAACAGCGCCAGTGCGGTTACTCGATGCTGTATTAGAGGAGTTGAACTATACGGAGTTACAGCATTTGTATTCTTCCAAAGGGAGAAAATCTAAAGTTCCACCGCATATTTTGTTTAAAATTTTTATCTATGCTATGTCCGAGGGTGTGTATTCCACACGTGCTATCCAAAAACAATGTGAAGAAAATATACATTATATGTGGCTTTTACAAGGATATCCTGCACCAAGTCACATGACATTTCAACGCTTTTTTGCTCGTTGTTCCTTAGAGGTGATTACGAATTTGTTTACACAACTAATGGAAGCCATTGCAAGAAGAGATACCCTTACTTTCAACGAAGTATTTATTGATGGAACCAAGATAGAGGCTAATGCTAATAAATACACATTTGTATGGAAGAAAGCGATTCAAAAAAGATTAGCTACATTGCCATCCAAACTAATTGCCCTACAACAAGATGTAACTACTGAGCTAGGGATTAATGTGTCCCAGATGAATGATGAATTGCTATACCATATATTAGCGAAAGAAATTGAACTACAACGAATTCACTTTGTGTTTGGCAAGGGTAAGCATAAGACTGTCCTACAACGGTTATATGAAAGAGCAGAAGCTTTAGTAGATAAACGCAAGGAGTACGAAGCGCATTTAGCTATTATGGGCGAGCGAAACAGTTATTCAAAACAGATCACTGATGCTACTTTCATGCGTATGAAAGAAGACTATATGCGAAATGGTCAATTAAAACCAGGCTACAACGTTCAAATAGCTGTTCATTCTGAATACATTATGGGTGTAGGTGTATTCCCTAACCCTAACGATACCAATACATTAATCCCATTTTTGCATCATTTAGAGTTTACATACCTCTAAGTTTAACTATATAGTAGCGGATGCAGGATATGACAGCTACGAAAATCTATTATGGTTAGAGGAGAAAGGATACCTATCTTGTATTAAACCGAAGGAGTACGAACGCTCTAAACAACGTAAGTGGAAGACAGATATTAGTAAAGCTCGTAATATGGAATACCTGTCCGAAAAAGATGCATTTATTTGCGCTAAAGGCCGAAAGTTGCGCTATTCTCACTGTCGTAAGAGTAAAAGTAAAACTGGATTTACTTGGGAAAGTAAGGTATACGTATGTGAATCTTGTAATCGCTGTGGATACAAGTCTGAATGCCTACGATATGTAAAGAAAAGCACAAAGAATCCTACTAAGCAAATTTGCATTACTCCAGGATATGACTCGGTATTACAACATAACCAGGAAAGAATCTTAAGTACAGAAGGGATTCGATTGCGTACTAACCGCTCTATACAAGTAGAAGGAGCCTTTGGAGTACTAAAGCAAGACTTTCAGTTTAGGCGACTACTACACCGTGGTAATGATCATGTGCGAAAGATGTTATATCTATTAGCGATGGGATTTAATGTCTCTAAACTACATCATAGAATCCAAGATGACAGGATACATACCTCGTTATTCTGCCAAAAAGAAATTGCCTAAACCTAAAAAAACAAGCCATTTACATAGGCTTATTTAAGTGCGCCTAAAAACGGAAAAACTACGTAGATATCTTGTGATACTACTGTCTCAAGAACCTTGGTAGTTTCTGCATGTAAAAAGGGCTGTAACGAAAATGTAAAAATGTACATTTTGTTACAGCCCCTTTTCTCTGCGGTTTATATTACGGCATTGGCTAGTCACTATTTGTTGTTACTATCTAGCCATTTGCAAATGAAAGTCGTCACTTATTTCGCTATGCAGCCTGTGGCGTTCGCAACTAAATAAGATAAAGGGAAGAGCACGGTATACCCCTCACAAGCGGTATTGCATAATGTTTGTAGAGGGTACATGCTGCTCTTCTTGCGTTCAGAATGTATCAAATAAGGGGGCAAGAAAAGACCACTCCTGTAATGGCGCTTTATGACGAGTGGAGATGACGAAGGTATTCTATGTTTACCTTTACGTTAAGTTGTGATAAAATAATGGTGAGTTAAAACAACAGGAAATGTATCTGACATTGATACACATAAAAGCACAGGGTTGCCGCCCTGTGCTTTTTCTTACCACTTATATTACGGCATTGGCTGGTCACTATTTGTTGTTACTATCTAGCCATTTGCAAATGAAATAACTAATAACATTTGCCATGATAGTAACGAGTAACAGGAAAAATAAATTCTGACATTAATAACACCTTTCCGTCACGGAATTGGGATATAGTGACAAGTTTATTATACCAAATTTTTCTGCAAAAATAGATAAAAATCACAAAATGTAAATAGGGTATTTATTCTGCATTGAATTTTATCGATGAATAGCATATAATAGTAATGTTATATCATAAAAATCAGAGTATTAGGAGGCGAGTCCTATTTTAGACTTCAAGCGTTTTACCTTAGAAGATAAGCCCCGTATTGATGCGTATTTTGGAGAGCATCATTATGAAGCGTCAGATAATAGTTTTACCACATTATTTATGTGGCAAGATATTTATGGCATTACTTGGGCAGAAGAAGAAGGTGTTATTTATTAAAGGGTGGTGGAGTGACGGAATCTCCATTTATGTTACCACCGTTTGCGGGAAAAGATGCCAAGTTTATTGATGGTTTACAGATGGCTAAAGAGTGGTTTAAAGAGAACCAGATTCCATTTTTATTAAAAAGGTGTGAATCCAATCATGATGGAACGGATGCAAAAGTTGTGTCCAGATTGCTATGAATTTACACCTGACCGTGACAATTTTGAATATATCTATCGTACAGAGGATATGATTACCTTAGCGGGTAAAAAGTTACGTCAAAAGAAGAACCATTTAAATCAATTCCGTATGCAATATTCCAATTATGAATATATGCCAATTGATGAGAATACAATTCCTTTTATGCCGTGAAGCTGCAGCGCAATGGGTGGAAACACATCATGAAGAGGGTATTGAAGATGAACTAACTGCCATCAATTTGCTGTTTGATCATTGGGATGCATTAGGCCTGGTAGGTGGCTGCATTAAATTGTTCGGACGAGTGGAAGCTTTCACGATTGGAGAAATGCTAAATGAACATATGGCACTGATTCATATTGAGAAAGCAAATCCAACTATCCGTGGTTTGTACCAAGCTATCAATAATGAATTTATTCGTCATGAGTTTGCGGATACAAAGGTTTATTAACCGTGAAGAAGATATGGGTTTACTAGGTCTTCGTATGGCGAAAAGAATCATATAACCCAGATCATTTTGCTGAAAAATATGATGCTTGTTGTGCTAAACAAGGCGCATGTGAGGATAGTCATCCATGACCTACTTTTTGGGAAGGATTACTCATCGGTTTTTGCCGTGTTGGCGCCCATAGGAATGCAGAATTTATTTATTATTAATACAGCATTGGTACAAAAGGTGTCACGTATTATTACAACGATTTTAATCGTGGCATTTTTCGACCTCACCTTGAGCGTGTCAGCCTTTTTATGGTATCGGTGCCATCTTTGACATATGGCCATTTTTGAAAGGTATCGTTTTATTGTTAGGTGGGGCGGTTATCTTTTACATGGGGTATACTGTCTTCAATTCAGAACCGAACGTGTCCCATGTAGATACAAATGTGACTATCTGGAACATTGTGACCACTGCCTTTGCGGTGGCATGGCTGAATCCTCAAGCACTTATCGATGTGACCATGATGTTCGGTGCTGTGAAAGCCAGCATTCCAGAGGACTCATCTCTATTTCTTGTTGGGATACATCGTGTCTGCCTTTTGCTTGGTTTGGGGCGTTATCGACGATCATTCATAAACTGTCAAAGCGTATCAAGATTTCGCAACTTGTATGGATTAACCGGATTTGTGGATCTGATCCTATTCGGGTATGGAGCGAAATTGTTTTTAGATGGAGTGCTATTGTATATATAGATAGATGCATACATCATGTCTTGTACCTTTCAATGGAATGCTGTCATATTTAAAATAACTCATATCATCCTTGCTTCTAGGGTTTTAGAAATTAAAAGAAGTATACTTATATGCAATAATTGGGGTATGCGTTCGAGGATGCATGCTTGAAAGAGTCAGCTAAGCTGGCTCTTTTTCTATGTCTGTAAACTTTCACAAAAGAAGTGCATAAAGGGTCTAGCAGTAGGCCCTTATCTATATATAATAATAAAATAAAGTATACGAACTATTTTCTATGTACCATAGCGATGGAAGAGGGATTATTTTGAAATTTAGAATTGCCAAAGAGTCAGACACAAAAGAAGTAAAACGTTTGTGGGCCTATTGTTTTGAACCAGAGGACCATCCATTTTTTAAATACTATTTTGATACTGCTTATGAACCAGACAATACGATGGTCGGCATCGATCGAAGTTATTTGGTGAGTACCGTTCATTTACGACAAAAATACCATTCGTGTTCGTGGTGTGGACCCACCTATGTCTACATGGTAGGGGAGTTGCCACGATCCGATTGTACGGCGTAGCGGGGTGGGTAAAAAATTATTGAAAGCCGCCTTAGGGGAACTGAAAGAACGTGGACAAGGCTTAACTATTTTAATGCCATCTTCTGCAGGGTTTTATCAAAATTATGGATGGGATTTGTACGCCCATCAATGGGTACAAACCATGAAACTAGATGAGTTAGCCCCTCTGTTAAAGAAATTAGATAAAACGTTATCCTTTGGCATGTTGCGATCTCCACGTGAATGGAAACGCTTAGCAGGCGTTTATGAAACGTACACAAAACCATTGTCCGGCTATGCGGTACGAAAAGAAAAAAGAATGGGTTCGCTTGTTGGAATCCATTTTTTGCAGAAGGCGTGCAAGTGGGATATGTAAAAATGATTCGGGACAATTAGAAGGCTATTGTTTCTATCGCTTAGGGAGAGCCTGAGATTGCTGTGAGCGAATTTGTGTATACCACTCGCCGTGCGCAAAAAGCATTGTTGAACTTCTTGTACAAACCATCGCTCCCAAGGTGAAAGCGTCACGTTGGAACGAAGGCATGATTGACCAAGGCTATATCTTTCACACAAATGGAAAAACAGGACACAGTACGATGCCATTCATGATGAGTCGTATCGTAGATGTGAAACTGGCTATGGAAAGCATTCCTGTACCTGTGGCGTTAGAAGGAGCCATCCAATTCGGCGTGAAAGACCTATTATGTGAGTGGAACCACGGTACCTATGTGGTATCTCTATAAAGAAGGCAAAGCGCAAGTGGTGAAAACATAAAGAACATGTGGACATCAATGCGAAATTAGTGTTCTCCGTAGGGGCCTTGAGCTTATTGCTGATGGGTCGTATGAGTGCGACAGAACTTGCCTTTGAAGAAACACTAGAAGGGCCAGATGATATATTAGAAGTGTTAAATCGGGCCTACCCAAGACAAAATACATATATCAATGAATGGTGGTAAGATACCTTGTTACGTTGATACAAGCACCATAAGATAAGAAAGAACGCTATACATTTCTTGACAAACTATGAGAATACTCAGGCTTGTTATAGGATGGGTAGTGTTCTTTTTATTTTTCTATTGATCTTATGTATAAGAGCTGGTAGAGTGATCTTATATAGATGTATATAGGAGATAGAGATGAGTGCGATAAACTTTACTAAATCATTACAACATAGTGGGCCAGAGTTTGTATCGAATAATACAGAAGAAGGTCGGAAGGTTATTTCTGCTATAGAGAGCGAGTTAAAAACGGTGCGAATCTTTTTATTAGTGTAGCCTTTTGATTACAGCGGGTGGACTAAGTCCATTATTGATGACGTTAAAAAGAGTTGGAAGAAAAACATATTCCAGGTCGTATTTTGACAACGAATTTTTTGATGTTTAATGACCCTAAAATACTAGACAAGTTAAGTCAGTTTAGTAATATTGAGCTCCGCATATTTGATGCACAAGGATCGATGTAGGCTTTCATACAAAAGGATATGGATTCCATTTAGAAGATGAGTTTACGATTATCATGGGCAGTTCAAATATGACACTCCATGCACTGACGAGAAATAAAGAGTGGAATGTGTATTATAGTTCTCATAAGCAAGAATCTTTTGTGACATCTGTCTTAGAGGAGTTTGAAAGTTTATGGGCAGCAGATGAAACAAAGTCTTATGTAGAATATATTGATACATATAGAATGTTATATAAACAGTACAACGATTCTACTAAGAAACAATTACCAGCAGTGGCAGATGCGAGTGTAGCTGAATATAACCAAGTCCCAAAAGTATTACAGCCGAATAGTATGCAGTCCTATGTGATTGAAAAGTTTACAGAACTATATGAGACAGGGGCTAACAAGGGTTATTAATTTCTGCAACTGGATACAGGTAAAACCTATGCATCGGCATTTTGCTGTCAGCAGTGTTAAACCAAAGCGAGTGCTATTTTTTGGTCCATCGTGAACAGGTAGCTCGTCAGGCGATGGAATCGTATCAACGTGTTATTGGTGACTCCGTGACGTATGGTGTCTTATCAGGTACAGCAAAGGGGTTTTCTGAGACGTATTTATTTGCCACTATGCAAATGATGTCGAAGCCAGATTGTTATGAGAGGTTTGCCCTCTACAGATTTTGATATTATCGTCATTGATGAGGCACATAGAGCAGGGATCTGAAAGTTACCATCGAATTATGGAATACTTTACACCTAAGTTTTTGGTTTGCTATGACCGCTAGTCCAGAGCGTACAGATGATTTCGATATTTATAAATTATTTGATTACAATATTATTCATGAAATACGATTACAACATGCATTGAGGCAGATTTGCTGTGTCCATTCCATTATTTTTGGTATAGGGCAATTATCTGATGGGATAACAACTATGAAGGAGATGAAGCTCAGAGTATTTTTGCTAATGAATGGGATTACGAAACAAGAGCTAGATTAATTCTAGAGCAATGTAATTTTTATGGATATTCTGGAGAGCGAGTAAAAAGGGTTAGTATTTTGTCATAGCATTGAAGAAGCACAAAAACTATCCATGGCCTTTAATCAATTGGGGGATGCGAACTCTTAGTCTAAGTGGTGCAGACTCACAAGAAAGTCGTGAAGCGGCGATTCAAAAGATTATCAGGGCCGGACGCAAATGATGCATTAGATTATATTATGACGGTAGATATTTTTAATGAAGGCATAGATATTCCAGAGGTCAATCAAGTTGTTATGGTTCGTGGCACAGAGAGTCCTATCGTATTTGTGCAACAATTAGGACGGGGATTACGTCGTCACAACAGTAAAGATTATGTAGTCGTTCTTGATTTTTATTGGAAACTTTAATAATAACTTTATGATTCCTGTAGCTCTTTCTGGTGATGTGAGCCATAATAAGGATAGTTTACGTTATTATGTGCAAGAAGGTACACGAGTGATTCCAGGTGCATCTACCATCCATTTTGATGCGATTGCTCAAGAACGCATTTTTAAATCTATTGATACGGCTAAGTTCAGGCAGATTAAACATATTCGACAAGCCTATAAAAACTTAAAAATATAAATTAGACGCATACCTAAATTGATAGATTTTTGAAAACTATGGAAGCATTGATATTTCTTTGATCTTTTAGTAGTAATGCAAAAACATATTATAAGTTTTTGGTAGACTATGAAAAGACTATACCTATAGGTTTTCGGCGGTAGAGGCTAAAATATTAGAGTACATGGGGCAGTATATGGTACTTGGCAAACGTGTGCATGAACTCTATGTACTGGAAGGATTATTGAAAGGTGAAGTTAATCCATTGGTATACATGAAACATCAGTTAGTAAGATTAGGTATTCCTTGCACAATCCATACAGATATCATTAATTTATTTACAGGTCAGTTTAAAACAGGCTCCTCTAAAGCTGGATTTAAGGATGCAGTGTTGTGTGATGAAGTATCCGATGGATTACAAATATCAACAGTATTTCGTGAAGCGCTAGAAAAAGAAGGGTTCCGTGATATGGTAGAAGATTATGTGCAAAGTGGGCTTTCAAAGAAATCAAAAATATTATAGTCAACGATATGAGGAGGCTTCATTTTACGCTGTATCAAAAATATACGTATGAAGATGTATGCCAGCTAATGGAGTGGGAAACGAGTATTGTGCCATTAAATATTGGTGGCTATAAATATGATGAGGCCACCAAAACATATCCGGTATTTATCAATTATGATAAGGGTGAAGATATTGCAGATACTATTAGATATGAAGATAAATTATTATCTCCACAACAATTAATTGCTATTTCTAAAAAGTGGCGTGGACCTTATGAATAATTTGGTACAAAAAGCTTTTACATGCAAAAAGAAGAAAAATATTACTATGCATCTGTTTATTCGGAAAAATAAAAAATGATGAAGATGGTGCAAAAGAGTTTTATTATTTAGGTCATATTCATGCTACAGGCGATACAGAAGTGTTTACAATGCCGGGGACAACGAAAAAGGCGGTTCGCATTATGTATGATTTAGAAACACCAATACGAGAAGATCTATATGATTATTTTGTAAATCATTAAAGGAGATATGGATGAAAAACGATAGAAGTAGTAGCGGCAGTTATTTTTGAAAGATAAACAAGTATTAGCTACACAAAAGAGGCTATGGAGATTTGCAAGGACGTTGGGAATTTCCGGGAGGTAAAATTGAGCCTGGAGAAGCTCATAAAGTAGCTTTATCTCGTGAAATACAAGAAGAGTTAGATGTACAGATTACAGTAGGAGATTTTTTTAACAACTGTAGAGTATGATTATCCTAATTTTTCATCTTATTATGCATGCCTATCAATGTGAGTTATTAGGAGACTTTCATTTACAAGAACATGGTGCAGCTCGTTGGTTAGGTTTAGAAACATTATATGATGTAGATTGGTTAGAAGCAGATTTACCTATCGTGGAATGTGTGAAAAGTTTAATTGCTTAGATAGAATGCATAGATGTATTAGTGATATACTAGTAATAAAATAGCCCAATGTTTGAATGGTATATGAGTTGCAATGAAAGAGAGAGAACATGAAAAAATTAACTACATCTATTTTACTAGCACTATTCAGTGCCACCATCTTTACGCCAGCCCATGTAGAAGCTAGCTGGTTGTCTAAAACGTGGAAAAAGGTCGAAAAATCTTGGAATGAAGCGGGAAACAAAATAGCTCTACTGGATCGAGTGGAACATCTACGAGTACAATTCGATTACCACAACGATCTGAGTATCCAAGTAGCTTTAGGTACGGACAAGTAGTAGGACAAAGTATGGATATACAAGACCTTACCATTGCAGGAGTACCAGTGAATGCGAAATATAGCGAAATACGAAAGGCGTTGGGAGCGCCGATAGAAGAAAAGAATGTACGATCCTTCCTCATATACTGGTCCAAATACATTTATGAGGTATGGTGGAATTAAGTATTCTAGTCTTATGGGAGACCTAGATAGAGCCGGTATGATAACTATAGAGAATAGAGATGCTGTGACTTATCGTGGTATTGCAGTCGGTGACTCTTTAGAAGCTGTGTATCAAGCATATGGTAGACCCTAATTATATTAATAGTGAAAATGATTGGTTCTATGGATATTTTGTGTGGGCTTCAGATGCAATAAGGGGTATACATTTTGAGAATGACGGAGAAAAAAGGTAACTAAGGTTAGAATAGTAACCTCCTAATATACTTGGAATACTAGTTTCCATTCATACATTATGTTTCTACTACAAAGGAGGCACAAATGAACAATACGCAAATACTCAACCCTTCCTCCTCTCTCCGCCAATCTCCTATTTCTCAAAACAACTCTACCCCCATCACCTACGAATACAGTCATTTGCTAGACCACTTCCCCTCACTCACGGTGTCACTTTATCGCTATGGTGGTGTCAGCGAAGGCTCCTTTAATAGTTTCAACATGGGACTGCATGTTGGTGATAATCCAGAAGCGGTGGCAGGGAACCGTAAACATTTAGCACAGGTGTTAGGGTGGATCCTAATCATTTGACTTGTGGTGAGCAAGTACATGGTGTAGGTGTGACGAGGGTGACGGAAGAGCTAGTGGGCAAAGGCGCTTTCAGTTGGGACGATAGTATTCCAGACAGCGATGCAATCCACACAAACTTGGTGAATGTTCCTCTCTTGCTGCTTGTGGCGGACTGTGTACCTGTGCTCATCTATGATGCGGTGCATCATGCAGTGGCGGTTGTCCATGCGGGTTGGCGTGGAGCCATCGCTCACATTGTGGAGCGCACGATAGATAGTATGCACGATGCGTACGGAACGTTGCCATCTGATTGCTATCTCTTCATCGGTCCTTCCATTGGAGCGGACTCCTTTGAGGTAAGCGAAGAAATCGCTGAACAATTTCGACAGGACATGCATACCTTGGGGCTTTCACAGGTGGACCAGGTGGTGCGGTATATCCAACGAGACGGACAAATAACAGCTACACCACATGTAGATTTGAAAGGATACATTGCAGCCTGTGTGGTGCAGAAGGGCGTACCGGTAGAACAAGTGTCGGTATCATCCACAGACACGATGACTACTGATGGATGTTACTCGTACCGACGAGATCAAGGGTGTACAGGACGTATGGCGATGTTCGCTGTCCTGCGAGACCAAGCCTAGGATACAGACGTGTTAGATTCCTTTTTCTTAAGGATGGTCACTTTCACAGGACACTCTAGGATATTGTAGGGCGCTCGAGGATATCACATGCAATGATGGTGTACGATCGGGGACATATACTTTCACCCACTCGTGTAATACTTGACAAATACATAAACTAGATAACTAAGAATAAGAAAATACAGAGAACTAGGGCTTGAAATCATGCTTTTTTTCTATGTACTTTTCTTATTCTTTCGTTTATAATAAGAAAGATAAAGTATTATTTTTTTTATGAAGACCTTTCAGAGTGGAATGTAACGACGAAAGAGGACTGACATATATGATAGCAACAGCATTACATGAAGTGCAGGAACGCATCGAAGCGGCGAAAGCACGAGTGGGAAGAACAGATTCTGTTACGCTAGTAGCGGTGACGAAGAATCATCCTGTAGAGGCGGTGCAAGAGGTAGCCCAGTTAGGCGTAAGAACTGTGGGTGAGAATCGTGTACAAGAAGCAAAAGAAAAGATGGAACTCTATCAGGGGCCAGAGTTACAATGGCATTTGATTGGACAATTGCAAAAACAACAAAGTCCGCAATGTTATCGGTAAGTTCGCATTGATTCATTCAGTTCATAGTGTTAAGTTGTTGGATGAAATTCAGCGCATTGCCGCTAGGGAAGGGTTAGTACAAGAAGTATTACTGCAAGTCAATGTGGCACGAGAAGAGAGCAAGTCTGGCATGGATGTGGAAGAGTTTCCTACCATAGGGAATATGCCAAAACATTACCCAATGTACGGATAAAAGGGCTTATGTGTATGGCACCATTTTTTGATGATCCAGAAGAGGCTCGCCCAATTTTTTTCGAGTGGCACATGCTTTATTTGAAGACATGAAACTTCATTTTGATGAAGGGCAGATTGAATATATATCCATGGGGATGACCCATGATTTTGAAGTAGCAATTGAAGAGGGTGCAAATATTGTTCGTGTGGGAACCGCAATATTTGGAGAACGCCACTATGATAAGTAATGGAGGAAATGACGATGGCACTGAAAGACAGCTGGAATTCTGTAAAAACTTTTTGGCGGTAATCAAGATGATGGATACGAATATGAAGAGTATTCAGATGATACATATGAAGAAGAATTTCAACAGCCAGTGGTAACAGCACCAGTGGCTGGTGGTAATGGACCTGTAGCATCAGCAGTAAAACCAAAAACAGGAGGATATAATACAGTGGCACAACGTTCTAGTGGTATGAAAGTAGTCATCGTAGAGCCAAAGGCATTCGAAGACTCTGAAAACATTGCAAATCAATTACGCGATATGCGTCCAGTCGTGATTAATTTTGAAAATACAGACCCTCATGAAGCCGCGAGAATCGTGGACTTCTGTTAGTGGCGCTACATTTGCCTTAGATGGTAAATTAGAGAAAAATTGGTAAAGATATTTTTATCTGCGTACCGGTGAATGTGACAGTGGATTATACAGATAAAGAATATACAGAAATATCTGATAAATTAGCTTGGAAAGAGCCTCAAGCCTCAACTAATAGGAGGTAGCTATGCAAAAATACTACTAATTGGTGTAGGGTCGATGGGCGGTGCTATTTTACGAGGGGCTTTGGAACAAGGTGTTTGGGGGCCCTGAGGAAGTAGATGTATTAGTGCGTCGCAGTGAACAAGCAGCGGAACTAGAACGCACATTAGGTGTAACGGCGTTTACGGATTGTGATGCCATACCTGCCTTTTGATGAGTATAGAACCATCGTATTTGGCGTAAAACCTCAAGTATTGCCATCTCTTATGCAAAGAGGTAGGCCCACTGATTGAGCCGAGAACACTATGTATTTCCATTGCAGCAGGTATTACATTGGATACATTTCAGTCTTTTGCGCCTCATGCGCATTGGTTGGTGAGCTATGCCGAATACACCCATCTTAGTGAAAGCTGGTTTTACAGCCATTGCTAGTAGTGATGAGGTAACGCCAGGTGAACGGGAACAAGCCTTGCGCATTTTTTTGAAGCATTAGGCGAAGCTGTCGTATGTTCAGAAGCCGATTTAGACCGTATTGGTGCACTTGCAGGGGCAGGTCCAGGTTATATGTATACCATTTTAGATGCTATGGCAAATGCGGGAGTTCGGATTGGACTCACTAGACCATTGGCGTTACAAGCGGCGGTACAGACTATGTATGGATCGGGATTAATTGCTTTTAGAAACAGGCTCTCATCCGAGTGTATTGCGGGACCAAGTAACATCCCCAGAGGGACCACCATAGCAGGTATTGCTGCTATGGAAAAAGAAGGATTACGTTCTTCTATTATGGAAGGTATCCTAGCTTGTTATGAGCGATCAAATGAAATAGGAAAACAACGTGAAAGATAAAGAAAAGTTAATTCGATATTTTGAAGCATCTGGTAATGGTGAAGAAGCTAGACGTATGATCGACCTAGCGGAGCAAGTACAAGCAGGCAGACCATACCGTGTAACAGATTTTTATGTCTCCGGCAGGTCTTGTCATTGCAGATGCAGTGAAAAGCGAATTTCGGTGGTATTGACACTATTTCCAGTGGTGGCTACGAAGGGGCAGAACGCCTTCGCGTGGCCTTTGTGGACCCTCACTTTCAGGAACAGTAGATTTACAAATTGCGGTGTTGAAAGTATCTTGGGATCCACGATTTCGACTGTTGACGCATCGTGATGTATTGGGCTCGTTGATGGGGCTCGGTATTGATCGCACTCATTTTGGGGATATTATCGTCACTAGTGGCGGTGCTCAGGTGATTGTCGATGAAACGATAGCAGATTTTGTAATTCAAAAATTTCACAAAAATTGCTATGGTGACGATTACGGTATCACGGATGGAATTGAGTGAATTACAACCGAAAGAAGAAAAAAATAAAAGAAGTACGAACTACTGTAGCTTCCATGCGTTTGGATTCCATAGCTTCTTCTGGTTTTAGTACATCTCGTACAAAAAGTAGTAGAAGCCATCAAAGCAGGATTAGTACAAGTGAATTGGCAACCTGCCAAAGGACCAGCGCAAGAAGTAAAAGAAGGAGATGTTATCTCTCTCGTGGCAGAGGTCGTATGCAAATAGAAAAGTATTACAGGTACGTCTAAAAAGGACGTATTGGAGTACATCTAAAACGATTTATGTAAGGAGGCTGATCCTATGTTAACACCAATGGATATTCATAATAAAGAGTTTGGAAAAAGTATTCGTGGCTTTTGACTGCGATGAAGTAAATGAGTTCTTGAATGAAGTGGTACAAGCCTATGAAATCTTGTATCGCGAAAATCGTGAAATGACTGATAAAGTAGAGCAAATGGAAAAACGTTTGAGCCAATATGAATCAACGGAAGAAACTATGCGCAATACATTGGTACTAGCTCAAGAAACTGGTGAAAACGTAAAAGAGGCAGCTCGCAAAGAAGCTGATTTAATTCTACAAAATGCAGAGCAACAACGTAAATTAATCTTAGAAGATGCCAATCGTGCGTTGCGAGAAGCAGAAGCTAAATATGCTACCATTGCTAATGAAATGGCCGTATTCCGTGCAAAAAGTAGAATCAATTTTAACAGCGCAACTACAATTATTAGATGGCATTGCTTTACAGGACATAACACCTGTAGAGACAACAACAGAAGCATAAGGTGAATTTCGGCTTGAGTATTCAAGCCGTTTTTGCCATTGTAGAGATATATAAGGATAGTAGGATGATTACTGTTGGACTTTCACTAAAGGATAGACCCCTGCCCTCAGTTGTGGGCGGCGGAGAGGTGGCCTTACGGCGTATTAAAAAAATTAATAGACGAAGCGGCAACTATTATGGTGGTCAGTCCTGAGGTGCTACCCGACATTGCAAGATACCATGAAAACAGGTGCATTACAATGGGTAGCGGAGCCGTACCGCTCAGAATACATGGTAGGCCAACAGTTTGTCATCATCGCTACGATCGTCCAGATGTGAATGCTCAGGTTATGAAAGATGCACAAAGTGTACAGGCTTTTCATTAATCGGGCAGATGTGAAGGACGATTCCACGTGGGTATTCGGCAGTGCTGCGGAGATGGGTGATTTGGAGATTTCTATATTTACCAATCAAGTGAGCCCACGAGTGAGCCGTTTGCTCAGACAGGATATAGAAAGAAGATATGGCATATTAGCCGAGTGGCTACCTCAGATTCGTCTATGGAGACAAGAATTACAACATATATTAGATACGCCAAAAGAACGAGAGCAGTTCTGGCGGACCTATTTAGGAGAATCGGAGTTTATACAAATAATAGAGGGTCAAGGAGACTCAGTGAAGGAGAATATTGTACATGCAATTAGTCGTATTAGGTCTGAATCATAGAAGTGCACCTGTAGATGTGCGAGAGAAATTTTTCTTTTTCCAAAGAAGCTCTCGATCGTGCTATGGATCATATCTATGCTCATGAAGAAGTAGAGGAGTGCGTCCTTTTATCGACGTGTAACCGCACCGAACTCTATGTCGTCCTAAATGACATGGAGAATGTAAAAGAATATATGATACGTTTACTACTACATCTGAAAGGTGAAGAAACAGTAGACGTAGATGAGAAATGGTTCTTCCTCCATGAAGGGAAGGCATGTATTTCTCATTTATTTAGAGTGGCATCTAGTTTGGATTCTCTTGTATTAGGAGAAGGTCAAATTTTGAGTCAATTAAAAATGGCATACATCTCTTCTTATAGTAAGGATTAACAGCGTCCGTGTTTAATATTATTTTTCCAAAAAGCCATTGCTGTAGGGAAACGTGTACGTACTATGACAGGGATTGCAAATACGCCAGTCTCTGTCAGTTATACAGCAGTGAATTTAGCAGAAGATAGTTTAGATATCCCTATGAATGAGGCAAAGGTTCTCATTTTGGGAGCTGGTCAAATGAGCGAGCTCACAGCACGTCATTTGCAAGCGAAAGGGGTAAAGAGCATTTTCGTGTCCAATCGGACTTTCAAAACAGCAGAAGAATTGGCGACTCAATTTAATGGTAAGGCTGTAGCCTTTGATCATTTCGTGGAAGAAGCTAAAACAGCAGATATTATCATTACATCTACAGGGCACCGCACTATGTGATTGAGCGAGAAGAAGCGGAAGAAATCATGGATGGTCGAGATGGTCAACCAATTGTCATGATCGATATTGCTGTGCCTCGTGATATTAATCCAGATGTAACAGAAATTCAGGGGTCTATTTGTTTAACATTGATGCTTTTGGAAAGTGTAGTAGAAGCGAACAAGCACCAACGAGAAGAAGAAGCTAGAAAAGCAGAACCAATTTTAGAAGAGGCGTTGCAGGAAATCGAAGAAAATTACAATATCTATCGGTTCTGTCCCTATCATGGTTTTACTCAGCGAAAAAGCAGAAGCCATTCGTAAACGAGAAGTGCACCGTGCGATGGCAAAATTGCCACATGCTACAGACTTGGAACGAAGATTATTAACAATATGTCTCGTATGTTAGTGCGTAAACTATTGCGAGATCCAATGATTCATTTTCGGTGAAAATCGCGGGAAAAGAAGAAGAACGGGATTATTGGAAGTTGTTCCAAGATATGTTTGCTTTGGAAGTGGAGGAGGATACACTATGAGAGACACAATCTGTATAGGCACTCCATGTAGTGCTCTTGCTCTATGGCAAGCTAATTATAGCCAATACATTGCGCAAACATTATCCACAATGTAAGGTGGAGCTAGTCCATCACAGCACGAAAGGGGATCGTATTTAGAAAAACCATTGGCTGAAATCGGTGGTAAAGGTTTATTTACGGAAGAATTAGAAGCATCCATGCGTGATGGTAGCATCGATTTGGCTGTACATAGCTTGAAAGATATGCCGACGGAATTGCCAGGACGATTTAGTGCTAGGTGCTATTACCGAACGTGAAACACCGTGTGATGCCTTTGGTGTCTGAAACATAAAAACATTAGATCAATTGCCACAAGGCGCTAAGGTAGGAACGAGTAGTTTACGCCGTCAAGCACAACTATTAAATCGACGTCCTGATTTGCAAATTTCTGTACTTCGTGGCAATGCAAAACACGATTGAACAAATTGGAAACAGAAAACTTTGATGCTATTGTATTAGCAGAGGCAGGGTTAAAGCGATTGGGCTTGGAGTCTGTTATTAACAGACTTTCACTAGCGATGAAATCATTCCCTGCTGTTGGTCAAGGGCGCTCGGTATTGAGTGTCGCAAGGATGATGCAGAAATGCTAGACATGTTATCTGTATTGCACGATGAAAAATACTATGGGGCAACACGTGGAGAACGTAGTTTCCTTCGTCAACTTGAGGGTGGTTGCCAAGTGCCGATGGGCGTGCATGGTACGATCTATAAAGGACAATTAACGTTGAAAGCGATCGTTGCTTCTTTAGATGGAAAAATTGTTTTGAAGGTGAATTGTCAGGACCAAAAGAAAAAGCAGATATGTTAGGTCGCAACTTGGCGAAAGCACTCTATGAAGAAGGGGCAAAGCCATCATTGACGATTTAGTAGAAAGAGGAGTGTTGAAATGACAGGCATTGTATATTTAATTGGTGCCGGACCGGGCGATCAGCAAATTAATCACGCTAAAAGGTAAGGAATGCATTGAAAAAGCAGATGTTATTGTCTATGACTATTTAGCAGATGCTCATTTCTGTCCTACGCCAAAGAAGGAGTAGAGATCGTTTATGCGGGCAAAAAGCAACAATCATACGATGCACCAATGGGAAATCAACGAACTCTCGTGAAATATGGGTTAGAGGGTAAAGTGGTGGCACGCCTCAAAGGAGGTGACCCGTTAGTCTTTTAGCGTGGTGGTGAAGAAGCGTTGGCTTTTGGTAGAAGCAGGTGTGCCATTTTGAATTTGTACCCAGGTATCACATCTGGTATTTCTGCACCAGCTTATGCAGGATCCCTGTTACACAGCGTGCCATGGCGACCTCCTTTGCCATTGTTACCGGTCATGAAGATCCAACAAAACCAGAATCTGGTATGAATTGGGAAGGCTTAGCAAATCTGTGGATACCATCTCTTTTGTGATGGGTATTTCCAATTTATCGAGCATTGCTACTAATTTAATCAAATACGGTCGTCCAAAGGAAACGCCAGTGGCGGTTATCCGTTGGGGTACAAAGCCAATTCAAGAAACCTTAGTGTCGACCTTGGAACATGTAGTTGACGATGTAGAAAAAGCGCACTGAAAGCGCCAGCCATTGTTATCGTTAGGAAGTCGTTTCCTTGCGGGACCAATTGCGTTGGTTTGATAATAAAGCCATTATTTGGTAAAACCATCGTTGTTACAAGGGCTCGTAGCAAAGCTAGCGCTTTATCGGAGCGTTTATTAGAACTGGGTGCTCATGTCATTGAAGCATCTGCTATCAAAAACACAGGCCTTACCTCGTACAGAGGAGATGGATGTGGCATACGATAGCCTCATCTTCCTATGATGGATTGATTTTTCACATCTGCTGAGGGTGTACGATTCTTTTTGATGGCTTATTAGACCGTGGCTTAGATAGCCGTGCTTTAGGTTCTATGAAAGTATGTGCTATCGGCAGTGCTACTGCAAAAATCTTTGTTAGACCGAGGCATTCGTGCGGACATCGTGCCACCGAATTACCAAGCGGAATCTGTGGTAGACACGATTACTGCTGAACAAGGACGTGTGGGACAAATCGTGAGTTAGGGAGTTGCGGTTTCTGTTAGTACAACCCAAAGTGGCGCGTGATGTGATTTATAAAGGACTTTCACAGGCGGGATGCGATGTGACAGTATTGCGTTTGTATGAAACGGTACAAGATACATCTCACAAAGAATATTTAGAAGAAGCCTTTACGAGCAGGGGAAGTAGATTATATTACGTTTACAAGTTCTTCTACGGTGACAAATACAAAAAGATATACTCTGGATCTGATGCGGTGAGCTTTATTACGTAATACAAAAGTAGTTTGTATTGGACCTATTACAGGTGCTACCTGTGTGGAAGAAGGGATTCAACCAGATTTAATTGGTGAAACCTTTACAATCCCTGCGATGGTAGAGCTTATCTTGAACGATTGTAAATAGAAAGAGGCACATTATGGAATTACGAAATCGACCAAGACGATTACGCATTAACTCAGCTATGCGTGCGTTGGTTCGTGAAACAACATTACAAGTAGAAGACTTAATCTATCCTATATTTATTGTTCCTGGAACAGCTGTGAAAGAAGAAATTTCTTCCTTACCAGGACAATATCATGTGTCTGTGGACGAAGCGGTGAAATTGGCAAAAGAGGCCTATGATTTAGGTATTATGAGGTCGAAATTTTTGGCATTCCTACTTACAAAAGATGAAGATGGCTCTTCTGCATGGGATATGGAACAGCCGGTGCAACAGGCAATTATGGCTATCCGTAAAAGAAGTGCCAGAGTCGATCGTTATCTCCGACGTATGTCTTTGCCAATACACATCCACAGGTCATTGCGGTCACGTGGAACATCATGAAGTCATCAACGATGCGACGTTGCCATTGTTGTGCAATGTAGCAGTAAGCCATGCGAAAGCGGGCGCTCACATGGTAGCGCCGTCCGACATGATGGATGGACGTATCGCTGCCATCCGTGAAGCTCTAGATGCAGCGGGATTTAGCAATGTATCTATCATGAGTTATGCGCGAAATATGCGTCTGCTTATTATGGACCATTCCGTGATGCGGTCCATTCTGCACCAGGATTTGGTGACCGTAGGGATACCAAATGGATGAGGCCAACCGTTTGGAAGCGTTACGTGAAGTGGAACAAGACATCATCGAAGGAGCGGATATCATTATGATTAAGCCGGCTCTCATCCTATTTGGATATCGTTCGTGAGGTGCGTGATAACTTCGATTGCCCACTAGCCGTGTACAATGTCAGCGGTGAGTATGCTATGATTAAAACGGCAGCGGCAGCTGGTCTTGTGGACGAAAACGCATTACTTTGGAAACATTACTGTCCATGAAAACGAGCAGGGGCAAAGATGATCATTACCTACCATGCCCTTGATGTGGCACGTTGGCTACAAGACAAATAGTGTGGAAATATAGGAGCCATTATGTTTAGTTTAGAAAAATCAAAACAAGCCTTTGCAGAGGCTCGTACATATATGCCGGGTGGTGTGAACAGTCCTGTTCGTTCCTACCGCAGTGTAGGGGGTAATCCTCCTTTTATCAGTTCTGCCAGCGGATCTCGCATTTACGATATCGATGGCAATGAGTACATCGATTACGTATTGTCCTGGGGGCCTATGATTCTAGGTCATGCGAACCCTGAAATTGTGGCATCTATTTTGGAAGCCATCCCTCGTGGCACTAGTTATGGAGCGCCAACTCTACTAGAAACAGAAGTGGCGAAAAAGATTCAAGCCTTCTATCCGTCTATGGAACTGGTGCGCATGGTAAACTCCGGTACAGAATCTACGATGAGTGCGTTACGCTTGGCTCGTGGCTACACAGGTCGTGACAAAATTGTGAAATTCATCGGCTGTTACCATGGTCATAGCGATAGCTTGTTGGTGAAAGCCGGTTCTGGTTTAGCAACCTTTGGTGTGCCTGACAGTCCAGGTGTGCCAACTGGTGTGGCAGGGGATACTATTACACTGCCGTACAATGATTCTGATGCGGTTCGTCAGTTATTTGCAGAACATGGCAAAAGCATTGCAGCTATCATCGTAGAAACCAGTGGCAGGCAATATGGGCTGTGTGCCTCCTGTGGAAGGATTCTTGGATACGTTGCGTGAAGTGACGACAGCACACGGTGCAGTTCTCATCTTTGATGAAGTGATGTGCGGATTCCGATCTGAGTTCTGGTGGGGGCTCAAAAATATTACAATGTCATCCCAGATTTGACATGCTTGGGCAAAATCGTAGGCGGTGGGTTACCAATGGCTGTGTTCGGTGGCAAGAAAAGACATCATGTCTGCCATCGCTCCATCCGGTCCTGTGTACCAAGCGGGTACCTTGAGTGGCAACCCTGTAGCCATGGCAGCAGGCCTTGCGACTTTGACCATGTTACAAAAATCCAACTGCTTTCCGTCAAGTTGAGGAATCTACAGAACTACTTTGCCAAGGCTTAGAAGCAGCGGCAAAAGAAGTGGGCGTACCTGTAGTGGTGCAACGCGTGGGCTCTATGTTTACATTGTTCTTCACAGACAAAGCGGTGCGTAACTTCGATGATGCCAGTGCTTGTGATATGGAAGCGTTCAAAAACATTCTTCCATTACAACTTGAACGCGGCATCTATTATGCAGCGAGCCAATATGAAAGCAACTTCTTGTCTACATGCCATAGCGAACAAGACTTGGCGTACACATTGCAAATTGCGAAAGAAGCTTTCCAAGTCATTAAAGGATAAGATATAATTACATAAGTTTTATGTATGAATGCCAATGCCATACACATCGAAACTAATCTATGTTACACTAGATGGTAGAGAGTGTATGGCATTCTTTATAGTCTGTATATGCATGTTAATAGTTTCTATTTTATGTATCGGTACCGTAGTAGATAGAGATATTTTAGCCTTATACTATATCTTGGAGGGGCTGCAGTAGCTATCGTTCAGAGGTATGTATACTAGATACGATAGAGATGTAACATAGGCATACTAGTATATATATAGGAGGTGTAATAATGAGTGTGTTACTTTTCGCCAAAAGAATTACATGAACAATTAGATAAAGTAGTTGTATTAGATGCGCGAGGATTTGATGCCTATGAAGCGGCCCATATTCCAGGGGCGTTTGTTATCGATATGGATGCCCACATGAGTGGTCCTTTAGGGGTACACGGCGGTCGTCATCCCTTACCAGATATGTCCGTGTTAGCCAACCGTTTAGCGAATGTGGTGTCACTATGGACTCTCCCATCGTGGTGTACGATGCGTGGATTTCTTTTGCCGGTCGTTTACGGTTCTTGCTACTATACATGGGTTTCACCAATGTGAAAGTCCTAGCTGGTGGTATCGAGCGTTGGTATCGTGAGGGATATCCGTTGACACAAGAACCTACACCTACTGTGGCAGATCCACAACCATTGGCGTATACATTGCAAGACCATTTTAGTGATGAGTCGTGATGAAGTGTTAGCAGCTAGTCAAAGGAGTAGTCATGTCATCATCGATGCACGAGCACCACAACGCTATGATGGCTCTGTAGTGGATACTATGGATGGCATGACAGGTCATATCCCAGGAGCAATCAACCATTTCTATGAATGGGGCTTTACCCCTGATGGCATACGTCCCATTGCAGAGTTAGAAGCAGCCTACGGTGACTTAGCTAAGGTGGAAAAACCTATCGTCACCTATTGTGGATGCTGGGGTAACAGCGGCAAACTTGATGATTGCTCTTGCTGAAATCGGTGTAGGAACCAGCCATGTATGTAGGCAGCTCTAGCGATTGGGTGACCTATGAGGGGTTCCCATTGGAGACCGGTGTTAATACACTATAGGTCTGCATTGCTACCAATCTAATAGTAGTTTAGTTGGTAGGTACTCCAAATACTTACTATGTATATATTAAAAACAGAGGCCCTTGCTGATAAGACCTCTGTTTTTGTTATATTCTATTTACTTTTTAATAGTTTCTTATAAGTGTACCTTCATGAGTATATAGTGTTTCAAGATATATCGTATCTTATAGGAACGGAATTAATGGTTAGCTGTTTGAGTACGCCCTAATGTGACTTTCAAGAATATCCCTGTTAGTGCAATGATTATACCTGTTACGATAAACATGGTGCTAAAACCCCATTGAGATACGATGGCAGAACCACCTACAGCGCCCATAAAGTAGCCAAAAGAATAGAGTGGACTGATTGTAAGCAAAAGATTTGTCCTGCTAAATGCTTTGGTGTAATACTAGCGATATAGGTGTTGATTCCTGGTAATAGTCCACCTAGTCCAAACCCTAGTAAAAAGCGAATCATGCATAAGATGATAATCGAGTCTGTAAAGGCTTGAGGAATTGTCATGCATCCTACATAGATAAAACTTGTCCAGAGAATAAATCGAGGACCTAGTTTGTCGATGTAACGACCTAGTACAGAACTAGCTAACATTTGAGCAATCCCTGTAGAAGCAAAAAGCTAAAACCAGCTAATAATGCGATATGTTCGTGTCCACGCCCTACGATGTGTTGAACGAATACAGATAGGATAGGAGCTGATGCCATGGTAGTGAAGGCAAAAATAAAGGAAGCGATAGATACAAAAATAAGACCTTTCCAATGGGAGATAGATTTTTGTAAGTCTTTGATAGACGGAGCAGTGCCTTTTATTTTAGGCGTAAAGTCTTCTTTTATGAATAATAAGGAAGATAAAAAGGTTATGCCTAGTAAAGCGGATACTACAAAGAAGGCATACCGAATACCAAAGGTGCTTCCCATATAGCCACCAATCATAGGGCCTAGTAATGAGCCACCTAAGTTAGCAGCGGATAATAAACCTAAAAGCCCAACCAGTTCTGAACTCTGGAGTTTGGGTGGCTACTAACGTGATAGATCCAGAGAAAAATCCAGATACCATACCATTTAGAATGCGGATCATCACAACATGTTCAGGGCTTTGTGCGAACCCAAGAAGTGCATTGGTTACCATCATTCCAAAGCTAGCCCGTAGTAAAATTAATTTTCTTCCTTTTCTATCAGCTAGTTTTCCCCAAAAAGGAGAGACAAGGGCTACCATAAGATAGGTAACACCCATGGCGATACCAGACCAGTTGGCAAGAGCTCCTTGGTCGTGGACGCCGAGGTCCTGTAAATATAAGGGAATGAGAGGGGCTGTGACTGAGACCCACTGATGCCATGAAGGCACCAAATAAACAAACGTATAATGTGCGTTTCCAAAGTTCCATACTGACTCCTATGTGCGTGGTTTAAAATTGTAATCATCTTGTCTTTATGGTAGCACATAAGTGAAGTTTGTTACACCCCTAATATACGTATATATACATGTAATCGGTTGTGTTAGTATACTAAATTTTTATGAATATCGTTCTAGCCTGTTATATTTCTTGCACGTACAGAATGCGCCTCCTCCTGTACAAGTACCCCACAGATAGTATATAATTGTATCTGTATTTGACAACGATATATGTTAATACGTTGATAAAGACGGTCATGCAAGGTAGCTCCGAGCGAGTGAGGGATGGTGAAAGCCTCATGAGTGAATGCATGGCGGATCACTTTTGAGTATATGTTGGGGGAGCCCATATTGGGGTACTCACATCGGTGGACACCGTTATATGTTTGAGACGATGATTCGTTGGGGTTACTTTCACAAGAATCATCAGTGAGGGTCAATACCACGGATTTGCATTCGTCCCTTCGGGGAGCGGGTGCTTTTTTTATTGAGAGGAGAAATACAATGTCTAATGAAGTGGATTATGGTAAGACGTTGCACTTGCCTGAAACAGAATTTCCTATGCGTGGTAATTTGCCAAAGCGGGAACCAGAATTTATCAAGTTTTGGGAAGATAATAAAATTTATGAAAAACGTTTAGCGAAAAATAAAGGTAGAAAATCTTTCATTTTACGATGGCCCTCCGTATGCAGAATGGTAAATTGCATCGGTCATGCCTTGAACAAAAACATTAAAAGACATTGTGATGAAATATAAAACAATGCAAGAGCCATTATACACCATATATTCCTGGTTGGGATACACATGATCTTCCTATCGAGCATGCAGTTATTAAAAACACTGGTTTAAATCGTCATGAAATGAGTCCTTTGGATCTTCGCAATAAATGTCGTGAATACGCATTGAATTGTGTAGAAGAACAAAAGAAAGATTTCATCCGTTTTGGTGTAGCGGTGAATGGGATCGTCCGTATTTGACATTGCGCCCCTGAATTTGAAGTAAAACAAATTGGCGTATTCGGTGAAATAGCGAAACGTGGTTACATCTACAAAGGTTTGAAAAACTGTGTACTGGTGTGCCCATTGTGAAACGGCCTTGGCAGAAGCGGAAATCGAATATGCAGAGAAAAATCGTTCTCCATCTATGTTAAATTCGGTTACGTAAACGGTGCTGAAAGTACATTACCAGCTGGTTTCGACACAAGTAAATTGTTCTCCGTCATTTGGACAACAACTCCTTGGACAATGCCTGCTAACCAAGCTATCTCTGTGAACCCAGAATTAGATTATTCTTGGGTGAAAATTGGCGACGAAGCATGGTTATTAGCGAATGGTTTAATCGAAACAGCTACCAAAAGAAATGGGTGTAGAATCCTATGAAGTGTTGAACACATTCAAAGGTAGCGAATTAGAATTAGCGAACTTTAAACATCCATTTGCTGATCGTAACGCTCCTATCTTATTGGGTTCTCACGTTACCTTAGAAGCTGGTACAGGTTGCGTACATACAGCGCCTGCTCACGGTGAAGACGACTTTAACGTGGTGAAAGTATATAAAGATGCTGGTAAAATTGATTTTGACATTTTATCCTTAGTAGATGCTACTGGTCATTACATTGCAAAAAGTAGATGATGGTCGCTATGGCGATACAGAGCAACCATTGGTTGGTGTCGAAATCCACGATGCAGAAGTGCCAGTAATTAAAATCCTAGCGCATAATGGTGCGTTGGTACAAAAAGGCAATATTCGTCACCAATATGCTCATTGCTGGCGCTGTAAAAATCCTGTTATCTATCGTGCTACAGAACAATGGTTCTCCTCTGTGGATGGATATCGTCAAGAAGCATTGAAAGCGATTGATGAGCAAGTACAATGGATTCCTAAATGGGGTCATGACCGCATTTACAACATGATGCAGATCGTGGGGACTGGGTTATCTCTCGTCAACGTGCGTGGGGCGTGCCAATTCCTATCTATTATTGCGATCACTGCGGAGACATATTGTTAATGATGATACTGTGCTTCCTTACAAGAATGGTTTGCTAAAAGAAGGCTCCAATGCTTGGTGGGCTCATGAAGCGAAAAGAATTATTGCCAGAAGGATTCACATGTCCATCTTGCGGACATGATTCTTTCCATAAAGAAACAGACATCATGGACGTATGGTTTTGACGGTGGTAGCTCTTGGTCCCGGCGTATTGGAACAAAACGAAATGGAAGTACCTTGCGCTATGTACCTAGAAGGTTCTGACCAACATCGTGGTTGGTTCAACTCTTCCTTGTTAACAGGTATCGCTACACGTGGTCATGCTCCCTACAATGCGGTATTGACGCACGGTTTCGTAGTGGATGGGGAAGGTCGCAAAATGTCTAAATCTGTAGGTAATACAGTGGCGCCTTCCGATATCATCGATGTACATGGTGCAGACGTAATGCGTTTATGGGTATCTTCTGCAGATTACCAAGCAGACGTTCGTTTGTCCAAAGACATCGTAAAACAATTGGCGGAAGTGTCATCGTAAAATCCGTAACACATTCCGTTTCTTGTTGGGTAACTTAGATAACTTTAATCCGAACACAGATAAAGTAGCTTACAAAGATTTGACTGAGTTGGATCGTTGGGCATTGCATCGTTTAGAAAGAAGTTCGTCAAAAAGTAACGAATGCTTACGAAAACTATGAATTCCACATTTTATATCATACAATCCATAACTTCTGTACTGTGAGTTTATCTTCCTTCTACTTAGACGTGTTGAAAGATACTATGTACGCAGAGAAAGAAAACAATATAGCTCGTCGTAGTGCGCAAACTGCCATTTATGAAATCTTAATAACTCTAGTTAAAATGGTGTCTCCAGTTCTTTTCTTTCACAGCGGAAGAAGTATGGCAATATATGCCAAAAGAAGAGGGCATGAAGAAAGCGTCATGTTAGCAGATTGGCCACAAGGTTATGCAGAACATGTGGATGCAGAATTGTCTGCACGCTGGGCAACCATGTTGAGACCTTCATGTAGCAATGACAAAAGCTTTGGAAGGCGCTCGCCGTGATAAAAGCTATCGGTCACTCCTGGATGCGTCTATCACTGTCTACGCAGATGGCGATGCGTACCAAGCATTGATTGGATTCGACGGTTCCTTAGCTAGCTTGTTAATCGTGTCTGGAGCTACATTTAGTAGAAGGCCGTGACAAAGCACCAGCCAATGCAGTAACAAGTGAAGATGGGGTATTGTCCATTGTGGTAACTCCATCTGCATTAGAAAAATGTGAACGTTGCTGGATCCCGTGACACAGTTGGCCAAGATACAACACATCCGACATTATGTGCACGTTGTGCTGAAGTGGTAAAAGGCTAATCATAATAGAATAAATAGTCTAAGGTTCGAAGTACTATCAGAGTAAAGCAAGGCAAGGGATGTATCATTTCCTTGCCTGTTTTTCTAAAAAGGAGATGTTAAATATGAACGTATTGATTGTGATAGATATAGCAACATGATTTTATTGATGGAACTTTAGGGTCTCCCGCAGGCGCAGGCTATTGTACCAGTGGTACGTGAAAAATTCGTAATTTTGCATGGCTCTATTGTGTTTACTCGAGACACACATGATGGCAGTTATCTTGAAAGTCAAGAGGGAAACATTTGCCAGTGGAACATTGTGCACGTGGTACAAAAAGGCTGGGGAGATTGTCGATGACTTGTTGGAAGTGGCTCGTGAACGAGGACAACAGGTGGATGTGCTAGATAAACCTAACTTTGGATCGCTGGCTTTGTTGGACCACCTGAAGGCGATGCATGAAGCGAACCATTGAAACCATTACCATGGTCGGACTATGCACAGATATTTGTGTCGTATCGAGATGCACTAATTTTGAAATCAGGCTTGCAGAAGTCCCTCTTCATGTGGACCCAAAATGTTGTGCAGGTGTGACACAAGAATCTCATGAGGGCAGCACTATTGACTATGAAGATGTGCCAGTGCGTTGTGGAAGACTAAACATGTACTTTCATAATGAGACACTTGCGTGTGTTGTGCGGGCTGCGCTATGGATTGTCCCGTGCAAGCCATCACACGGGATGGTGATCGACTATATCATCCATCAGGACATGTGCATTCACTGTGGCGACTGTTGTGCCATATGCCCAGTGGGTGCCGTGCAGATGGTGAAAGAGAAAGGACTTGGATACTGATGTGTGTAATACATGGGTGCCAAGTCTTTTTTGTTACTCTTTGAGAATTTATTTATGTGTATATTATGACAGTATCATATATCGTTCATAAATATGATGTAACTTTCAATGAAATTCTTGACAAATATAAATAACAATTATAATATGTTAATTGCAAAAGTAACTATAACATTGAATTGATGAAGGAATATATCAAGAGTTGTGTCTGAAATGAGGAAAGCAAGGTTCACAAAGAAAAATTAAGAGCCTTGCTTATTTTGTCATTGGTTAGCAGGAAAACTGAGACCTGGAATCGTCTGCAGTCATACCGTTATAGAATATGTAGCCAATTTTATGAGGGTGAAAAGAACATGTTCAAACCTGAGCAGGTGGGTAAGCGTACTCGATATACCTACGCTAAGATCGACGAAGTTCTCGAAATGCCACATTTGTTAGACGTGCAACGCAAGTCTTATGAGTGGTTTTAGAGAGCAGTTTTGACAAGATATTTTTAACGATATTTCTCCGATTAAAGACAATTCGGGAAAGCTAGCTCTTTCCTTTGAGGATTCAGCCTTGGAGAACCGAAGTACGATATTAACGAATGCAAAAATCGTGATGCAACCTATGCAGCACCATTGCGTGTCAATGTTCGTCTCGTTAACAATGATGTAATGCATTCACCCATAGAGGCTTTCACCATCCCTCATAACTCGGAGCTACCTTGCATGACCGTCTTTATCAACGTATTAACATATATCGTTGTCAATTACGAATACAATTATACTATCTGTAGGGGTACTTGCAATGGGAGGCGCATTCTGTACGTGCGAAATATAACAGGCTAGAACGATATTCTTAAAATTTAGTATACTAACACAACCGATTACGTAACCCATATATACATGTAGGGTGTAACAAACTTCACTTATGTGCCATAAAGACAAGATGATTACAATTTTTAAACCACGCACATAGGAGTCCAGTATGGAACTTTGGAAACGCATTATACGTTTGTTTATTTGGTGCCTTCATGGCATCGATGGGTCTCAGTCAAGCAGCCCCTCTCCATTCCCTTATATTTACAGGACCTCGGCGTCCCGACAGGAGCTCTTGCCAACTGGTCTGGTATTGTCGCCATGGGTGTTACCCTGTCTATAGTAGCCTTATCTCTCCTTTTGAGGAAAACTGGCTGATAGAAAGGAAGAAAATTAATTTTACTACGGGCAGCTTTGGAATGATGAAACCAATGCTTTCTTGGGTTCGCACAAAGCCCTGAACATGTTGTGATGATCCGCATTCTAAATGGCGTATCTGGATTTTCTGGATCTGCGTTGTATGCAAACTCCAGAGTTCAGAACGGATTGGGCTTTAGGTTTATTATCCGCTGCTAACTTAGGTGGCTCATTATAGGCCCTATGATTGGTGGCTATATGGGAAGCACCTTTGTATTCAGTATGCCTTCTTTTAGTATCCGCTTTACTAGAGGCATAACCTTTTTATCTTCCTTATTATTCATAAAGAAGACTTTACGCCTAAAATAAAAGGCACTGCTCCGTCTATCAAAGACTTACAAAATCTATCTCCCATTGGAAAGGTCTTATTTTTGTATCTATCCTTCCTTTATTTTGCCTTCACTACCATGGCATCAGCTCCTATCCTATCTGTATTCGTTCAACACATCGTAGAGGCGTGGACACGAACATATCGCATTATTAGCTGGTTTTAGCTTTTGCTTCTACAGGGATTGCTCAAATGTTAGCTAGTTCTAACACTGGGTCGTTACATCGACAAACTAGGTCCTCGATTTATTCTCTGGACAAGTTTATCTATATGGGATGCATGACAATTCCTCCAAGCCTTTACAGGCTTCGTTATCATCTTATGCATGATTCGCTTTACTAGGGTTTGGACTAGGTGGACTATTACCAGGAATCAACACTATATCGCTAGTATTACACCAAAGCACATTTAGCAGGACAAATCTTTGCTTACAATCAGTCCACTCTATTCTTTGGCTACTTTATGGGCGCTGTGGGTGGTTCTGCCATCATATCTCAATGGGGTTTTTAGCACCATGTTTATCGTAACAGGTATAATCATTGCACTAGGGATATTCTTGAAAGTCACATTAGGGCGTACTCAAACAGCTAACCATTAATTCCGTTCTATAAGATACGATATATCTTGAAACACTATATACTCATGAAGGTACACTTATAAAACTATTAAAAGTAAATAGAATATAACAAAACAGAGGTCTTATCAGCAAGGCCTCTGTTTTTTAATATACATAGTAAGTATTTGGAGTACCTACCAACTAAACTACTATTAGTTGGTAATGCAGACCTATAGTGTATTAACACCCGGTCTCAATGAACCCTCATAGAGTCACCCAATCGCTGGGCCTTACCATGGCTGGTTTCTACCGATTTCAACCAGAGCAATCATCAAGTTTGCCGCTGTTGCCCCAGATCCACAATAGGTGACGATAGGTTTTCCACCTTAGCTAAAGTCACCGTAGGCTGCTTCTAACTCTGCAATGGGACGTATGCCATCAGGGTAAAGCCCCATCATAGAAATGGTTGATTGCTCCTGGGATTATGACCTGTCATGCCATCCATAGTATCCACTGAGCCATCATAGCGTTGTGGTGCTCGTGCATCGATGATGACTTGTGGCTTCTCCTTTGACTGGCTGCTAACTTCATCACGACTCATCACTAAATGGTCTTGCAATGTATACGCCAATGGTTGTGGATCTGCCACAGTAGGTGTGGAGTTCTTGTGTCCAACGGATATCCCTCACGATACCAACGCTCCGATACCACCAGCTAGGACTTTCACATTGGTGAAACCCATGTATATTAGCAAGAACCGTAAACGACCGGCCATCCACGCATCGTACACCACGATGGAGGTCCATAGTGACACCACATTCGCTTAAACAGTTTGCTAACACGGACATATCTGGTAAGGGATGACGACGCCGTATTCCCTAAAGGACCCTCATGTGGGCATCCATATCGATAACAAACGCCCCTGGAATATGGGCGCCATAGGCATCAAATCCTCGCGCATCTAATACAACTACTTTATCTAATTGTTCATGTAATTCTTTTTGGCGAAAGTAACACCTCATTATTACGCCTCTATATATACTAGTATGCCTATGTTACATCTCTATCGTATCTAGTATACATACCTCTGAACGATAGCTACTGCAGCCTCAAGATATAGTATAGGCTAAAATATCTCTATACTACGGTACCGATACATAAAATAGAAACTATAACATGCATATACAGACTATAAGAATGCCATACACTCTACATCTAGTGTAACATAGATTAGTTTCGATGTATGTACATTGGCATCATACTAAAACTTGTATATTATATCTTATCCTTTATTATTTGGAAGCTTCTTTCGCAATTTACCAATATGTATGAAGTCTTGTTCGCTATGGCATGAACTGAAGAAGTTGCTTTTCTTATTGGCTCGCTGCATAATAGATGCCGCGTTCCAAGTTGTAATGGAAGAATATTTTGAACGCTTCACTCAAGCTTTAGCATCATCGAAGTTACATACCGCTTTGTCTGTGAAGAACAATGTAAACATAGAGAGCCCACGCGTTGCACCACTACAGGTACGCCCACTTCTTTTTGCCGCTGCTTCTAAGCCTTGGCAAAAGTAGTTCTGTAGATTCCTCAACTTGACGGAAAGCAGTTGGATTTTTGTAACATGGTCCAAAGTCATAAGGCCTGCTGCCATGGTACAGGGTTGCCACTCCAAGGTACCCGCTTGGTACAGGACGGATGGGCGATGGAACATGTCTTTCTTGCCACCGAACACAGCCATTGGTAACCCACCGCCTACGATTTTGCCCAAGCATGTCAAATCTGGGATGACATTGTAATATTTTGAGCCCACAGACTAGATCGGAATCCGCGTAACTATCAAGATAGAGAACTACCCGTGTGCTGTCGTCCTTCACGCAACGTATCCAAGAATCCTTCCACAGGAGGCACACAGCCCGCTATTGCCTGCCACTGGTTCTACGATGATAGCTGCAATGCTTTTGCCATGTTCTGCAAATAACTGACGAACGCATCAGAATCATTGTACGGCAGTGTAATAGTATCCCCTGCCACCAGTTGGCACCTGGACTGTCAGAGCACCAAAGGTTGCTAAAACCAAGAACCAGCTTTCTAGCAAGCTATCGCTATGACCATGGTAACAGCCAGTAATTTCACAATTTTGTCACGACCTGTGTAGCCACGAGCCAAGCGTAACGCACTCATCGTAGATTCTGTACCAGGTTTACCATGCGCACCAGTTCCATAGACGGATAGAAGGCAGATCTTTTTCGCCACTTCTGTTTCCTAGTAGAGTTGGCGCTCATAACTAGTGCCACGAGGATAGCTTCAAATGAATACCACAATTTCAGGGTTCGCATGACCTAGAAATCATAGGCCCCCAGGACAATACGTAATCGATGTACTCATTGCCATCGATATCGTAAATGCGAGATCCGCTGGCAAGACTGATAAAGGAGGATTACCTACACTGCGGTAGGAACGAACAGGACTGTTCACCACCCGGCATATGTACGAGCCTCTGCAAAGGCTTGTTTTGATTTTCTAAACTAAACATAATGGCTCCTATATTTCCACACTATTTGTCTTGTAACCAACGTGCCCACATCAAGGGCATGGTAATTAATGATCATCTTGCCCTGCTCGTTTCGCGGACAGTAGCAATACGTAACTTC
>BNJS01001902.1_pt1 | contig 169349 bp, 330 predicted proteins | sample 8540461 | NCBI WGS metagenome assembly BNJS01 (sample SAMD00202454, study PRJDB9452) | human saliva metagenome | isolation source: human saliva | place: Japan
TTGATTTAATAGATTTCAATCGTTAAAAACCTTTTTGTATGATATTTACGAAATTTATTTCAACCCTACTTATTTTCATACATACAAGGAGTTAATAATGAGTTCTCAATGCCCTTTTTTCGCATTTATCGTCTACTAACCTAACTATGGGAAATGGAGCCCCTGTGGCGGACAATCAAAACAGTTTAACTGCAGGTCCGCGTGGTCCATTACTTTCACAAGATTTATGGCTTAACGAAAAATTAGCTGATTTCGTACGCGAAGTTATTCCAGAGCGTCGTATGCACGCAAAAGGTTCTGGTGCATTTTGGTACCTTTACTGTCACACACGATATTACTAAATATACTCGCGCAAAAATTTTCAGTGAAGTGGGTAAAAAAACAGAAATGTTCGCACGCTTTACCACTGTTGCAGGTGAACGTGGTGCAGCTGATGCTGAACGTGATATTCGTGGTTTCGCATTAAAATTCTATACCGAAGAAGGTAACTGGGACTTAGTGGGTAACAACACTCCGGTATTCTTCTTACGTGATCCACGTAAATTCCCAGACTTAAACAAAGCAGTAAAACGTGATCCTCGCACTAATATGCGTTCAGCAACAAACAACTGGGATTTCTGGACATTATTACCTGAAGCATTACACCAAGTAACTGTTGTAATGAGTGATCGTGGTATTCCTGCAAGCTATCGTCATATGCATGGTTATGGTTCGCATACTTACAGTTTCTGGAATGAAGCTGGTGAACGTTTCTGGGTAAAATTCCATTTCCATACTCAACAAGGTATTAAAAACTTAACTGATGCTGAAGCTGCTGCAGTCATCGCAAATGATCGTGAAAGCCATCAACGCGATTTATATGAAGCAATCGAGCGTGGTGATTTCCCTAAATGGACATTATATGTACAAATTATGCCTGAAGCAGATGCGGAAAAAGTACCTTATCATCCATTCGACTTGACAAAAGTATGGCCGAAAAAAGATTATCCGTTAATTGAAGTGGGTGAATTTGAACTTAACCGTAACCCAGAAAACTTCTTTGCTGATGTAGAACAATCTGCATTTGCACCAAGCAATTTAGTTCCAGGTATCGGCGCAAGCCCAGATAAAAATGTTACAAGCTCGTTTATTCAACTATGCGGATGCACAACGTTACCGTTTAGGTGTGAACTATCGTCAAATTCCAGTAAACCGCCCACGTTGCCCAGTGCATAGCAACCAACGTGATGGTCAAGGCCGTGTAGATGGCAACTACGGTAGCTTACCGCACTACGAGCCAAACAGTTTTAGCCAATGGCAACAACAACCAGACTTTGCTGAACCACCACTTCGTATCAACGGAGATGCTGCACACTGGGATTTCCGTAATGATGATAATGATTACTTCAGCCAACCGCGTGCATTATTTAACTTAATGAATCCAGAGCAAAAAAACAAGCATTGTTCAACAATACTGCAGCTGCAATGGGCGATGCACCTGAGTTCATCAAATACCGTCATATCCGTAACTGTCACTGGTGTGATCCTGCATATGGTGAAGGCGTTGCAAAAGCATTGGGCTTAACAGTTGAAGATGCATTAAAAGCACGTGAAACTGACCCAGCATTAGGTCAAGGCGGATTGTTATAATCTCTAGGCTGTAGCAAACAAAAACGGTAGGAATTTTCCTACCGTTTTACTTTTTCAACATTCACTAACAAATAGTGGTGCCTTCTTCGGTACCAGTCACTACTTGACGTAATGCACCAGGTTTACCCATATTGAAGACTCGGATCGGCATGCCATGATCGCGAGCTAAAGTAAACGCCGCTAAGTCCATCACTTGTAATTCTTTATCGATCACTTCTGTATAACTTAAATTTTTATAAAGTTTTGCATCAGGATTTTTCGCAGGATCACAATCATATACGCCATCAACTTTAGTCGCTTTCAACACAACATCAGCTTCAATTTCAATACCACGCAAACAAGCAGCAGAATCAGTGGTAAAGAATGGACTTCCAGTTCCCGCAGAGAAAATGACTACGCGTTTCTCGCGTAACATTTTTGATTGCTTCAGACCAGTTATAAGTATCGCAAATACCATTTAATTGGAAAGCAGACATTAATTTAGCATTCACATCAGCACGGAATAAAGAATCACGCATTGCCAAACCATTCATCACCGTAGCAAGCATTCCCATATGGTCGCCCACCACGCGATTCATCCCCGCTTTTGCTAGTTTTGCGCCACGGAATAAGTTGCCACCACCAAGAACGACACCGACTTCCACGCCCATCTCCACTAATTCTTTAATTTCAACAGCCATACGATCGAGAATCGCAGGATCGATACCAAAAACCATCTTCTCCTTGTAATGCTTCACCGCTTAATTTCAATAAAATACGTTTATAAATTGGTTGGCTCATTGTTTTTTTCCCTCTGGCTTAAAAATTGGCTTATTCTATAAAATAACCGCTCAAGAGTGAAGAAGTTAAATATGGAAATTCTGAGTGAAAAGGTGGATAATAGCGACATTTTTCTTTTTCAGGAAGACAATTATGAACACGAAAAAAACAAAGCCAAATTTTGCCCGCACTTTTTTGCGGTGATTTGTGCCGCATTAGCGGGTTATTTTTATTTTAATCGGTTCTGGAATGTTTACAGAACCAAGTGTGACTCTCATTCTGCTTGCGACAACAACTATTCTCTTATTAAACAGCAGTAAAAAAATCCTTCTATTTTATTTTTGCTACCGCTTGCATTACTGCATGCTTTTTATACGCCTACAGGGCTAAATTTTTGGTCCTCCAAGCTACCAATATATCGCCTCGCTTTTTCGCGACAGATATGTTGGAAACGAAGGAATTTCTATTGCAAATCCCTGTGAGTAGTTACTTAATTGCTTTTCGCCATTCCTATTTTGATTTTTGCTTCAGTACAAAAAGTGCGGTGAGATTTGGCATAAAATTTTATCGTAATAAAACATTTATTGCCTTAGCAACACTGCTCTTTTAGCTTACAACATGCCGCTTGCTGAACCGATTAAAAGAAACGCTAAGTTCCACATTAAAAAAATTGTAGATGAAGTGCAAAAAAACTCAAAACAAATGTCCCAATCTGATAACTGGGGAAAATCAACATTAGAAAATTCACGCTATGATGATTATGTGATTGTTCTTGGTGAAAGTGCACGTAAAGATTATCACCATGCCTATGGGTTATCCGATTGAAAACACGCCATTTATGTCTGGCGCTAAAGGCACGTTGATTGATGGTTTTTCGTTCAGCTGGAACCAAATACCGTCGCCTCACTTCGACTCATGTTAACTCTTCCTAACAAAGAAAAATGGGAACCAAATTACAGCTTGAGTTTAGTTGATCTCATCAAATCTGCAGGCGTGAAAACTTATTGGCTTTCTAATCAAGGTATGCTCGGTGAATTCGATACGCCAGTTTCATCCCTTGCCTCAAAAATCTGATGAAACCTTTTTTTCTTGAAAAAAAGGCGGGAAGCTTTAATTCTACTAACTTTAGTGATTTTTGATTTATTACCAAAATTCGCCCAAGTATTAGAAGATCCTGTTCAAGGAAAACGTTTTATTGTGTTGCATATTTATGGCTCACATCCCAATGGCTTGCGACCGTGTCGAAGATTATCCAAAAAAATCTTTTGACGATAAAGATCTTAATCCGAGATATGGTTATTTAAATTGCTATGTGTCGTCTATTAAGAAAAACTGATGAATTTTTTTAAAACGTGTATATGATCAGCTTGAAGAAAACGCGAAGAAAAAAATCACCGCACTTTCTCAATGATTTATTTCTCAGATCACGGCTTATGCCACCAACAAGATGAAAAAAACAATATACTTTTTGTTCAATCAAAACTGTTTTCAGTCGAGAACACCATAATATTCCGTTATTCAAAATTTCGTCGGATGACACCGAACGCAAAAGAATATAAGGTGTTTAAATCAGGTTTGAAACTTCTAGAAGGAATCGCAAAATTGGATAGGAATCAAAAATCCTCAATTAACGCAAACAGAAGATTTATTTTTCTAACGAATCGGATAAAAATGACTTTGGATTGCAAAAACGAATTGATGAAAAATATCGTAAAGATGACGATCCAGCCATTGATATTCGTCCTAAACACTAGGCTATATTGAGTGCGTTTTATTTTTAGCCGTAAATATCGTATAATCCGAGTGATTTTATTTGTTTATTTTTTTGTAAGGTGTCAACGTGTCAGAACAACAACCAAGAGTGATCGAATCAAAAAGAAATTATGACTTTATTACCACATCGCTATCCATTTTTTATTAGTGGATCGCGTATTGGATTTTAAAGAAGGCGAATGGTTAAAAGCGATTAAAAATATTAGCGTCAATGAGCCTTGTTTCACAGGTCACTTCCCTGGCGAACCTATTTTACCAGGCGTTTTAATTTTAGAAGCTTTGGCACAGGCAATGGGCATTTTAGCCTTTAAAAACTCACGAATTAAAAGGCGGTGAATTATTCTATTTCGCAGGTATTGATGAAGCGCGCTTTAAACGCCCAGTGTTACCTGGAGATCAAATGGAATTAAACGTTCAAGTGATTAAAGAACGCCGTGGCATCACTGCATTTACTGGTGTTGCAACTGTAAACGGTGAAATTGCTTGTGAAGCAAAACTAATGTGCGCTCGTCGTTAATTAAGGGGGTAAATATGATCCACCCAAATGCAAAAATCCATCCTACAGCCTTAGTTGAAGAAGGTGCAGTTATTGGTGAAGGTGTTGTTATCGGGCCTTTCTGTATTGTTGAAGGCACCGTTGAAATTAAAGCTCGCACTGTATTGAAATCTCACGTTGTCGTATCGTGGTGATACGGTTATTGGCGAAGATAACGAAATCTATCAATTTCGCTAGCATTGGTGAAGTGAACCAAGATTTAAAAATATAACGGCGAAGCAACCAAAACGATTATTGGTAATGGCAACCGAATCCGTGAACATGTGACAATCCATCGTGGCACGATCCAAGGCGGTGGCGTAACCGCTATTGGCAATAACAATTTATTAATGGTGAATGTTCACGTTGCACATGATTGCCAAATTAAAAACAACTGTATTTTTGGCAAACAATGCAACGCTTGCAGGTCACGTAGAATTAGATGATTTCGTGATTGTTGGTGGCATGTCAGCAATTCACCAATTTGTAATCGTTGGTGCACACGTCATGTTAGGCGGCGGTTCTATGGTAAGCCAAGATGTACCTCCTTACGTTATGGCACAAGGCAACCACGCCCGTCCATTTGGCGTAAACTTAGAAGGTTTAAAACGTCGTGGTTTTGATAAACCAACCATGCATGCGATCCGTAACGTTTATAAAATGATCTATCGTAGCGGCAAAACGCTGGAAGAAGTGTTACCAGAAATTGAGCAAATTGCAGAAACCGATTCAGCGATTAGTTTCTTTTGTTGAATTTTTTTCAAACGTTCAACTCGCGGTATTATTCGTTAATAAAAGTATCTCTGTATTCAACCGCACTTTGCACGCCAAAGTGCGGTTATTTTTTAGGGTAAATTTGATGAACAAAACAAATCCAACCATTGCTCTTGTTGCTGGAGAAGTATCTGGTGATATTCTCGGTGCAGGTTTAATTCGCCAGCTCAAAGCTCATTATCCTAATGCTCGCTTTATTGGCATTGCAGGCCCAAGAATGTTGGCTGAAGGCTGTGAGACGCTTGTCGATATGGAAGAGCTTTCAGTCATGGGTTTGGCTGAAATTTTGAAACATCTTCCTCGTCTGTTGAAAATTCGCAAAAATGTCATTCAAACCATGTTGCAAGAAAAACCTGATGTTTACATCGGCATTGATGCGCCTGATTTTTAATTTGGATGTAGAACTCAAGCTCAAAAGCAAAACGGAATTAAAACTATTCATTACGTGAGTCCCCTCTGTATGGGCTTGGCGTCAAAATCGCATCCATAAAATCGCCAAAGCGACTCATCAGGTTCTTGCCTTTTTGCCTTTTGAGAAAGCCTTTTACGATAAATTTAACGTACCTTGCCGTTTTATTGGACACACAATGGCAGATGCTATTCCGCTCAAACCAAACCGTGCCGAAGCCTGCCAAATGCTACAGATTGATCCCGCACAGCGCTATTTAGCAATCTTAGTTGGAAGTCGTGGTTCAGAAGTGGAATTTCTGGCTGAGCCTTTCTTGAAAAACCGCTTTATTGTTAAAAAGAACAATTTCTGATTTACAATTCCTAGTCCCTTTGGTGAACGAAAAACGACGAATTCAATTTGAAGCTATTAAAGCTAAAATTGCGCCAAATCTAGACCTGCATTTAATTGATGGCAATGCACGACAAGCAATGATCGCAGCTGATGCAACATTGCTTGCTTCAGGGACAGCAGCGCTTGAAGCAATGCTTTGTAAATCACCCTATGGTGGTTGGCTATCGAATGAAAGCACTGACCTATTTCTTAGCAAAACGTTTAGTGAAAACCGATTATATTTCTTTACCAAACTTGCTTGCGAATGAAATGCTCGTTCCTGAAATGATTCAAGAAGAATGCACGCCAGAATTGCTCGCTGAAAAACTATCTGCTTATCTTTCTGATGGTGAAAGTGCGGTAAAAAAATCGCCATGTTTTAATTCAGCACTTCACGGATTTACACCAAAAAAATTCAATGCAATGCAGATAAGCAAGCGGCTCAAGCGGTCATTGATTTATTAGAAGGAACAGAAAATGTTTGAATATCCACAAGGCTATGAATTGATCGCTGGCGTTGATGAAGTTGGGACGAGGCCCTCTAGTTGGGGCTGTTGTAACAGCTGCCGTCATTTTTAGATCCGAATAACCCAATTGAAGGTCTCGCTGATTCTAAAAAAACTTTCTGAGAAAAAAACGTTTAGCCCTTTGCTGAAGAAATCAAAGAAAAAAAGCCCTTGCTTGGGCATTAGGGTCGAGCTGAAGCTAACGAAATTGACGAGATAAATATCCTGCAAGCCTCCTTGCTGGCAATGACTCGAGCAGTAAAAATCTTTAAAAATTCAACCGCACTTTGTGTTGGTTGATGGCAATAAGATCCCAAAAAGATTTAGATGTTCCAGCGCAAGCCGTCGTAAAAGGCGATAGCCTTGTGGCGGAAATCAGTGCAGCCTCTATTTTTGGCGAAAGTAGCACGAGACCAAGAAATGGAAGAATTAGACAAGCAATATCCAGAATACGCTTTTTGCCCAGCATAAAGGCTATCCGACCAAATTACATTTGGAAAAAAATTAGCTGAACTTGGCGCGTTACCGCAACATCGTCGTAGCTTTGCCCCAGTGAAAAAAAGTGCTAGAAAATCGTTAGAATTTTAATCACAAAATGCTTTTTATTTTTGTTAGGCAATAAAATATTGATAAAACAAAGGGAGTATTAAAAATACTCCCTTTCCTTTAATCAACTTAACTCTATGGAATGACGGGTAATTAACCTTTCTGTACGTTATATGCTTCCAATGCACGTAAAGAATAAGTATAAGCAGCGCCTGCATTTAATGCGATAGACATTGCTAATGCTGCAGCCACTTCAGCTTCGCTTGCGCCAGCTTTTACCGCTTCTTCTGCGTGTACGCTAATGCAGCTTTCGCAACGAGTTGTTACCGCAACTGCTAATGCGATAAGCTCACGAGTTTTAGCGTCAAGTACATTACCTTCTGCCGCTGCTGCGCCTAATGCTTGGTAAGCTTGTAACATTTTTTTGGATATTGTTTACCTAACGTACCAAATGATTTTTTTAACGTGTGATGTTTCTTCTTTCCAATCTGCAAACATAATGTTCTCCTAAATATATTGAATTAATAACGAACTGGTGTGGCAAATTATAGGCAGATTGGATTATGATACTTGCTTATTTATCTCAATTTTTATCGCTAACATCTCATTATGGATTATTTAGATAAACTCACCCATTTAGCACAAGTGCGTGGAGAAATTAATATTCGCTGTGAATTTCAAGGTGAATGGCAAGTCGCCCACCAAGAAAAAGATGCAGGAAAAGGCGTATTCCATCTTATTGAACAAGGCGAATGTTGGCTTACACTCAGACAAAAACAATTTCATTTAAAGGAAGGTGATATCTTTTTCCTTCCCCAAAATCAACCGCACTTTATGCGTCATTCGTCTGATAAAACAAAAGACGCGTCATTAAGAAAAAGCTGGCAAGGTGCATTTGAATTGCATCAAGTAGGGCAAGGCACACCAGATTTAAAAATGTTCTGCAGGGGCATTTTTATTATCAGCAAGATGCACTTCTTACAGCTTCTATGCCTGAATACTTTGCATCTCAATTTATGCGATACACCGATTCATCCTTTGGTTCAGCTTTTTTTCTACAAGAAGCACAAAAAAACGATGCAGGTACAAAATCAGTCGTCGATGCACTTTCAGAATGTGCTTTTAATTTATATTTTACGCCATGCGATTCAAAGAGAACTTAATTACAGGCGGTGTGCTACTCGCGTTGCAAGACAAGCGATTAAATGCGGTGCTAGGTGCGATATTACAACGCCCCTCAAGAAGATTGGCGAATTGAACAATTAGCCGATCTTTCTGCAATGTCTCGTGCAAACTTTATTCGTGTTTTTCAACAACAACTTGGTATGTCGCCAGGGCGTTTTATTACTCAAGTGAGGTTACAATCGGCAGCATTTTTATTAAAGCAATCCCAACAATCCGTACTTGCTATTGCTTTGGAGTTGGGTATCAATCTGAGGCGCATTTTAGTAAAGCCTTTCAAGAATTACTACCAACTTTCGCCAAGCCAATACAGAAAATCTGCCAGCCTATAAATTGGAGAATTTTTGCGCTATAATCGCTAAAGGTTTTTTGAAAGGCAACATCTGTTGCCTTTTCTTTTAAGGAAAAGATATGTTTAACAAAAATTTTTTTCGTGGTTTGAAAACCGTTTAAATCCTTATCCAGAAGGTAATCCAACAACACCTAAAAAGGCTTATTGCGTTTTTATTTGGTCTAGCATCGAAGGAATGAAAGGCTGGATTCTCTTACTGACAGTGCTAACGGTTGGTACTGGTGTAATGGAAGCCGTATTATTCCAATTTATGGGAACGCTTGTAGATTGGTTAGGGACATTTCACGCCTGAGACATTATGGCAAGAAAAAGGTCATTTATTAATTGGCATGGCTACCCTATTACTTGTTAGCATCGTGTGGGGATTTTTAGCCTCTACCGTACGTTTACAAACCTTACAAGGCGTATTTCCAATGCGATTACGTTGGAATTTCCATCGTTTAATGCTTGGACAAAGTTTGAGTTTTTATCAAGATGAATTTGCTGGCAGAGTGTCTGCCAAAGTAATGCAAACCGCACTTGCTGTTCGTGATACGGTACTCACACTTGCGGATATGTTTGTATATGTCATCGTATATTTTTATTACATCAGGATTAGTTCTCGCTGCATTAGATTCTTGGTTCTTACTGCCATTTTATTGCTTGGATTACGATTTTTTTATTTTTTTATCCTACGAACCCTCATTCCTAAATTATCAAAAGACTGCACAACGACAAGCTGATGCTCGTTCTTTAATGACAGGACGCATTACAGATGCTTATTCTAATATTGCTACAGTAAAATTATTCTCTCATGGTTCGCGTGAGGCTGCTTATGCTAAACGTTCTATGGAAGATTTTATGGTAACAGTACACGCCCAAATGCGCTTAGCAACATCACTAGATACACTCACTTACGCTACAAATATTCTACTTACGTTAAGTACTGCAATACTTGGTATTATTTTATGGAAAAATGGTCAAGTTGGCGTGGGTGCAATAGCAACAGCAACTGCAATGGCATTACGAGTCAATGGGACTGTCTCGTTGGATTATGTGGGAATCTGCACGTTTGTTTGAGAATATCGGAACCGTAAACGATGGAATGAATACTTTAACCAAACCTCACACTATTGTGGATAAAGCACAAGCATCACCGTTACAGGTGACACAAGGGGAAATTAAGTTTAACGATATTACCTTTGCTTATGATCCGACAAAACCATTACTCAATCATTTCAATCTCACCATCAAACCTGGTGAAAAAGTCGGACTGATCAGCCGTTCTGGTGCAGGAAAATCTACGATTGTGAACTTATTGCTTCGCTTCTATGAAGCACAACAAGGCGCGATTACCATTGATGGGCAAGATGTACTAGATGTGCAACAAGAAAGCCTACGCCGCCAAATTGGTTTAGTGACTCAAGACACTTCGCTGCTGCATCGCTCTGTTCGTGACAATATTATTTATGGGCGCCCTAATGCCACAGATGAAGAAATGGTTTTAGCTGCTGAAAGAGCAGAAGCCGCTGATTTCATTCCATTCCTCACTGATGCTCAAGGCAGAAAAGGCTACGATGCCCATGTGGGTGAAACGAGGTGTCAAAACTTTCAGGTGGTCAACGTCAGCGCATTGCTATTGCTCGTGTCATGTTAAAAGATGCGCCAATCCTATTGTTAGATGAAGCCACAAGCGCACTGGATTCAGAAGTAGAAGTGGCAATACAAGAAAGTCTCGATAAGATGATGGAAAATAAAACTGTGATTGCCATTGCTCATCGTTTATCCACCATCGCAGCGATGGATCGCCTAATTGTGCTTGATAAAGGACAAATTGTTGAACAAAGGTACCCATGCTGAATTACTGGAGCTCAATGGTCTGTACGCTAAACTTTGGAATCATCAAAGTGGCGGATTTTTAAGTGAACATGCTGAATAATGTTACTTTTCCGCTCTAGATAAAATCCATATAAAAAGGCACACATATAAAAAATATGCGTGCCTTTTATTATCATACGTTTAACTAGATTTATAACTTACTTTTTAATACTTTCAATGCTCGCGCACGATGAGAAATTTTTTTCTTCTCAACGGTTTCTAATTCAGCAAATGTGCAACCTTGTTCTGGGCTAAAGAATAAACTGTCATAACCAAAACCATTTTCGCCTTTTTCTTCAAAACCAATCACACCGTGACACTCACCTTCGGCAATAATTGGCGATGGATCCGTTGGATGCTGTAAAAACACGATACAGCTCACAAATTTGGCTTGGCGCTTATCTTGTGCAACATGAGCAAGCTCAGCCAATAATTTCTCACGGTTTTTAGCATCATTTCCCTCTTCACCCGAATAACGTGCAGAATACAGGCCTGGCGCGCCATTAAGTGCGGAAACCACCAAGCCTGAATCATCTGCAATAGCAGGTAAACCTGATTTTTCTGAGGCATAGCGCGCTTTTAATAACGCATTCTCGACAAAAGTTAAGCCTGTTTCTTCTGGGCTTTCAATGCCTAAATCTGTTTGCGCAATCACTTCAAAAGCCAAAAATCAGATAGGACATCAGCCATTTCTTTCACTTTTGCCTTTATTGCCTGTAGCAAGTACGATTTTTTTGTTTCATAATCAGTCCTTTTTATTGATGATAAGCTGCTGTTAAATCAGCCCAGTTTTGCTCGGTAAATTGAATATTCATTCGTCCAACTTCTTTTTCGAAGGAACGTTTTTAAACGGTTCAGATTTTTGCACTTTCCAAAAATCTCCTGATTTTTCACCGCACTTATCAAAAGTCAGTAACCAACATTTTTGCTCTTGTTCAGTCTGTTGAAGCCAAAATATTGTGTGCATTCAAGTCCGTATGGCAAATCTGTAAATCATGTAGTTTTCGAATCAAACGACCAATTTGCTATCCAAGTTTCTTTTTGGCAATGTTTGTGTTTGTAAAAGTGCGGTTAAATCCTGCGCATTTTTCGATTTTTTTCCGTCAAAATATCCGCTTGATAGCAAATACCTAACTTGCCTTTTTGAATACGTGCGGCAATCGGGTTTAGGCACAGGCAAACCTGCTTCATACAAACGTTGCAACAAATGAAACTCAGCAAAACTACGGGTAGTTTCAAGAGCAGAAAAAAACGATAACGATCTTTGTTCAGTTTACCCCAAAGTCCACCCTCGATAATAATGACGCAACGCACAATTTACACCAAACCAATCTTCCGTTTGCAAGAAATAAGTGGTGCCTCGACCTTTTGCACTTCCTATCAGTCGGTCTTGTTTTTTGCCAAAATTCCGCTTGGAAAAAAACTCAGTTGCTTGCTCAAAAGTGCGGTCAAAATTAAAAGATAAAATATTGGTTATCTTGTTGGAATTGGTGCATGGGAATGTTGTTATGAATAGAAAATGGACTCATTCTACTTTAAAATAGGCGCAAGTTAAATGAGAAAGGAATGTCAATGCCACTTTTTACCAAAGCTCCAAAATCCCTTTGTATTCTCCGATTATCAGCTGTAGGCGATGTCTGTCATGCCTTAGCTGTGGTTCAGCACATTCAGGCATATTATCCCCAAACAGAAATTACTTGGATTGTAGGCAAAACCGAAATGGGTTTACTTTCAGGCATTCCTAATGTCACGCTCATTCCTTACGATAAAAAAGCGGGATGGAAAGGTGTTTTATTACTCTGGAAACAACTAAAAAATAAACAGTTTGATGCGCTATTAAATATGCAAACAGCATTTCGCGCATCAATCCTTTCTTTAGGAATTAAACGCCAAATACAAAATTGGATTTGGAGAAAAACGTTCTCGCGAAGGGCAATGGCTATTTGTAAATCGTCGTATCACAGATCCCTCATCGCCCCATGTATTAGATGGATTTATGGCTTTTCGCTGAATATATTGGCGTACCGAAATCAGAACCGAAATGGGAATTAGCTATCTCAGAAGATGATTATAAATTTGCCGATCAATTTATTGATTTCTCTCGTAAAAATTTATTGATTTCCCCTTGCTCTAGCAAAGCCGAAAAAGATTGGCTAATCGAACGTTATGCAGAGGTTGCCAATATTGCCCATCAGCATAATATCAATGTAATTTTCTGCAGTTCGCCAGCCAAACGTGAATTAGAAATAATCGAAAAAATTACCGCTCTTTGCCATTTCTCGCCAACTAATATTGCAGGAAAAAAACAAACCTAAAACAGCTTACCGCTTTAATTTCTAAAGTTGATTTGGTGCTTTCGCCAGATTCTGGCCCTGCCCATATTGCGACAACACAAGGAACTCCAGTTATTGGCTTGTATGCGTATCACAATCCTTTGCGTACTGCACCTTATAATAATTTAAATAACGTGGTATCTGTATATGAAGAAAATGCCCAAAAAGAATTTGGCAAACCGTCATCTGAACTACCTTGGGCAACGAAACTAAAAAGGGAAAAAAATTTGATGGCAGAAATTCAAGTCGAACCCGTTATTAAACAAATGAAAAATTAGGATTATTCTGAAGAAAAAAAGCTCGGTTATGAGCTGTCCCCAAAAAGTTAGACGATCAAATCAAGGACTAAATTCTGTAATCCATAGGGCTTAGTCCTTTGAGTTTACACTGAATACACTTATGATTGTAACAATGAATATACTCATGAATCGTTTTTTTGAGTTGCTCAAAAAGTATTAAATTGTTTTTCCATCGTAACATTCTGTTTTTAATAAAGAACTCTCCATCGCCGTACTATCTAAACAATTTCCTTTTTCGACATAGTTTGTTGAATAGTCATAAAAATCCGCACCTTAATCAGTTGGTTATTTAGTCCAACTTTTGGGTGCTGAATCATTTTCACAAGACTTTATTATTCAATCTAAAAATATTATTCAGCATTACAGAATCATTTTCACTAATTTATCCGCTTTTAATTCGTGCAAATTTTTTCAAAAGTTTTTTTGCACTGGTTCTGGGTATTGATTCAATTCTTCTAATTCAGTGTAATGTTTTAATACTTTTTGTATGTTGGCGAATTTGGTTTTTGCTCTTTTTTTCCACTTGGGCTAAAAAGCTGTTGTTGTGGATCGTAAATTAATAAGCCATTTTCTGCATCCAAACGCCAAGCTCGAGGGTTAAGATTATTGCCCGTAAGTAAAATATAACGGTCATCTACCCACACACCTTTTTAAGTGATAGGTATTATCGCCATCACGCCATAAACGCACCACAAGCTGACCATTCTCAATTTGAGACTCAAATTTTTCACAGAAACGGCGAAGATTACTTTCATAAAGATAAGGTAACGCCCCTGCCATTTTGAATGGTTGTTCTGGTGGAATATAAAAATCGTTTGCGACTTTATCGCCAACAATAATTTCTACTCGTTTACCGTTTTCCAATAACGTTGCTATTTTATGTTGCAATGTGCGTGGGAAATTAAAGTATGGCGTACAAATCACCAATTTTTCTTGTACTTGCAAGAATAAATCTTCAATCACTTGATTTAATTCATTGCCCTGATGCGCCTAAGCCAAACAGTGGTGATACGCTTAAAAACATTCGGTAATTTCACCGCACTTTTTAATGAATATTCACCATTTTGCGCAAGGTCTTTACGATAAGCGCGAATATTGCCGCGGATCTCTTTGGTGCGAGGGCGGTAGTGACATCAAGTGGATAAACTGCACTGAAATCTAACAAGTAATCATTGATGAAATTCACCATCGAATCAGCTAATTCGGCATGAGTGATTTTTTGATAGCGGTCGTAACGATATTTTTCAAATTGATGAAGATAGACATTATTAATGCTTGCACCGCTATAAAGCACCGTATCATCAAATACAAAGCCTTTAACGTGCAATACACCAAAAACTTCTCGCGTGTTAATTGGCACGCCAAAGAACATATTCGGATCATCAGGCAACTGATAAGTTTGGCGTTGCTCGCAATACCAATCTGCATTGGTGGCAGATTTTTCCGCCCCTAATAAATTGCGTTGTGCGCGATGCCAATCTATGAGAAATTTTTTACATCCAAATGTGGATTTTTCTTGCTTCACGCGATAAATTTCATCGAGGATTTCCTGCCCCGCTTCATCTTTTTGCCAATAAAGTGCGGTGACATAAATACGTTTTTTGCGTTTCTGATTAATTCAATAATTTGAGTTTTAAATTCAGCCGGGCTACCCAAAAATTCAATTTGCTCAGCTTGCAAAAGCAAGGAATGGCAAATTATTTAAATTTTGTTCAGCTCGTTTGGTTTTATTGATTAACATAATCCATCTCGTGATTAAAGACTAGTGCGTTAGTTTACAATATTTCACGTGCTTATTAATAGAAAAAAAGGCTTTTTTTCGTTATAATGCTCACAAATTTTAGCATTTTTTTGGCTAAAAAAATATTCATTTTTATTCAGGGAAACCCTATGAACGACAAACGCAAACCGTCTTTTTCAATCTGCCGGCAGATCCTTTCAAGAACGCTCAGTAGGTGAAAAAAATACAGAGAAAAACCAACTCAAAATCGACCGCACTCTAATGATAAATTTAATGGAAATAGAAACGAAAAATCTCGTTTTTCCTCGTGATAAACAAGAAGTGAAAGAAACTAAAATTACGCAACTTTCTTTATCTCGTGCGCCATCAAATAAAAAAATACAGAACAACCTAAAGTTCAAGTGACGATAAAAAGTACGGGTACGGTTTATAAAACAAAAGAAAAGAAAACGGGTGCGCTTTCTCCTCGTGCTCCTGAAAAAATTAAGAAAAACCGTGCGGAAGAAATGAAGGTTTACGGTGAAAATGCCTGTTTAGCTTTATTTGCAGAACGCCCTGAAAGTATTGTTCGATTGTGGGCAACCGTACAAATGTCACACAGAATTGGCGAGGTATTGAGTTATTTAGCCGAAAACAAGAAGGCTTATCATGTTGTAGATAGCGAAGAATTAGCTCGAGTGAGCGGAACAGAACATCATGGTGGCATTTGCTTATTAGTGAAGAAACCGCGTGCTTTCACGTTGCAAGGGTATTTGGATATTCCTCGTGAAGAGGATTGTTTAGTGCTATTAGACAACGTGAATAATGCGCAAAAATATTGGTGGCGTATTGCGTACTTGTGCTTATTTTGGCGTGAAAAAAATATTGTCGCCGATAATGTGGAAAATCTGTATTCGGCAGCCTCAATGCGCGTAGCAGAAGGTGGCGCGGAATATATTCGAGTGTTAGAAACGGATTATATTGATTCGGCTTTAATGCAATTGCGCAAATCAGGCTATCAAATTATTCACGTGTCGCACAATAAACAAGGCGAGCCGTTGGATAAAGTGCGGTTAAAAAAATAAAGTGGTTTTTTTGTGCTAAGTGAAAGCTCTACGGAAAGTTTAGCGACTCCAGAAGACACACAAGTGCGTTTAACGCTCGCAAGTCCAATTAAATCAGGCTTAAACATTGCAGTGAATGCGGGTGTGTTGTTAGCAAAGTGGTATTTTTAGATAGTGTATGATTAAAGGGGAAAATGATTTCCCCTTTAAAATTTCAAATAAAAGTCTTTAGTCAATTCAATAAACGCTTCGGTATATTGATTATCCTCATCATAAATCACTAATTGATCTTGCATTAAAACTTCTAGCTGTTTGGCAAAGGTAAGTAGCATTCTTTGGGGCGTTTTTCCCACTTTAGTAATGACATTTGTCTGTTTTGATGCAAAAAAAGTGCGGTGGATTTTGTGAGCGTTTTCCCCAGCATCATAAGGCAAAACAAAACTTATTTTCCCATTTTCCGATAAGCGCGTGGCAGCCCAATTCTAACCAATTTAAGTGGCTTTTGCTTGGTATAACGAGCCAATTCTCTTTCCTCATTTTTGCAAGCAATACCTTGTTCAAAAATAAGGTGGATTTGCCACAATTAAATCAAAGGTTTGTTCAGTGGTTTGTAAAAAAATGTTGTATATCCGTTTGAATAAGTTGAATGCGATTTTTTTCCACACTGAATTATTGATGTTTTTCTTGTGCTTGTTTTGCTGCAATGGGATCCAACTCAACCGCTTGAATTTGGCAGTTTTCTTCTGTTCGTTGTGCCAACATTAAAGCCAATAATCCTGTGCCACTGCCCATATCTAAAATATTTTTACAATGTTTTACATCAGCCCAAGCACCTAACAAAATGCCATCAGTACCGACTTTCATCGCACAAGAATCTTGATTGATATGGAATTGTTTAAAGGTAAATCCGCTCATAAATTTTTTTCGTAAATTGACGTCTTTCAGATGCTTTTCAGGTATAATCCGCGCCAATTTTTAACAAAGAACCGCACAATAATGAATTTATCCCAATTTGAACAATTTGATCTTTCTCCCGAACTTTTAAAGGCGCTTGAGAAAAAAGGTTATTCCCGCCCAACAGCTATTCAAATGGAAGCCATTCCTGCCGCAATGGAAGAGCGTGATGTATTAGGCTCTGCACCAACGGGAACAGGGAAAAACGGCTGCTTTTTTATTACCCTGCGCTACAACATTTATTGGATTATCCGCGTCGTAAACCAGGGCCCACCGCGTATTTTGGTATTAACGCCAACCCGTGAACTGGCAATGCAAGTGGCAGAACAAGCGGAAGAATTAGCGCAGTTCACTCATTTAAATATTGCGACAATTACAGGGTGGCGTGGCGTATCAAAATCACGGTGATGTGTTCAATACCAATCAAGATTTGGTGGTGGCGACGCCTGGTCGTTTGTTGCAATACATTAAGGAAGAAAATTTTGATTGCCGTTCCGTTGAAATGCTGATTTTTGACGAAGCCGATAGAATGTTACAAATGGGGTTTGGGCAAGATGCAGAAAAATTGCGGCTGAAACCCGTTGGCGAAAAACAAACCTTGTTGTTTTCTGCAACCTTGGAAGGGGAGTTATTGGTCGATTTTCGCGGAGCGTTTGTTGAATGATCCTGTGAAAGTAGATGCGGAACCAAGCCGTCGAGAGAAAAAAAAATCAATCAATGGTATTATCACGCAGACAGCAATGAACACAAAATAAAATTGCTTGCGCGTTTTATTGAAACTGAAGAAGTGACGCGTGGAATTGTGTTTGTTCGTCGTCGTGAAGATGCGCGTGAACTTTCTGAAACATTGCGTAAACGAGGCATTCGTTCCGCGTATTTAGAAGGTGAAATGGCACAAACTCAACGTAACAATGCGATTGATAAAGTTGAAATCAGGTATTGTGACGGTATTGGTTGCAACCGATGTGGCTGCGCGTGGTATTGATATTGACGATGTAAGCCATGTTATGAATTTTGATTTGCCCTATAGTGCGGATACTTATTTGCATCGAATTGGACGTACCGCGCGAGCAGGCAAAAAAGGCACAGCGGTCTCTTTTGTTGAAGCCCATGATTACAAGTTACTGGGTAAAATCAAACGCTATACTGAGGAAATTTTAAAGGCGCGCATTTTTAGAAGGTTTAGAACCTCGCACTAAGCCACCAAAAAGATGGGTGAAGTGAAATCTGTCAGCAAAAAAACAAAAGGCACGTATTAAAGAAAAAAACGTGAAGAAAAGAAAAACAGAGGCGAAGAAAAAAAGTGAAATTGCGTCATAAGGATACGAAAAATATCGGAAAACGACGTAAGCCAAGTAACTCAAATACTGAACAATAATTTAATGATAAGAGAGCCTTTCCTAATATTTTTGGAAAGGCTTTTGCCTATGCTTGATTTAACCTCTGTCTAGGCAAACATTGTTCAAGCAAAAGTGCGGTAAATTTGTAATATGATTTTACAGTCTAGTTTTTCGCCACCAAATTCATCTAATAAATTTTTCGGTGAGTTTGGCTAAAAATACCAGTCATCAGTACAAAAATCTGCATCGAAACACTGTGCAAAAATCTTCTTTCAGAATATCATCATTTTTCGCGTACACTATCTGCAAATTTTAAACGTTTGAGGGTGCAATCCTCGTTAAAAACGAAAGTTAAGGTATCTTCCCATTCTAAGGCTAATTTACTTACTATTTTTTTGCCATCTTGCAGAAGTGCGAGAATTTCTTCATTTTCTAAAGGTTGTTTTTTGCAACGGATAACACTGTCTTCCTGACTGCCACGAAGCTCGGCTTCTTCTAATGCAAGTAACCAATGCGGTAAGCTATCTTGAACGATCCAATTGGTTAAAATCGTGCTGGGTTCATTAGCAAAGGCTAAAGGCACGACAGGGAGAGAACCTAAGGATTTCCGCAGTAATGCGAGCGCATTTTCTGCGCGTTTACTCGATGCTGCATCAACATGAACAAGATTATTTTCCGTATCAATCCACAGTGCCGTATGTTGATTTTTTTACTAAACGCACGCGGTAATAAATTCATCACAATATCATCTTTTTAATGTCTGTTTTTTTCTACTTTTTTTAAGTTTGCGGTTTTCTTTTTGTTCAAGGCTTTTCAATGCGTTCATCAAGTTCACGTTTGACCACATTTGCCGGCAAGATTTTTTTCTTCTTTTTCGCCACTAATAGAATTTGTTTTTCCTACAGAAAAATAGAGTAAATCTGAGCCTCTTAATGGGGCTGACCATCCAAATTTACTTTTGATCTTGAGCACCGCAAAGGGTGGAATTGACAATCTTCCAGTTGAGTTTGTAGCTGTGCAAGATCCCAATCTAGCGGTTTTAGTTAGTCTATAAGTCATTAAATTTTTGAACCACATCGTAACACTTCCTTCAATATAGGGTAGAATGTGCAGCATTATAGCCCATAAAAGTAGGAAAAACGATGCAACACAAAATTGATTGCCTTTATTGGCGGCGGCAATATGGCGCAGGCTATTATTCTTGGATTATTGAAACAAGGTTATCCTGCTGAGCAAATTATTGTGAATGATCCGAATGAGGAAAAAAGGGCATTTTTTGCCAATCTTGGCGTGGCAACTTCAGAAAATAATGTGGAAAGTGCAACCAAAGCGGAAGTTGTGTTGCTTGCGGTAAAAACCTCAAATGATGGCTGAAGTTTGTTTGCCACTAAGTGCGATGGATTTTTTTCCGATAAATTATTAATTTCTATTGCTGCGGGTATTTCAACTGAACGCTTGAACGGATTAATTCCAAGTATAAAATCGATAGTACGCGTCATGCCAAATACGCCTGCATTGGTGGGGAAGGCATGGCGGGGTTTATTTACACCGAAAAAAATACGAGTGAAAATTACCGCACTTTTTGCACAAGATTTATTGGGCGCTGTGGGAAGAACGGTTTTGGGTGGATGATGAAACTCAAATGCACGCAGTAACCGCCGCGTCAGGAAGTAGCCCAGCCTATTTCTTTTTGATGCTGGAAGCGATGCAGCAAGCCTTAATCAAAATGAATATTGATGAGAAAACTGCCCGTGAATTAGTGCAGCAATCCATGCTTGGTGCAGCAAAAATGGTAGCTGAAAATCCGCAAATTGCGCTTTCAACTTTGCGTGAAAATGTTACCTCGAAAGGTGGCACCACTGCGGCAGCGTTAGCGGTATTTGATGCACAACATTTTTAATCAAACAATAGAGCAAGCTATGCAGGCTTGTTTGTCTCGTTCACAAGAAATGGAAACTTTATTCTGATGCAAGTTCGTCCTTTTTATTGGCTCGCCCTGAGCTTTCTAGGTTACTACTGTGCTTATGGTGTGTTTTTGCCGTTCTTCCCAGCATGGTTGAAATCTCAACAATATGGTGAAGAAATGATTGGTTTGGTGATCAGGGAGTGCTTATATTTTTCCGATTTGCGGGCGGATTATTTTTTTCATCGCTGATTAAAAAAAGCCAATCATATTATTAATTTCCTTACGCCTATTGGCGTTAGCATCGGCCATTATTATGGCGGCTATGAGTTTAGTTGCGCATAATTTTTGGTTGTTGTTTATTGCTATTGGTTTATATGCCTCTGTGAATTCAGCAGGAATGCCGATTGGGGATTCGTTGGCATCCACTTGGCAACGCCAAATCGGCTTGGATTACGGTAAAGTACGTTTGATTGGCTCTGCTGCTTTTATTCTTGGTGTAGTGGTGTTCGGTGGCATGATTGGCTGGGTTGGTGAGCAAAATATTGTCTGGATTTTGACCGCACTTTTTATCTTTCTATACCATCATTCAGCTTTTTAAAACCGACCATTCCCCAAAAGATGAAATACCTGAAAGTGGCGATCAAAAATAATATTGGTTTTATTGCGTTACTGAAAAATCCTATTACATTGCGAGTCATGATTGCAGTGGGGCTGATTCAAGGCTCTCATGCGGCTTATTATGTTTATAGCACAATTTATTGGACAAGTATTGGGATCTCCGTTTCTCAAACTAGCTTACTTTGGGGCATTGGGCGTATTAGCAGAAATTGTATTATTTTTTTCTTTTCTCGTCGCTTATTTCAAAATATTTCTATCAGTGTGCTGCTTTTATATTTCTACGCTTGCGTGCATCGGACGCTGGGCTGTAATGGGATATATTGAAGATTTTTGGTTGATATTCTTATTGCAACTTATGCATAGTTTGACTTATGCCGTGTGCCATTATGCGATTGTTCGCTATATCACCACTCAGCCGCAAAGCCATATTGCGAAGTTACAAGGTTTGTATAATGGTTTATCGAATGGTGTGCTCATTGCCATTTTCACCGCGATTGCAGGTATGATTTATCCAACTTCTCCAGCGATGACATTTGTATTTATGAGTATCATCGCGGCTGCTGCATTTTTTGTGATTCCACGCAAGTTAAATGCCTTTTTAATTGTTCAGCATAAATAGGACACATCGCTTTCCTTGTAGAAAAAGTAATATGAAAAATCTAGCGCTCATTGATTTGTTTCTTAACGAATATTGGATTGAAAAAGGGCTTTCAGAAAATACCGTTCAATCTTATCGTTTAGATTTAACCGCACTTTGTGATTGGTTGGATAAAAATGACTTGTCTTTGGAAACTTTAGATGCTGTTGATTTGCAAGGTTTTTCTGGGGAACGTTTGGAGAAAGGTTACAAAGCCACGAGCACCGCGCGAATGTTAAGTGCGATGCGTAAACTTTTTCCAATATTTATATCGGGAAAAATACCGAGTGGATGATCCAAGTGCGGTGCTAAGTTCGCCTAAATTACCCAGTCGCTTGCCAAAATATTTAACTGAGCAACAAGTGTCTGATTTGCTCAATACGCCAGATGTGGACGTGCCTTTGGAGTTACGCGATAAAGCAATGTTAGAGTTGCTTTATGCAACGGGGACTTCGTGTCACGGAGTTAGTTTCGCTGACGATTGAAAACATGAGCGTGCAACAAGGCGTGGTGCGAGTGATTGGTAAAGGGAACAAAGGAACGTATTGTGCCAATGGGGAAGAAGCTGCCTATTGGGTTCGTCAATTTATGCTTTATGGTCGCCCTGTTCTCTTAAATGGGCAGAGTTCTGATGTTGTGTTTCCAAGTCAGCGTGCACAGCAAATGACTCGTCAAACTTTCTGGCATCGCGTAAAACATTATGCCATTCTCGCAGATATTGATGCTGATGCACTTTCCCTCACGTTCTTCGTCATGCTTTTGCCACCCATTTTGGTGAATCACGGTGCGGATTTACGTGTGGTGCAAATGTTGCTAGGGCATACAGATTTATCTACAACACAGATTTATACTCATGTGGCAAAAGAGCGATTGAAACGATTGCATGAAAGATTTCATCCTAGAGGATAGATTGGTCTAACAAAGGCTTTGTAGGCTGATTGTTGTTTTCTAATTGAGTTCATTAACCAAATCAGGTAAACTACCGTCCCGTCTTTGATAGCTAGTTATCTTCGATTTTTGACCGCACTTTTGGTTAATTTTGTCTGTAAGATGATTAGCTATAATCATTTATATCCCAATACAGATTAGGTTCCCTATGGCTACAAATTATATTTTTCGTCACTGGCGGTGTGGTTTCATCGTTAGGTAAAGGCATTGCGGCAGCATCATTGGCGGCAATTTTAGAAGCTCGTGGTTTAAACGTAACTATTATGAAATTAGATCCATATATTAATGTGGATCCGGGTACAATGAGCCCAACCCAACATGGGGAAGTTTTCGTCACTCAAGATGGCGCTGAAACAGATTTAGACTTAGGTCACTATGAGCGTTTTATCCGCACGAAAATGACTAAACGTAATAACTTCACCACAGGTAAAATTTATTCTGAAGTATTACGTAAAGAGCGTCGTGGCGATTATCTTGGTGCAACAATTCAAGTGATTCCACATATTACCAATGAAATTAAAGATCGCGTTATTGCTGGCGCTCAAGGTCATGATGTTGTGATTGTTGAAGTGGGCGGTACCGTTGGGGATATTGAATCACTTCCATTCTTAGAAGCATTGCGTCAATTAGCCGTTCAAGTTGGTCGTGAACACACGTTATTTATGCACTTAACTTTAGTGCCTTATATTCCAACTGCGGGTGAAGTAAAAACTAAACCAACTCAACATTCTGTAAAAGAATTGCTTTCTATTGGTATTCAACCTGATGTGTTGATTTGTCGTTCAGATCGCATGATTCCGCCAAATGAACGTGCTAAAATTGCTTTATTCTGTAACGTTCCAGAACGCGCAGTCATTTCATTAAAAGATGTAAATTCGATTTATCAAATCCCAGCATTATTAAAATCTCAAGGTTTAGATGATTTTGTCTGTGAACGTTTCCGTTTAACTTGCCCTGAAGCGGATCTTTCTGAATGGGAGCAAGTGCTTTACAAACAAGCCAATCCAGTGGGTGAAGTGACCATTGGGATGGTGGGTAAATATACTGAGTTACCCGATGCCTATAAATCTGTAAATGAAGCATTGAAACATGCAGGTTTAACGAATCGTTTTAAGCGTTAACATTAAATATATTGATTCCCAAGATGTTGAGAACCAAAAGGTGTTGAAGTATTAAAAGGCATTGATGGCATTCTTGTTCCTGGTGGATTCGGTTATCGTGGTGTGGAAGGTAAAATTCGTACTGCACAATATGCACGTGAAAACAAAATTCCTTACTTGGGCATTTGCTTGGGTATGCAGATCGCGTTGATTGAATATGCACGTAATGTAGCGGGTTTAACTAAAGCCAATTCATCTGAATTTGATAAAGATTGTGAACAACCTGTGGTTGCATTAATCACGGAATGGCAAGATGCTGATGGGAACACTGAAGTACGTACCGATGAATCTGATCTTGGCGGAACAATGCGTTTAGGCGCACAACAATGTCATTTGGTGTCAGGCAGCCGCGCTCGCGAGCTTTATGGCAAAGAAACCATTGAAGAGCGTCATCGTCATCGCTATGAAGTGAACAATACCTTGCTTCCGCAAATTGAAAAAAAGCAGGATTGAAAGTAACGGGGTTATCTGCAGATAAAAAAATTGGTAGAAATTATCGAAGTGCCAAATCATCCTTGGTTTGTCGCTTGCCAATTCCATCAGAATTTACTTCTACGCCTCGTGATGGTCATCCGTTGTTTGCAGGCTTTGTAAAAGCAGCCTATGAAAAACCACAAACAATCAGTGAAGTAATGGATTAAATTAGAGTAAAAAGAGCGGTGAGAAACGACAAATTTTTTTCACCGCTCTTTTTATTTTTGTAAATAATAGATAAAGATCAAAAGCATACGCATTTTTTTACAAGACAAAAATCTCAAAAATAGCTTTATTATATCGTCTGTTTTTAGGCTCGCCTAACCCGTTTTAATTAACTTAATTGAGGAAAAATAAAAAAATGGCAAAAAAATCGTTAAAGTGATTGGTCGCGAGATCATCGACTCACGCGGTAATCCAACTGTTGAAGCTGAAGTTCATCTTGAAGGTGGTTTTTGTTGGTTTAGCAGCAGCTCCATCTGGTGCATCAACAGGTTCTCGTGAAGCATTAGAATTGCGCGATGGTGACAAATCTCGTTTCTTAGGTAAAGGCGTATTAAAAGCTGTAGCAGCAGTAAATGGCCCAATTGCTGAAGCAATTCTTGGTAAAAGATGCGTCTAATCAAGCTGAAATCGACCAAATCATGATCGATTTAGACGGAACCGAAAACAAATCTAACTTTGGTGCAAACGCAATCTTAGCGGTATCTTTAGCAAACGCAAAAAGCAGCTGCAGCATCTAAAGGTTTACCACTTTTACGCTTACATTGCAGAATTAAACGGCACGCCAGGCGTTTACTCTATGCCATTACCAATGATGAACATCATCAACGGTGGTGAGCACGCAGATAACAACGTGGATATCCAAGAATTCATGATTCAACCAGTTGGTGCGAAAAACATTACGTGAAGCACTTCGTATCGGTGCTGAAGTATTCCACAACCTTGCAAAAGTATTAAAATCTAAAGGCATGAGCACTGCTGTAGGGTGATGAAGGTGGTTTTCGCGCCTAACCTAGCATCTAATGCTGACGCTTTAGCATGTATCAAAGAAGCAGTAGAAAAAAAGCAGGGTTATGTATTAGGTAAAGACGTGACTTTAGCGATGGACTGCGCATCTTCTGAGTTCTACAACAAAGAAACTGGCAAATATGAAATGAAAGGCGAAGGCCGTTCATTCACTTCTCAAGAGTTCACTCACTATCTTGAAGAATTAACCAAACAATACCCAATCGTATCTATCGAAGATGGTCAAGATGAATCTGACTGGGAAGGTTTTTGCATACCAAACTAAAGTGTTAGGCGACCGCGTTCAATTAGTGGGCGATGACTTATTCGTAACTAACACCAAAAATTTTTAAAAGAAGGTATCGAAAAAGGTATCGCAAACTCTATCTTAATCAAATTCAACCAAATCGGTTCTTTAACTGAAACTTTAGCAGCAATTAAAAATGGCTAAAGATGCAGGTTATACCGCTGTGATCTCTCACCGTTCAGGTGAAACCGAAGATGCGACTATCGCTGATTTAGCGGTTGGAACAGCAGCAGGTCAAATCAAAAACTGGTTCTATGAGCCGTTCTGACCGTATTGCGAAATACAACCAATTAATTCGTATTGAAGAAGCATTAGAACGCGCAGGTACTCCAGCAGCATTCCCAGGCTTAAAAAGCGGTTAAAGGTCAAGCGTAATTCACGCTGAATTTACTGTAAAATCTCACCGCACTTTGTATAAAAGTGCGGTGTTTTTCATTAAATTGCAAAGCAATAGCTTGCCTACTATTTTTTATCTAAATATTATCTGATTAACTAATTAAACTCAGTAAAAAAATCATGAATGCAAAACTAGAGCTATACAGAAGATATTATTGTGTTGAAAGAAATATTAATGATTTTTCCGTATTAACCGAATGGGCTACCACTTATCTTATACAACAAGAATATGAAGATAATATTTATGAATTAGCACTAGCAAAAACTAGAAAAGAAGCATTATTTTTATCTGATGAAATTCTAGAGAATGTTGTATTTAATGGAAAAAAATTTACAAATAATTCCTATAGATGATAATACATCTATGTTTGATGTATTACCTAATGATATCAATTCTGCTGTACTATTAGGTGAAAGGTATAATTGCCAAGAATACCAAATCAATTCTATGTTGATTTATCAAATTGAATTTGAACATAAATTATTAAATAGAATAAATAAAATATTCCATAAAAGAAACAAACCTCTTTACTTTTAAATGTAACAAATGGTTTGAACAAATTTATAAAAACAAAAAAATAAAATTAGTAATCATCTATTTAAATATCTAGAAATAGAATATGCAGAAGAGTTTAGTCTTTATAAAGAAGCCAGTGTTTTTAGATTATCTTTATGGTATCACAGACATAAGTTTCAATATAAAATCAAACTTATCAATAATATCTCTTAGAAAAAGTGATTTTAGTCCTGAAGAATATAATTTACCAGATCTACCAGCTGAGTATATAGAATAGAATTAGATAGAGATATTAATATCATATCAATATGTGATTAGCATCATTAAAAACTTCAATTCAATAGGAAATACCATGTTACACTTAACCCTCGAGGATCAACTCTTTCTCAGTCAACCAAAGCAAGTAGGTACACACTCGATTGTGCATGATCACCCTGGCAGTGATGTTTGAAGATGACGGTGAAACAGGCTATTTTTATGCACTTGATATGCGTCAAAATGCTCAACCGATAGTTGATATGTTGCACGTGTATAATGTTGATTCAACCTCTAATCATCATGAGGCACGCAAACTTGAAATTTGTTGGGATGAAAGTGGTTATTTAGCCTTGTTGCTTATTAATGGCTATCCTCACGCCGTATTTGATTTTGCCCGTTTAGTCGGCTATAACAGCAATAAATATCCACAACCAGATTTAATGAGTATGTGGACTCGTGAAGAAATTACCAATAAACAGGCCGAGCAATGGCTAGGCGTGAAAAACCATTCGATAAAAAAATTGAAAACAATGAAAAAGAAAAATCAGATTTTTAGTTAGTTTATCTATTGTAGCCTTATTAGGAGGCTGTTCAGAAGAACAAGTACAACGTGATGTGTATCAATCTTTAGATGATTGTTTAGCGGATTGGAAAAAAATTGAGCTTTGTGAGGCAGATAAAAACACCGAGAGCACTCAGAAAACTGAGACTACACCACAGCAGGGGCTTGGTTTTAAATATTCGTGATAACGGTAATGCAGAAAGTGCGGTAAAAAAATCCAGCTGAAAAATAATGCACAAGCTAATCAAAGCGAGAACAATGCTGAATCAACAGCAAAAGCTGAAAGTACCGATCCTTCTTTAGGGGCTGCGATTGCTGGTGGCGTTATGGGGTATATGGCGGCTCGTGCAATTAGTAGTTTCCTTGGCCCTAGTTATCATCCTGAAATCGGGCTGTCACTACGCCAACAGGGCAAGTTGTACAACCGCAAACAAATCGTTCTGTTGGAAAACCAATGCTCGTGAAAGGAAATGTAGGAAGCATGAATAGCAAAACCTGTATCTCGTGGTGGTTTTAGTAGCCCAAATAATACTAATCGTAGCAGTGGGGGCTAAATGAAACGTGTAACAGGGTTTCCTACTCGGCCAGATATGGTGCAACAGCTACTTAATGTTGGATTTGACTACTATAATTTGCCTTCCAGTGACGGATCTCATTATTGGTCTGATAATGTTGCCTATGAATTTACTTTAGCTGAAATTGATCGCATTGAGGATACAACTAATGAATTGCATTCAATGTGTTTAGATTTTGCGGCGGATGAAATTAAAAAAAGGCGATTATGAAAAATTATCGTTTTACGGAGTTGCAAAAACAGCTTATTGAAAGCTCTTGGCGTAATCAAGATCCTTATTTATATGGACGCTTTTGATTTTTGGCTATGATGGCGACAACCTAAAAATGTTTGAATATAACGCCGATACACCAACATCCTTGTTGGAGGCTGCGGTTGTTCAATGGCAGTGGTTAGAACAAATTGAGGGCTTAAAACACCGTGATCAGTTCAACTGGATTCATGAAGAATTAATTAAAACATTTCCAATTTTTGAAACAACAAAGTGGCAAAACAGATTTTCCATTTGAGTGCCATGCAAGATGCTGGCCGTGAAGATTGGGGCAATGTAGATTATTTAGCTGATGTGGCTTATAACGCGGGTTGGAATATTCATCAATTAGCGGTGGAAGATATTGGCTATAACAGCGAAACAAAAAAATTTGTAGATTTAAATGATCAGCCTATTGAAATGTTATTTAAATTGTATCCGCTGGAATGGCTAAGCCACGCTGAGTTTGCTCGCCATATTACGACGGCTTCAAACACGATTTATTGAACCAGCGTGGAAAATGTTGTTAAGTAATAAAAGCACTATTGGCAAAACTTTGGGCGCGTTATCCTAATCATCCGAATTTATTGCCAGCTTATTTTACGCCCTTCGAATTACCAAAAGATTTATCAATGTGGGTGAAAAACCATTGTTAGGTCGAGAAGGTGCCAATGTCTTCTATTATGAGAAAAACAATGGTGTAGAATTTGCAGCAAAAGGAAGCGAACACTCTACGTTTTATGGTAATTCAGGTTATGTTTATCAACAAAAATTTGAATTACCGAGTTTTTGATGGAATGTATCCCATTATCGGCTCTTGGGTTGTGGGGTGATGTGGCTTGTGGAATGGGCTTACGTGAAGATTTTTACTGCAGTAACGGGGAATGATAGCCATTTTATACCTCATTATTTTTGTACCTTAATGTGTCCTGAGTATTGCTAAAATAACTAGAAAACAAACCGCACTTTTTGTCTTTTTTGATAAAAAGTGCGGTTATTTACCCTAAAAACTATCACTAAAGAGTTATGGTTATTTTATCTGAAAAAAATCTTGTAAAATATCAAATTTTTGTTAGAATAAATTGTAGCATTTCTTTGAAATGAAAAAAATTAAAAAGAGTAAAATGTCCTCAGTGGTAGAAGTATTTGAAGTTGTAAACATATTAGAAGTATTAAATTTTTTTATCAACTTTTTAATATTTGGAGTTTGATTATGGCATCAGAAAATCTAAATCAATCTTCTGTTGCTCTCACACCAGTTGAAGCAACGGATTATGCAGAAAATGTGGGTACGTATAAAGCGCAAAAAACGTCCATTTTTATCATTTATGTCTGGCATTAACGCTGGAGCTTGTATTGCTTTAGCATTTTGTATTTTACACGACAACACAAGCTGCTAGTACCGGAGCACCTTGGGGGCTGACCAAATTAGTGGGTGGGTTAGTATTCTCATTAGGTGTGATTATGGTGGTAATTCTAGGGCTCGAATTATTCACTTCTTCTACTTTAACTTTAGTTGCCCGAGTGGGCGGTAGAATCACCACAACACAAATGATTCGAAATTGGATCGTGGTGTATTTAGGCAACTTCGTTGGTGGTTTATTTATTGCGGCTGTTATTTGGTTTGGTGGACAAACAATGGCGGCAAATGGCCAATGGGGTTTAACAATTCTTGCAACCGCCCAACATAAAATTCATCACACGTGGTTTGAAGCTTTTAACCTAGGTATTTTATGTAACATTATGGTGTGTGTAGCGGTTTGGATGTCTTATTCTGGTAAGACTGTTACAGACAAAGCATTTATTATGATTATGCCGATTGGTTTGTTTTGTTGCGTCAGGATTTGAACACTCGGTGGCTAATATGTTTATGATTCCGATGGGAATTATTACCGCACATTTTTAGTACAGCTGAATTTTTGGCAACAAATCGGCGTTGATCCGATGAAATACGCAGATTTAGATTTGTATCATTTCATTGTGAAGAATTTAATTCCCTGTAACGTTGGGAAATATTGTCGGCGGGGCAATTTGTATTGGTGTATTCCAACGTTATTTAACCAAAACTTATTAAAGATTTACTTATTTATTAATTAACAAAGGAAATGACTATGTCAGAACTTAATGAAGCGCAAAAAAATTGGCGTGGGCTGGTTTTGCTGGTGGTGATTGGCAAGAAAATGTCAATGTACGCGACTTTATCCAAAAAAACTATACTCCGTATGAAGGCGATGACTCTTTCTTAGCAGGTCCAACTGAAGCAACAACTAAAAGCTTTGGGAATCTGTGATGGAAGGAATTAAAAGTGAAAACCGTACTCACGCGCCATTAGATTTTGATGAACATACACCATCTACCATTATCTCTCACGCTCCAGGTTACATTAACAAAGATTTAGAAAAATCGTCGGTCTTCAAACTGATGAGCCTTTAAAACGTGCCATTATGCCATTCGGTGGTATCAAAAATGGTGGAAGGTTCTTGTAAAGTTTATGGTCGTGAACTTGATCCAAAAGTGAAAAATCTTCACTGAATATCGTAAAAACACATAACCAAGGTGTGTTCGATGTTTATACGCCAGATATTTTACGTTGCCGTAAATCTGGTGTATTAACTGGTCTTCCAGATGCTTATGGTCGTGGCCGTATCATCGGTGACTACCGTCGTGTAGCACTTTACGGTGTAGACTTCTTAATGAAAGATAAATACGCACAATTCTCTTCTTTACAAAAAGATTTAGAAGATGGCGTAAAATCTTGAAGCAACAATTCGTTTACGTGAAGAAATCGCAGAACAACACCGCGCATTAGGCCAATTAAAACAAATGGCAGCAAGCTATGGTTATGATATTTCTAACCCCAGCAACTAATGCTCAAGAAGCAATTCAATGGATGTACTTTGCTTATCTTGCTGCAATCAAATCACAAAAATGGTGCAGCAATGTCATTCGGTCGTACTGCAACCTTTATTGACGTGTACATCGAACGTGATTTAAAAGCAGGAAAAATTACTGAAACTGAAGCGCAAGAATTAGTTGACCACTTAGTTATGAAACTCCGCATGGTTCGTTTCTTACGTACACCTGAATACGATCAATTATTCTCTGGCGATCCAATGTGGGCAACTGAAACCATCGCAGGTATGGGGTTAGATGGCCGTACATTAGTAACCAAAAATACATTCCGTATTTTACACACTCTTTACAACATGGGTACTTCTCCAGAACCAAACTTAACTATCCTTTGGTCTGAACAATTACCTGAAAACTTCAAACGTTTCTGTGCGAAAGTATCGATTGATACCTCATCAGTTCAATACGAAAATGATGATTTAATGCGTCCAGACTTCAACAATGATGACTACGCAATCGCATGTTGTGTATCACCAATGGTTGTGGGTAAACAAATGCAATTCTTCGGTGCACGTGCAAACTTAGCGAAAACATTGTTATACGCAATCAACGGCGGTATCGATGAAAAATTAGGTATGCAAGTCGGTCCAAAAACTGCACCAATTACTGATGAAGTATTAGATTTCGATACAGTAATGACCCGTATGGATAGTTTTATGGATTGGTTGGCCAAACAATATGTGACTGCCTTAAACGTAATCCACTATATGCACGATAAATATTCATACGAAGCAGCATTAATGGCATTTACATGATCGTGATGTATACCGTACCATGGCTTGTGGTATCGCAGGTCTTTCTGTTGCGGCTGACTCACTTTCAGCAATCAAATATGCGAAAGTTAAACCAGTTCGTGGCGACATCAAAGATAAAGATGGCAATGTTGTAGCAAGCAACGTAGCAATCGACTTCGAAATCGAAGGTGAATATCCACAATATGGTAACAACGATAACCGTGTTGATGACATCGCTTGTGACTTAGTTGAACGTTTCATGAAGAAAAATTCAAAAAAACTTAAAACTTACCGCAATGCAGTGCCTACACAATCTGTATTAACCATTACTTCTAACGTAGTTTATGGTAAGAAAACTGGTAACACCCCAGATGGTCGTCGTGCTGGTGCACCATTCGGACCAGGTGCAAACCCAATGCACGGTCGTGACCAAAAAGGTGCGGTAGCATCATTAACTTCTGTAGCTAAACTTCCATTTGCTTACGCGAAAGATGGTATTTCTTATACCTTCTCAATCGTACCAAATGCGTTAGGTAAAGATGCAGAAGCACAACGCCGTAATCTTGCTGGCTTAATGGATGGTTACTTCCACCACGAAGCAACAGTAGAAGGCGGTCAACACTTAAACGTGAACGTGTTAAACCGTGAAATGTTGTTAGATGCAATGGAAAATCCGGATAAATATCCACAATTGACTATCCGTGTATCTGGTTACGCAGTACGTTTCAACTCTTTAACTAAAGAGCAACAACAAGACGTCGTAACTCGTACATTTACTGAGTCTTTCTAAGTAAATAAAATTATGTTTTAATATAAACCACTCCCAGACTAGTTTTGTGAGTGGTTTATTTTTTTATATAGGAGAGCAAATTATGCTAACAGTTATTGCCCAATTTTTCAGTAAAAAGCGGACAAAATTAATGATTTTCCTAGCTCAATGCCAAGAATTAATTAAGCATACTCGTCAAGAGAACAGGATGTGTATCTTATGAATTACAACAAAATAGTGAGCAGGCTAATCATTATGTTTTTATTGAGCAATGGAAAAGCAAAGCCGATTTAGAACAACATTTTTGCAACGCCACACTTTACCTCAATTGTACCTGTATTGGTCGAGTATTGTGAACAAGCGCCAGTGGTGCAAACCTTTCAAAAAGTCAGCGAATAATGACCGCACTTTGATAAATATATTTTTAATTATGAGCCTGATTTAAATCAGGCTCATTTTTTTATAGACTAAATATTTGGTAAAATTTAGCTATATCTAATTTTAGGAAATTTATGTATGTCAGTTCTTGGACGAATTCACTCTTTTTGAATCCTGTGGCACTGTAGATGGGCCAGGTATTCGTTTTATTTTATTTATGCAAGGCTGCTTGATGCGCTGTAAATATTGCCACAATCGTGATACTTGGGATCTTGAAGGTGGTAAAGAAATCAGTGTCGAAGATTTAATGAAAGAAGTCGTGACTTATCGCCATTTTTATGAATGCTACTGGCGGTGGTGTTACAGCATCTGGCGGTGAGGCTGTGCTACAAGCAGAGTTTGTGCGCGATTGGTTCCGTGCTTGTAAAGAGGAAGGGATTAATACTTGCTTAGATACAAATGGTTTTGTACGTCATTATGATCATATTATTGATGAATTATTAGATGTAACAGATCTTGTTTTACTCGATTTAAAAGAGCTTAATGATCAAGTTCATCAAAATCTTATTGGGGTACCAAATAAACGTACACTTGAATTTGCAAAATATTTGCAAAAACGTAATCAACGTACATGGATTCGTTATGTTGTGGTTCCTGGTTATACTGATAGCGATCACGATGTGCATTTATTAGGTCAGTTTATTGAAGGTATGACCAATATTGAAAAAGTTGAACTTCTTCCTTATCATCGATTAGGTGCGCATAAATGGAAAACCCTTGGGTTAGATTATGAGCTTGAAGATGTATTACCGCCAACCAAAGAATCGTTAGAGCATATTAAAACAATCCTAGAAGGTTATGGGCACACTGTAAAATTCTAGAGTGAATGTCAGCTAACATAAAGGAGTAAATAATGAAAAAAATTATTTTAACATTATCACTTGGGCTACTTACTGCCTGTTCTGCTAAAACTCAAAAGGCTGAACAAAATGATGTAAAGCTGACACCGCCGACTGATGTGCGAAGCGGATATATACGTTTGGTGAAGAATGTAAATTATTATATCGATAGTGAATCGATCTGGGTGGATAATCAAGAACCACAAATTGTGCATTTTGATGCAGTGGTGAATTTAGATAAGGGATTGTATGTTTATCCTGAGCCTAAACGTTATGCACGTTCTGTTCGTCAGTATAAGATTTTTGAATTGTGCAAATTATCATTTAACTCAAGTGCGAACTGATTTCTATGATGAATTTTTGGGGGCAGGGTTTACGTGCAGCGCCTAAAAAAAGCAAAAGAAACATACGTTAAGTTTAACACCTGATACAACGCTTTATAATGCTGCTCAGATTATTTGTGCGAATTATGGCAGAACACAGCCTTCAGATAAAAAAATAACAAAATCTAGTGAATAAAAAAATACGGTGAAATTTCACCGTATTTTTTTAATTAAATATTCTTCTTTGTTTTCGTGTTTTGACTACTTGCACTATTAATAATAAAGCAAGAATCATCACATATACTGCAAAAATAAATACCAACCATTGCACCATCGTCACACCAAATAATGACCATTGACTTTCATTACAAGAGCCGGTCGGGCTAAACATAAATGGAAACCATTGGTGAAACGGTAAAGTTTCAGGAAAGTTTGGAATAAATTCACATTGTTTCCAAGGGAGCTGGATTCATTTGTAAATCAAGATGACGGAATGAAACCAATAATCCCTTAATACCACTAAATAAGCCTAATGCCAAAGCGATTAATCGAATGATTAAAGCGCGAGGTTGAAGTAAACCTATAATGCCCGCAATAAATAACCCAATTATTGCTAAACGTTCATACACGCAAAGTACACAAGGTTGTAATCCCATTCCATATTGGAAGTAAAGTGCGGTGAATTCGAGTGCTAAACTTGAGAATGCCAGCAGGAACCATGCAGAACGTTTTTTTCAGAAAATCGTTTTAAAAGTGCGAGCATTTCTTCTCCTTAGATTGGCAAAATTAAGCCTAAACTTGCTAGCCAAATAGTCGTGGCTGGCAAGATAAATTCAATAGCTAGTAAACCAATGAGTGAAAGTACAATCGTGTAAGGTAAAGCCATATAAACCATTCTTCCGTAAGAAAGGCGAATTAATGGCGCTAGCGATGAAGTCAATAAGAACAAGAATGCAGCTTGTCCATTTGGTGTTGCTACTGACGGCAAGTTTGTCCCTGTATTGATTGCAACAGAGAGCAATTCAAATTGGTGCGGAGCAATTACGCCATTCGTTAATGCTGCTTTGGCTTCATTGATGTAAACCGTTGCGACGAATACATTATCAGATATAGAAGAAAGCAAGCCGTTAAATACATAGAATAAGACAAGCTGTATATTTTTCTTCTGAAGAAAGAACGAAGTGAATAATTGGTGCAAAAAGTTTTTGATCAATAATTACGGCAACTACAGAGAAGAATACCACGAGCAATGCAGTGAAAGGCAAGGATTCTTGGAATGCTTTTACCGATAGTGTGCTCGTCAGTCACACCTGTGAATGCAGTTGCAAAAATGATGATACTTAAACCAATTAAGCCTACCGCTGCAAGATGGAATGCCAATCCAAGAATTAACCAAATCGCGATTAACGCTTGGACGCCTAATTTGATTTTGTCTTGTTTAGACATTTTCTCTGAATTAGTGCGGTCTAAATCTGACAAGATTTTCCATACGTCTTCAGGTAATTTTTCACCATAACCGAATAATTTTGAATTTTTTTCGACTAAGAAGCAAGTGAGTAATCCGCAGATAAATACTGGAACAGTAACTGGCGCCATACGGAAGAAAAATTCGATGAAGTTCCATTTGGCTTGTTCGGCAATGATTAAGTTTTGTGGTTCACCTACCATTGTCATTACGCCACCAAGTGCGGTTCCGACTCCAGCATGCATCATCAAACTACGTAAGAATGAACGGAATTTTTCTAAGGTTTCGTGGTGTTGTGTTGCAATTTTTCCATCATCAGCAATATCAACGACATCAATTAAATTATTACCTGATGCGACTTTGTGGTAAACACCATAGAATCCCATTGCTACGCTGATAATTACGGCAACAACCGTTAATGCATCAAGGAAGGCTGATAAGAAGGCTGCGCTAAAACAGAAAGCTAAAGAAAGTGCAATTTTTGAACGAATTTTGACAAGTAGTTTCGTGAATACGTAAAAAGCAGTTGTTTCATGAAGAAAATCCCTGCCACCATGAACATTAATAGCAATACGACTTCAAAGTTTGCCATAATTTCCGTTTTTACGTGTTCTACATTAGTCATCCCTATAATAATAGCTTCAATTGCTAATAAGCCACCAGGTTGTAACGGATAGCATTTTAATGCCATTGCTAACGTAAAAATGAATTCAGCAACGAGCAACCAACCCGCAAGAAAGGGACTGATAAAAAAAGAAAATAATTGGATTAACAATGAGAAAAACGACAATGGCGAGCTTGTACCAATCTGGGCTCGCTCCAAGAAAGTTTTTTCATAAAGGCTGTGTGTTTGTCATAGAGCACTCCATTATTTTTTATTGCCGCTAACATTGTAATATATCCCCCTTTAAAGGATAATAAAAAAAGTGAGTGATTTTTTATAAAATTGCATTTTTGATTTTTTTATCTGATTTTTTTAATATATGCAACATGATAATGACATTTTGAAAGCTCAAAAGCCCCGCCGCTTTAGCTGAAGAATATATAGTGAAAAAGCATTTGGCAAGATGTTTTTCCCCGCAGGCAGTAATTTACCCTCAGAGCGTGATTTGGCTGATAAGATTGGTGTAACGCGTACGACTTTACGTGAAGTTTTTACAACGTTTGGCGCGTGATGGTTGGTTGACGATTCAGCACGGTAAACCCACAAAAGTAAATAATATTTGGGATACAGCAGGGCCGAATATTATTGAAACGCTAATTGGTTTAGATATGCAGTCAGCACCTTTGATTATTGACAATATGTTGTCTTTACGCAGTAAAATGTCCGAATCTTATATTTATGAGGCAGTAAAAATTCTCCTCAACAATCTGCCGCACTTTTTGCTGAATTAGATCAATTACAAAAATACGGCGCAAGATTACACAGAATTTGATTACAAATTATTTCGTCAATTTACCGTAGTGGCTAATAAAACCCTTTTATCGTTTAATTTTTAATAGTTTGAAAGGGGTCTACCAAAAGATTGGTTTTTTTATTTTTTTAAAGAAGAAAAACATCGAGAACTTACAAAAACATTCTATTTAGAAATGCAACAAATTTGCCTTGCTGGAAATGCGGATGCGGTGGTAGATTGTATTCGTAAACATAATTTACGTTCTTCAACTTATTGGAAAGCTATTCTAGAGCGATTGCCGCAGAACCTTTCGGATTGATTTCAACATCAAAAGTGCGGTGGATTTTAACCGCACTTTATATCTGGACATTTAAAATTACATTCTACTCAAATATCAATCTATCCAATATTTTTAAATGTGTACTTGTTTGAATATTTTCGAGATTACCATCGCTTATTTCTAACTTCAATTATCAAAACTAAAGTCGCCATTGCAGCAGAGCCATTTAACCAAAAAGATGCCATTTTTTTAAAAATCAGAAAAAGAATAACTATCAAGCTTTAGAAGCAGCTCAAATAAACTAAACGCTAACGTGAAAAATGTAAAACAAATAATAAATATAATTATCCAAAAATATAAGATATTGAAGTAATAACTTAGTTTTCAATACTCCTCCCGATACATAGAGTCATTATTAAATATATTACTACTTTAGCTATGTTCCAAGCCACTTTAATGGCTAGATATGATGTTGCATTGAGTTTAAACACAAAGTGCGGTGAAAATTCACCGCACTTTTTTTATCTTTAAGAATCGGCTTATTTAATCACGCCACATGCCATACGTGGGCCGCCACCGCCAAGTGGAGCCGGATGATCAGGTGATTATCACCACCAGCATGGATCATAATAGAGTGACCGCGAACATCATCTAAATGTTTAAGACGTGGTGCTAAAACAGGGTTAGTTGCTGTGCCATCATGTAATACAGTTAATGCAGGTAAATCACCTAAGTGTGCGTCATCTTGCCATGGATAACCATGTTGTTTTTGCACCTTTAGGATCCCAGTGACCACCAGCGCCTAAACCAGCTGTCAATTTACCCTCTTTTTCTTTTTGGCTCACAGCTTGGGTTTTCATGGATGTGGAAACCATGTAAGCCTTCGCTTAATCCTTGTAAATTAGGGGTAAACACAAGACCATAGTTAGATTCAGTAATCGTAACAGTACCCACATCTTTGTTACCGTTTACTGGATCAAGTTGTTGCACTTTCACTTCAATAGAAGCACCTTTTGATGCCATATTGTGATCATGATTATGCTCATGTGCTTGCGCAACACCAACTGAACATACCGCACTAACCGCTAGTGCTAATAAGGTTTTCATATTCATTGCAATCTCCTTTATTGCAGTAAAAACTCATGACTATTTTAGTCAATTTCGTTTTAAAAAAAGCCGACAAGTTTTTACGAAAATTTCACATTATTTTAAACATCCACGTACAATCAATACGCCAACATTTCGAGCTTGCGCTACGGCTTTCGGTTTACTCAGTTTAATTTTTTTAATCCTTGAAGTTGATAACGTGACTCAAGCAAATCCGCCACTTCATAAGCCACTCGCTCAATCAACAAGAAAGGTTTACTTTCCACATAATCAATAATCGCTTGGCTCACTTCAGCATAATTCAAACAATATACAACATCATCCGTATCTGCCGCTTGCTTACAATCCCAGCCATTTCCAAATCAAACACAAGTTTTTGCTTAATTTGCTGTTCCCAATCATATACACCGATTTGTGCAAAAACAGTCAATTCTTCAATAAAAACACGATCCATAAGATTTCCTCTAAAAATTATTGTAGGCGTATGCTATCAACTTTTGGGTAGAATAACGAATAATTTTTTCTTGCTGGAGTACAAAAATGAGCCTTTTTGCCCTTTTTTTATATGCTTTGTGCCTATCTTTTTAGGCTCTATTTCCAGTGCTATTCTAATTTGTCGCGTTGCAGGCTTGCCTGATCCTCGTCAAAATGGATCAAACAATCCTGGGGCAACAAATGTGCTTCGTATCGGAGGCCGTTGGTCTGCTCTCGCCGTACTGATTATTGATATTTTAAAAGGCATGACGCCAGTATGGGTTGGTTACTATTTAGGTCTCACACAATTTGAATTAGGCATGGTCGCACTGGGTGCTTGCTTGGGACACATTTTTCCAATTTTTCTTTCCAATTTCAAAAGGCGGCAAAGGCGTTGCAACCGCTTTCGGTGCAATCGCACCAATTTCTTGGGCTGTAGCGGGTTCTACATTGAGGCACTTGGGTCTTCGTTTTTTCTTATCAGCGGTTATTCTTCATTAAGTGCGGTTATTTCTGCATTACTTGTGCCTTTTTATGTATGGTGGTTTCAAACCTGAATTTACTTTTTCCCGTTGCCTTGGTCTGTTGTCTATTAATTTATCGTCATCACGATAATGTTCAACGTTTATGGCGCGGTCAAGAAGATAAAGTTTGGAGCTAAATTTAAAAAGAAATAAAAATTCACCGCACTTTTTTCTAAATTTCCACTGGGTTTCCTGTGCATACTAAACGTTCAGTTTCTACTCGTATTGCTAAATATTTATTTCATAATTCTCATCGTTGCTGGCGTAATTAGCTCGCTAAGTTTTGGCAATTATGAGCAGTAATAAATATGATGCAGAAGCCATTAATATTTCAGGTTCTTTGCGGATGCAAAGTTATCGCCTGCTCTATGAAATGCAAGAACAACCAGCAAAGCGTGGAAACGAACTTACGTCGTTATCATATAAGCCTTCATTCATCTGCTTTATTGGAAGTTCAAAATCAATTTTTACACCAGATGTATTCAAAACATTCCTATCAAAACATTTTTGCAACGTTGGACGAACATGGAAAAAAATATGCCCGTCAACACGATGTAAAAAGCTATAGTAATCAGCTCACTGACTACGTGGCGGATGTTGATTATTTTTGTGTTTTGAGCTACAACGTTTTCAGTGAACAAAAAAATGGATTTTGGGCGTATCGGTGCTATTTTTTCGCGATGTGGTTAATTTTACTCATGGTGTCTTATGTGATTTGGTACACACAGCGGGAAGTCGTAAAACCATTGCAGCTAATGACGAAAAGCCAGTATGCAAGTGCAAATGCGTCAATTCAATCATATTTCCGCTTGATACAACGAAAACAAAATGAGCTCGGTACATTGGCGCGTATTTTTACACAAATGTCGACGGAGCTTGGTCAGCTTTATTCACGTTTGGAAGAAACAGTAAACGAAAAAAACACAAAAAGTTACGCCAAACTAACCGCTCTTTGACTACGCTTTATCAAAGTTCTCAAATTCTTAATGCCAATACGCTCAACGATAAAAGTATTTAAGCCAAGTGCTTGATCACATTCTGGTCAGCGAGAATTTGAAATATATCAAAAGTTGAAGTTATGGGTGCAGAGCATTGGGATATTGCTTTTTGGCACTCAAGATTTTCAGACTGCTCTTTGCAAACTGAGACACTTTCTGTCGATAACGAAGAATTCAGTGCACTCTCTTGGCAAGCAGGATTACCTTGTCCCGATCCCGAGAATGATGCAAAACCTTGCTCAAATGCTTGCACGAGCCCTTTATTTCCAAAAAGTTTACGTCAACAAGAACAGCTCTTATTGATGGAAGAGCGGTCAATTATCGCACGAGAATTGCATGACTCGTTGGCTCAAGTGCTATCATTTTTACAGAATCCAGCTTACATTGCTTAAACATAACTTGAAGAAAGAAGGCGATTCATCCAAAAGAACAAAAGTTTGGTCATTATTCGTGATTTTTGAACAGGCTCTTTCAGGTGGATATGCACAATTACGCGAGCTTTTAGCCACTTTCCGTTTAACTATACAAGAAGCTAATTTACAGCTTGCGCTAGAACAAGTGATTGACTCATTACGTTCACAAACAACGATGCAAATGAACGTTAATAGCCATTTGCCATCACAAAGTTTGAATCCACAACAACTGGTGCGTATGTGCTACAAATTGTACGTGAAGCCACCACCAATGCGATCAAACATTCTCAGGGCACTAGCAATTGAAATTAGCGCCAAAAATTAATGCAGAAGGCGAATACGAAATTTTAGTTGAAGATAATGGTATTGGTATTCAAGACCTTGAAGAGCCCTGAAAGGTCATTATGGGTTAAATATTATGACTGAACGTGGTCGCCAACTTAACGCAGAATTTAACATCATCCGTCGCGAACAAGGCGGTACACAAGTGAAAAATCACTCTTCCACACGCATTATGTTGATTACGGTGGATATAATTATTCATAGCAACTGGTATAAAAGATAAATTTTTATACACCCGACAATGGTATTTTTAAATGCAAAATTTACAGCCTTTTCACACTTTCCATATTCATGCTAATGCTCATGAAATTATCGAAGCACATAACATTGAACAACTACAACAAGCATGGGCTCATTCAAAAGCGGAAAATTTTACCCGCACTTTTTTTCTAGGTCAAGGCAGTAATATGCTATTTCTAGATGATTTTAATGGCGTGGTGATTTTTAAAATCGTTTAATGGGCATTACTCACCAACAGGATTCTGATTTTCACTACCTGCATGTGAATGGCGGTGAAAATTGGCATGAATTGGTGGAGTGGTCTATCAATAATGGTATTTATGGATTAGAAAAACCTAGCTCTGATTCCACTGGCTGTGCAGGCTCTGCGCCAATTCAAAAATATCGGTGCATACGGTGTGGAATTTAAAGATGTATGCGATTATGTAGATGTGCTTAATTTAAACACAAATGAAAACCTTCCGACTCGACGTAGAACAATGTGAATTTGGTTATCGTGAAAGTATTTTTCAAACATCGTTATCAACAAGGTTACGTGATGACAGCGGTTGGGTTAAAACTCACAAAAAAATTGGCAGCCTATTCTAAAATATGGCTCGCTACATGAGTTCGATCCAAAAACAGTCACCGCTAAACAAATTTTTTGATGAAGTCTGTCATATCCGTCAAAGTAAATTACCTAATCCAAATGAATTTGGTAATGCGAGGCAGTTTCTTTAAAAATCCGGTGGTCAGTTCAGAACATTTTTAAAGAAATCAAAAACATCACGAAAATCTACCGCACTTTCCACAGGCAGATGGTTCAGTGAAATTAGCGGCAGGCTGGCTGATTGAACAATGCAATCTTAAAGGTTTTCAAATTGGCGGTGCAGCCGTTCATGAAAAACAAGCATTAGTATTAATTAACAAAAGCAAGGCAACAGGACAAGATGTGGTCAAAACTCGCCCATCATGTTCGCCAAACTGTTGCAGAAAAATTTGGCGTATATTTACAGCCTGAGTACGATTTATCGGTGCAACTGGCAGAAGTAAATAGCGAGCAAACTATCTCATAATTTATATAGATTAAGGAAATAAACCATGAGCTTTAAAGAAATTTTTAGAAACCTTACCCACAATCGAGCATTTTAACCGGTCTAAATGCTGATGGATGGTGAAACGATTATCCACAACATTCCAGCTATACCAGGTAAATTAGGTTCGCTTCGCCTTTATAATGCATTGGCTGAAAAATTTAACGGGAAATTAAACCGCACTTCCGCACAACAAGGCGTTGAATGGTTTGCAGAACACGTTGAAGATGCTAAAGCGAATCCAGGCAAGCATCCGAATATTGATTTACTATTTAAAGTGATTGATGAAAAATCTTAATTTAACCCTGATTCCACTTTGCTAATTAATCAGAATTATTTAAAAATAATTGAACTTTTGATTGATAAAACCTGTCTTATTAACAAATTGGTTCAATAAGATAGCTTATTGATGCTATAACTAGGCTCATTGATTGGCAAAAGCCAAAATAAAGAAGGGAAACGATGGATAAAGAAACACAAATGATGTTAGTTCCTCAAGGCAGTATCGAAGGTTATATTCGTGCGGCAAATGAATACCCGATGCTGACCGCAGAGGAAGAAAAGGAATTGGCAGAACGTTTGTATTATCACGAGGATTTAGATGCAGCAAAAAACTCATTTTGTCGCATCTTCGTTTCGTGATCCATGTTGCGCGTGGCTATTCAGGCTATGGTTTGCCACAAGCTGACTTAATCCAAGAAGGCAATATCGGATTAATGAAAGCTGTCAAACGTTTTAACCCTGAAGTTGGTGTACGTTTGGTGTCATTCGCTGTGCATTGGATTAAAGCTGAGATCCACGAATATGTTCTTCGTAACTGGCGTATCGTAAAAGTCGCGACCACGAAAGCTCAACGTAAACTATTTTTTAACCTACGCAAAACCAAACAACGTTTAGGTTGGTTCAATGAAAATGAAGTTGATATCGTGGCAAATGAATTGGGTGTATCCAAAGAAGATGTGATCGAAATGGAATCGCGTATGAGCGGTGCCGATGTAGGTTTTGATTTACCTACTGATGATGCAGAAACAGAGACTTATTCTCCAGCCCTTTATTTGGAAGATAAAAGTTCTAATTTCGCTGCAGAGCTGGAAAATGAAAACTTTGAAAGCCAAAGCAACCGAGCAATTAGGGTGTAGCGCTACAAAGCCTAGATGCGCGTAGTCAGGATATTATCAAAAGCTCGTTGGTTAGATGATAACAAAGCTACATTGCACGACTTGGCTGCAAAGTATAATGTCTCTGCGGAACGTATCCGTCAATTAGAAACTAATGCACTGAAAAAATTAAAAAGTGCGGTGAGTTTTTAAATAATTTAGAAAAAGAAAACCTGCTGATTAGCAGGTTTTTAATATAACCAGACGAAAGTCTGGCTATAAAAACTCATACACTATGCGTATGGAGCCAAATAGCTTAAGTGATGAACAGAAAAATCCTCGCTATATAATAAACAAGGCTGACAACCAAAATTCAACATATAGGAGGATTATCATGGTAAGTAAAACCAGTGACGATTCAAGTCTATCACACACAAAATGGAACGGTAAGTATCACATTGTATTTATCCTAGGTACAGAAGAAAAAGCAATTTATGGAAAGTTAAGAGCAGATATAGGTCAAATATTGAGGCAGTCATGTGACTATAAAAAAATGTGGAGATAATAGAAGCGCATGCAATGCCAGACCATATCCATATGCTCTTAAAAACCCCACCTAAAATATCAGTATCAGGTTTTTTATGGGTTATCTGAAGGGAAGTCAGCGCTGATGATTTTTGAAAGACACGCGAACTTAAAAATATAGATATGGAAATAGGTATTTCTGGGCGAAAAGATTTTTTTGTAAGTACAGTAGGGTTAAATACAAAAGTGGTAGAGGATTATATAAGAAACCAAGAAAAAGAAGATATGGTTCAAGATAATTTATCAACGAAAAGAACATGTTGACCCCTTTAAAGGAAACAAGGAAATAATTAGCTGTGGTTATCAGTTCTCTACAAGCCCTTGAGGGGCTTGTAGTATAAACCCTTATAGTGAGCTTTTTATTTTATATGTAAGTATAAAAGTGCTTTATTTACTGAAATATTATTTGGATAGATAGTCCAAAACCATAATATTGAATTTAAGAGCAGATTCGTAAATGTCTTGTATTTTTGTCTAGAATTCCTTGTTTCTTTAATTCTTGACTAATACGAATAGCAGTTTCTGTTTCGCATCCACAAAATTCAGCTACTTCTCGGTAGGTCCAAGGATAATCGGGATAACTTTCAGTTAAATTTTCAATTGCATCAATTATACGTTCGTAGCTTCGTTTATAGGCTGTATTACTTACTCGGTGTTCTGCGTCATATAATTCATTCGAAAGTTGTTTCATAAGATAGCAGGAAAAATCAGGATTATTTGCGATAAAAGTAGTGTGATTTCCAGGAAATATACGAATAATATCTGCTTCTAGTAACACCTTTGCACTACAATGATAAGTTGTTTCACTAAAGATTGTTCTAAACCCAAAATACTCGTTAGCATGATAAAGTCGAATCAAGGTTTCTTTACCATTTTCTAAGCTATGATAAAGTCCAACCAGCCCCCGTCTTAAAAATAAAATTCTTTAGGTTTTTTCACCTTGAGTATAAATTAAAGCTGTTTTTCCCTAGTGTTTTACTTTCAGAAATAATGCATTGGTGTAAATTTTTGAGGTAAATAAGGTGATGAGCTTGACATAAATATCCTTTTATTACATAAACAACTTTAGGTTACTATACAAATTTCTGTTTTTATCTGCTATAAGCAAGTTTTAAAAGTGTTAACTTGGTAACAAAATTTTTTATTTTAAATGAATAATGTTATTTTTGCTTTACCAAAAGTATTTTGCAAAATTCTTTCAAATAGGGTTCCATATGAGAGAGCGCTGCATAATAGGCTTCACATAGTTGATTATGTGGTTTTTCAAATCCTTGAACCGTTCGATGTTTTGGGCAACCTCCATGACAGGCAAAACGAAATTTTACAGCTTTTGCATCGTTCGGAAAGAAAGGATTTCGCTGAACCGAAATGTTTTTGTTTTATGTTATCAACTAATGTTACTAGTGGTGTTTCTATTAGATTTCCTAACTGGTACTCAGGGTAAACATAATGATCGCAACTATAAATATCTCCATTTTGTTCAATAACTAATTGATCACCGCACGTTTCACGAAAAATACATAAATCAGGTTGTAATCCAAGATAGGCCATAAACCATTGTTCAATAAACTGAATCCCAATTTTTCCTACATCATTAGCGTACCATTCATCAAAAATATTAATTAGAAACTGCCCATAATCCTTTGCAGAGGCTTGTTGCTTATAATTTCCCATTAGTGGAATGAATTGCATATATGGCGATCCAATTCGTTTTAGAAAATGATAGATTTCTTTGCCATGTAGAACATTTAGATTATGCACTACAGTGAGAGTATTAAAAGACACTTGATAGTTATGTAGTAAAATCTAGTGCATCTATTACTTGTTGAAATGTGCCTTTGCCATTTTTAGTTAAACGATAGGCATCATGTAAGTGTTCTGGACCATCTATAGAAAGCCCCACAAGAAAATTATGATCATGTAGAAAACGGCACCAATCGGCATTAAGTAATACACCATTGGTTTGTAGGGCATTTTCAATTTGTTTCCCATTAGCATATTTATGCTGAAAAATCGACCGCTCTTTTTATAGAAATCAAGGCCTGCCATGGTTGGCTCACCGCCCTTGCCAGAGGAAAGTTACTTGTTGTTGAGGGGCGGTTTCTATGTAAGATTTGATATAGGTTTCTAATACCTCATCACTCATGGCTCGTTGATTTAAATGAGGTTTTTTTCCAAGTAAAAGCAATACTGGCAATCTAAATTACAAATTGAGCCAGTAGGTTTTGCCATTAATTGAAATGCGTTCATACATCATATCCTTTCTATTTTTTTCATCATAACAGAATATTTTTTTAAGTGTATATGATGCTGATCATAAGATATGCTCATCTCCTTACGCCACAATTAGAATACATTATTAAAGCTGATTTTTCTTGATAGGAGTAGCAATGGCAATTAGTACAATTTTTTTATCTTACTGATTTGCGGTATTTGTACCAATATGGTTTCTGCTATTTTTTGGTATCGGCGGTGGGGTATTGATGGTGCCAATTTTACGTACATTATTTCCCGAATTGCCGATTCAAGTTATTTCAGCTACATCACTCACCATTGTGATGTGTACTGCATTGATTAATTTATTATTTTTTTCCATAAGCAAAAAAATTAAAATTGATCATATCAATATGATTTTTATGGTCTATAGCAATGGTGATTGGTGTGCAAATTGGTTTTGAATTAAGTTTTTTTATTTTTTTCTACAGCGATAATTAGTTTAATTTTTACAGTAAGTTTGAGTGCACTAGCGATTAAAACATTTTTAAACAGATCGAGAACACAAATAGAAGTGTTTAATATGTCTCCTATAGAACGAGCTAAAAGGTAGTATTAGTTGCTGCGGAGGGGCTTAATTGCGGGGTATTACGGGTATTGGAGGCGGATCTATCCTTGCTCCACTTGTTGGCCAATTAAAAGGGGTAAAAACACAGCAAATTGCCGTTTATACGAACTACATGATGATTATTGGTGGTATTGGTAATTTATATGGCTATCTCACAAGAGTCTTCCCTTATGATGTCAGTCTAAGTGGTCAATTAGGATATGTAAATTTTCTTGTAGTTGGTGTCGTTACTTTGGGGTCATTTGGAATGAGTTTTCTTTCTCAATGAAATTGCGTGGATTAATGAATCCGGCTTTAACAAGAAAATTATTAGCGATTATTTTATTTTGTATTGCAGCTTATATGTGTATTTTGGAGTTTGTATTCCATTAAATCGAATAAATTAGACCTAGTTATTCTAGGGTCTATTTCACCAATTAGCGTTTTCGCAATCTCTCTTGCTTGCGTATCAATTTCAAGTACATCATCAATATTTTTGAATGGTATAAGGCGAAATTCTCTCGATTGTTTTTTCGCATTAATTTTTGCAATATCCATAAAAGCTAATTTGATGATCTAAAAATGCTTGTACAGCGATTTCATTGGCTGCATTCATTGCTGTTGTCGCATATTGACCCTGCAGCAAAGGCATCAATAGCGAGTTTTAAATTTCGGATAGCGATTAAAATCAGGTTCAATAAAGGTCAGCTCTTTGATTTTAAAGAAATCGAGAGGTTCTACTCCTGCAAAAGTGCGGTGAGGATATGCCATAGTTTCTGCAATTGGTGTACGCATATCTGGATTTCCCATTTGAGCAATGACTGAGCCGTCAACATACCGTACCATAGAATGAATAATTGATTGTGGATGAATAATGACTTCCATTTCTTCCGCACTTGCGTTGAAAAGCCAGCGAGCCTCAATGTATTCTAAGCCTTTATTCATCATTGTCGCTGAATCGACAGAGATTTTTTTACCCATAGACCAATTAGGGTGTGCAACCGCTTGTTCTGGTGTAATGTTGGTGAATTGTTCAAGTGGCGTGTAACGGAATGGCCCGCCAGACCCAGTGAGTATAATTTTACTTACACCTAATTCAGAAAGTGGGCAAAAAAACCAATTTTTTTCTTGTGCTTCTGGCGGTAACGATTGAAAGATCGCATTATGTTCACTATCTACTGGTAAAAGCTTCGCTCCATAGTTTTTTTACAGCATCAATAAAAAGCTGTCCGCAGGTTACCAATGATTCTTTATTTGCCAGTAATATCCGTTTACCCGCTTTAACTGCTGAAAGAGTCGGTAACAATCCTGCAGCACCAACAATCGACGCCATTATCTGATCGGCATCTGGATGTGCTGCAAGTTCACAAATAGCTTGTTGTCCTACTAATACTTCTGTTGGAATATGATGCGCAATTAATTTCTCACGTAAAATTTTAGCCGCATTTAGATCATCAAGAGCCGCAAAGTGCGGTCGGAATTTTATGCATTGTTCAAACATTGCTTCTACATTTTTTCCGCCGACGAGTGCAAATGCATGATATTTCTGAGGGTTATTTTTCGATAACAGAAAGGGTACTCTTACCGATTGATCCCGTTGAACCAAGAATGACAATGTTTTGTTTTTGCATAAAATCTTTACCGCACTTTTTGTTGATTATATTTTTCATTGGTACGTCTAAATTCGCATACCTAATAAAAATAAAGGCAGACAAAACTGTCTGCCTTTTCGCATTTTTATGATTAGAAATCCATTAATTCTTTTTTTCTTTATCCGCTAATACTTCATCTACTTTTTTTAATGTAAATATCTGTGATTTTTTTGGATTTCTTCTTCTGCTTTTATGTTGTTCGTTTTTCGCTGATTTCTTTTGTCTTTTTAATAATGCTTTGATTTTTATCATTCGCATCACGACGCACGTTACGAACCGCAACTTTACCTTGTTCACCTTCGCCTTTTCACAATTTTGATTAAATCGCGACGGCGTTCTTCTGTTAATGGAGGAAGCGGAACACGGATTGTGGTACCCGCTGAAGATGGGTTTAAACCTAAATCTGAGGTTAAAATTGCTTTTTTTCTACCGCAGAGATTAAAGAACGATCAAAAACAGTTACAGCTAAAAGTACGTGCATCTTCTGCCACCACGTTTGCTAATTGGCGAAGTGGAGTCGCTGTACCATAATATTCAACTTGAATTGCATCAAGTAAACTAGGTTGTGCACGACCAGTACGGATTTTTCGAAATATGGCCTTTTAATGCTTCAAGGCTTTTTCCATACGATCTTGAGCATCTTTTTAATTTGGTTAAGCATTGCATTGTCCTTTTTAATTGACGAAAGTTAAAAACGCGGTGATTTTACTGGATTTTTTTGTAAATTTTTTTGAATACATTTATCAGCTTGAAAAACAGATAAAAAAATGACCGCACTTCAGTCACCCTAAAGTGCGGTTAATATTTTTAGTATTTTTAATTAAGCTTTAGGACCAGCTGCAATTAAAAGCTTTGCCTTCTTCATTAGTTGCATATTTAACAAAGTTTTTTTCACAAAGCGGCCTGCTAAGTCTTCAGCTTTTGATTGCCATTGTGCTTTATCTGCGTAAGTATCGCGAGGATCTAAGATTGCAGAATCTACACCTGGTAATGCTTTAGGAATTGCTAAGTTGAAGATTGGCAATTCGCTCATTTCAGCTTTTTCAATTGAGCCATCTAAGATTGCATCAATAATTCCGCGAGTATCTTTGATTGAGATACGTTTGCCTGTACCATTCAACCAGTATTCACTAAGTAAGCTTCAGCACCGGCTGCTTGCATACGTTTTACTAACACTTCTGCATATTGAGTTGGGTGAAGCGTTAAGAACGCAGCACCGAAACATGCTGAGAAAGTTGGAGTTGGTTCAGTAATACCACGTTCAGTCCCTGCTAATTTCGCAGTGAAACCAGATAAGAAGTAGTATTTAGTTTGTTCTGGTGTCAATTTAGATACTGGTGGTAATACGCCAAATGCATCTGCTGTTAAAAAAATAACTTTAGTTGCGTGACCAGCACGAGAAACTGGTTTTACAATGTTATCAATGTGATAAATTGGGTAAGACACGCGAGTATTTTCTGTTTTTGAACCGTCGTCAAAATCAACAGAACCATCTGCACGAACAACTACGTTTTCTAATAATGCATCGCGACGGATAGCGCGGTAAATATCTGGTTCATTTTCTTCTGAAAGGTGAATGGTTTTTCGCATAGCAACCACCTTCAAAGTTAAAGATACCAACATCATCCCAACCGTGTTCATCGTCACCGATTAATTCACGTTTTGGATCTGTTGAAAGGGTTGTTTTACCTGTACCAGATAAGCCGAAGAAGATTGCTACATCGCCATCTTTACCAACGTTAGCTGAGCAGTGCATTGCGCCAACACCTTTAAGTGGTAGGAAGTAGTTCATCATTGAGAACATACCTTTTTTCATTTCACCGCCGTACCAAGTACCACCGATTAATTGAATGCGCTCAGTTAAGTTGAAAGCAACGAAGTTTTTCTGAATTTAAACCTTGTTCTTTCCAGTTTGGATTGGTTACTTTAGAACCGTTCATTACAACGAAATCTGGTTCAAAATTTTTTTGAGTTGTTCTTCAGTTGGGCGAATAAACATATTTTTCACAAAAGTGTGCTTGCCATGCAACTTCAGTGACAATACGTACTGCAATACGGTCGTGTTCGCTAGCGCCACAGAAACCATCAACCACAAATAAGCGTTTACGAGAAAGTTGGTTAGTCACCAAATCTTTTTAAGCTTTGCCATGTAGCTTGGTTCATTGGTTTTGTTGTCATTTTTCGCTGCTTCAGAGGTCCACCAAACAGTATCTTTGGTTTTTCATCTAACACAATATATTTATCTTTTGGTGAACGGCCAGTAAAGATACCAGTATCCACAGCTACTGCACCAGTCGTAGTTAAAAGTACCTTTTTTTCAAAGCCTTCTAAACCTGGATTGGTTTCTTCTTCGAACAATTGCTCGTAGCTTGGATTGTAGACAACTTCTTTTTACGTCATAAATGCCTAGAGCTTCAAGTTCTTTTTTACTACTTTGTTTAAGTCTGTCATAAGTCACCTCTAATATTTAAGATTAAAAATTTAACTGTCGCCTATTCTAAAGAATGTCAATGTAAAAAAAATGTTAACTAGATCTCATTTTTGAAAAATTATAGCTCTCTATTACCTATTTTTAGGGTGTATTGATGATGTGAATCAAAAAAATCCCGACATAGCATCGGGATTGTTTTTTAAAGTTTTGTTGATTTTAATTTTTTTCAATCGCTTCTTTATTAAAGAAATAGTGTGTACCACAGCACTCACATTGCATATCAATACTGCCTTTATGTTCGGCTAATATTTCGTCAATTTCTTCATCGGAGATGAGCAGCAATGCAGAACCAGAACGCTCAGCAGAGCAGCCACAGAAAAAAATTGTACATCTTGTGCTGGATAAAGATTGACGGTTTCTTCGTGATATAAACGGTAGAGTAACTCTTCTGCAGGAGACCAAATAATTCTTCGTCTTTTTACTGTTGCTGCGAGCGTAGTTAAATGCTCAAAATCTTCTGGTGTACCAGAACCATCAGGCATAATTTGTAATAACATACCTGCTGCTACTGGCTTGCCTTCATATTCTCAGTACGAATAATTAATTGAGTTTGAAGCTGTTCTGAGCGTACAAAATAATCTTCTAAGCATTCTGTGATTGTCGGTTTATCCAAGCTAATTACACCTTGATAGCGTTCGCCTTCTTTTGGTGCAATAGTAATGACCAATACACCTTTACCAATCATATTATGTAGGCTCATATTTTTCAGTGATGTTGCCATCCCACTCGAGCAAGGGCGCTGGATTTGTTGTTGATCATTGCCATTTACTAATGCTAAGCGTAATGGGCCATCGCCTTGAATTTGTACGGTGATATTGCCGTCAAATTTTAGTGTGGCAGTAAGCAAATTAGTCGCCACCATCATTTCACCCAATAAATCCTGTACTGCTTTAGGATACTGATGGGTGTTTAATGTATCAGTAAATGTTTTTATTTAAGCGAACCCATTCCCCACGAACCGCACGATTTTGGAAAAGATAACGGTAAAGCTTGTCATTGTCTTGAGTATAGTCTTGTTGATTGGTCATTGATTATTCCTAATTGAAATAAAAAAGTGCGGTAGTTTTTCCCGCACTTTTTATCATCTTATTTAAGTGTTGCTACTCATAATTGGGGCTATTCAGTGGATTGCAGGGAGTCTTGTGAAATCTTGTGATATGCGCGTTAAAAATATGATTAAGCAAATCTTGTTTTTGGCTTCTGCAATAGCTTCAGCAACACGCAATGGCGATACACCACCTTTTTGCACAACGTTTGTCTAAGCAAGATTGGAGGGAAAGAATCTCGTAAACATCATCTCCCACTACTTCACTAAATTGGCGGAATTCAGGGATAGTAAGATCTTCCCTAATCCTTTACCTTTCTCGATGGCATAAACAACCGTTTCACCCACGATATGATGGGAATCTCGGAAAGGTACGCCCTTAGAGACTAAATAATCCGCTAATTCAGTTGCGTTTGAATAACCTTTTAACGCGGCTTCACGAGTACGTTCAACATTTACTTTCAATTCATCTAATACGAACGTTGCCATATCCACACAGTTTTTGCCAAGTATCTAAGGCATCAAAAATGCCCTCTTTGTCTTCTTGCATATCTTTATTATACGCATAGTAGCAAGCCTTTTAAGGTGATTAACATGCCTGTTAATGAGCCAATCACTCTACCTGCTTTGCCTCGAATTAACTCACACGCATCAGGATTTTTCTTTTGTGGCATTAATGATGAGCCAGAAGTCACGCGGTCGGATAGTTCTACGAAATTTGCCTCTCCGCTGTTAAAGATAATCATATCTTCAGCAAAGCGGGAAAGATGCGCCATACTGAGGGATGCGATGGAAAGTAACTCTACGATATGATCGCGATCAGAGACGCTATCTAAGCTATTTCTAGTCGCGAAAGCAAAACCAAGATCGTGCGCAAGTGAATCACGATCTACTGCATAAGCCGTACCAGCCAGCGCACCACTACCAAGTGGACAGGTATTCATTCGATTATACGCATCTGTTAAACGTGAATAATCTCGGTCGAACATTTCTACATATGCCATACACCAATGCGCAAAAGTGATTGGCTGAGCTCGTTGTAAATGGGTATAGCCAGGCATTACTGCTTGTTGTGTGTTTTCTGCGGTTTGAACTAAGTGGCGTTGCAAATTACGTACTGATTCTTGTAATTCAACCACGCGTTGTTTGCACCATAGTTTTATATCTACAGCCACTTGATCGTTACGGCTACGACCGGTATGTAATTTTTTACCAAGGTTGCCTACTTTATCGATTAGCTTACTTTCAACCCAACTATGAATATCTTCAGCATCATCTTGTAAAATTGCTTGCGGATTTGACCGCACTTCAATAAGTAATTCATTGAGTGCTTGCTCAAGTTGATGCTGTTCTTCGATAGTTAATACATTGACTTTCACCAAGGCTTTGGACCAACCAATCGAGCCTTGAATATCCTGTTCTGCCAAACGATAATCAAAAACGTAACGAGTCATTAAAATCTTTAAAAACGTTTATCCGCTGCTTGCGTAAAACGCCCACCCCAAAGTGCCATAATCTTTCCTTTTTGTTTTAATTAATTATTCTATTATTGTGCATATTTATGCACAAAGCAACATTCTATATTAATAATAAAACAAAAAAATGGACAAAATCTTTTCATTTTGTCCATTTTATCTGTATTAGTACTATTTATAGCGTTTTTGCTAAATTTTTGATAAAGGTTTTGAATTCTTTACCTAATTTTTCGTGACGAATACCGTATTCTACGAAAGCTTCCATATAGCCAATTTTATCACCACAGTCGAATGTTTCACCTGTCATATGGAATGCTTCAACAGTTTCTTTTTTCAATTAGCATATCAATCGCATCGGTTAATTGGATTTCATCACCAACACCGATTGGCGTCTTTTTCCAACAAGTCCCAAATTGCGGCTGAGAAAACGTAACGACCAACTACAGCAAGGTTAGATGGCGCATCTTCAACGGCTGGTTTTTCAACAATGCTATTAATTTTTGCACTTTCACCACCATTAAGAACTATGCCACCACAGTCTGCAACACCATAGTTACTCACATTTTCTTGTGGAACAGGCGTTACCATAATTTGGCTTGCACCAGTTTCATTAAAGCGTTTAATCATTGCAGAAAGATTTTCTTTTTTCTGGTCTGCACTGAAATCGGCTAACAATACGTCAGGTAATACAACAGCAAATGATTCATTGCCTACAAGTGGGCGACCGCACAGCACGGCGTGACCAAGTCCTTTGCATTACCTTGGCGAACATGCATGATAGTTACATCTTTTGGACAGATAGAACGCACTTCTTCTAGAAGTTGACGCTTAACACGTTTTTCTAGCATTGTTTCTAGTTCAAAAGATGTATCAAAATGGTTTTTCGATAGCATTTTTTTGATGAATGCGTGACAAGAACAATTTCTTTTTATGCCTGCGGCTACACATTCATTTACCACGTATTGAATCAATGGTTTATCAACCAAAGTAAGCATTTCCTTCGGAATTGCCTTCGTGGCAGAGCAACATACGTGTACCAAGACCGGCTACAGGAATAATTGCTTTCATAATATTAAATCCATTATTTTACGATTATGATGAACTGTCTAATTGTTCATCTTTCATCTGTTTAATTCGTTGGTAAATTTCTTCTCGGTGAACGGATACTTCTTTAGGCGCTTCTACACCGAGTTTTAACTTGGTTTTCCACGTACACTCAAAATCGTGATAGAAATATCATTTCCAATAAGTACACTTTCGCCAACTTTACGAGTCAAGATTAACATCTTTTATCTCCTTAGTTTGCATTTATTAGATATCCCTATCAATCAAGGAAGGGTTGGCATCCCACCAACCGGCTTGTACTACAGATTTTTGTTTAACCAGTCCTGCGCCACTTTAACTGCTTGTGCCACATTTTCTGGTTGGGAGCCTCCTGCCATTGCCATATCCGGACGACCACCGCCTTTACCCCCGACCTGTTGAGCCATTAAATTAACGAGCTCTCCAGCTTTTACTTTGGTAGTTAAATCGTTTGTTACACCAACGACAAGGTTGACTTTTTCATCTAAGATCGATGCGAATGCGATTACGCCTGAGCCGAGCTGATTTTTAAATCATCGACCATCACACGTAATGATTTTGTTTCTATGCCGTCTAATTGTTGTGCGATAACAGAAACACCATTGATTTTTCACCGCACTTTTTACAAAAATCAGAACCAGACTGCATTGCGGCTTTTTCTTTTTAGACCTTGTAATTCTTTTTCCACTTTCTTCGCTTTGTCTTGAAGTTGTTGGATTTTTCTACTAAGGTATTTACATCTGATTTTGAATAAGTCTGCGCTTTGGAGCAGAATGCGTTGTTGATTATGTAACCACTCAATCGCATTTTCACCAGTTACAGCTTCAATACGACGAACGCCTGCCGCCACTGCACTTTCAGTAATAATTTTAAATAGACCGATATCCCCCAGTGCGTTTTTGCGTGAATACCACCACAAAGCTCAATTGAGAAATCGCCCATGGTTAATACGCGAACATTATCACCATATTTCTCGCCAAAGAGTGCCATTGCCCCTTTAGCTTTTGCTGAATCAATATCCATAATATCCGTTTGCACAGGGAAGTTAGCACGGATTTTTTGGTTTACTAATGTTTCAATTTGAGTTAATTGTTCTTTTGTAATGGCTTCTGGCTGTGCAAAAGTCAAAACGCAAGGCTTTATCTGAAACAAGTGAGCCTTTTTGCACAACATGTTGACCTAAAACTTGACGTAAGGCCGCGTGCAATAAGTGTGTTGCTGAGTGATTGAGTGATGTGTTGTGGCGACGTTCTGCATCCACAACAGCATTCACCGATTGCCCAACTTTTCAAAACTTCCTTGTGTTAATTCTCCAATGTGCCCAAATACTTGCCCATATTTTTGGGTATCTTTCACATTAAAGGTCACGCCTTGTGCGCTTAAATATCCGCTATCGCCAATCTGACCGCCTGATTCTGCATAAAACGGCGTATTTTCTAGAATAACGACCGCACTTTGGCCTGCTTCGATACTTTCCACTGACTTTACCATCATAGAAAAGTGCGGTAATTTTTGCTTGAGATTCGATTTCAGTATAGCCTTCAAACTTGGTTTCGCCATCTACACGAATAATGCTGTTGTAGTCCACACCAAACTGACTCGCTGCTTGAGCACGAGTACGTTGTGCTTCCATTTCACGGTCAAAGGCTTGTTCATCAATAGTGATATTGCGCTCACGACATACATCAGCCGTTAAATCTAATGGGAAACCATAAGTATCATAAAGTTTGAATGCAACTTCACCTGAAAGAACGCCATCTTTCACTTGAGCAAGAGCTTCATCTAATAAAGCTCAATCCGCGTTCTAGAGTGCGAGCAAATTGTTCTTCTTCTAAACGTAATAGTTTTTCAACATTTACTTGTTTTTGCTTTTTACATCTTTTTCCAGCCTCAGCCATCACCTCAATTAGAGTTGGCACGAGTTTATAGAAAAAGGCTTCTTTGGCACCTAATAAGTGACCATGACGAACTGCGCGACGAATAATACGACGTAATACATAACCACGACCTTCGTTTGATGGAATAACGCCATCTGCGATTAAATATGCACAAGAACGAATATGGTCAGCAATAACACGTAACGATTTATTACTTAAATCTTTTGTGCCTACAACTTCAGCCGTTTTTGCGATTAATGTTTTTGAAAATATCAATCTCGTAGTTTGAGTTCACATGTTGCAATACAGCAGAAATACGCTCTAATCCCATACCTGTGTCAACTGATGGACGTGGTAATTTTTCCATTGTGCCATCGGCTAAACGGTTGAATTGCATGAACACAACGTTCCAGATTTCAATATAACGGTCGCCATCTTCTTCTGGTGAGCCTGGAGGACCGCCCCAAATATGATCACCGTGATCGTAGAAAATTTCAGTACAAGGACCGCAAGGACCCGTATCGCCCATTGCCCAGAAGTTATCTGATGCGTAAGGTGCGCCTTTATTGTCACCAATGCGAATAATGCGTTCAGTAGGAACACCGACTTCTTTATTCCAGATATTGTAGGCTTCGTCATCGGTTTCATACACGGTTACCCATAGTTTTTCTTTAGGTAAACCAAGCCATTGTGGGGATGTTAAATATTCCCAAGCAAAATTAATCGCATCGTGTTTAAAATAATCACCAAAACTGAAGTTACCGAGCATTTCAAAGAAAGTATGATGACGCGGTATAACCCACATTTTCTAAGTCGTTATGTTTACCACCAGCACGCACACAACGTTGCGCAGTGGTCGCTCTAGAATAAGGGCGTTTATCCATTCAAGGAACACATCCTTAAATTGGTTCATCCCAGCATTCGTGAAAAAGCAAAGTCGGATCATTTTTCCGGCACAAGTGAGCTACTCTCAACTACTTGGTGGCCTTTGCTATGGAAAAATCAAGGAATGATTGTCTTATTTCTGCTGTTGTTTTTCATTAAAAAGAATCCTTGTTACCCATAATAAAAATAAAAACTAAATCGTCCTATTTTTGCATATTTTTGAAATTTATAAAAAGGCTTTTTACCAAAACCCCAAAAATAAAACCGCACTTCACGACGCTATTTGAGAAGTGCGGTTAAAATTTAAGTTATTTCAGATTATTCAAAAAAACAATTTCTTGTTAATTATTCATCTCTAAGCGGAACAACCAACATATCAATTTTAATCGTATTCATCACTTGACGTGTTGAAGACATTAACTTACTCCAAAAAAATCTTGGTGATGTCCCGTCACTAATAAATCTACATCATATTGTTCGATGGCATCACTTAGAACCTGTCCTAAATCACCACTGCCACTCAATTTTTCTGAAATTGGATAATCCGCACTTTCAGCTAAATCTAATAGGGCTTTTTGTGTTTCCGTGGAAATTCTGTCCTGCATTGAAGACATATTCACATCAATCAATCCAGTGTAAAGATCCGAGAAGTTCACATCAACGTGGATGATAGAAAGTTTTGCTTCATGGCGTTTTGCAACCCCAACCGCTTTTTTAAGTAAAACTGGACTCTCTTCGGAAAGATCTACTGCCACTAATACGTGTTTGTACATAATCGACTCCTTAACTGATTGGTTCGGCTTTTTAACTGGTTCTAATGCTAACATTTTGAGCAATAAAAAACTGTGTACTAGATCACAATTTAAACATTTTTATTAAAAATTCATTAAATTTTCAATGTCTGCAATTTCTTTAGGGGCAGCTGCAGTTAGGATTTTATTACCATATTCAGTCATGAGTAAATTATCCTCAATGCGCACGCCGATGCCCTTTGTATTGCTCTGGCACATCTGCATCTTCCGAAATGTATATACCAGGCTCAACGGTAATGACCATACCGATTTCAGTATCCGTTGTTTATCTTGGCCATAGCTACCTACATCATGCACATCTAACCCTAGCCAGTGCCCTAATCCATGCATATAAAATTGGCGATAAAGCTTGTTGTTCAATGAGTGTATCGACATCACCTTTTAAGATGCCTAAATCCACTAATCCTTGGGTTTTTAATACGAATGACTTCATCATTGGCTTGCTTAATGGAATTGCCTGGTACAAGCAACTCAATCGCACGTTTTTGTGCTTTTTAAAAACTAACTCGTAAATTTCACGTTGTGGCTGGCTAAATTTTTCCATTTACAGGAAAAAGTGCGGGTAATATCGCCTGCATACATCGCAAAATTCACAGCCAGCGTCAATGAGTACTAAATCCCCCATCATTTAATGGAGCGATCATTTTTCTGTATAGTGCAAAATACAGGCGTTATTTCCCCAGCAACAATGGAATTGTAAGAAGGAAATCTTGCGCAATGGCGATTAAATTCATGCAAAATATCGCTTTCAATTTCATATTCAAAGCGATTTGGGCGTGTCGTTTGCATCGCTTTAATATGCCCAAGTGCCGTAATTTGTCCCGCTTGTTGCATTAAGCGGATTTCATTAGGCGATTTTATAAGGCGCATTTCGCTGAGCATTGGTCGCCAATCTAAAATCTCGTTAAAACTTTACCGCACTTTCTGCCACTAATTTATCACCCCAAGTATGAATTTCTGGCACATAGTAAAGTGCGGTCAAATTTTTCAGTATTTTGGGCAGTACAGTAGCGAACTCTTCAATAGAATAGGCTTCATTTACATTAAGTTGTTGTGGTGCGCGCTCAACACCTAATCGGCGACCATTCCACGTTTCAAGTAACGGATCGCGTGGACGAAGAAAAAAATAATGGCTTTTTCTGCTTGTTCTGTTTTTAGTAATAACAGTGCTGCATTCGGTTCATTAAAGCCTGTTAAATACCAAAAAAATAGCTATCTTGACGGAAAGGATAGGTACAATCATTATTACGGCGTTTTTTTCAATTTCAGAAAAAAGCAATAATGCCGAATTAGGTTGCATTTGAGTGAATACTCGTGTTCGGCGTTCCCCAAATTCTTCTTTAGGCAATTCAGCCATATAAGCCAATTCCATCCTAGATCTCCTTAATGTAATACAGGTTTGCTCTCAATTTCTCCTTCGTTGAAATGAGAATAGAACAACATAGCAATGGTGCGAACATATTCAATGATTTCTTCTAGTGCTTCCGCAAGTTCTTCTTCGTTATCGTCTTCATCATAACCAAGTTGACAAATATCTTGTAAGTCATTTACCGCTTCGCCAATTTCACCTTTTTTTCTTTTGCTAATTCAGGTTGTGCTAAGCCAAGACCAAGTAAGAACTGGTTTGCCCAGTCAGATAAGCTATCCGCTTGCTCAAAGACATTTTTCATCTTCGGTTAAACCAAGTTCAAAAGGTAAATCCTTCAATATCTGATAAGGTTTGACTAATTTTTTTCATAAAGTTCTGTAACGGGTTGAACTAATGCTGTTGGATAAGCGTGATTATCATTGCTGAATTGATATAAGAGCGGTAGCCAACTTTGATCTTTTAAGCCACCACAAAGTAAACCGCTTAAAAAAACCGTGTAGTTCTGTTGCATTAAAGCCGATTCCAGAAGATTTAAGTTGTTGGTTAAGGTCAGAATGAGAAATGAGCATAATAGATTTCCTGAGTAAATTTGAAATTAGTGTAAACCTTTGTAAATAAAAAGCGATCGCTTTTCCTTGTGGAAAAAAACGACCGCACTTTTTACCTGATGATGAGCGAATTACATCATTCCGCCCATTCCACCCATACCGCCCATGCCTGCGCCTAGGTCAGCTTTTTCATCTTTTGGAAGCTCGGTTACCATACATTCAGTGGTAATCATTAAGCCTGCTACAGATGCCGCGAATTGCAACGCAGAACGAGTTACCTTAGTTGGATCTAAGATACCCATTTCGATCATATCGCCGTATTGTTCTGTACCTGCGTTATAACCAAAGTTTCCTTCGCCATTTTTAACCGCACTTGCCACAACAGATGCTTCTTCACCCGCGTTAGTTACGATTTGACGTAAAGGTGCTTCCATCGCGCGTAATGCAAGTTTGATACCCACATTTTGTTCTTCGTTGTCACCTTTTAGGCTTGCTGCAACTTTCGCTGCTGCGCGAACTAATGCAACGCCACCACCCTGCAACGATACCTTCTTCAACCGCGGCACGAGTTGCATGTAATGCATCATCCACACGGTCTTTTTTCTCTTTCATTTCAACTTCAGTTGCTGCGCCTACTTTGATTACTGCCACACCGCCAGCTAATTTAGCCACGCGTTCTTGAAGTTTTTCTTTATCGTAGTCAGAGGTTGATTCTTCAATTTGTTGACGAATTTGAGCCACACGACCTTTGATTTGAGATTCATCACCGATACCATCAATAATGGTTGTATTATCTTTATTGATAACAACACGTTTTGCTTGACCTAAATCTTCTAATGTTGCTTTTTCAAGCTCCATACCAATTTCTTCAGAAATCACAGTACCTGCAGTTAAGATCGCAATATCTTGTAACATCGCTTTACGACGATCACCAAAACCTGGCGCTTTTACTGCTGCAACTTTCACAATACCGCGCATAGTGTTCACCACTAAAGTTGCAAGTGCTTCACCTTCTACATCTTCAGCGATAATTAATAACGGTTTACCTGCTTTTTGCAACACCTTCTAACACTGGAAGTAATTCACGGATGTTAGAGATTTTTTTATCTACAAGAAGAAGATATGGATTATCTAATTCAACCGTTGCAGTTTCTGGTTTGTTGATGAAATATGGAGAAAGGTAACCACGGTCGAAAGTGCATCCCTTCAACCACATCTAATTCATCTTCAAGACCCGTACCATCTTCAACGGTAATCACGCCTTCTTTTACCCACTTTTTCCATCGCTTGTGAGATTAATTGACCCACAATGCTGTCAGAGTTTGCAGAAATGGTACCTACTTGTTCAATTTCTTTTGCTGTTTCACAAGGTTTAGATAAATTTTTTTAAGCTCAGAAACAACCGCACTTACTGCTTTATCGATACCACGTTTTAAATCCATTGGGTTCATGCCTGCCGCTACTGCTTTCAAGCCTTCATTTACGATAGCTTGCGCAAGTACAGTTGCAGTGGTTGTACCGTCACCTGCTGCATCATTTGCTTTAGATGCCACTTCTTTCACCATTTGTGCACCCATGTTTTTCGAATTTATCTTCTAATTCGATTTCACGAGCAACAGATACACCGTCTTTAGTGATAGTTGGTGCGCCAAATGATTTATCTAAAAATTACATTACGACCTTTCGGGCCAAGGGTTACTTTCACTGCATCGGCTAATACATTCACGCCTTTAAGCATTTTTACGCGTGCGTCATTACCAAATTTTACGTCTTTTGCTGCCATTTTCTTTTCCCTTATCTAATTATTCTACAATTGCTAAGATGTCATTTTCAGAAATGATTAATACTTCTTCACCATCGATTTTTTTCGCTTTTTCACGCCGTAACCATCGTTGAAAAATTACGGTATCGCCAACTTTTCACATCTAAAGGTTGAACAGTGCCATTTTTCTAAAATACGACCTTTACCCACTGCTAATACTTTCGCTCGGGTTGATTTAGTCGCTGCTGAACCTGTTAATACGATACCGCCAGCTGAACGGGTTTCGACTTCTTCACGTTTAATAATTACACGATCGTGTAAAGGACGAATATTCACGATTAATTTCCTTCTTAAGAATTTGTAAGTGCGGTTTTTATATAAGGAGGATTTTTTCGCTTTCAAGGGCTATGAATAAAAATTCTGACAAAATGTTTCTCCTATTTGGATTTTTACGTAAAATTCGCCGCTCTTTGTGCGATAAATAAATGAAGGAATGAAGATATGCACTTAACATCAAGAGAACAAGAAAAGTTAATGCTCTTTTTGGCCGGTGAACTGGCTGCAAAACGTAAAATGAGAGGCGTTAAATTAAATTATCCAGAAACCATTGCTTATATTGCGAGCCATTTACAAGAGGCAGCAAGGGACGGAATGAGTGTAGCGGAAGTGATGCAATATGGCTCAACACTTTTAACCGTTGATGATGTCATGGAAGGTGTGGCAGAAATGGTTCATGAAGTCCAGATTGAAGCGACTTTCCCAGATGGTACAAAACTTGTTACCGTGCATAATCCGATTAGATAAAAAAATAGAAGGATTTAAAATACTATGATCCCAGGCGAATACCAATTAGCCGAAGGCGATATTCTCGCTAATGTCGACAGAAAAACAGTGATAATTGAAGTAACTAACTCAGGCGATAGACCCATTCAAGTTGGCTCTCACTACCATTTTTTTGAGACCAATAATGCCCTTAAATTTGACCGCACTTTAGCACGCGGAATGCGTTTAAATGTGCCATCTGGTAACGCAGTGCGTTTTGAACCAGGTGAAGTGAAATCAGTAGAATTAGTTGCTTTTGGTGGTAACCAAATCATTTACGGTTTCCATAATAAAATTGATGGAAAATTATAAGGTAGGGCAGAATGGCATTAACAATTTCAAGAGCGCAATATGTAGCAACTTATGGCCCTACGGTGGGTGATAAAGTCCGTTTAGGCGATACCAATTTATGGGCAACCATTGAACAAGATTTATTAACCAAAGGTGATGAGTGTAAATTTGGTGGCGGTAAAAGCGTGCGTGATGGCATGGCGCAAAGCGGTACCGCAACTCGCGATAATCCAAATGTATTGGATTTTGTCATTACCAACGTGATGATCATTGATGCTAAATTAGGCATTATCAAAGCCGACATTGGTATTCGTGATGGTCGTATTGTCGGTATTGGACAAGCAGGTAACCCTGACACCATGGATAACGTCACGCCAAACATGATTATCGGTGCTAGCACGGAAGTGCATAATGGTGCTCATTTAATTGCAACCGCTGGCGGTATTGATACCCACATTCACTTTATTTGCCCTCAACAAGCACAACATGCGATTGAAAGTGGGGTTACGACTTTAATTGGTGGCGGAACAGGCCCGGCTGATGGTACGCACGCAACCACTTGTACACCGGGCGCTTGGTATATGGAGCGTATGTTCCAAGCAGCAGAGGCATTGCCTGTAAACGTCGGTTTTTTTGGTAAAGGAAACTGCTCAACTTTAGATCCGCTACGCGAACAAATTGAAGCAGGCGCATTAGGCTTAAAAATCCACGAAGACTGGGGCGCAACGCCTGCAGTAATTGATTCTGCCTTAAAAGTGGCAGATGAAATGGATATTCAAGTGGCCATTCACACCGATACGCTAAATGAAAGTGGCTTTTTAGAAGATACCATGAAAGCGATTGATGGACGTGTGATTCACACCTTCCACACAGAAGGTGCTGGTGGCGGTCATGCGCCTGACATCATTAAAGCGGCAATGTATCCAAACGTATTGCCCGCTTCAACCAACCCAACTCGTCCATTTACGAAAAACACCATTGATGAACATTTAGATATGTTGATGGTTTGCCATCACTTAGATAAACGTGTACCAGAAGACGTGGCATTTGCCGATAGTCGTATCCGTCCTGAAACTATTGCAGCAGAAGATATTTTGCATGATATGGGCGTCTTCTCGATTATGAGTTCTGACTCTCAAGCAATGGGACGTATTGGCGAAGTTGTTATTCGTACATGGCAAACGGCAGATAAAATGAAAATGCAACGTGGCGAATTAGGCAATGAAGGAAACGATAACTTCCGTATTAAACGTTACATTGCCAAATACACCATCAACCCAGCAATTGCACACGGTATTGCGGATCATATTGGCTCGTTAGAAGTGGGCAAAATTGCAGATATCGTGTTATGGAAACCGATGTTCTTTGGCGTAAAACCAGAAGTGGTGATTAAAAAAGGTTTTATTAGCTATGCAAAAATGGGCGATCCAAATGCCTCTATTCCAACACCGCAACCTGTATTCTACCGTCCAATGTACGGTGCACAAGGCTTAGCAACAGCACAAACTGCAGTGTTCTTCGTTTCACAAGCAGCTGAAAAAGCGGATATTCGTGCAAAATTCGGTTTACACAAAGAAACCATTGCCGTGAAAGGCTGCCGCAGTGTGGGTAAAAAAGATCTCGTTCATAACAACGCGACACCTGAAATCACAGTGGATCCAGAGCGCTATGAAGTTCGTGTAGATGGTGAGCTCATTACCTGCGAACCCGTGGATACCGTGCCATTAGGGACAACGATATTTTTATGTTCTAAGCAGAAAAAGAGCGGTTAAATTTTAAGGAGAATTTACAATGAAACTTTGGTACTCCACCACCAGCCCATATGTACGTAAAGTGCTGGTAACGTTGAAATATCAACAACTCTTAGACAAAAACAGAACTGATTAAAATTGGTTCATCATTTGATGCAAGCTCTCCGCATAATCAGGCAAATCCTCTGGGTAGAGTGCCTGCGTTAGAGCGTAATTGTGGTAATTGGCTTTATGGCAGTTTGCTGATTTGTGAATATCTCGATCAAAAAGGAAAGGTAGAGCCTAAAACTCATTCCAGAAAGTGGCAAGCCACGTTGGGCGGCGCTCGCCTTACATAACTTAGCAGATGGCATTATGGAAAAATACTGTGCCGATGATGGCGGGAAAAAAATGCTTCGCCCTGAAAGTGAATGGTGGACAGCTCGCCATCAACAACTAACCGAACGTAACCGTCAAAGTTTTTGTAAGACTTGAGCAAGACTTAAAACCATTTGGCACGGAATTAAACATCGGTACGCTAACGGCTGTTGCAGTTATTGATTGGTTCTTATTCAGAGCTGAGAAAAATTGGATTAGATCTTGCAAAAAGAATTTCCAAATTTAACCGCTTGGGCGGCAGAGATGAATGAAAAATATGAGGTTTTTAAGAGAAACAAAGCCAACTTTGTAACCATTTTTTTGTGGCACGAAATTGGTCTAAATAACCTAATTTCTCCGTATTTTTCTTCTGCCAAATCTCCCTTCCCCTCTTTGCTAAAGAGGGAAAATGGAGCGAGAAATATCTAATATTACGATGTTACTTTAATATGGCAGAGCGTAAATGATCCAGACTACGTTGAATTTTTGAAAGAAAATCCCCTCTTTAGCAAAAGAGGGGAAGGGAGATTTGGCAGCCTTAATTAGCGAAGAAAAATAAGTAATATAAAAATGAAAATCCTCAACCCCATTCTGCCTATTATGGAAACCATTTTAGGCGATTTAAATAGCCTCAAACTGAAGGCAAGATTACACATCAAATTATTGAACGCGTGGCATTGCAATGGTATGAAAGCGAACGGAATATTTTTGCGTAAAACCACAAATACTGGGCGCGAAGTCGCCTTTCGCCTACTCAAAGAAGGGCAACGTTTAAAACACGATGACGTAGTGTTTATCAGCAATGAGTTAGTCATTGCGATTGAAATATTGCCCTCTGAAGTGATTGTGCTTTCACCTCAATCTTTACCTGAAATGGCGAGAGCCTGTTATGAAATTGGCAATAAACATTCACCGCTCTTTTTAGATGGTGATGAAGTCACGTTGCCTTACGATAAGCCAATGTTTGAATGGTTGGAGGCGGCAGGGTTTAACCCACAAAAAGCAGAACGCCGTTTAAGCCAAGCCTTAAGAGCAAATTCAGCGCAAGGACATGGACATTCTCATAGTCATTCACAAGGTTACCATCACCATGGAGACGGCAATTGGCATCAACATTAAACCGAAGTCTTGCTGATTTAGGCGCGTTGCTTCACTTAGTCGATCCTACTTTACCTATTGGTGGCTTTTAACCATTCCAATGGTTTAGAAACCTTTGTGCAGCAAGGTGTTGTTTTCGACTAAAGCAAGCCTTGAAGAATATGTCCAAACACAGTTATTACAGAACTGGATATATAATGACGGAGCGTATCTTTTCCCTCGCATTTGATGCAATGGTTGAGAATGATTTTTGAAAGATTATGTGAGTTAGAACATTCGCTTTCTGCCACAAAAATTGCTCGTGAAAGCCGTGAGAGTAGTTTTAAACTCGGTGTACGCTTGTTAAAAAAATTTTTTATTCGATATGAACAGCACCCGATGTTAAGTCAATTTCAACAAGCGATTTTTAAAGAAAGAGGTGCAAGGTTATTTTTCCCATTGTGTTTTGCTATGGTGGCACAAGCAATGGGACTAACAAAAGCAGATACGCTTTTATGCCTTTTTACTACAATGCAGCGGTTGGTTCTGTAACCAACGGCGTAAAACTTATTCCGCTCAGTCAAATGGACGGACAAGATATTTTGTTCGATTTACGGGCATCTTTTGTTCAAGCAGTGGAATTAAGTTTAGAACCCAATTTAGATTGGCTTGGTGCTGCAACGCTTGCGAATGATATACGAGCAATGCAACACGAAGTACTTTATACGCGACTTTATATGTCGTAAGTGCGGTCATTTTTATTGAGATTTTTACTATCACAGAATTGCTTATGGGCTTTTTCTGTGATCATCAAAAAAACAAAAGGAACATTATGCGTAACTACATTAAAATTGGCTGGCAGGCCCTGTTGGGGCGGGCAAAACGGCGTTAATTGAAAAACTCACTCGTGAAATAGCGAGTAAATATAGCGTGGCAGTCATTACTAACGATATTTACACCCAAGAAGATGCGGAATTTTTAACTAAAAATAGTTTACTTCCGCCAGATCGCATTATGGGCGTGGAAACGGGCGGTTGTCCGCATACGGCGATCCGTGAAGATGCGTCAATGAACTTGGAGGCGGTAGATGAAATGGTGGCACGTTTCCCAGACGTGAAATTGTCTTTATTGAATCAGGCGGTGACAACTTATCAGCAACTTTTAGCCCAGATTTGGCAGACGTGACTATTTTTTGTGATTGACGTAGCTCAAGGTGAAAAATTCCACGCAAAGGTGGGCGGGTATCACTCGTTCAGATTTGTTAGTGATTAACAAAACAGACCTTGCACCATTTGTTGGCGCGGATTTAAGTATTATGGAACACGATGCTCGCCGTATGCGTAATGGTCAGCCCTTTGTGTTTACCAATTTAATGAAAAAGAAAATCTAGATGGCGTGATTGGTTGGATTGAAAAATATGCGTTGTTGAAGAACGTAGAAGAACCTAAGGCATTGGTGAGATAAAAAAATCATCCCTCTCCTTTTAAAGAGGGAGTTTTTACAAATTGAAAAGATTATGAATAGTACCCTCAAACTTTCAAACCAAACTTTCCTCAAACGGTAAAACTCAACTTGATGAATACTTTGTGACACCACCTTTTAAAGTAATGACATTGTCTCGCTTTACGCTGATTCTTGGAAAAATGGACTTAGTGCAATGCAAATGTCTTCTTCTCCAGGGTTATTAGCGGGGATCGAATTGATATTCAAATAACGCTCGAAAAATCTACCGCGCTTTCTTTTAAATACGCAGGCATTTACTCGGGTTCAGGCAATGAATGAGGGGATTTTTGCCGAGCAAAATACATTGATTCAACTTGTTGAGAAAAAGTCGTTTATTTTTATTTACCTCATCCATTGGTTTTGCATAAGAATTCTGCCCTTAAGCAAAAACGTTAATCAATATGCAACCTGAGAGTACGCTAATTTATGGTGAAATTGTGGCTATTGGGCGAGTGGCAAATGATGAACGTTTTTGAATTTCGCCAATTTTTCTTCTCATTTAAAAGTTCAGCTTGTGCAAGAAAATGGGAAAGTTAAACCACTGATGTTAGATTGTATTCAGTGGTTACCAGCTAAAATGAATTTAACCGCTTTAAGCCAAAATGGAAGGTTTTTTTCACATCAGGGATCATTGGTTTACATTAACTTACAAAAAAACATCTTTAGAAATTAAGCAGATAGCGCAACAGCTTCAACAGCAAGAAACAGATAAATCCTTACTTCTTGGTATATCTCAGTTGAATGAAGGTGGGGTGATTGTGCGAGTGTTAGGGCATAGGGCAGAGCAAATTCAGAAACTGTTTGAGAAAAATTGGTGAGCAGTTAAAAGCTGCGTAAGATTGATAGAAAAACTTATTTTTCCCTAAAAACTAATCCGAAAAATGAAAATATGTCTTGAGAGCATTTCTTGAAAAATGTGATCTTGGTCAAGTTTTTCTCCTTGAAATTTCTATAATGGAGTCAAATTAACTAACCAGAAAAGGTGATTCAAATGACTCAATTTAGAAAAGAAGTAGATTTACTCGGCGAACGTGATGTACCAGCAGATGCATACTGGGGTATTCATACATTAAGAGCGGTAGAAAATTTCAATATTTCTAACGTAACCATTTCTGACGTACCAGAGTTTGTACGTGGCATGGTGATGGTGAAAAAGCAACGGCTTTTAGCTAATGGTGAATTGGGTGCAATTCCAAGTGATATCGCAAAAAGCGATTGTGGCAGCTTGTGATGAAATTCTTACCACTGGAAAATGCTTAGATCAATTCCCATCAGATGTATATCAAGGTGGTGCAGGTACGTCTGTCAATATGAATACCAATGAAGTGGTTGCTAACCTTGCCCTTGAAAAAATTGGCCATAAAAAGGTGAATATAACGTGATTAACCCAATGGATCATGTTAACGCAAGCCAATCAACCAATGATGCGTATCCTACCGGTTTCCGTATTGCAGTGTATAACAGCATCTTAAAATTGATCGATAAAATTCAATATTTACACGACGGTTTTTGATAATAAAAGCAAAAGAGTTTGCGAACATCTTAAAAATGGGACGTACCCAATTGCAAGATGCCGTGCCAATGACTGTAGAGCCAGAATTCAAAGCTTTCGCCGTATTACTTGAAGAAGAAGTGCGTAACTTAAAACGTACTGCAGATTTACTCCTTGAAGTAAACCTTGGTGCGACTGCAATCGGTACTGGTTTAAATACTCCACAAGGCTATGCAGAATTAGTTGTAAAACACCTTGCTGAAGTAACTGGATTAGCTTGCGTACCAGCAGAAAAACTTAATTGAGGCAACATCTGACTGTGGTGCTTATGTCATGGTTCACGGTGCATTAAAACGTACTGCAGTGAAACTTTCTAAAGTATGTAATGACTTGCGCTTACTTTCTTCTGGTCCACGTGCTGGTATTAAAGAAATTAACTTACCTGAATTACAAGCTGGCTCTTCATCATGCCTGCAAAAGTAAAACCCAGTTGTTCCTGAAGTAGTGAACCAAGTATGCTTTAAAGTAATTGGTAACGATACCACTGTGACCTTCGCATCTGAAGCAGGTCAATTACAATTAAACGTAATGGAGCCCGTGATTGGTCAAGCAATGTTCGAATCTATTGATATCTTAACGAATGCTTGTGTGAACTTACGCGACAAATGCGTGGATGGCATCACTGTAAACAAAGAAATTTGTGAAAACTACGTGTTTAATTCAATCGGTATCGTGACTTACTTAAATCCATTTATCGGTCACCACAACGGCGACTTAGTGGGTAAAATCTGTGCGCAAACAGGTAAAGGCGTACGTGAAGTTGTGTTAGAAAAAGGTTTATTAACAGAAGAACAATTAGATGACATTCTTTCTGTAGAAAACTTAATGAATCCAACTTACAAAGCGAAATTAAATAAATAAGTCTGAATGATTTATTCAGCCTCGAATAGAAATAACCGCACTTTTATTAATTAAAAGTGCGGTTATTTTTATATTGAATTACGGATTAAAGTTTTGCTGAAAGCATGCTTTCCAATTTTTTCTTGGTCAACAGCAAATTTACGAATACCATCTGCTAATTTTTTCAACAGCCATAGCATCGCTGTTATGTTGCCAGTAGAACTCAGCTTCTGTTAATGGTTGTGGTTTCGCTTTTACTTCGCCTTTGTATTCTAGTTTGCGTACAAGTGCGGTTGAATTTTTCTTGTAATTCTTTCAGTAATGCTGGTGCAATGGTTAAACGATCGCAACCTGCAAGTTCAGTAATTTCACCCTACATTACGGAAGCTTTGCGCCCATCACAACAGTGTTGTAGCCATATTCTTTGTAGTAATTATAGATTTTGGTAACAGAAATAACGCCTGGGTCTTCTGCAGGTGCATATTCTTTTTGTCTGAATTTGCTTTTGTACCAGTCTCAAAATACGACCCTACAAAATGGAGAAATTAAGTAAACGTCCCGCTTCTGCACTAGCACGAGCTTGCGCTCAGAGAATAATAAGGTTAAGTTACAGTTAATGCCTTCTTTTTCAAAGGATTTCTGCAGCACGGATACCTTGCCATGTTGAAGCAATTTTAATCAAAAATACGATCGTTTGAAATGCCTGCTGCATTATAAAGTGCGATTAATTTACGCGTTTTTCAACCGTTGCTTGTGTGTTGTAAGAAAGACAGGCATCCACTTCAGTAGAAATACGTCCCGGAACGATTTTTAAAAATTTCTAAGCCAATATTTACCGCTAATTTATCTTCTGCATCAATAAGTTGCTGTGTTTTATCATTGCTTTGAGCTTTTTGCATACGCTACCGCTTCATCAATTAATGGCGCATATTGTGGAAGTGCAGATGCGCTTAGAAATTAATGATGGGTTAGTAGTCGCATCTTGTGGTTGATATTTTTAATCGCGTCGATATCGCCAGTGTCTGCGACCACAACGGTCATTTGACGAAGTGAATCTAATTGAGTTGTCATAGTATCTCCTATTCGAGTGAAATGGAATGAATAATGTCGGCTACGATAGCATAAATTTAATCTTAAAAAGGAAAAATTTTTTTCGATAGAAAAAATAGGCGCAGGCGTTGATCTGCGCCATTATTTTTAAAGATTGAGAGTGTCTTTTATAGTGAGAGTTATTTCATCTAACATGGCATAGCGTGTTTACGATACATGGAACGTTTTACTTGGAATATCATCCAGATTTCGATCCATTTCTAAAAGGCAATTCCCAGTAATCTTTTAATTCTCCGCCTGATTCACCAAAAATTGCATCATAGTCCACAGTGTATTGTTTACTTTGGATGAAGCGAGACTTATTTTGGTATTTTTTGCGGAATGCCAAGCAATTTATCGTAGCCTAGAATTTTTGTAAGTGATTTCATGGTTTCAACCATTAAATAGGCTGGGCGCAAACCGTGGCATGATTTGGTGAGTTGTTTCACCATTTCTTTTGAACCTTCAAAATTTGGCCCTTGCACAACAGCAATAAGTAGCGCATCGCCCAATTTGGCAAAAGTAAGCAAATAGACTAATTCATTTCTTGGTTTATGCCATAGCTCCAATACCCAATATCCTTCCATCGGTTGATGAGTTGTCATGCTTAATGTCATTTCAAAATCAGGAATGACTTCGCCAAAACTTAATGGTTTTTCCCATAACGGCGTAGAAAGTGCGGTAAGTTTTTTGGGTAAAAATAAAAAGGTTATCACAAACGGCATTAAAACGTTGTGATGCATTGAAGCGTTTATCCAGAAAACGACAAGCAACAGGATAACTATAATCCAAGTGCGTATTAAAAATATCGACGAGAAAAGGATGCTGATTGATAAATTGTTCAAAGCGACGAATTGAACCACGATTTAAAAAGCTACGGGCAGTTATAACGCCAATGCCTGGTGCATCAAAAACGCCCTGGTCGATATGGGTAAATATCCTTAGATTGAGGCCATTGGTAGAGTTGTTTTTGTTGTCATCTGAATTGCCATGAATTGGTTATAATTTTGGCGCAAATTTTGACATAATTTCAGGAAATTTTCCATTTATGCTATTCTAAGCGCAATTTTAAAAAGGAACCTTATGTCTGAAATTAAACTTAATTACCATAAAACTCACTTTTAACGAGTGCGCTGAATATTCGTTCCATTCCTGAAGATACGGGCATTGGAAATTGCGTTTGCGGGTCGTTCAAATGCGGGAAATCGACCGCACTTAATGCATTAACCAATCAAAAAGCTTGGCTCGTACCTCAAAAACACTAGGGCGCACGCAACTCATTAACTTATTTTGAAGTTGAACCCACTGCAAATTGGTAGATTTACTCGGGCTATGGTTATGTTGCTGTGCCAGAGCAAATGAAAATCCAATGGCAAAAATCCTTAGGCGAATATTTGCAAAAACGCGAATGTTTAGTTGATTGGTTGTGTTGATGGATATTCGCCATCCGCTTAGGATCTTGACCAACAAATGATTGAATGGGCGGTTTCAGCTGATTTACCAGTACTTTTATTGCTACTAAAGCCGATAAATTGAGTCAAAGTGCACGTAGTAAACAAGTGAAAATGGTGCGCAAGCGATTCTTCCATTCCAAGGTGATATTCAAGTAGAAGCCTTTTTCTGCACAAAAATAAAAATTGGTATTGATAAACTTGCAGCGAAATTAGATTTTGGTTTTCGCCACTTTTTGCGGAATAAATGTAAATTTTATGATTCAGATCGCAAGAAAAGCACATGATGAATGATTTTATTATGTGCTTTTTATCAGTGCAAAAACTATCTTCATTTTACCGCACTTTAAGGATTGTCATGTCCCTTGCTATTGTTTACAGCCGTGCTTCTATGGGTGTGCAAGCACCGCTTGTCACCATTGAGGTATATTTAAGCAACGGAAAACCAGGATTTACACTTGTTGGTTTGCCCGAAAAACGGTGAAAGAGGCACAAGATCGGGTGCGTAGTGCGTTGATGAATGCACAATTTAAATACCCTGCCAAACGCATACCGTGAATCTCGCACCTGCAGATTTACCGAAAGAAGGTGGACGATTTGATTTGCCTATTGCCATAGGAATTTTAGCCGCATCGGATCAGCTTGATGCGAGCCGCTTAAAGCAATTTGAATTTGTGGCTGAGCTTGCGCTGACGGGACAATTACGTGGCGTACATGGAGTGATCCCAGCTATTCTTGCTGCGCAAAAAGTCAAAGCGAGAATTAATTATCGCGAAGCAAAAATTTCTAATGAAGCCTCGCTCGTGTCTGATCAAAAATACTTATTTTGCGCAAACGCTTTTAGATGTGGTGCAATTTCTCAATGGTCAAGAAAAATTATCCCTCGCCACTGAAATTGTAGGAAAGTGCGGTTAATATTTCAGGTAAAAATACATTAGATTTAACGGATATCATTGGACAACAGCATGCCAAACGAGCATTGATCATTGCTGCAGCGGGGCAGCATAATTTGCTCTTTCTTGGCTCCTCCGGGCACAGGGAAAACCATGCTCGCTAGCTCGATTGACTGGGCTTTTACCTGAAATGACGGATTTAGAAGCGATAGAAACGGCATCTGTAACGAGTTTAGTTCAAAACGAGTTAAATTTTTCATAATTGGAAACAACGTCCTTTTTCGAGCACCGCACCATAGTGCATCAATGCCTGCTTTGAGTTGGAGGCGGGAACGATCCCAAAACCTGGTGAAATATCCTTAGCAACAAATGGCGTACTTTTTCTGATGAACTTCCAGAGTTTGAACGAAAAGTATTGGATGCACTACGTCAGCCTTTGGAAAGTGGTGAGATAATTATTTCATAGCTAATGCCAAAATCCAATTTCCAGCTCGTTTTCAATTGGTGGCAGAGATGAATCCAAGTCCGACAGGCCATTATACGGGACTCATAACCGAACTTCACCCCAGCAAATTATGCGTTATTTGAATCGACTTTCAGGGCCATTTTTAGATCGTTTCGATTTGTCTATTGAAGTACCCTTTATTGCCACAAGGCAGCTTACATAAAATACGGGCGATCGTGGTGAAACCACGCGCAAGTTCGTGAAAAAGTGTTAAAAGTGCGTGAGATTCAAATGGAAAGAGCGGGAAAAATTAACGCTTATTTGAATAGTAAAGAGATTGAACGTGATTGCAAGTTAGTGATAAAGATGCCTTTTTCCTGAAAAGCGCTGAAATAAGCTTTGGGCTTTCTGTAAGGGCTTACCATCGTATTTTTGAAAGTTTCTCGAACCATTGCCGATTTACAAGGAGAACAACAAATTTCTCAACCGCACTTGGCGGAGGCCTGGGCTATCGGAGCAATGGATCGTTTGCTGCAGAAATTGTCGAATAGTAAAAACGCGTGGTGAGAATACCACGCGTGAAAGGATTAGTAAGTGCTTTGGGTATCTTGCGTACCACTAATAATTGCAATGCCCGCACTTGCACCAATGCGTGTTGCGCCCGCTTTAATCATTGCAAGTGCCGTTTCAGTATCACGCACGCCGCCTGATGCTTTAACACCAATAGTTGCCGATCGTTTGTTTCATCAATGCAACATCTTCCACAGTCGCACCGCTTTTGTTGAAACCAGTTGATGTTTTAACAAAATCACCTCGATTTCTTTTTACAAATTTCGCAGGCTTTCACTATTTCATCTTTAGTGAGCAAACAAGTTTCTAAAATCACTTTTAATGGCGTGCCATTACAAGCATTAAATACAGCTTGAATATCTTGTTTTACTGCATCCCATTTTTGCGATTTTATCCAACCTACATTAATCATCATATCAATTTCATCTGCGCCCTGCTTTAATGGATTCTTGTGTTTCAAATGCTTTGACTGAGGTTAATTTGCCTCAAAGGGAAGCCAACTACGGTGCAAATTTTTACATTTGAGCAGCAAGTTTTTCTTTGCGAGTGGAATATAACCAGAATTGATACATACAGAATAAAATCTGTGTTCAATCGCTTCATTCACAGAGTGTCAAAAATATCTTGCTCATTTTTCCGCGGTAAGTGCGTGTGATCGATATATTGAGCAAGTTGATTCGGTGTCATAATTTTCCTCCTTTATTTATGTTTTACCTATTGTAGCAAAAATCCTTTGTTTTTGACTGTGCTTTTTATGCTTGATTACAATCATCTCAATGCGATAAGGAATAAAGAAAATGAAGATTAAAAATTACTTAAGAATGGATTATCCCTCTTTTTAACTTTTTATTGTGATGAGTAGCATACTGGATTTTGTTCGTCGTCCTGTGGTGCCAGATGAAATAAATAAAATCACGTTACAAGATCTTCAAGGAATACGTTCTCTTGAAAGTCTTGATCAAAATAAAGCGACGCTGCTTTATTTTTGGGAACTTGGTGTGGTTATTGTCGCTATATTTCGCCAGCGATTAATTCTTTAGCAAAAAGAAGGCTATCAAGTTGTATCTGGTGGCGTTACGTTCAGGCAATGAGATGGACGTAAATGATTATTTAAGTAAGAATGACTACCACTTCACTACGGTTAATGATCCTAAAGGTGAATTTGCAGGACGATGGCAAATTAATGTGACGCCCACAATTGTGCTATTGAGTAAAAGGCAAAAATGGATCTTGTTACAACAGGCCTCACGAGTTATTGGGGATTAAAAGTGCGGTTGTTTTTCACAGAGTTTTTGGCTAAGCGGTAGAAAATCTATTACAATACGCAGACTTATTTTAAAGAGGACAGAATTATGATTATCGTAACAGGTGGCGCAGGTTTTATTGGCAGCAATATTGTCAAAGCATTAAATGATTTAGGGCTAAAGATATTTTTAGTGGTAGATAACTCAAAAAGATGGCACAAAAATTCGCAAATTTAGTTGATTTAGATATTGCAGATTATTGCGATAAAGAAGATTTCATTGCTTCTATCATTGCGGGCGACAAATTTGGTGATATTGATGCGGTATTCCACGAGGGAGCATGTTCTGTGACTACGGAATGGGATGGTAAATACATTATGCACAACAACTACGAATATTCTAAAGAGTTGTTGCATTATTGCCTTGACCGTGAAATTCCTTTTTCTATGCCTCAAGTGCGGCAACTTATGGTGATACCAAAGTATTCCGTGAAGAACGTGAATTTGAAGGCCCATTAAATGTTTATGGCTATTCTAAATTCTTGTTCGACCAATATGTGCAACATTTTGCCAGAAGCAAAATCGCCAGTATGTGGTTTCCGTTATTTCAATGTTTACGGGCCGCGTGAAAATCATAAAGGTTCTATGGCGAGTGTAGCATTCCACTCTGAATAACCAAATCTTAAAAGGCGAAAAATCCAAAATTATTTGCAGGCAGCGAACACTTCCGCCGTGATTTTGTTTTATGTAGGCGATGTGGCTGCAGTGAATATTTGGTGCTGGCAAAATGGTATTTCGGGTATTTACAACCTTGGTACAGGAAATGCAGAAAGTTTCCGTGCAGTGGCTGATGCAGTAGTGAAATTCCACGGTAAAGGCGAGATTGAAACCATTCCATTCCCAGAGCATTTGAAATCTCGCTATCAAGAATATACTCAAGCAGATTTAACTAAACTTCGTTCAACAGGCTACGATAAACCATTCAAAACAGTCGCGGAAGGCGTGGCTGAATATGGCGTGGTTGAATAGAAAATAAACCGTAGGTTTGCCTACTTCCATCAACAAAGTGCGGTTAAAAAAATCTCGGTGTTTTTGACCGCACTTTCATCTGAACAGAGAAATGAATATTCTAATTATCGGCCCTTCTTGGGTTGGCGATATGATGATGTCGCACAGTTTGTACCAGCAACTGAAAATTCAATATCAAACCGCAATATTGATGTGATGGCACCAAATTGGTGTAAGTCTTTGCTTGCGCGTATGCCAGAGGTGCGTAAGGCTATTGAAATGCCATTAGGGCACGGGGCTTTTGAATTGGGAACGCGTTATCGTTTAGGAAAGTCTTTGCGTGAACAATATGACATGGCGATTATTTTGCCTAATTCATTGAAATCGGCGTTTGTTCCTTTCTTCGCAAAAATTGCTCATCGTCGTGGTTGGAAAGGCGAAAGCCGTTATATTTTATTGAATGATTTACGAGCCAATAAAAGATTATCCAATGATGGTGCAGCGTTATGTTGCATTAGCTTTTGAAAAAGATGCCGTACCAAAAGCCGATGATATTCCTGTCTTAAAAACCCTATTTGACGGTTGAGCCAGCGCAACAAGCTGAAACCTTAAAAATTTGAAAAACAAACCGCACTTTTTAGGCGAACGTCCAATTATTGGTTTTTGTCCTGGCGCAGAATTTGGCCCTGCAAAACGTTGGCCACATTATCATTATTCAAAAATTAGCAGAAATGTTAATTACCCAAGGCTATGCGGTGGAGCTATTTGGTTCTGCTAAAGATGAATCAGTGGGCGAAGAAATTCGTCAAGTGCTGCCTGAAGAGTTGCGTGAGTTTTTGTGTCAATTTAGCAGGAAAAACCAATTTAAATGAAGCGGTGGATTTAATTGCAAATTGTACGGCAGTCGTGACCAATGACAGTGGTTTAATGCATATTGCGGCTGCAGTAAATCGTCCATTGATTGCACTTTATGGTCCCAACGAGTCCGCAACATACGCCGCCACTTTTCCGGATAAGGCAACGATTATTCGTTTAATTGAAGGTGGATTGATTAAAGTCCGTAAAGGTGACAAAGAGGGCGGTTATCATCAAAGTTTGATTGATATTACGCCGGAAATAGCATTAGAAAAATTAGAGGCATTATTAGCAAAATGAACCCTCTACGCATACATTTACAATTAATTGAATGGTGATTTTTATGGGGCGCCTCTTGGCCTTGGGGCGAGTGGTTGCCCAAGCTATGCCGACATTTGTTGCTTCAAGCGTGCGCTCGCCATTATTCCACTCATTATTTGGCTATATGCGGCGAATCATTTCAAATATGCTAAACAACTACGACCTAATCAATGGGTGGGAGTTATTGCTAACAGCTTTTGCTTTGGGATCTTTGGTTATTCGACTTTCTTTATTTGGGGTTTGAAATATGTTCCAGCAGGGCAAGGAACGATGGTCGTTGCCTCTAATCCTGTCTTTACGATGTTTTTGCTATTTTTATTATTTAAAGAAAATGGAATCGCTGGGTTGTATTAGGGATGATTATTGCCATTAGCGGTTCTTTATTAGCCATGACAAAAGGGAATCCAACTAACCTCTTACAAAAATTTTGGATTTGGTCAAATGTTATTGCTTTGTGCTTTTAGTTTGCTGGGTTGCTTATACTTTATTGGCTCGTAAAGTATTAATCGGAATTGATTCTCTCACCGCTACCACGATTTCTTCTACTTTTTGGTTTTTCATGCTGACGTTGGCAGCATTATGGACGGAAAGTGAGGAAGATTGGGCAACCATGTTTCAATTAAATGGATCGCAATGGTTTAGTTTACTTGGTCTTGCATTTGGCTCAACGGTATTGGCTTATGCATGGTATTTTTGATGGTGTGAAACACTTAGGGGCGAGCAATGCCTCGGCTCATATTATTCTTGTGCCGATTTTAGGCATTTTTATTTTCAGCTGTTTGGTTGAATGAACAGGTGGATTCCTCCTTAATTATTGGGGGCATTTTAGCCGTATCTGGGCTTGGCATTATGCACTGGGAAGAAGGTTAATTAAATGAAAGTATGCGTGATTAAGACTCCTCTATGGGGGATGTGATTCATACGTTGCCCGCCTTGACTGATGCTCAAAATGTGATACCAAATGTAAGTATTGATTGGGTGGTGGAAGAAAACTTTGCAGAAATTCCACGTTGGCATTCCGCTGTAAATCGAGTGATTCCTATTGCTTTGCGCTGGTGGCGTAAATCGCCTTTTCCATTCAAACAAGAAATGAGTGGAAAAATTACCGCACTTTGTTGCAGGCCGAAACTATGATGCGGTAATTGATGCACAAGGGCTCATTAAAAAGTGCATTATTTGCAACTCGTTTTCGCTCAAGGCGTGAAACATGGCTATGATCGTCAAAGTATCCGAGAGCCGTTAGCATCTTTTCTTTTCACGATAAAAATATGCCATTTCTTATCAACTAGCATGCGGTGGAGCGAATTCGTCAGCTTTTTGCCCAAAGTTTAGGTTATGACATTACCTCAAGTTCAGGGCGATTATGGTATTGCTCGTCATTTTCTTCATCAAACTTCAGAAACAAAACTATGTGGTATTCATTCATTTCTACAACTCGGGCAGATAAGCATTGGGAAGAATCAGAATGGCAAAAATTGATTGAAAAATTACCGCACTTTCTGATTACGAAATTCGCTTGCTGGGGAAATGAACAGAAAAAAGCGCGAGCAGAGCGTTTGGCTCAAGTTGATTCTAAAGTAATTGTATTGCCGAAATTAACTTTTAACGGAGCTTGCAAAACAGCTTGCGAATGCAAAAAGCCGTCGTGTCGGTGGATACAGGCTTAGCGCATTTAACTGCCGCTTTGGATAAGCCCAATATTACGCTTTATGGCGCAACGGATCCTAAATTGATTGGCTGTTATGGTAAAAATCAGCATTACTTATCGGCAAGTTCAATGAAAGAAATTTCAGCTGAACAAGTGTTATCTAATTGCTCCCTTTTTATTTCATAAAAATGCTCGCACTTGGCGAGCATTTTTATGCTTTATATTTTTCTAGTCTAGGCTTTACCTTTTAATTCAGGGATTAAGAAAAATTGTCGCTAACATATCAATTACGTAGATAATCGCAAGTAGGGCGATGGCAGTTTGGAAAAGAGTAGGCGAGTGCAACTGCGCCCACAACCACAGGTCCAAATCCCCCTACGGCACGACCAATATTGAAAAGTACGTTTGTGCAGTTGCTCGAGCTTCTGTTGGGTAGGCTTCAGCCATTAATGCACCGTAACCGCCCATCATTCCGTTCACAAACATACCTAAAAATGCCCCAGCAAGAAGCATGATGTCAGGATCGGTAAGTTGTGAGTAAACCACGATACTTATCACTGCGCCTAATTGGAAAAGTAAGAAGCTTGGTTTGCGTCCGATGCGGTCGGCGAGTTGTCCGAAAATCCAAATGCCAGCCATCATGCCGCAGACGGTAACAGCGGTCCAAAGCCCAGATTTAGTTAAACTGAATCCCAGTTGTTTTTGATAAGAAATTAGGTAACCAAATCATAATGCCGTAATAACCGAAGTTTTGTACGGAGGTAGTACGACGATACCAAGGCTAATTTTTGCTCGTGGCTTTGTCTTTAATTAGAAGCTGGAATGAACGTAATTTATCAGTAAAGCTGGATTGAGTTGAAAGTGCGGTTTTGTTTTTGAGTGAAAATTTCAGGTTCGTGCAGATGAGAACGTAAGAACCAAGCGACAAATGCAGGGAAAATACCCACCAAGAACATTCCACGCCAGCCAATATGCGGGAGCAATAATGGTGTAAAGTAATGCGGCACCTAATACACCAACTGCCAACCCTAATGCAACATAAGATGCTGCTTTAGCTCGGTGACGTGCGGGCCATGCTTCTGCTGCTAGAGCCATCCCAATTCCAAATTCACCACCTAAGCCAATGCCAGCAATTGTGCGATAAATCAGTAAATCCCAGTAACCTTGTGCAATCGCACACAACCCTGTAAATACCGCAAAAAGAAGAATGGTCCAAGTTAGTACGCGTACACGACCGTATTTATCGCTTAATGCGCCAAATAAAATACCGCCAAAAACTGCGCCGATAAGCGTCCATGTCACGAGAGATCCGCCTTGGGCGAGGGTTAGATTAAGTCTGCGGAAATTGCACTAAGCATGAAACCCTAGAATGAGAAGATCGAAACCGTCCATTGCATAGCCGACGGCAGAGCCAATTAAGGCTTTCCAGCCATAACTGTTTACTTTGTTTGTCATGATGTGTCCTTTTGTTACTCTCAGGTAACATTTAAAGTGAAAAGAGAGGTGATTAAAAAATCGGTGGCTAGTTTACTGCATTGATGAAAAATTCAATGAACAGAATACGAAAAAGAAGCATAAAAATTGATTTTGAATAAGAAGGAAAGGAGAAAATAAGGAGAATTAAATTAGGATAGCTTTGAGAAATGACGCTAGCTTCTAAATGGAAGATACAATGCGTGAACGATAAATTATCAGACACGCAAATATTTAAGATAAATTAAGCCTCTTCATCTAAAAGTTTTATAAACCAATATACGAGCCTTATCTCTATCAGAAAATAGTTGCTCTATTAGTTAGTTTAATTCCATGAATATAAGAATCAGTAATTTTTTGAAAAGTCTCTAGCCATTGTTCAAGCTCTAATAAATAAAAATTTACCGTTCTTCTGTTCCCTCGTTTTTGTTCCTTCATAAAGAGGAACATTTAAGGAACAATAAAAACGAACAATGACAAACAATAAAAGACGAAAACAACAATAAGGTTGATTATAAAATGCTGTTTTTATGATGTTTTTGACAGAAAAGACGTTATTTGACAAGTCGAATGGTCCCCCTACCGGACTTGAACCAGTGACCAAGCGATTATGAGTCGCCTGCTCTAACCGACTGAGCTAAGGGGAAAAGTGCGGAAATTATAGAGAAATAATCACTTGAAGTCTATAAAAGAAAGGATGATTGATGAAAAATTAATCATCCATTTTTATCACTATTAAAAGAAGTGTTCTAAATGTTACGCAAATATTTAATTATGGAGAGTACTCAAATTATTACGTATTACACCTTGCTCTTTGACGATCCACCTCTAAATCAGAAGGTGCATTATGCCTCCAATAATATAACCCAAATGAGGCTTAACCCTCTTACCCTTTCTTTATCACAAAAAAACTTCAAAACCAATCAGCTAGCTAATACAGGTTTTCTTTTTAAGTTTTTCAGTTAATTCAATTGCAAGAGATTTTCGTATTAAATATAAACTTGATCCCTGATTATTATAACCATAATACATAGGACAGAAAATTTTTCATCTAAATTAAACCAATCAAAGGCTAAACTTTGTAAAATAATTAAATCTACATTTTCTTGGTTCAAAAATATCCGTTTTTCAAAAACATCTATCACGTTTTTGAAGTGAGGATTGTAAATCATCTTTTAAGAGCACATCATCTTCAGCAATAATAGCAAAATCTCGCTCCAGTAAATCATCGTCATTTGCAATTGCTTTCCAACATGCAATATGGGAAAGGGTACAAGCAATTTTCGCCTGAAGTTATCTTCTGTCCCAGTAAACTTTCACACTGTGTAATATTAAAATTTCTAAATCAAATAGCTCAAGTAATTTCTTATCAACAGCGGGCATACGCGTAAATAAATTTGCTGAAGCTTGAGAAAAACTTTCTTAATCGTTCAGGAGAACGATTCAAATTAATGACGTACCCTTTTTATTTGTTTGTTTGTTTGTTTGTTTGTTTGTTTGTTTGTTTGTTCAAGCATAATTTTCTTTTTGATTAGAATCGAAATTTAAAAGCCCATTTCTAGGGCATTAAATCATTATTGAAAACAGAAATATTTGCTACCTGTAAGAACAAGTTTTGTAACGTATTTAAAATCGCTAAGCGGTTTTTGACGTAATGCTGATCTTCGGCATTTACCATCACGTTATCAAAGAAACTGTCCACTGGTGCGCGTAAGTTTGCTAATTTATCTAATACTGCGGTGAAATCGCCTTGTGCGATAAACGGTTGTACTTCAGTGCGTAATGCAAGTACCGCTTCAGCAAGGGCTTTTTTTCTGCTGGTTCTACGCAAGCGGTCAAAATTGATCTCGCCAATTGCAGCATCTGCTTTGGCTAAGATATTACTTACACGTTTGTTTGCTGCTGCTAACGCTTCCGCTGAATCTAAAGTACGGAAGTGTGATACTGCACGTACGCGCGCATCAAAATCAGCAGGGCGAGTTGGACGACGTGCCAATACGGCTTGAATCACATCCACCGCAATGCCTTCATCTTGATACCATGCACGGAAACGACCGAGCATAAAGTCCACCACATCGGCGACCACATTTTGATTCGTGAGTTTATCACCGAAAAGTGCGGCTGATTTTTTCACTAAATCTTCTAAATCTAGTGGTAAATTTTTCTCTACGATAATACGTAACGCACCTAATGCCGCACGACGAAGTGCAAATGGGTCTGCGCTACCTTTTGGTGCTTGGCCGATACCGAAGATACCCTGTTAGAGTGTCAAATTTATCCGCTAAAGCGACCGCACTTGCCACGAGTGATTTTGGTAATTCATCGCCGGCAAAGCGTGGCATATATTGTTCATTTAACGCCACTGCCACTTCTTCGTCTTCACCATCATGACGAGCGTAATGCATACCCATTACACCTTGCGTATCGGTGAATTCAAACACCATGTTGGTCATCAAGTCACATTTTTGACAGTAAACCCTGCACGTTTTGCTTTTTGCTTCGTCTGCACCGATTTGTTTTTGCAATTTCGCCTGCAAGTTGTTCGATACGATCAGTTTTGTCTTTTCAATGTACCGAGTTGTTGTTGGAACAACACGGTTTTCTAAACGCGTAAACGATCAACCAGTTTTTGTTTTAAGTCGGTTTTTGAAGAAGAATTCCGCATCGGTTAAACGTGGACGAACCACTTTTTCGTTCCCTTCGATAATCGCGGTTGGATCTTCCGGGTTGATGTTCGAGACAAAAATAAAAGTGCGGTAATAATTTGCCGTCTTTGTCATAAATTGGGAAATATTTTTGGTCACCTTTCATGGTGTAAACCCAAGGCTTCCGCAGGCACTGCCAAGAAACGTTCTTCAAATTTTGCCGCTAAGACATTTGGATATTCCCCACCAATGAAGTCACTTCTCCAAGCAAGCTTTCTTCAATATCAGCCACTCCACCAAGTGCGGTCGCTTTTTGCTTGAGATTTTGCAAGAATTTCTGCTTTACGTTCTGTTGAAATCAGCCACTACAGAACCTTTTTTTCACGCAATAATTGCGGATATTGGTCGGCATGTTGAATTTCAAACTCTTTTCTCACCTAAGAAACGGTGACCGCGAATAGTGCGTGCACTTGCCACACCTAAAATTTCGCCTTCAATTAACTCGTCACCCAATAACATAGTCACAGTATGAACCGGACGGATAAATTGCACGGTTTTATCTGCCCAACGCATTGGTTTTGGAATTGGCAATTTCGCCAACGCATTAGCCACAATGCCGTTAAGCAAGTTTTTGGTCGGTTGACCTTCAATTTTTAGCACGGTGAACGAGCCATTCGCCTTTATCGGTTGCAATGCGCTCTGCTTGCTCAACGGTAATGCCACAACCACGCGCCCAGCCTTCTGCCGCTTTTGGTCGGTTTACCTTCTGCATCAAAAGCAGCTGACACTGCTGGCCCGCGTTTTTCAATTTCTTTGCTCGGTTGCTGTGTAGCTAAGTTCAACACCTTCACCGCCAAACGACGAGGTGCCGCAAACCATTCGATTTTGTCGAAGGTTAAGCCCTGCTTGGTTCAATTCCGCCTCAACGTTATCCGCAAAAGAGGTCGCTAATGTTTTGAGAGCTTTTGGTGGCAGCTCTTCTGTGCCGATTTCTACTAGGAAGTTTTTTGGAGTTGTCATTTTGTTTTTCTCTGGTAAGGTGCAACTTGCGCACCGTTTTATTTTAATTTAATCTTTTTCAATCAATGCTTCACATTTCACAGGGAAATTAAGTGAGTTTGCGATAAAACATGCCTGATGCGCATTTTCATGTAATGCCAATGCCTTAACGGCATCCGACTCGCTTTGAAATTCTCACACGAGGTTTTAATGTTGCTGAGATAAAGCGTCCTGCATGCTCAGAACTGCCTTCATCCATAATCGCTATTGCTTCATCACGGTATTCTTGCACAATAATGTTATTAACGGCACAAAAATGTAAATACCATAATTTATGACAGGCAGAAATGGAGGCTAATAACATATCTTCTGGATTCCAACGTGTTTTATCACCACGAAAAGCTGGATCAGCAGAACCTAAAATATTAGGTTTATTCGGTGCCGAGCAATAAAAATCCCGCTCATACGCGGTATAAGAAGAAGTGCCTCTCCTGAATTTCCAAACCCATTCTACGGTAGTTTGATAAGTATGTTGCTTCATTATATTTTCCGTTATCTCTTATAGCGTATGTAAATTAAGAAATTCATGTACTATTTGATTATTTTTCTTCGTTTTTCACTTCTGCCAAACTTCCCTACCCCTCTTTGCTAAAGAGGGATTGGATCTTGCAGAGTTAAATATCTATGTTTTACTTTAACATTTTTTGAAAGCAGATAATTTAATCTCTATTAAAATTAAAATTAAAATGTAAAATGAGCCAGTTACAATCAATTTACTCAAGAATTTCCCCTCTTTAGCAAAGAGGGTAGGGGAGATTTGGCAGATGTTACTTCAACCTCATACTCAACAATTCCTCATATTCTAAAAATATAAATAGCCCGATTCTGTCAATTTACTAAAGAAATCCCCTCTTTAGCAAAGAGGGGTTAGGAGAGATTTGGCAGAAGTTAATCCAACCTCATACTCAATCAGCCCTTACATTCTCTAAAAACAAATAAATCGGCTCTACTACCGCTTCAATTTCACGCATGACTTCATCATTGCTAAATCGCATCACCGTAAAACCAAGTGAATTTAATTCCGCATCTTGCAATGTGTCTTTTTCCTGATAATCAGCACTCATAGTGCTGACTACCGTCCAATTCAATAATCAGCTTTGCTTTTGCACAATAAAAATCAACGATATAACTTAAAAAGTGGCTTTTGTCGATTAAATCGAAATCCTAATAATTGATCTCGATTGATGCGTTGCCATAATGTTCTTTCCGCATCGGTTTGATCCACTCGCAATTTCTGCGAATTCTCTTTTAAGTATTTTTCATAAGGTTGCATGAAAACTATTTCTACCGTTTCCAATACTCTCCCTTAACACCTGTTGAAAAACGCTCGTAATCACAAAAACCATGTTCATCTTCACAACCTTTGAGGGTTAATACTGTTTTGGTTTGGTGGTGTCGCTAAACTTAATGGCGTGATGTTAATTAGCTGTTCGGTGGTTTGATACACATAATCCAACTTAAATTTGAGTTTACCACTTGGTTTGTGTTTCCACACTTCAAATAGTAACTTGCCGCCGATTGGGATATTTTCCAATGAATCATTCAATTCATAAGGCTCAACACCTAGTGCCGCCAGCAGAGCGACGATATTAGAATCGTGACCAACCAATAAGTTAATTTTATTTTCGCTATTTAGCTGTTGCTGAATAAATGCTAACAACGGATATGAGACATTTTGTGCTAACGCTTCGTTATTTTTTTAAATAACGTGCGGTAATATTCGTTTTTAATTTCGTTAATTGCACGCCATTTTTCTTGGCTATCCACGCGGCCGTTTGCGATTTCTGAATCAGGCTTGCCCACATAATGCGCGAGCAATAATGCACTAACTATTTTCTTTCCTGTGCTGATAGAGCCAGTAATTTTGACCGACTTGCCGTCTTTAATACTGTATTCACCGACTTTTCCACCTAAATCACACTCGCCTTTTTGTAAGCAATTTGGTGAATTTTTATAATCGATGATTTCACTCAATAGCGCATAATTTGGCGCTAATTTTTGCTGTAAAGCGGTTAAATCAACGTTATTTTTTGCAGATTCAATCAAGGCTTTGCTTGGATTATGCGCTTGCGTTTTAAAAATCGGATCTTTTTCTGAACCAATTTTACCGTGATGTTGCAGTTGAACATTACAGCCCGCAAATGCACCAGAAACAATCGCTTGCCCTGTTGCAATGGTGCGTTGCACACCATTTGCATAAGCAAAAATGCCTTCGCCCGATGCACAACGTTCTGTTGTTAGTACCCCTTTATCTGCAAGCCATTGACCTAAATACTGTCCGAAATAGGTTTCTAGCACCGTCCCTTTTGCAGTGAGATAGCCAGATGGTACATTCCATTTTGCCCATTCATAAGGGGAATATTTCGCCATTTCTTGCGGATCTTTTTCCACTGGTGAACGCAATCCGTGTCGGCTGAAAATCAATACTTTCTCTAATTCATAATCAGAACTTGAGAAAGTTTGACCATTTTCTGTTGCAAACGCACTACTTGCTAAAGCTGAGCCAAGCAAAAGTGCGGTGAATTTTAGGGTTATTTTTTTCATATTCGATACCTAATCATTTAATGTTGAAATTGAGCTATAAAAATTCAAGGCATATTTGGTGCCGTAAACTAACACCATAAATACTGCAACAATATTGACTACCGCAAAAAAGATTAGTTGTTTACTGTTGCTCTCCACCCAGAGCATTTTAAATAATGCGAGCGTACCAATATTTTCATCAAGTTCGCTCTCTCCGCTTAGTGTTCTTAAGGTTTTCAGCATCTCGCGTACAAAAGCGACAGTATTTATTGCCATGACGCTGAGTGCAATAAATCCTGAAGCCAAACTTAAAAACAGCACTAGCACATTACTCCACGACCAATGTGTCCAATTCAGCTCAGAATACATAAATAACGCGAGAGATAAAAACAACACAGCGGGTGTTAAATTTCGCAAAAACATTAAATAGTCATCACCAATTCTAAATAAAAATTGCAAAAAACTGACTTTCTTCATTACTTACGAATTTTCCAACTTTTCTTGGTTTTCATTAAACGCACTTTGCCATCTTTGGAGACATATCCGCCTTTTACCACATCTAAAATCGTATTTTCAGGCAAATCAGAAGCAAACACTTCAACCAGTTGCTTATCTTCCGAAAGAATGCCATAAACCGCTTGGGTTTTATTCGCAGGATCGTCTAGCTTAATATCCGCCACATCAAACACTTGTACACAGGCTTTTTCAAATAAGAATAAGACTGTCCCGCACTTGGTAAGCAACCGTGAGCATCTGTTTCACCGCCCACAGTTGACATTTCAGCTTGTGGTTGCGCATTGCTACAAGCGGTCAAAATCATCGCTGAAGTTGCAAGAGCTAACGTTTTTTTTATCACTTTAGAAAATCTCTTTTAATTTGGATTCATCTAAAACAACATCGCCATTTGGTAATAACAAAAGCAGGAATGCCCAAATAGCCATTTGCTTTCGAGTTATCAAATTCTGCATTGCTATCACGTAAACGAATAAATTGTTTGAGATTAGGTAATGAAGTCATAATTTCTACTTCATCGTAATCCACGCCTAAACGATCCAACTCCGCAACAAAATGGCGCGGTATCTGGGCATGTTTCTGCATAAAAAGAATGGGTTTGCTCATTTTGCTCTCCTGAAGTGCGGTCAAATTTCACCGCACTTTTTGTGAATTTGTTTAAGCTTTATTTTTTACAACTCGGGAATCCTAAGGCTTCACGGCTTGCATAATAGGCTTCCGCCACCCCTTTGGTTAAGGCACGAATCCGTAAAATATAGCGTTGGCGTTCTGTTACCGAAATTGCTTTACGTGCATCTAACAAGTTAAAGCTGTGTGCTGCTTTCAAAATGCGCTCATAAGCTGGCAATGGTAACGGTTTTTCTAAGGCTAATAACTCTTGTGCCTCTTTTTCGTATTGATCGAAGCAGTAGAATAAGAAATCTGTGTTTGCATGTTCAAAGTTGATAGGTTGATTGCTCAACTTCATTTTTGATGGAAAAACATCGCCATAAGTGGTTTTTGCCTAACGAGCCATCAGACCAAACTAAGTCATACACAGAATCTACGCCTTGAATGTACATGGCTAAACGCTCTAAACCGTAGGTCACTTCACCTGTTACTGGTTTACATTCTAAGCCACCCACTTGTTGGAAATAGGTAAACTGGGTCACTTCCATGCCGTTTAACCATACTTCCCAGCCCAAGCCCCATGCACCTAAAAGTTGGTTTTCCCAGTTATCTTCCACAAAACGGATATCGTTTTTGGTCAGGGTCGAAACCAAGCATTTCAAGCGAGCCTAAATAAAAGCTCTTGAATGTTGTCTGGAGAAGGTTTGATCACTACTTGGAATTGGTAGTAATGCTGTAAACGGTTTGGGTTTTCGCCATAACGACCATCGGTCGGACGACGTGAAGGTTGAACATAAGCAAATGCCATTGGCTCTGAGGGCCTAATGCACGTAATGCGGTCATGGGGGTGAGAAGTACCTGCGCCCACCTCCATATCAAAAGGTTGCACAATGGTGCAGCCTTGGTTTGCCCAATATTCTTGCAGGGCTAAAATCATACCTTGGAATGTTTTTACGTTAAATTTTGTGCTCATAATCGTTGATCTCAATGTGATTAAAAATGCCCGCATTATACTTGAAAGCGCAAGGCGGATAAAGGTGAAAAAGTGCGGTCAAAAAAACGAATTTTTACAAAATGAACAGAATTTTAAAGTAAATGAAAATTCTCAACTAGGAAATGAATGTCTATTGTGCCAAAATAGCGCACTTTTTAAAAAGAGGAACCAACTTAATGAAAACTAACTTAATTACTACCGCACTTTTATTGAGTGTATCGGCTTTTTGTACAAGCTAAAACTAAAAACCGAGCTTGAGCCAATCAATGTGTATTCAGCATCCGCAACCCCTCATCAGCCTTCACCAAACAGCGTCGTCTGTTACTGTATTAACAGAAAAAGATTTTGCAGTACGTAATGCGACTTATGTAAGTGATGTATTAAAAACTGTGCCAAGCCTAGCTGTGAGCGCCTCTGGTGGTCGTGGCACATTGACCAACGTATTTTTACGTGGTGCGGATGCAAACCACACCGCAGTCATTATTGATGGTGTGAAAGTGAATCCTGTTTCTGGTTATGGTTTTGATTTCGGTGGCTTAGCATTAAGTAACATTGACCGCATCGAAGTATTACGTGGCGAACAATCTGCCCTTTGGGGAAGTGATGCCATGGGTGGTGTAATTTATATCACCACGAAGAAAGGCCTAGAAAAAGGCAAAACCTTCAATGTCGATTACGATTTTGGCACAGGCTCTAATCGTACGGTAGATGGTTCATTAACCCTTTCAGGTTCAAACAACGGTTTCTATTATGCTTTACACGGTGACAGCCACCATACCAAAGGCATTTCAGCACTCAGCAAAAACCGCTTTAACTACACTGCGCAAGATGGCACAGCAGTGAGTACTGGTGGTTCAACCGAACGCGACAAATTCCACCGTGATAATGCTTCTCTTCGTTTCGGCTATGACGATAACCAAAAAGGTTTTGATTTATTAACCTCTCACAGCAGCCAAACCGCTAACTTTGATAACAGCGCAACGGATGAAAAAGGCCACTACACCCGCACACGTGAAACCTTATTCAAATTAAGTGGTTTCTTGGGTAACGATGATGAATTGCTTAAACACAAAGTGGGTGTAAGTCATATCAAAACTGACAGTGATACCGTTGGCTACACATCGGCTTACGATGCGAAAAAACTCAACGCAAACTATCAATTAGACGTCAATTTTGATCGTGAAGGCACTCTCACACAGGTTTTAAGCTTCTAACTGACTATCAAAAACAGATTTTAACTCGTCTTATTTCAACAATGCTGGCAATAAGAAGCTTGTTGAGAAAAGCTTAGCAACTGAATATCGTCTATTACACGATGCAGATCACAGCTTAAATATTAGCGGCCGTTACACTGACAGCTCTGAATACGAAAACTCATGGACTGGCCGTATCGCAGGCGCTTACCGTTTACACAATAACGTGAAAGCACACGCAAGTTTTGGTTCAGCGATTCAAAACCCGACGATCACTGAATATTACGGTTACAACGCACGCTATATCGGCAACCCGAATTTACAACCTGAGAAAAGTTTAGGTGGCGATGTTGGCTTCTTTATTTGAAACCAATGATGATCGTCACAGCTTTGATGTAACTTATTTCGCTCGTAATGTGAAAAACGCAATTAGCAGCAAAGTGATCAACTTTACTACTTATGCAAGCCAAGCGATAAACCTTGAAGGTATTAGTAAAGTTAAAGGCATTGAAGTAGCTTATAACGGCAAAATTACCGACACATTAACTACTTATGCAAACTACACCTACACTCAAACCCGAGACAGTAAAGGTGCTGAATTAGCACGTCGTCCAAAAACATTTGGCGAACGTGGGCGTAGCATACCAAATCACTGAAAAATTAGGTGCAGATGTAAATGTATCTTACACAGGCAAACGCATGGATACCTACTATTCTCCGACCTATACAACGCATAAAAGTGAAATTGCCATCTTACACCTTGGCAAACTTAGGCGTGAACTATAAAGTGGCGGATAGTTTGACGATTTATGCAAACCTTAACAACGTATTCAATAAAAAATACGAAAATGTACTTGGCTACGGTCAAGACGGACGCAATGTTTACGTTGGGTTAAAAGGATCATTCTAATTATTACTCACTAACAAGGACGTGCTTAGCACGCCTTTTTACATTATTGATGGCGTAGCGTATCATTATCTATATGCAAAAAAACTCGTTTGATTTTTAACCGCACTTTTTCTTGCCTCTGGATTCGCATGCGTCGGAGCAATTTGTCTCGCTCACGCTTTGTAGCGATCGTCTTTTGTCGGAAATTGCACGCCCTGAGCAAATTGCCGCACAGTCTCCTTATTCTAAAAACCCCTTGATGATGTTGGATAAACTCAATGTGGATAAGCCAACACTTGAGCCACAACTCACCGCATTATTGCCCTATCTCGACAAAAACGTTTCTTATCAATGAAACCTTTTATCCACAACTTGTGGCAGATTTGAAAAAAACTCGGGGCAAAAATTGAACCAATTAATGACACGCCACAAACGGCAGAAGAATTATTTGGGCTAATATTGCACTTGGGCAAACTCACGGGTAACGAAACGCAGGCAGAATCTTTGGTTAAAAACTTAAATTACAAGATTCTCGACTCAATCTATCACTCTCTGACACATTAATACTTCAGATACAGGCATTGTAGAAACTTATACGCCACAGTATCCCACTTTACTTAACTTGCTAGGCTTAACCCTCGCTAAAAAAACACCGCTTACGGCACAAAAATTTTTTTCTCTTGAAAAGGTGTTACGAGCCGAACCCAACGTGTTGATTGAAATCAGCGACCAACAAAGTTATAACGAGCAAGCGGAATTGCTTAAACATCCGCTTTTGCAAAAATCTTTTTAAAAAATCGACCGCACTTTCGTATTCCAATGAAATATACTTATTGCTTTGATTACGGCGTGTGGCAAGGGGCAGAGAAGATTTATCAACAGTTAAAATGATATTTGAATTACATAGGAAATTGATCATTGACCAAAACACTAAAATTAAATACCGCACTTTTTCTTAGCATTGCTGTTGATTAGCGGATTTGCGATTTTATCATCAGCTAGGCGACTTTGCTCATCTCAAAAATGCAGATGGTGTGCTCACAGATATGCGCTCACTCGTGTTGCTTGATATTCGCCTGCCGCGTCTCGGACTAGCCATTTTAACTGGTGCAAGCCTTGCTTTAGCAGGCAATGCAATGCAGGGAATATTTCAAAATCCACTGGCAAGTCCCGGATTATTGGGCAGTAGTGCTGGTGCAACCACCACCAGTGTCTTTTTTTACTTTACTATTTTTCCGTACCCTTAAGTCTATTGTTAATTGGCGGTGTAGCTGGCGCATTATCTAGTTTTTTTATTGGTTTATTTAATCGCTAAAAACCACGGTACAACGGCGATGATTTTTAAGTGGTTTAGCCGTCAATATGTTGCTCTCGGCTGCCGTCGCATTGCTACTTTCTAACGCTGAAAGCCCGTGGGCATTAGCTGAACTCTACCGCTGGCTACAAGGTTCTCTTGTGTGGGCAAAACTTGATACGCTACTCATTTCACTTCAATCGTATTATTGGGATTGTTCTGTTTATATCGTGAACGCCGCTATATTGACTTGCTCACCTTCGGTGAAGAAACCGCCAGCACAATGGGAGTAAATCCTAAACGTAGCTTTTTCATCACGACCTTTGGCGTGGCATTATTAGTGGGTGCTACGATTCCGCAAACAGGCTCTATCGGTTTTGTTGGCTTAATCGCACCGCACTTTGCTCGCCTCTTGCTAAAAAAACGCCCTTCACAACTTTACATCACCAGTGCATTACTTGGCGCATTATTGCTACTTATTGCGGATCTTTGCGTGCAATATATTCCAATCTTCTCACATATTTATATTGGCACGCTCATCGCAATCATTGGCACACCTTGCTTTAATTTGGATTTTAATTACGGAGCAACGAAAGTTGGCAAGATAATGATTAGAATCGAAAATCTTTCCCAGCCTTATGGCTTAAACAACATCAGCTGCACGCTTCCTAAAGGAAAAACTTATCGGCATTATGGGCGCAAACGGTGCGGGCAAATCGACTTTGCTCAAAACGATTGCAGGAATTTTACCTATTGCAAAGGGTGAAATTTATTTTGGAAACAGCCCGTTAAGCAAAATGAGTACAGCTGAAAAAAGCCTACAACTCGCTTTATCTGGCGCAAGATACCAATATCCATTGGGATTTATCGGTTTATGATGTCATTGCTCTTGGCTTAAATTCACCATTATCATCGGCAAAAAGAGCGGTCAAAAATCACGGAGATTTCACAAAAATTTTCGATAGAACATTTGCTTAATAAATCCTTTCAGAAACTGTCAGGCGGAGAAAAGCACGAGTGCAACTCTGCTCGTTGTTGTATCAAAAAAATGCGCCGCTATTGCTTGCTGATGAACCTATCGCGCCACTCGATCCCTATTATCAAATAGACATGCTGGAACAATTAAAATCACTCACGCCGCAGCATACTTGCGTTGTAGCGATCCATCATTTATCTCTAGCCTATAAATACTGTGATGAAGTGATTTTTGCTCGACAAAGGCAAAATTATTACGACTGGCAAAACACAAGCGGTGCTAAATTCAAAAGAATCTTGCTCAAGCCTTTGATATAAGCGTGAAATTTGATGTAGAAAGAAGAGAGATTTATGGAATAGAGAAATTGGAAACCTAATTCCAATTTCTCATTTTTGCTGAAAGTAAAAGTTATTTTCGAGAAAAATCAACCGCCCTCACAAATCAACCGCCCTTACAAATCAACCAAGGAACTTGCTTGCCTTGCTGATTCTTGTAGTAAATTGAACTTTGAGATCGCGCAATTAAATCCACATAACTTCCTTGAATCGGATCATACGAACGATAAACCACTTCAAATTTTGTACCGCGGGCATTCAGTGTCAGTGTATATGAATGATCAAAAGGTACAGCCTTACCATTATCTAACTGGAAATAAAACCCGAAGTTATCTTTCATACGGCTTTTCACGCGACAGAGGGAAATAAGTCGTTAAATGAGAAATTCCCCCAGTTTCTTTTATTATTACAACGATAATGATATGGCTTGTAATTAACTGAATTATTTAACTCAGCTTGGCTAATATTATTCTTTAAAAATCGAGATTTAACCGTTTTCTTGGGCTGATGTGTTGTGGTACAAGCAAATAAACTCACAAGGACACCCACAAACAACGCCATCTTTAATTTATTCATAAATACAAAATTCCGAGAAATAAGAAAGCGCGTATGATAGCGGAAATTGGGGATTGTGCAACTAGGGCTTTCAATTTATAGAGAATATACAATCTTTCACATATTCAAAGCTACAGAAGAGGAAATATTACGAATAAACAGGGATTGATAGGATTGAGCTGATTTACGTGGTAGATTGGTTGTTGCAATAAATCTAAAAACGCTGAAAATTTTCACCGCACTTTTTAGATGATAGGCATAAGCGAGGATGCTTTGCGCCATCCTAGGAATATTGCTATTTTTCGTAATTCCACGCCTTAGAAAAATGAAGCGCTTCTAGATTGAGGAGGTGATTCGGGCTGTTTAATTTTAACTTTCATTGGGAATGGGAAATCAACGCCAAGTAAAAAGAGCTTCACCTTGCCTGAGAACAGGTAAAAAGGATGCTGAGCGATTATCAATTGATCCAACAGCTTTTTTTACAATTTCCTGATCTTTTCATTAGTTAATCGATGTACAATCAAAGTACCAATTTGACTTAATACATCTTCAGGGATATCTCTTGGTCTTTGTGTTGCCATAACTATATTCAACCCATATTTTCTGCCTTCTTTTGCTATATCCCCAAAAGCTGTCAGATTCATTTTGCTAATCTCATCTCCGATAGATTTATTTAAAAAAATTGGTGGGATTCATCGATGAAAAACAAGCAATGGATTTTCATAACTAATATTACCTTTACGAGCACAATCTAGTAATTTTCTGCCAATGGTATTGACTAGAATTTCTCTAGCATTAGCCTCAAAAAGGGACAAAAGATAAATCAAGTCGAATTAGTGAGCTTTGTGTATTGTTACATAGATTATCTATTATATTAGGTATTTTGGTTAGAGAATCGTTACAATCTAACATCCATTTTAAGTGGGGATTACTTTTGCATTGCTTTAATTCGTGAAATTAGGTTTAAGCAATATCCAACATCTGCATCAGATTTTTCCTCCCCATTTTGTAGGATTCAGCTAATTTATTGGTGTAACCTGTTGGCCATATGCATTCTTCGATTATTTGGTCAGCTAGGGCAAAAAGACCAAGATATATTAGAGAAAGGTATTGTGATAGATTGAATTGCAGTCTCAAATGGCTGTTTCAATTTTTCAGCCTTTTCCAAAGTATAATTAGGGTTTTAATTGATAAAGTATGGGGCTGTTTTCGAGTAACGTAGATAATTAATAATTTTAAACTTCTAATTGCCTCTTCTAACTTAGGTGCTTGACTTCCCTGCCGATGGTCTTAATAAAGCTCTTATATCTGAATCAGTAAACATCCAATGAGGATAAGTAACTTTATTCTGATCATTCGCACGAGGGTTTTCCCCAACATAATAACTTTCACAAGGTAAATTTTCATATTCACCAGTTGCATCCAGTAATAGTACTTTCCCTCCATGTTTTTACGTTGTTGATAAGATTTGCCATCGTATAGCTTTTACCTCCACCAGTTGAACCTAGAATGGCACAGTGGCGGGCAAACAATTTTTCTGGTGTTAAGTGAATTGTGGCGGATGAATCATTGGGGATTTCAGCAATTGGAAGTTGTAATTCCTCTTCAGTATTAGCTAATTTTCCTTCAGCCAGAAGAGACACTAGTCTAGGATGGGCGGAATAAATTTGAGCGCCTAATTTAGGATATTGTCTAATACCTCTATGATTAAAACCCGTTTCTACATCAACACTAACCAACAGTTGAACTAAACCAATAGGATTATTATTTGGATAATGCTCGTCTAAATTATCGACACTTAAGTCGTTCACCATTTTCGAGCCATACTTTAACCATTCTGCCAAGAATAGATGTTTGCCCACAATCAATAAAAATAAATTCATTGACTTCACCAATAGGAATCCGATTTCCTAATAACCAAACTTGTTCTCCAGTTCCTGCTTTGGTTAAATTAATTTTTAGCCTCAGTAGCTGATATTTCAATTAAACTTCCTATACGTCTTTTTTTAAATCATGTGGTGAAAACCATTCATTATTCATCTGTGTTTCCCACATTAAATTTTTTTGGAATAATTGAAAAATTTCTTCTTCTGGAGTAGGTTTATTTCTTTCTGGTAGTTTGTCTACGAATGTAGCAAAAATCACTGTCTATTAGTGAAATTCGAGAATCGCCCGACTTAATAGCATCCATTAGTAATGTCTTAATATTTTCATTAAAAGAGCTTTGTTCAGCAAAAGAGAACGAGTTCCAACCATTAGTAATAACTCTGGATTGGTACGTACATGCCATTATAATGGCGTTATTAATATGCTTATCGTTAAAACCAAAACCCAAGGCATAGAATAGCTGTTTTGGGTTTTTGCACAGCCTCTAAAAACTTGCCATCATATCTAAATATGGGGATTCATAGGAACTTTGGTATTTGGTACTACTAGGATAAATAATGACTGGATCACCTTTTTGAGAATCGGATATTCTTTTTGAACCCCCTGTTCTGTTTTTATCCAATCAACAGAACCATGAATTTTATAAAGATGAAAAACATTAGGAAGATAAGAATTTGCCTTATCTGAAGTTTGAATTTTATGAACGATATCATAATGAAACCAGGCTGGATTAAAAACGATATGGTCTTCCGTATTCAAAACCGTCAATTACAATCATTCCTGTATTAGATGCAGCTGTTTCAAATGCTAAATCATAATTAGTAGTAAATAGCTTTAAACGTTTTTTTGTTTAGGTTGCCTTTTTCCTAAAACTCTTAGTAATTTATTATGGTGTTCCCCAGCTTTTAGTATCGAGGATATTTCCTGTAAAATTGGTTTTATTTAAAAATTTCTAGTTTGGCATCTTTAACAAAGTTCTTTAATTCAGTTAATCGACGATTAGATAAATTTTTCAAAGACAAGAAGGTATCACAGCGTGATAAAAAAAGCTCAATATCTTTTTGATATTTGTTCTTGACCTGACTCATCTATCCATTTTTGCGAAATCATTGTATTTTTGTATATTCTTTAATCTTATTAAAGGTTCTATTACTTTTAGTTTCGCAATAATTCCAAAGATCAGTCATACTTGGCGCAACATGGCTTTCATTAGTATTAAATGTTAAGGATGTTCCTGATCCGGCTAAAATAATAATATTTTCAGCATCCAATATTTGATTAAATGATTTTTTTGTAGTAAATGTTCATAATGTTTTATTTTTTTCCTGGTCTTCTATTTTACTAAAATCAATAGGATTTTCCCTCAGAAATGCTAGATGAAAAATTTCATATCCATTATGGCTCCTTGAAAGTAATTATTTTTAAATATTTATCAATATTAAATTTGGGTATTGAAAAGGTTCCATCAAAGAAAAGCTTTTTGTAAGGTTCCTATTCCTAGCTTTTTCTACTTCATCGCCACACCCAACCACTTCATCATTTCTCTCTCATCCCAACCTTTACGTTTGGCATAATCTTGAGCTTGGTCTTCATCGATGCGACCTAAAGTGAAATAGTTGCTAGCAGGATGGGTGAAGTACCAACCGCAGACAGAAGCTGCTGGCCACATGGCGTAGCTTTCGGTGAGTTTCATGCCGATGCGTTGTTCTACTTCTAATAAATCCCAAATCAAGGCTTTTTCCGTATGTTCCGGGCAGCTTTGGGTAACCCGGCGCAGGGCGGATGCCGACGTAGTTTTCGTTGATTAAACCTTGATTGTCGAATTCCTCTTGCGTGTAGCCCCAAATGCGGGTGCGGAGCTCAAAGTGCAGGTATTCTGCCATGGCTTCGGCGAGGCGGTCGCCTACGGCTTGTAGCAAGATGGCGTTGTAGTCATCGCCTGCTGCTTTATAGCCTTCCACTAGCTCCATTTCTTCAATGCCCGCACAGACGGCGAACATGCCGAACCAGTCTTTTTTGCCGCTTTCGCGATCGGCGATAAAGTCGCTTAAGGCAAAGTTAAATGGGCTTTTTGCTGTTTTTGCCACGTTCCGTTTGTTGACGTAAGCCATAAGCGGTACCAATGGTTTCCGTGCGTTCTTCATCAGCAAAAAGCACCACATCATCGCCTACTCGCTCCGCAGGGAAGATGCCTAAAATACCGCTTGGGTTGAGTTTGTGGTTTTGCTCTAATTCATCTAAAACCACTTGCGCATCATTCCACACTTTACGTGCTTCTTCGCCGCCTTCCGGATAATCAAAGGCATCAGGGTAGCCACCCATTAAGCCCCAAATACGGAAGAATGGTGACCAGTCGATGAATTTACGTAATTCAGCAATTGGCACATTTTTAAATTCCACAATGCCGGTTTGGTTTGGCGTTGGTGGCACATAATCCGCCCATTCACCACTAAAGCCATCAAAGCGGTTTGCTCGTGCTTCTTCAATGCTAAGCTGTTTACGCAGTGGTTTACGGTTAGAGAAAGATTGCTGAATTTTCTCGTAATCTTTCTTGAATTGTTCCCTACAATGCTACACGGCCTTCTGGGTTCATTAAAGTTGCACAAACCGTTACCGCTCTTGATGCATTTGAGGTATAGAACACACCGTGTTGTTTATATTTTTGGATACAGTTTAATGGCTGTATGTTCTTTTGGAGGTGGTTGCGCCGCCAATTAAAACAGGCAAGTTCAGACCTAAACGCGTCATTTCGCCGAGGAAGTATTCCATTTCGTCTAAAGATGGCGTAATCAAACCGCTCAAGCCAATAATATCTGCCTTTTTCATCAATCGCCGTTTGAATGATCTTATCCGCTGGCACCATGACGCCTAAATCAATCACTTCAAAGTTATTACATTGCAACACCACGCTCACGATGTTTTTTTGCCGATGTCATGCACGTCGCCTTTCACAGTAGCGATCACTACTTTACCGTTACTGGAGCCTTTTTGTTTGGTGGCGTTGATAAACGGCTCTAAATACGCCACGGATTGTTTCATCACGCGCGCGGATTTCACCACTTGTGGGAGGAACATTTTGCCATCGCCAAATAAATCACCCACCACATCCATGCCTGCCATCAGCGGACCTTCAATCACTTCCAATGGCGTTGGCAATTTTTGGCGCGCTTCTTCGGTGTCTTCGATAATGTGCGTGGTAATGCCTTTCACAAGGGCGTGTTTCAAACGTTCTTCCACCGGCCACGTACGCCATTCTGCCACAGAATCCACCGCACTTTCATCGTTGCCTTGGTTGCGATATTTTTTCTGCAATATCCAGTAAACGTTCCGTGCCATCAGGAGTGCGGTTTAAGACAGCGTCTTCAATTACATTGCGTAATTCCGGATCCAGATCATCGTAAATCGCGAGCTGTCCTGCGTTCACGATCCCCATATCCATGCCTTGTTTAATGGCATGATAGAGGAATACCGCGTGAATGGCTTCACGCATCACGTTGTTTCCACGGAAAGAGAAGGACACGTTTGACACACCGCCAGAAATTTTCGCATGTGGTAACGAGCGTTTAATACGACCTGTTGCGTTAATGAAATCCACGCCGTAGTTGTTGTGCTCTTCAATCCCCGTACCGATAGCGAAAAATATTCGGGTCAAAAATAATGTCTTCTGGCGGGAAGCCCACTTGGTTAACTAAGATGTTATAGGCACGAGTACAGATTTCCACTTTACGCTCTTTCGGTATCAGCCTGCCCCACTTCATCAAATGCCATCACTACAACAGCCGCACCGTATTTACGCACCAATTTAGCCTGATGAATAAATTTTTTCCTCGCCCTCTTTTAAAGAAATAGAGTTAACGATTGGTTTACCTTGCACCGATTGCAAACCGGCCTCGATCACTTCCCATTTGGAGGAGTCGATCATCACAGGCACTTTTCGCAGCATCGGGTTCTGTCGCCATAATATTGAGGAAACGGGTCATGCATTTTTTTGCCGTCGAGCAAGGCTTCGTCCATATTCACGTCGATGACTTGTGCTCCGTTTTCCACTTGGTCTATGGCAATTTCAATGGCTTCGGCAAATTTATCTTCTTTAATTAAGCGTTTAAATTTTGCAGAACCCGTCACGTTATTACGCTCGCCCACGTTCACAAACAGGCTTTCATCATCAATATTGAGCGGTTCTAAACCCGATAAACGCATTGCGGTTTTTGATTTGTGGTAATTTGCGTGGTGGGATATTTTCTACCGCTTCAGCAAAGGCTTTTAATGTGTTCCGGTGTGGTGCCGCAACAACCGCCGATAATGTTCACAAAACCACTTTCTGCCCACTCTTTTAAGTGAGCCGCCATCTCTTCTGCCCCTAAATCATAACCACCAAAAAGCATTCGGCAAACCTGCATTCGGATGCACAGAAACATAGGTTTCACTGATTTTTGAAAGCTGCTCTACATATTGGCGTAATTCTTTTTGGACCTAACGCACAGTTCAAACCGAAAGTGAGCGGTTTTTGCGTGACGGAGGGAGTTATAGAAAGCCTCGGTAGTCTGCCCAGAAAGAGTTCGCCCTGAAGCATCGGTAATGGTGCCGGAAATCATGATTGGCAATTCTACGCCCTAATTCTTCGAATACACTTTCAATGGCAAAAACTGCCGCTTTAGCGTTAAGCGTGTCGAAAAATGGTTTCGATCATAATTAAATCTGCACCACCTTCGATCAAGCCTTTTTGTTGCTTGGGCATAAGCATTCACCAACTCCATAAAAAGTCACATTACGGAAACCGGGATCATTTACATCGGGTGAAATGGAGGCTGTACGGTTTTGTTGGCCCTAACACGCCCGCGACAAAGCGAGGTTTTTTCTGGCGTACTATATTTATCTGCAGCCAAACGAGCTAATTTTGCGCCAACAAAATTGAGTTCATAAGCGATAGATTGCAAGTCGTAATCCACTTGAGCAATCGTAGTTGAACTAAAAGTATTGGTTTCAATAATATCGGCACCCGCTGCCAAATATTTCTCATGAATAGCGGAAATTAGCAGTGGCTGAGTCAATGTCAGTAAATCATTATTACCGCGTAAATCGACCGCACTTTCCTTAAACTTCTCGCCTCTAAAATCGGCTTCCGTCAGTTTATATTTTTTTGGATCATCGTCCCCATCGCACCGTCTAAAATGAGAATACGATTTTTCTAGAGCTTGTTTTAAGTTGAGCGGTTTTATTCACCATAATTATTTTTGTTCCGTAAATCTTAATAAATAACGAGGGAATAATAGGTGTAAGGGCTAGGGGTGTCAAATGTTAGAAGGAAAGCGCGGTGGAAAAATAAAAATATTTTTTTATAAGAAAAAAATAAAAAGTTTATGCAAAACGGTTGAATTATTGCTCAAAAAAATCCGTTAGCATAGTGGCGTATTAGTTTATCTAATATGTTAAGTTTAACTATTATTAACTAGAGGATCTCTTCATGAAGAAACTTATCGCAGTTGCGGTGCTTTCTGCGTGTGGCTCGTTAGCTCATGCAAACACCAATATTCCAAACTACAATACAGACGCCCATCTTTACGAATTCACGCAAACCTACGATTTAGTTGTGCCAAAAAGGCTCACAAGGACAAACCAATTTATGGGTTCCATTGCCATTTAGTGGGGAATACCAACAAGTGAAATCGATTCACTTTGAAGGTAATTACATGAATGCCTATGTAACAGAAAAACAATAAATACGGTGCGAAAACCTTATTTGCCACTTGGGATAAAGATGCACAAAAACGTGATTTAAAAAGTCACTATGGTCATTGAAACAAAAGACCGTGAACCGATGGTAAAAGGCGCTTTAGAAAATTATACGCCGCCAAAAGATATTCAGTATTCCGTGGATGTACAAGAGTACTTAAAAGCTACCCAACACATTAAAACTGATGGCATTGTGAAAGAATTTGCTGACAAAATCGTAGGCAAAGAAACCAATCCATTGAAAAAGCTGAGTTGATTCACCAATGGATCGTCAACAATATGGAACGTGATAATTCTGTTTTAGGTTGTGGTGATGGCGATGTAGAAAAATTCTTACCACTGGCGTATTAAAAGGTAAATGTACCGATATTAACTCTGTATTTGTGGCGCTTGCTCGTGCGGCAGGCATCCCAGCCCGTGAAATTTTTGGTATTCGCTTAGGTGCGGCAGAGAAAATGGGCAAATATTCCAAAGGTGCTTTTTGGTAGTGCGAATGAACAAGGCATCGCAAACGTAAGTGGTGGTCAACACTGCCGTGCTGAATTCTACCTTGCTGGGTTTGGATGGGTACCAGTTGATTCCGCAGACGTTGCCAAAATGCGTTTAGCAGAGAAAAAAATCTGTTGAAGATAAAGATACACAAGCCGTAGCAAAAATATTTGTTTGGTAACTGGGAAGCAAACTGGGTGGGATTTAATCATGCCCGTGACTTCGATTTATATCCACAACCAGAACTAGCTCCAATCAATAACTTCGGCTATCCATATGCTGAAGTGGGTGGCGATCCGTTAAATTCCTTTGATCCAAAAAGAATTTAAATATGACTACGTCTCTAAAAAAACTCTAATAAATCCTTTTGGGTTGCCATAGCCACCGCACTTAGTGCCGCGGTGGCGTCAACTTTGTGCTGCATCGCACCATTAATTTATTTAGTGTTCGGCGTATCGTCTACTTGGTTGATTGGCTTAGGCGAATATGATTATTTGCGTATTCCCATGCTTATTATTTCATTATGTGCCTTCGCCTATGGATTTTTGGCTGTTGATGTTTTTCCAAAAATCATTTGTAGCAAATATATTTCCCGTAAAAAAACTCATCGTTTTATATTGGATTGTCTTTATCGTGATGATTTTTCTTAACCTATCCAACAATTTTGCCTTGGATTTTAGAATTAGAGAATTAGGAATAAAAAAATGAAGAAATTATGTACTGCACTTTTGCTTTCGCTATTTGCAATTTCCTTCGCCCATGCGAATGAAAACCAAACAAATTGTGCTAAAAGTAAAAGAAATGAATTGCCAGCTTTTGCTCTTACTTAGTCAATAAAGAACTGCGTAATATAGATGGCGTTATTTCAACAAAAGCATCTATTAAAGATGGTTTAGTGACGGTTGTAGAAGATCCCAAAGTCACAAACCAACAATTATTCGATGCGATTCATAAATTGGAATATACGGCGGAAGTAGTTAAGTAAAACGTTTAGAAAACGAAAGTGCGGTCAATTTTTGAGAGGTATTAAAACTCTTTAGAAATTAACCGCACTTTTGTTTATTACAATTGATCTTAGAAGTCTTCGAAATATTGTTGAATTACTTTTTGGATCTTTTAGTTTGAGTTAAAGCTAATTGCAAGAGTACGCGGGCTTTTTGTGGATTTAAAGTACCTGATGCTACAAAGCCATATTTACTATCATCAACTTCAGCATCACGAGTTGTATAGCCAGTTGGTACACGAGAAGAACGAACTACAACGACGCCATCTTTCGCAGCTTTTTTTCTAAGCGATCTAAGTGTGCAGCATTAACATTTCCATTGCCAACGCCAGCAGATACAATCCCTTGATAGCCAGCGTTGAGTAATGCATTTAGTGGTTCAACTGGTGCATTTGAATAGGCATAAATAATTCCCACTTTTTGGTAGGCTATCTAATTTTTCTACGTTAAACGGAGTGTTGATGGTATGTTTGCTTTCTGGGGAACGTTCATAGTCCACTTTGCTGTTATGAATATAGCCTAGAGAACCATAATTTGGTGAATGGAAAGTTTGCACTGCGGTCGTACTGGTTTTTGTGACATCGCGAGCACCTAGTACTTCATTATTCATTGCGACTAAAACACCACGACCACTCGATTTTTTTGTCTGCTGCGACAACAACTGCATTGTAAAGATTTAATGGACCATCAGCACTTTTTTTCTGTTGCAGGACGCATTGCCCCTACGAGAACAACCGGTTTTTTTCACATTTTTACGGTTAAATCTAAGAAATAAGCTGTCTCTTCCATGGTATCTGTACCATGGGTAATGACAAATCCATCAGTACTTTTTACATTGAGCATTGATGGCTTTTTGCAAGTTTTAGCCAGACTTCGTCATTCATGTCTTGTGAACCTATTTTTACAATTTGCTCACCTTTAATGTTGGCAATATTTTTTTCATTTCTGGTACAGTTTCAATTAAAGTATCAATACTTAATTGTCCAGCTTTATACGCAGAATTTACCGAACTTTGCCCGCTTCCTGCAATAGTACCACCCGTTGCCAAGATTGTAATATTTGGTAAGTCAGCAGCATTTGCTATTGAAACACCTAGACCAAATAAAGTATGTAAGGCTAATTTAGTTAATTTCATAGATTTCTCCTAATGAATAAAAAAATTCCTTTCCAATAATCTAACTAAATTGAGTTATTCATGAATAATGAAAAAGTAAATTTATGATCCTGATCACATAATTTTTTGTTGATTGTATAACCTTTATGCAAGTACGGAATTTAAGCATAATTTTTTTGAAAGATAACTCAAGTGCGGTTATACTTGAGCCCTATTTTGACGTACTTAATTAGTAGAGAAAACAATGCAAGAATTTATCCCAATGGCAACAGAGTTTGCTCAAAAACATACTCTTTAGCGGTTTCTTGGTTTGCGATTTTCGTGATGGTGATTTATACCTTCTATAAAGGCGCAACGAGTAAATTTAAAGTCATTACTCACAATGAGGTGATTCGTTTAATAAATACGGATGAAGCTATTGTGGTGGATTTACGTAGTATTGAAGAATTTCAACGTGGTCATATCATTGATAGCATTAATTTACTTCCAAGCGAAATTAAAAATCAAAACATCGGTAAAATTGAACAACACAAAGAGAAAGCAATTGTGTTGGTAGATATTAACGGTGTTTCCGCCCCAGCTTCAGCTACACTTTTAGCGAAACAAGGTTTTTAACCGTGTGTTTGTGTTAAAAGAAGGCATTTCTGCATGGGCAGCGGCAAATTTACCTTTTAGTTAAAAAAACATAAATAATAAGGAATAGAAAATGTCAGAACAAAAAAACAAGACGTTGCAGCAACAGAAGAACAACAACCTGTTCTTCAAATTCAACGTATTTATGTGAAAGATGTGTCTTTTGAAGCACCAAATCTTCCACATATTTTCCAGCAAGAATGGAAACCAAAACTTGGTTTTGATTTAAGCACCGAAACAACTCAAGTTGGTGATGACTTATATGAAGTAGTATTAAACATTTCTGTTGAAACTACACTTGAAGATAGTGGTGATGTCGCATTTATTTGTGAAGTAAAACAAGCGGGCGTATTCACTATTAGCGGTTTAGAAGATGTTCAAATGGCGCATTGTTTAACTTCTCAATGCCCGAATATGCTTTTCCCTTATGCGCGTGAATTAGTGTCTAACTTAGTAAATCGTGGTACGTTCCCTGCATTGAATTTATCTCCAGTAAACTTTGATGCATTGTTTGTTGAATATATGAATCGTCAACAAGCAGAAAATGCAGAAGAAAAATCTGAAGAAGGTCAAACTAAACACTAATTAAGAGGTAAAACAAAAGGCAAGTTAGGAATCCTAACTTGCCTTTTTTGTTGTTAAAGTGCGGTCAATTAATAGCTTGAATTGATTAACACTTCTTCACCGTAGCCACCTAAAGTAGGCATTGGTTGATAAGTTGAGTTTGCTGCACGCATTAAACGAATACCACGAATACCCGCTTCTTTAGCTGCTAATACATCATCATCGCTGTCGCCATAGTGAATGCTAACTTTATGTGCAATAATGCCCGGAGTTTTGTTGTATTTAGTTGTGCGTTCACGTCCGCCCATAAATTCAACAGGGTGCATATTTTTTTAATATCAAACGCTTTTTGTAATACAGGTGTTACGCCATCCACGTTCCCTCGCTGTACGACCTGTAATAAAAATAAATTTGGTCTCCGCGTTCTTGGTGCATTTTGATCAAATCAGCAGCGATTTGTTTTGGAATGGAATATTTATCACAACCTGCGTTAACTTCATTCCAGAAATCTTGGTTTTTTTCAAATAGTCTTGTTTACCTGGAGAATATTTTTGTTGACCATAATAGAAACAAGAGCTGGTGAAAAGTACGGTATCATCAATATCAAAGCTGACATTAATTGGGCCTTTACCTTCTAATTCTTTTCTTAATTTGATCTACTGAAATCCAGTGAATTGGTTGCTCTTGCAACATTTCACGCGCATTTGTACCCTGATTGGGTATAAGGCTCAGTTTTTTTCCTGCCATAGCTGGAATTGCTGCTGCGGTTAATAAAAGCTACAACAGATAGCTTGATCATCTTTTTCATAAAAAAACTCCTAGTTGGATGGTCATTGATTGCTATGTATCATACACATTTTATGTTTTATATCAATTTAAAGCAAACGTTTGCTGTTTTGAAGTATGATCGTGCTCACATTTTTTGATTATTTTTGTCGAATAAATCGGCAAAAGAGTATTTTCCCTTGAATTTTGTTAATTTACCGCCATATAACGAACAACTTTTCACTTTATAAAGGACAGAACAATGACAACGATTGTAAGCGTACGTCGCAATGGGCAAGTCGTCGTAGGCGGTGATGGACAAGTTTCTTTGGGAAATACCGTAATGAAAGGCAATGCACGAAAAAGTGCGCCGTTTATATAATGGCAAAGTGATTGCTGGTTTTGCGGGTGGTACTGCAGATGCATTTACACTTTTCGAATTATTTGAACGTAAACTTGAAATGCATCAAGGGCACTTACTAAAAAGTGCGGTGGAATTAGCAAAAGATTGGCGTACAGATCGTGCACTCCGTAAGTTAGAAGCGATGCTAATTGTGGCGGATGAAAAAGAAAGTTTAATCATCACGGGTATTGGCGACGTGGTTCAACCAGAAGAAGATCAAATTTTAGCAATCGGATCGGGTGGTAACTATGCGTTGTCTGCAGCACGTGCATTGGTGGAAAACACTGAACTTTCTGCTCGTGAAATTGTTGAAAAATCTTTGAAAATTGCTGGTGATATTTGCGTGTTCACAAATACCAATTTCACTATTGAAGAATTACCAAATTAAGGAAAAAGCTATGTCTGAAAATGACTCTCGCGAAATAGTTTCTGAATTAGATCAACATATTATTGGTCAAGCCGATGCAAAACGTGCTGTGGCAATTGCGTTGCGTAACCGTTGGCGTCGTATGCAGCTTCAAGAACCTTTGCGTCATGAAGTGACCCCAAAAAAATATTTTTAATGATTGGCCCAACTGGTGTAGGTAAAACTGAAATTGCGCGCTGTTTGGCCAAATTAGCTAACGCCCCATTTATCAAAGTAGAAGCAACGAAATTTACCGAAGTGGGTTATGAGGGGGAAAGAGGTGGATTCCATTATTCGTGATTTAACGGATAGTGCGATGAAGCTTGTTCGCCAGCAGGAAATTGCAAAGAACAGAGCAAGAGCTGAAGATGCAGCCGAAGAGCGTATCTTGGATGCTTTACTTCCCCCAGCTAAAAAAATCAATGGGGCGAAGTTGAAAGCCATGATAATCACAGTAGTACTCGCCAAACGTTCCGTAAAAAAATTACGTGAAGGTCAATTAGATGATAAAGAAATCGAAATTGATGTGTCTGCAGGCGTGTCTATGGGCGTTGAAATTATGGCTCCTCCAGGCATGGAAGAAATGACAAATCAACTGCAATCATTGTTCCAAAATTTAGGGTTCAGATAAAACGAAAAAAACGCAAAATGAAAAATTAAAGATGCGTTGAAAAGCGTTGATTGATGATGAAGCAGCGAAAATTAATTAACCCTGAAGAACTTAAACAAAAAAAGCGATTGATGCAGTAGAACAAAATGGTATCGTTTTTCATCGATGAAATCGACAAAATTTGTAAGAAAGGTGAATACAGCGGTGCAGATGTATCGCGTGAAGGCGTGCAACGTGATTTACTTCCGTTAGTGGAAGGTTCGACCGTTAGCACCAAACACGGAATGGTTAAAACCGATCACATCTTATTTATTGCGTCTGGTGCATTCCAAGTTGCTCGTCCTTCAGATTTAATTCCAGAGTTGCAGGGGTCGTTTGCCGATTCGTGTTGAACTAACCGCATTAAGTGCGGCTGATTTTGAGCGTATTTTAACGGAGCCACATGCCTCTTTAACCGAGCAATACAAAGCATTAATGGCAACAGAAGGGGTGAATATAGAATTCACAACCGACGCAGTGAAGAAAATTGCTGAGGCGGCATTCCGTGTGAATGAAAAAACGGAAAAATATTGGTGCGCGCCGTTTGCATACGGTAATGGAACGTTTAATGGATAAAAATTTCTTTCAGTGCAAGCGATATGAATGGTCAAACGGTCAATATTGATGCGGCTTATGTAGCGGATGCACTTGGCGAAGTGGTTGAAAATGAAGATTTAAGTCGTTTTATTCTTTAAGGATAAAAATGATCTGCCCTCCTAAAGTTGGACTCAACAACCAACAATTGAGGTGCAGATTTTATTATGGGTAAACACTACATAATCGAATTTAAATTACAGGTTCTCCAACCTATTCTGAATTGAAAAAAATAAGTATCAGAGAAACGGCCCGTTTTTTTATAACATTCCCTCAGACGCATTAGTTGGAACCTGGTTAAAAACGCGTTGAAAAATGGCATAAATGGACTAATTCTTTGTAATTTTACATTCAGACCTAGGCTGGCAATATTAAATGGTGGCTTATCGTCGAATCTTGGCTGAACATTGCATCATTCAAAGTATGTCGAGAAAAGGGAATTGCTTGGACAACGCCGCAATGAAAAGTTTCTTTGGGCGATTAAAAAAACGGAATGTTTTTATGGTCGGGAATTTAACAGTAGAGAGGAGACAGTTGATGCCGTCAGGAATTATTTGGATTACTATAATCACCGACGGATTCAACTAAAATTAAAAAGGACTGAGTCCGATACAATATCGAAAACAATCCTTTAAATAACAGTCTAACTTTTTGGGGGCAGATCAAATTAACCGCACTTTTTTTATTGAAGCGTGAAACTAATAGGCACATTCAACCCTGAAGGGAATCCTGAAGGTCTTGCACCGACAGGTCTTGCGCTGTTAACTGCTTCTAATGCTGCATTATCTAGGCTTTCATCACCTGATGATTGAGTAACACGAGCACCACTTAGTGAGCCATCAGGGCCTACATTGAAGGATACGCTGACTTTTACCTTGCTTACGCATCATTTTTTTGCACGAGTAGGGTAACGTTTATGACGTTCAATTTCACGACGAATTGCGGAGCGATAGGCTGCCATTTCGCTCGTGTCTGTTCCACTACCTGCTACTTGCGCATTGCTATTGGTGGCGCCAGTTGTGGTCGCTTTTAGCATTCACGTTTGCACTTGAATCAATATTTTTTATCACCTTTTGGTAGATCTTTATTGATTGGTTTTTCCTGTGGTTTAACGTCTTTTTTCGGTTTATCCTTTGGCTTTTCTTTAGGTTTTTCTTTTGGTTTTGGCTTTTCTTTTTCTGGTTCTTTGATTTTTTGTGGTTCAGGTTTCACCGTTGGATCTTCCACAACCTCTTGTTTTTTTCTGGTTCTGGCTCTTTTTGTACATTTTTCTGGCTCAGGAGCTGGTTCTTCCATCACCATGCCTTGCACCATTTCCATGGAAATACTTGTGGATATGTCGCCTGGTGCGCTATTGGCGCTATCACTTGGCTTATTCCAACTCCATAAGATTAACCCTACAACAATGCTGTGAACGATCAAAGAAATAAGCAAACCTAATAGCGAACGTTTTGTTTGCTGCATAATTATTCCTTAAGGCGTCGTTGGCACAGATTGAGCGGGTGCAGATTCTTGAGGATTTTTACCCGCACTTTTACCCTTATCTTTCATAGAAACAATAGCTACATTTTTTTGATCTCATTTTTTAGAGAGCATATCTGTAATGGTCACAAAGTCTTGGAAAGAGGCTTCAGCATCAATTTTTTTAATGTGACTTTCTGATCTTTATTCCATTGGGCAATTTCTGCTTCTAGGGCTTCTTGCGTAATAGGTCTATCATTGAAATAGAGTTGTTTATCCGCTGTCACAGTCAATAATTTAGCAAGTTCATCAGCTTTAAATGCAACGGCTGTACTGGCTTTAGGTACGTTAACTTGAATTTTACCTTGAGAGATAAAAGACGCAGTGATAAGTACCACAGCAAGTAACACCAACATAATATCAATGAAAGGGATAATGTTGATTTCATCGAAATTTTTTTCACAGACTATTCCTTATCTTTTTGTTCGTTTAACACTTTCCATTTCAAACGATTAACTTCAACTTTACGACCTAAACCGTTATAAAACACCATCGATGGAATAGCCACAAGAATACCTAATGCTGTCGCTTTTAATGCTAAAGATAAGTGCATCATAATCACGCCAGTATCGATTTCGCCACCGCCATGACCGATTTGATAGAACGTTAATAAAATCCCGATAACTGTACCAAGCAAACCAACATATGGTGCGTTTGCGCCGATAGTAGAAATCACGGTCATATTGCGATTTAAATCGATATCTAATGCGTGAATGGTGGAATAGTATGCGACGTTTACCTTTCTTAAGAAAAGATAACGTTCAATTACCATGGCTAGCATAATAATGCTCATCAGTAATAATAAACCGATGATAAAGTAGTCACTGTACTGTTGTAAAAAATCAAAAAGCTGCATCATTTTTTTCTGTCCTTATTATTTGAGAAATATCTTGGGAATATAATTGAGAATGAATTTCAATCAAGGATAAATTCTAGCAAAGGCGGAATAATGCGTAAATATCGAACTGAAAAAAATAATGATTTTTACCGCACTTTATATAGAAAAGTGCGGTAATTTTTTGAAGGGTTATAGGGATCGAAGATAATCAACGATAACTTGATGGTGTTCTGTTGTTTTGAATTTATCAAATACGTGAATAATTTTTCCGTTTTCATCAATTAAAAAACTAATTCGGTGAATACCATCGTAAGTTTTACCCATGAATTTTTTCTCACCCCATACGCCAAATTGTTCTGCAACTTTGTGATCAGGATCGGAAAGTAGTGTGAAATTAAGGGCTTTTTTCTCAATAAATTGAGCTAATTTTTTTCGGTGTATCGGGGCTAATGCCAAGTACAACTAAACCTAATTCATCTAATTCTGATTTACTATCACGCAATCCGCATGCTTGCGTTGTGCAGCCAGGCGTGAGTGCTTTTGGGTAAAAATAGACTAACACTTTTTTACCGAGAAAATCATTTAAAGAAACGGGTTGTTCTTGTTGATTTAATAACGTAAAAAAATGGGTGCTTGGCTACCAACGGATAATGGATTCATAAAAAGCTCCTTTGATGAAAAAAATATTTGCAAAATTCAAGTCATTTTAGCGACTATAATGAGCTATACCAAATAATAAAATTAAAAAAACCAACGGAGGTTCTATGTCAGCACAAAATCCTTTATTTTCAGGCAGTATTGTTGCACTTGTTACACCTATGAATAATTACGGCGAAGTAGATTTCGCTTGTTTAGAAAAATTGGTGGAATATCACATTGAGGCAGGCTCTAATGCGCTTGTTTCTGTGGGAACAACAGGTGAATCAGCGACATTAAGTATTGAAGAAAATGTAAAGGTTATTGAGAAGACGGTTGAATTTGCCAAAGGTCGTATTCCTGTGATTGCTGGCGCAGGCGCAAATGCGACAAGCGAAGCAATTACAATGACAAAAATTATTACGCGATAGCGGCGTGGCGGGTTGTCTATCTGTTGTACCTTATTACAATAAACCAACCCAAGAAGGATCTTCCAGCATTTTAAAGCCATTGCTGAATGTACAGATTTACCGCAAATTGTTTATAACGTACCAGGTCGTACCGGTAGCGATATGAAGCCCAGAAACTGTTGCTCGTTTAGCGAAAAATCAACAACATTGTTGGTATTAAAGAAGCAACTGGAGATATCAGTCGTGTCACCAAAATTAAAGAACTCGCAGGCAAGGATTTCATCGTTTTAAGTGGTGATGATGCAACGAGTTTGGATGCGATGAAACTCGGTGCAGAAGGCGTGATTTCTGTAACGAATAACTTAGCACCAAAAGATATGGCTGATATGTGTCGCTATGCCCTTGCGGGAGATTTTTGCTAAAGCCGAAGAAATTAATGCTCGCTTAATGCGTTTACACCATGATCTCTTTATTGAATCGAATCCCAATTCCCTGTGAAATGGGCGGCTTATCGTTTAGGTTTAATTAAGTCAGCACATTTACGTTTGCCATTGACGGTGTTAAGCGAAGAAGTTCAACCAAAAGTAGAAGAAGCACTGAAAAATAGCAGGATTATTATAAAAAAATCAGGGGTAAGTCATTATCCCTAAACTTTTTGCATTATAGACTGTCGAAGTGCGGTCAAAATTCATAAAGTTTTCAATTTAGTTAAGGTTCAAATATGAAAAATAATGTTGAGTTTAGCAGCGGTTATCGTATTGGCTGGTTGTTCGTCTGATCCTGAAGCATTAAAGACTGCTAATGATTCTTTCCAAAAATCAGAGGCTTCTATCCCTGGATTCTCACCATTGGCGAGCGGTGGTGTAATGCTACCAAAAGCAGATGATACTTATGCGTTGCCTAATATTGCTGTGAAAAAGGGAGAAAATATTGATATTCGTCCTCCATCAATACCATTAGCGATTATTGAAAATTCATTAACACAATTCGATGGTGAACGGGCATTGATCGTGTATCCAGAACAGCAAGCGAGTGTGTATAACCTCACAACAAGTTGAACGATTATTAAAAGAAGACGGTATTTCATCAACGACGAATGGTGCGATTTTTAACGACTGACTGGGCGCCAACAGGACGAATTGGTGATAAATCGAGCACTGAGATTAAATATCAAGTAGAACAAGTTATGGCTCAAGATGCGAGTGCACTAGCAGTATCTATTTTGCAAATGCGTCGTGATGGTGTGATTTTCACTCCAAGTGTATCTGATAAGCAACGTTATACGTCTGAACGCTTAAAACCGCATTGTGTCTGCACTAACTTCTGCTTACAACAAACAGCAACAAGATTTATCTAGTGCTTCTGTAGGGAGCGGTAGCTTCGCAAATTATTCAGGATTTGAATGGTCAAACTGCATTAGCGATGAATGTTAATTTTGGTCAAGCATGGGAAAAATTAGGTGGAGCTTTACCTAAAAGTGGGTTTTTGCGATCAAATCTGAAACTGCTGGTAAAGGTTATCGTGAATTAAAATATTCAGCATTAAAAAAAGAAGATTGGTTGCGCATGGGTACTGAACTTCCAGAACTTGAAAACGGCACTTACCAAATGCAAATTTCTGATCATGGCAGACAAAGCTCCGTTGTCATTTCTGATGAAAAAAAGGCAAGGCATTATCGGGCGATTCAGCGACGAGAATTTACCAAGCGATTAGTAACTTGATTGCAAGATAAATAAAAGCTCAGTTAATGAGCTGTCCCAAAAAGTTAGACTGTCAAATCAAGGAGTGAGCCCTGTAGTTTACAGGGCTTAGTTCTTTGAGTTTACAGTGAATACACTTATTATAGTAATAATGAATGTACTTATGAATCGTTTTTCAAGTTGCTCAAAAAGTATCAAATAGCTCCCTAATTTTAAACGTTTATCACGCCATCTAATTGCCATTTCAGAAAAATGGTAATTTTATTTTTCTTCGACTGGGTTAAGCAAAGATTGTCGATAAACTTGAGGATCAATATGGCGAAGGACTAAACCTCGATATTCTTGAGCCATTTCGCGCGCATGAACTAATGAAAGGGCGGGATATTCGCCTAAACTCATTTTTCTTTTTCTATTATCGAATTTATAGAAAAATACCAAATCTTAGAGCCACTAGAATTAATTTTTATTCCTAGCCCTGATTCTTTTCCATCATGTTTTGTATATTCTTTTTCCTGTGCTTTAAATGATAGGATCTTTTGAGTCTGTAAGAGGTTTGATTATTTTTCATAATGAAATGTCTTTGTATGATTAAAAACTAAACGTTTTAACCCCCACCTAAGATCCCCAAAATTAACAGAGGGTTAAATAGGGGTTAAAAACGGAAACAAAGACAAACATAGACCAACGAAAGAAACAGATTAGATATAACTAAATCATTATTTTTTTACGTTGTTTTTTGACAAGATAGACGTTATTTGACAAGGTTCGTGGCGGTGAGAAAGAACAACAATTTTTAACGCTTATGCCTTGATTTTACTGGGGTTTAGTAGTGATCGCTTATATTTACTGGGATCTAAACAGGGATCAAAGATAGGGTGCAATGTAAATTAATTTGTGATTAATAACAAGTAATATCATTAAATATAGATTAATTTAATCTATCCCGTGCAGCAGTGTAAACTTCAGCGCGTTCACGCTTGCCAACGGCAAGAACATAAACGATAACTTTATCTTCAATAACTTCATAAACTAAACGATAACCTACCGAGCGAAGTTTTATTTTTATAAAACACACCAGAAAAAGCCAGAAAGCCGATCTGCGGGCACGTGTGGATTTTTCTAAGCGTTCTAATAACTTTTTTTCTTAAATTGGTTTTTTTATGGTATCGCCAAGTTTATCCCATTCTTTTCTTTTGCCTTTGGGCTAAATGTCAGTTTATAAGTCATTAATATCAACCTTAATAAAACCGCCCTCAGCTTTTTCGCTCTTCTGCAATGCGTACTAGTTCTGCATCTTCGATTAACTCTTGCATATAAGCGAACATTTCAGGCGTAAGACAATAAAAAAGGCTGGTTGGTTACGATTTAATATAGCAATCACGCCATTTTCACTTTCTCGCATTACGCCCATAGGGTTTCGTTTTAGATCGGTAATGCTTGCAGCCTGCTCTGTTAGTATTTGATGAATAGCCATAAATATCCTCTTTTTTGTTGTTAGTTCTTCTGAATCGTAACACTTTAAAAAGAGTTTTTAAAAAGATTTCTAGAATGCCTTTATTGATGGGTATTGGTTTTCTTAAATTATTTTTTTCTGTTGGTGCGTTTTTACAGGAATTACAGGAATTACAGGAATTTTTAATTTTTTTATGAAAAAATCTTTATTTATTAATAGGTTGAAGGTTTGAAAAATTCCTGTGATTATTTTTTTAAACAGGAATTTTTTTAGGAATTTTTACAGGAATTTTTAAAGGCTGTTTTTTTGTACAATAGGAACAAAAAGAGCAAAAATAGGAATTTTTACCCAGTGAATAGGAATTTTTAGATAGGTAATAGGAATTTTTTTATTATTGTAACTTATTGATTTATAAAGATATGTAATGTTTTGTTCCTGTAATTCCTATAAAAATCCTATCTTTTGCAGAAAAATTCTTTTTTAAAACATAAAAAGCAAGGGGGCGAACCTTGCTTTAATTTTTATTCGGTTTTTCTGAATCACTTTCATCATCTGAAAATGGCATCACTTTATAAGCCCTTACCGTTTTGCCTATATACTTTTTCGATATTTTGAAAATGTATTCATTATAGCCATTCTCGGGCTTTTTCGGTTTTTAATAACCCTGATGAAAAAGTATGCTATGCGCCATATTTTTAGGGAATCCCTCAATAATTTCATCAAAAATTTTTAGGATAAATGAAATAATGCTCTTCTTCCTTTTTCGCTTCATTGGCCAACACTCTAACACCTGATACTTTAATCGGTGTTCTTGCATTAGGATCCGCTGGGTATTCAATGAAACTTGCTTCATTGACTAATAGCCAATCGGTCAAAAATTCTGATTAAACTTGTTTCCTCTCGGCTATTTTTCGCCAAACTCTTCTTTCCAGTTGAGAAAGTTTTTTTAAAATGGCTTGTGCGCTTTCTTCTTCCGTCCATTGGGTTAAGTCTTTGGCTAAATAAAGTGCGGTTTCTAGCACGGCGAAAACGGTCGCCCGCTACACGTTGCACTTGTCCGCTCATATTATTAGATAAATCTAGCCATTTTTGGCGAATTATCTTATAGGTGCTTTTCACTGCATCCGCATTGTTAGAAAGAAAGGCTATCCATTCGCGCCCAATTACGCCAAAACATTCTTGCACTTTTTTCGTTTAAATGGTCGGCGTGCGCCTTTGTTATTAGGAAAATGGTGTAAATGGTTCGCTTCTTCGAGTGGTACATTTAAAAAGCCGTACTAATTGTCCCTGCGTGCACTTTTGCGCCCTGCAGTCTTAGCTGGGTTTCTAAATCTTTTTCCCCTGTCGAAAGTGCGGAGACTTTCCAGCGTTTTTATTTGTCGGTTTCCGCCCTCTTTTTTCGCCTCTGATTTTTGTCTGTTTCATTAAACAAATCATAGGCGATAGTCTCAGGTTCTTTCCGTCCTTGGCTTGTCCGATTTCGTCTAGAGTAATAAAGCCGTCATTGCGTGCAGCCGCTTCATTTTTTTCACGCCTGTTGCGGTGGTGCTCCAGCTTAATTTTTATTTTTCGGGGTTGCCGTAAATACTGTTGGCAATATTTGGGGTTGTGCTTTTTCCCCTTTGAACTTTCCGCGAATAAATGCACGCCAAAAGATTCCCGCCCTAAAAGTGAAAGCATAGGTGCAGCTAACGCAACCGCTACGCCAATCATCATTGAGGCGTTACCACGTACATTTTGCGCAATTTCCCTTTGCCAATCTGCAAGTGTGCCGCTTGTCGTATAGCCCAGGCTTGAACTGCTTCGGTCGGTAAAATAAATTGGTTTAAGAGGCGTACCAATAATTTCCCCATTCGGTAATAAATACGCCCCATTTAGCCAACCTGTCACGTTAGTGATAGTCCACTGTGTGAAATGGTCGCCGTTAAAGTGAAAATGCTCGGTAAGGCGTTGTGTTAAGCCTGAACCTTGTGTCATTTTCAAGCCTTGCGCTTTTAGCATCTTCCAGCCTGAATCCGTGCCGAAATCTTCACGGGCGATAGCAACGGTGCGCGGTTTATTTTCATCTCGGTTTTGCCATTGAAAAAGATAGTAATATTCGCCGCCTTGCGTTTTCCCCTCGCCAACCAGTGCCAAATCATCACAAATCCATGTCATATTCTCTTTAATGATTTCGCCAGTATCATTATCAACTTTGAGGCTTGATGTAATGTAAACCCTTTAATTTTGCCGTTTTTCTCGATACTCTACATAAGGCTCACGTTTTGGCGCATCTGGTTTATCCATATATTCCACGCGCATTTCTGCTAAATTGCGCGATTCTGCACTATTGCGTAAATCTTCTAAACGGTGGCTTAATTCTTCCAAATTATCGCCTAGATTATCGGCGAAAAACACTTTTTAACTTTGCTATTTGTAGCCAGTGCCAGTAATAGCGCGTTCTCTTGATCGCTTGTCACGTTGCCAAAACGGTAAAAACGTCACGGCGTGCACATCATCTTTTAAAATTTGATAATCGCCAGCATTTGCCAGTTTCTCCGCATCTAAAATTATCGGCTTATAATCACGCTCAAGCCCCTAATTTATCGCGCAATAAACCCCATTCAAGGCCATTGCCTTTATCTTTACCAAATCCCCAAGCATTCCAGGCTTTATTGCCAATTAATGCGTGAATATGCTAAAAGGCTACGCGCCCTTGTTCATCAAAGTGCGGTGCTTTTTGGTGGGTGTTTTTATAATTCATCTTTTTCCCCTATGCCTTATTCCGATTCTTAAAAACTCGATAATATCTACCGCGCGGTATTTTTTCGGCGAACGTGGGCGTGAATCGCCCTAACGTTGTGGGAAAACCAGGCAATTTAATCAAGGTTTGAATCACATAACCATAAGATACTTTTGCATAAGCGGCTATATCAGTGTGGCGTCCATATCTGATCTTCTTGCGCATATTGATTTTCTATTGCTTGCACACGGGCTTTCAGGCTCTCCAATTCATTTAATAAAAATTCGGTGGTTTTTGTTTGCTTTTCCATATTTCCCCCTAGCGCTGTTTTCGTCTTGCTTGTTTTTGATTGGTGCGGTGCTTTTTCTTGCGCTTTTGTGCTTTCGTTTTTAATACATTCCGCTTGCTGTACTAATCGCTCGGCTTTTTGCCACATTGCTTTAGCCCTCATCATTGAAAAACTCTATGATCGTGCCGTCCAGTAAGGTGATTTTTATGCGTTATCATTTTTGCCTCCCGAGAATGGGAAAATGTAGGGCGTGATTTGGGGAAACACTGATCTAACTTCTCTTGAATTAGCTCAATCTGTAAATGTTGAAAGTGCGCAATATCTAGCATAAAGCCGCGCAATTCGTTTACATCATTTAGATAATTCGTTGCACTTGCCATTTCTAAAACAAGTGCCTAAGGTGTTGAAGCATGAAATATCGGCTTGAATATCATCAAGAAAAGATGGGGAAAGATTACGCATAAATCCCCCTTTCATCGCTAAAGTGCGGTTAAATTTCGGGTTGATTTTTGCAACGGTGACGAGGTGGCGAAAATCAGCGTTAAGGCTTAATCTTGCGCTTTCTTCGGTGTTGGCGTGAATAGTTTGAATGCACAAATTAAAGTGCGGTGTGTGCGATTAACGCATAGAAATTTGTAGATCATTTCTGCGGTGTCCTTTGATAATTTTTGAGAAGCTACCGCAAAACTTTCGACGATTTGGCGGTAACACATAACGGGGTCGAAAAACCGCTATCAAAGGAAAACGGCAAAGGGCAAAAACCTTTTCCCGTTATGCGCTACCATAGAGAATAGACTATCAGAAAATAGGCTATATTGAATAGGTGCGTAAACGCTACGAACAAAAGCGCGAATTGGCGCGCTGTTCGCCTTTGATAATAAAACGGCTTTTCGACGACCGTACCTTGCAATTTGCTAAGGCACATTCAATATAGTTTAATCTCGTTTTATCTGTCAAAGCTCATTTTTGTAAAAATGGTTTTATTTTTACGTGTAAAAAGGTTGCACGCTGCCGCATTAAACGGTAGATTGTCGTTTTAAATAGTTCATTGAATTATTCGCTTTAAATTGTCGTTATAGGGAACGGGCTTATCTTTCGAGGTAAGCCCTTATTTTTTGCTTTCTAGTTGGGGTGGGTGGTCTTGCGCCCATTGGTGTGGCTGTGCAATTGGCTGGAATCGTGCAAACTGCCTCTTGTTCAAATCCTGCTTTATAAACGCCTTTCAATTCGCAATGAGAGCAATAAACATAAGCTATCGTTACCGTTGCGCACGGTCGCACAGAAGAACGAATTTGTAACGCTTTACCACATTCAGGGCAATTAAGCCGTAAGCCCGCCATGCTGCGCCTCTTGTTTGCGGTTTGGGTTTTGTTTATCTCAACCAGGCTTGTACATCTTCACGCGCCCATCGGTTGGTTCTGTCGTATTTTAACGGCTTCGGAAAATCGCCACGCTTCATCATGTAATAAATCTTTGTGCGCTTGGCAATGCCCATTTCTTCAAGCTCTTGAATCGTCAATAAGGTTTTTAATGTCATATTCTTTTCCTTTTTATTTAAGTGCGGAATTGACCGCACTTTATTTAATCAGGGTTTTGCCTACATCATCTTTTTCTTTATATATTCCATCAGAATAAAAATAGAACGTTCTTTTTCATTATGGTTGAGTTCGTCATATCTCGGTAAAAATTGAGCTATGTAACGGAATTTTTCTCTTGTAAAAGTTCACGCGCCACTTCATTAATAAAACGGCGTTGCGTTGAAATTGGCAAGCGGGACAACTCGGTCATTACAGATAAGGCTTTATTCATTTTCAAATACCACGTTTTTATGCTCGAGTGCCGCCATTAAATTAAGGTTTTTCTACAACATAGCACTCTTTGGCGATAGTAGGCGTTAATATAGTCGCCCGTGTTTTCTTCGTTATAAATAGAGCGGTGACAGCTTGTTTTTGTGTGTAAATACTTAGAATTTTTAAGCGTGGTTACCACGGCGCATTTTTCGGGAATTGCGGCGGAATAATGCTAGGGCATACCGCCAAAATAATTTGATAAATAAAGATTATTCATGCCGTTATTTTTCCAGAATAAAGGTATGCACCTTTAATGTTGGCATTGGCTTTAGAGGGCTAATTCAGCCCCTACAAGAAATACAAGATCATTGCGTTCTTGATATTCTGCTGGTAATTTATTGCGCAATGCAATCGCTAATTCATCTAAATTTTTGTAGTCGGCTTTTTCAGTAAATAAGACAATTTTGTCCGCACTTTTTCCGCCCTTAATGATATTCGCTGGGTTTTTGTTCTTTCAGTTGTGCCAGCCAGCCTTTTGTAACATCTGATAAATCTTCGGCTTGTGTGTTTACCGTTGGCTTTTCACCATGCCAGCCTATTTTCAGCATATCTAAAATAAACTGGTTTTCCGTCAACCGGGTGAAAAAGCTCTTCAAAGTTTTCTTGAGTGACTTCAAGCTCATCAATTAAACGCCAGCTAATTTGCACGCCGCTATCTATCTCGCAAGTTTTGTAAGTTTCGCCATATTTCATAATAGAGCGATTTCGCCCCTCTTGTTTGCGTCCTGTTGTTGTGCCTTTTTAGTGCACCTAAGAATTTTTCCTTCAACGTTTTTGACCGGGAGCCAGTTAACTGCCCCTAAAAATCAGAGCGCGCCTTAAAATCTGTTATTAGACTTTGTAGGGCTTTTTCATTTAGTGTGATAGATAGAACAACGTCAGACTGTTTGCTTGGTTGACCTTGATATTTTGTCACAAGTTGGCTTGCATATTGCTTTATTTGAGAATCTTTCATTTTGTTTTTCCTCTTGAATAAGTAAAAGTGTGCATATGTACTGAGCAATCTCCATTAACGTTCACCTTTGTCTATGTTTGATTGCGGAAAGTATTGTAGGAAGTTGAAAAATGATCTAGAGGAAATTGGGAAAATTTACTTTTTAGAAAAATTTTGTCTTTTTAGAAAAATTAGATGGTTGAATAGGGTAAAAATAAAAAGCCCCAATTAGGGGCTTGATTTAGTAGTATTGACTTCGGTCTAGAAATTTTTCTAGAAAAGGTGCTATGGTCTTCGCTTTTCTGACTTTTTCCACTATATCCAACTTTACTTTGCATTTCTTCTAATATATCGCTAATAGCTTCAGAAATTGCATTAAATGATGGTCTGTTCTTGTCAGTTATGAAAAAGCTCTTTCTATTTACTTTTTGAAATTTTTGGATGATGCAGAAATACTAAAAGCATTAATAATGCTTTGATACATCTCATGATCTAAATCACCGTTTAATTGTGATTCTGACTTTTTTATCATCTTTTTGTAAATAATTCAAAGTCTTTATTTAAGAGATTAATCTCAGCCTTTGATAAATAAACATCATTTAGATAATCAATAAAAATTTGATCATCTTCTGCATCTATAAAAATATCAGGCTCTCCTATAAAAGTCTCATTGATTTCTAAGGATGAACAAATAAGCCTAGAAAGCCCCGTTTTAGAAAGAATTATAGATTTTCTTATATTATATAAATAACTATCAAGGTCTAACCCTATTTCATGAATAAATCCTTTATCTATATTTATTCTAAACATCCCTTCAAAACAAAATTCATCTGATACTATTAAATTTCTTCTATTATTAAAGCTTGTATTTTTTCTTTAGCTATCAAATCGCACGATAAATAATTTAATTCAAAATGAAAGTTGTTGTTTTCTAAACTTATTTCTTCTGTACTTCCATATTCTTTTTGCAACGTGATTAGTAACAAAAGAGATTATCATTAGTATTGCCATATGTTTCTAACTGTGTTGAACAAAAATAGGATCTATCTGATATATATATTTCCTCTTGATTGCCTTTTTATTTTTAAATAGAAATTAAGTTTTTATCTACAAAAAAGTTTTAGTAGGTAATCTATATCTATTTTTTTGTTTTATCGGTTTCATTTAAAGAATTAATAAAATCAGAAATAGTCATATAATCTTGTTCGATTAGACATAGCCCCATAGCACCCCTCCTAAATACTGTATTTTTTTATAGCAAAATAACACAAATATAACAGGTTGAACAGTCCAAAATCGTTCCAAATTATGCCAATTTATCCTAAAATAAAAAGCCCTGTTTTAACAGGGCCATGGCTTAGTATTGATTTAGTTTATTTTTTCAGTTCTTCTAAATGTTTATTTCTTTTGCGATAAACTGCCGCTAGGAATCAGGATAGATAGTTGAACTTCTGGTGATGAAAAAGCCTAAATCCCGCACATTTGCATCAGCTTTAATGTAAGGTTTCAATCGTTTTATCAATTCATCAATAAAAACATCGCGAATATTGCTATCCGTTGAATATCTTAAAACATCTGCATATCTTCCACCTTTATCAAAAATGGTAAGTATTCGGCTTAATTCTTCTGCTATACCGCCTGAAAATAAATTCATTGAGTAACTCATCGCCAATAAGTGAATAACATTTGCGGGCGGATTCATTACATATTGTCAGGTTTTGTTCGTATTCCGTCATCAAAAGAATTTCTAATTGAATTTTCAATTTTTCAACCACTTTTTCTAATTGTGTCGATTTTACGGGTGTTTTTACTGATTCGTTCTGAAAGTTCATCAAAGCCATCAAAATTAATCTCGCCAGTGTCGCTAACTTGAAGATTGTCTATTTCCTTCTGTGCTTCTTGGTTATCGCTTTCTAAGGCTTCAATGAGTTTTTTATTACGCGATATGTTTTCTTTAATTGATAAGGCTTTATCTTGTATTTCGTAGAATACTTGATTGCTAACGTTTAAATTGCCGATCAGTTGTTCCAATTCGGCTTGTTTATCTTGGTTTTGTAGTTTCATTCTACTTTCTCCTTTTGGTTACGTTTTTCTATCTGTGCTTGCATCCACGCATTTACTTCGCTTTCAAGCCATACAATATTATTTTTGTTTAGTTGAATGCTTCTGGGAAAATCGCCAGTATTCATTTTTCGATAAATACTTGATCGCCCTAGCCCCGTTTTATTCATCACTTCAGGGTAATTTTTATGAAGCGTTCTGCCTGTGGCATTTTTTTCATTCATAAATATTTTCCTTATAAAAATTGGATTTATTGCAATGTTTATCTTATAAAGCGTATTTGAATTTTTAAGCGGAGACAATACAGGTTCAAGAGTCTTATAATTAGCTTGATCAATGGGCAAATCTACTATTTTTCGGGAATAAATGCAATTCCACGCGGCGGAAAGCGTCATTGACCGTTTCGGGTTTAAGTTTTTCCCAATTTTAAACGCTTATCACGCCATCTAATCGCCATTTCTGCAAAGGTTATTTTCTTTTCTTCTATATTAGAAGAGTTTCGATATTCTAGCGGGTCAATGTTACGTAAAAATCAGTCCACGATATTCTGTAGCTATTTCCCTGGCGTATGCAAGAGATAAATCAGGAAATGCACCAAGACTAATTTTTCTGTGCTTCTTATGCCATTTATAGGCAAAGTACCAAATTTTAGTGCCATTAGGTTTTTATTCTTATATAAAGCCCGTTTCCATCAGATTTAATATATTCTTTTGGAAATCGGTTTAAGGTTTTTGTAAAGTGGTATTTGTCAGTGGTTTAACAATCTTGCTCATAAGTCATCATCTCATAAAATAAAATGTATGACTTTTTAGATCCCTCGAAAAAGCCCTAAACAGTGAGGGATCTAAACTGGGATCTAAAAAAGTGCGGTTATAAGCAATCAGAAATAAACAGTAGTAAATATTTGTGAACGATAACTTATTGAAATATCAATAGTTTGTTATCGAATATGAACGTTGGTGAACGTTAATGAATTGGTTCGTGGCGGTGAGAAAGGGATTCGAACCCTTGATGCAGTTTCCGCATACACGCTTTTCCAGGCGTGCTCCTTCAACCACTCGGACATCTCACCGTAAAAGGTGCGCAAACTATAAAAGATTTGCTCCAGTTTAGTCAAGTTTTTTTGCGCTAGAACATAAAAAAACTTTTTAAAAGTTTCGCTAGAATAACCGCACTTTATTTATCGTTTGTAGTTTTTATGCATATTAAAGCGTTATTTTTCTAAAAAAAATGTTTTTATCCATAAAAACCCTTTTAGCGCGCTGAAAGATTCCTTTCGTTTAGGTTATTCGAAAAAAAATCGTTGATTCGCGACATTATTTCAGGGTTAACCGTTGGTGTGATTGCGATTCCGCTTTCCATGGCTTTGGCTATTGCAAGTGGTGTACCGCCACAACATGGTCTTTATACGGCAATTATTGCGGGTATCGTTATCGCACTGACTGGTGGTTCTCGCTTTAATATATCTGGGCCTACAGCAGCTTTTGTTGTGATTCTGTACCCTGTTACTCAACAATTTGGGCTAAGTGGTCTTTTTGATGGCAACGTTGCTTTCTGGGCTGATTTTTGGTTTTTGATGGCGTTATTTCGTCTAGGGCGTTTAATTGAATATATTCCTTTGCCCGTAACCTTAGGGTTTTACTTGTGGGATTGGGATTACTATTGGTACTTTTGCAGATTAAGGATTTTTGGGGCTTTCTATAGAAAAATGCCAGCGCATTATCTTGAAAAATCCAAACAATTTTTACCGCACTTCCTACGATAAATTGGGCTAATGCAGCGGTTGGTGTAGTAACCCTATTAGTCCTGGCTCAATGGCATAAATTACGTTTGGCAGTGCCGGGGCATTTTACCTGCTGTGATTATTGGCACGATTTTTAGCTCTAACATTACAGTATTTTTGGTTTTTGAGGTGGCGACGATTGGCTCGGCATTCCAATATACTTTTGCCTGATGGTTCCATTGGTCATGGAATTCCTAATGTATTGCCAGATTTTTCTCTACCGTGGAATATTCCTGATGCGCAAGGTGAATTAATTCATTGGGATTTTAATAGCTTACAAGCGTTGTTACCTGCTGCTTTTTCAATGGCGGTATTGGGCGCAATCGAATCACTTCTTTGCGCCGTAATTTTTAGATAATATGACTGATACTAAACATCACTCCAATAACGAGTTATTAGCGCAAGGATTGGGGAATATCATTTCTCCGTTTTTTGGCGGGATTACGGCAACAGCTGCGATTGCTCGTTCTGCGGCTAATGTGAAATCAGGGGCTGTATCGCCAATATCGAGTGTCGTACACGCAATACTTGTTTTATTCACTTTACTTTTTGTTTTCGCAAACGCTTTCTTATTTGCCCTTTGTCATCGATGGCTGCTTTGTTGTTAGTGGTGGCGTGGAATATGGCAAGTGTGCACGATATTATTCATCTTGCTCGCCGTTCAGGCAAAAATGAAATGGCAGTGTTGCTGACTTGTCTTATTTTTGACCGTATTGTTTGATATGGTGATTGCGATTAGTGTTGGGGTGTTGCTTGCAAGTCTCTTGTTTATTCGAACCATTGCTGAGATGACAAAAAGCCATTGAATACAATGCGCCTGAAGATTTAGATGATGTGTTGGTTTACCGAATTAGTGGTCCACTTTTCTTTTGCTGCTGCGGATAAATTATTTGCGGATTTGCATGATAGAACGGTTCATACCGATCATGAAATCCGACATATTGTGCTGCAATGTGATGCAGTGACAGTACTTGATGCAGGTGGCATTCATGCGCTTACTCGATTTGTTCAACACATGTTGCCCCATCAACAACTTTACTTGTGCAATATGCAGTTTCAGCCGTTGAGAATGTTGAGTTAAATCTAATTCTTCGCCGGAAATTCAAAAGATTAATTTTGCGGCAGATTTAAACGAAACTTTCCATAAAAATTCGTGACTTTGAAAAAAACTACCCAATAATGAAAAACCAAAGCGTGCTAGAATAGTGCGCTTTTTTATTACATCGTTCGAAACCATATCAAGGAATAATTATGCGTCCAAATAATCGAGAAAATAATCAACCCCGCCAAATTAAAATTACCTGTAATTACACCAAGCACGCTGAAGGTTCTGTGCTTGTTGAATTTAGTGATACCAAGGTGCTTTTGTACTGCAACAGTGGAAGATGCTGTACCACGTTTCTTAAAGGGACAAGGGCAAGGCTGGGTCACGGCTGAATATGGAATGTTGCCACGTTCAACACATAGTCGTATGCAACGTGAAGCGGCTAAAGGTAAAACAAGGTGGACGCACAATGGAAATTCAACGTTTAATTGCCCGCTCTTTGCGCGCGATGGTGGATCTTGAAAGCACTTGGTGAACGTACGATTACTTTAGATTGTGATGTTATTCAAGCAGATGGTGGCACACGTACTGCATCCATTACTGGTGCTGCTGTCGCATTATGTGATGCGATCAATGGTTTTAATTGAGAATGGCACGTTAAAAACTAACCCAATTAAAGGGCTAGTTTCGGCAATTTCCGTAGGGATTGTTGAGGGGCAAGCTGTTTGTGATTTGGAATACGTGGAAGATTCTGCAGCGGAAACCGATATGAATGTTGTGATGATGGAAGATGGTCGAATGATTGAGGTGCAAGGCACTGCAGAAGGCGAGCCATTTAGCCATGAAGAATTATTAACATTATTAGATTTAGCGAAACAAGGTTGTAATCAAATTTTTGTCGCTCAACGCGAAGCGCTAGGCTTATAGACACAGTTTATAGGGATTAAAAAAATGGAACAATATAAACGCGATTTTATCGAATTTGCTTTAAGCAGAAATGTATTGAAATTCGGAGAGTTTACTTTGAAATCGGGTCGTAAAAGTCCGTATTTTTTTCAATGCGGGTTTGTTTTAATACGGGGGCTGATTTAGCGCGTTTAGGCGAGTTTTTATGCTGCGGCAATTCAGGCAAGTGCGGTAGATTTTTGATGTGGTTTTTGGCCCTGCTTACAAAAGGTATTCCAATTGGCACTTCAGTTTCAGTAGCGTTATTTAATCGTTATGGTATTGATAAACCCGTGTGTTTTAATCGCAAAGAAGTGAAAGATCACGGAGAGGGCGGCAATTTAATTGGTAGCCCATTGCAAGGAAAAATTTTGCTTGTGGATGACGTGATTACGGCGGGTACTGCGATCCGTGAATCTATGGAATTAATCAGTGCAAATAAGGCAGAGCTTGCAGCGGTATTAATCGCCTTAAACCGTAAAGAACGAGGAAAAGGCGAGCTTTCAGCAATTCAAGAAGTTGAACGTGATTATCAATGCCAAGTGCTATCAATCATTGATTTAGATGATTTGATGCAATTTATCGAACAAGATCCGCGATACAGTAGCCATTTGCCAGAAATGCGTGCTTATCGTGCTGAATTTGGCGTATAAAACTTGAGAAATAAATTTTTGTCATCATTATAAATAACATTATAAAAATAACCGCACTTTGACTTAACAGGGGAAAGAATGGGATTTATTGGAAAAATTATAGGCGTATTTTTAGGTTGGAAAAGTTGGTGGATTTTTTGGTGCGATTGTTGGGCTCATTTTGAGGTTCTATTGCAGATAAAAAAATTATATGAGCTTGGCTCGGTAAGTTCCAGTTTCTTTAAAAAGAAAACAACGCGTCAAGACTTTGTTTATGCAAACCACCTTTGCGGTGCTAGGACATTTAAGTAAATCGAAAGGGCGCGTAACAGAAGAAGATATCCAATTAGCTAATCAATTAATGATTCAGCTAAAACTGGATGATGCTGGGCGTAAATTAGCGCAAGATGCGTTTCGTCGCGGTAAAGAATCCGATTTCCCAATTCGCCAAGTGATCCGAGAATTTCGCATTGGTTGTGGGCAACGTGCTGATTTATTGCGAATGTTCTTGCAAGTGCAAGTTCAGGCGGCTTTTGCCGATTCAGAACTTCACGAAAATGAGAAAGAAGTGCTTTTATGTGATTGCTGAAGAACTGGGTCTTTCTCGTATGCAATTTGAACAAATGATTGCAATGGAAATGGCTGCTCGAGCTTTTACTCAAGGCGGTTTCTATCAGCAATATCAACAAGGTGCTTATCAAGGTGGCTACCAATATCAGCAACAAAAATAGTGGTGGTTACCAACATGCTTCTGGCCCAACTTTAAATGATGCCTATAAAGTATTGGGTGTGACTGAGTCAGACGAGCAACAAGCAGTAAAACGCGCTTATCGTCGTTTAATGAATGAACACCATCCAGATAAACTCGTGGCGAAAGGTTTTACCTCCAGAAATGATGGAAATGGCAAAAGAAAAAAACTCAACAGATTCAAGCCGCTTTACGATTTAATTTGTAAAGCAAAAGGCTGGAAATAGTGCGTGTTATTCTTGCGCCTATGCAAGGGTTCTAGATCCCTTTGTGCGTCAACTTCTCACCGAAGTGAATGACTACGATTTATGTATAACAGAATTTGTTCGCGTAGTTGATCAACTTCTCCCTGAAAAAGTATTTTATCGTTTATGCCCTGAATTAAAAATCAGGGCTTTACTTCCTCTGGCACGCCAGTGCGAGTGCAGTTGCTTGGGCAGCATCCAGAATGCCTTGCTGAAAAATGCGATTCGTGCGATCGATCTTGGCTCTCATGGCATTGATTTAAATTGTGGTTGCCCCTCTAAAAACAGTGAATGGAAGCAATGGTGGTGCGGCATTATTGAAAACAGCCTGAATTGATTTATCGTGCCACTCAAGCCTTACGCAGAGCTGTGCCAAAGTGAATTCCCCGTTAGTGTAAAAAGTGCGGTTAGGGCTGGGATGATATTTCTCAAGCTTTTGAAATTGCTGATGCGGTAGAGCAAGGCGGTGCAACCGAAATTACAGTTCATGGACGCACAAAAAGCTGATGGTTATCGTGCTGATCGAATTAATTGGAAAAATTGGTGAAGTCCGAGAGCGTTTATCCATTCCAGTTATTGCTAACGGAGAAATTTGGCATTGGCAAGATGGGCAAGACTGCTTATCTCAAACTGGCTGTCAGGATTTAATGGTGGGACGAGGTGCGTTGAATATTCCGAATTTAAGTCATGTTCTGAAATCAAATGCAGAAAAATGCCTTGGTGTGAGATTCAAAAAATCTTGCAAAAATATGCTAATGTCGAAAAATGAATATGACAGCGGTTTTTACCATGTGGCACGCATTAAACAATGGTTACGTTATTTGAATAAAGGAATATGATGAAGCTAACCAAGTGTTTGATAAGATTAAGACTTGCCAAACTGATGAAGATTTGAAATTACGTTTAAATGATAAATAACAATCCGCATGTAAAACGTGCATTTTTTGACTCTCCTTCACAAGCCCCCTTAAAGGTGCTTGTGAGAACTGACAACCGCGTCTAATTATTTCCTTGATTACCCCTTAAAAGGGGTCAACATGTTCTTTCGTTGATAAATTATCTTGAACCATATCTTCTTTTTCTTGGTTTCTTATATAATCCTCTACCACTTTTATATTTAACCCTACTGTGCTGACAAAAATCCTTTTCGCCCAGAAATGCCTATTTCCATACCTATATTTTTAGGGGCTGACGTAGATTAGCAAGTGTTCTAGTCTATAAAAAAATGAAGATAACCCATTGTAAATTAAAGAAATCTATACAAAACAAAGCTTCTTGAATTTTTGTATTAGAAGTTACAGCCCGAGTAGCGGCTGATTTACTCTGTATCCAAGCTCAATTCAGCGATTTTTTTACCGAAAAATCCGTGAAGTCATTAGTTATCATTTAGCTCTTGAAGCCGATGAGATTTTTGATGGTCAAATTGAGCTTGATGAAAGCTATTTTGGCGGTCATCGTAAAGGAAAAACGAGGTCGAGGCGCAGCAGGAAAAGTTGCCGTATTCAGTTTGTTAAAGTGACAAGGAAAAGTATTTACGGTGGTGGTAGAAAATACCAAAACAGAGACATTAATGCCTGTTATTGTGAGGAAAAATCAAGCCTAACAGGGTTATACCGATACTTATCGAAGCTATGATGCCCTTGATATGAGCAAATTTCACCACAAACGAATCAATCATTCCGAACTATTTGCGGTGAAACAAAACCACATAAATGGAATAGAAAAATTTCTGGAGTCAGGCGAAGAGAATACTCCAAAAATATAATGGAATCGACCAAAAAAACTTTCCTTTATTCTTGAAGGAATGTGAATTTCGGTTTAACTTTTGGAGCACCAAAAGAACAGCTTAAAAACATTGCGAAAAATGGTGTGGTATTTAGGACTAATCTACGTCAGCCCCATATTTTAAGTTCGCGTGTCTTTTTAAAAAAATCATCAGTGCTGACTTTCCCTTCAGATAGCCCATAAAACCTGATACTGATATTTTAGGCGGGATTTTTAAGAGCATATGGATAGGGTCTGGTATTGCATGCGCTTCTATTATCTCCACATTTTTTTATAGTCACATAACTGCCTCAATATTTGACCTATATCTGCTCTTAACTTTCCATAAATTGCTTTTTCTTCTGTACTTCGGGATAAATACAATGTGTTACTTACAGTTCTATTTTTTGTGTGATAGACTTGAATCGTCACTGGTTTTACTTTACCATGATAATCCTCCCTATATGTTGAATTTTTGCTGTCAGCCTTGTTCATTATATAGCGAGGATTTTTTTCTGTTCATCGCTTAAGCTATTTTGGCTCCATACGCATAGAGTAGATAGTTTTGTAGCCAGACTTTCGTCTGGCTATAATAAAAAGCACCTATTATAATGAGTCGCTCTTAAAAGTAAATAAATCGTTAAATGAAGAATGCACTTGGCTGGAACAATTTTTTTCAATTTCAGGCACATTCTTCTTATCACTCAAATAAATCACCACATGATCGCCTTCTTCAATCACAACTTGGCGTCGTGCAACAATTACATCATTCCCACGCAATAAAGCACCAATAATGGTTCCCATAGGCAAACGCAGCTCACCGATTTTTCTTCCCACCACGTTAGAGGTGCTTTCATCACCATGCGCGACAATTTCAATAGCCTCAGCAATACCATGTCGTAATGTAGCCACATTTTTCACATCCCCTTTACGAACATGACCCAAGCAAAGCAGAAATTGTCGCTTGCTGTGGTGAAACTACAATATCAATACTTCCACCTTGAATCAGGTTTATATAAGCAATTCGTTGAATCAGCACCATTGCCTTCTTGGCGCCCAAACGTTTTGCCAATAAAGCAGACATAATATTCGCTTCATCATCACTACTCAATGAAAGGAACACATCGACATTTTCAATATGCTCTTCAAACAATAAATTTTGATCAGACGCATCACCATAAAAACTAAGGTTTTTGAAAGTTTTTTTCAGCTAACAAATTAGCCCTTTCCTCATCACGCTCAATTAATTTTTACGGTACAGACATTTTTCCAAACATTTCGCTACGCCAGCGGCAACATTTCCACCCCCAACAATCATTACGCGTTTATAAGGTTTTTTTCTAAGCGTTGAAGTTCACTCATTACTGCTTTTATGTGCTCAGTTGCACAAATAAAAGTAATTTCATCACCAGCTTCAACAATAGTAGATCCCTGCGGGACGAATCGGTTTTACCGTTACGTAAAATAGACATAATACGACAATCAATATGTGGCATATGTTCACGAAAATGCGGAAAGCGCATATCCAACCAAAGGACCACCATAATAAGCTCTTACCACAACCATGCTAATACGATTATTCGCAAAAGTGGGCAACTTGTAATGCCCCTGGATAAGCAATTAAGCGTGTAATTTCATCTGTCACAAGATTTTCAGGCGAAATCAAATGATCAATAGGTACATTTTCATCATTGAATAACTTATCTTTTTTTCACGCAAATATTCTGAATTACGAATACGGGCAATACGCGTTGGTGTATTAAATAATGTATAGCCCATTTGGCAGGCTACCATATTGATTTCATCAGAGGCTGTTACGGCAACCATTAAATCTGCATCGGCTGCACCTGCATCACGAAGCACTTTTTGGTGATGATGGCGAGCCTTGCACCACACGCAAATCATGCTTTTTCTTGTAAGGCTTGTAACTGTGTGGGACTCGTTATCAACAAGTGTGATATCGTTATCTTCACTAACCAAATTTTCGGCAAGCGTTGTTCCTACCTGACCTGCGCCCAAAATAATAATTTTTCATCGCTTACTCCGTTCGTTCTAATACAAGAGGACGAATGCCTATTTCTGATGAATTTAGACCGCACTTTAATGCGTTAATTTGGCGACAAATTTCATCTGTCACGCCCATTAGCCTGAGCCATTTGTTCTTCAGTAATCTCCTGTGGCTCTTTTTTTGGAATAAAATAGCATCCAATAGCCGTTCTGCATGCATTCCATCCCTGCAGTAATGAAGTACGCCAACATCATTAAATAACGTTGCAACTTTTAGCTATCTTAGTTGTCGCAATACCAAGTGCACCATCTTCACCGCCTAATTGGCAAAATAATTCATCTTGTGGGAAACCACCACATGCCAAGAAAAAGGCTCGACGAAAAACCACGCTCCCACCACAGGTCATTCGCATATGTTGCCATGCAAACTCAAAAATTAGGATGTTCAGCGTAACGCGCTGGCAAATCAATTGGTTTTTAATGCTAAACGTACCACTGAGGTATCTGGTTGAAAATGAAAAAGTCGCTGCTGCAACTTCTAATGCGCCCCTGTTCATAAGCATCATCAGCGTCTAAAAAGCAATAAATTCATTACTTGATTGCAAAGCGCCCCAATTGCGCGCTTTAGCCACGCCACTATTTTTCGGCATAGACTCAACAACTATCTTTTTTTCTGGATATTGCGTAGCCCATTCTTGCGCTAAAGCTAACGTGTTATCTTTAGAGCCATCATCAATCAACCAAATTTTCCCCAAATAAGTTTGAGACAATACGGACTGCACTGCGCGAGATAGCGTTTGTTCTGCATTATAGCAAGGAATAATGACATCAATATTGGCAAACATTTTAGCCTCTAAGCACATTTACGTAACTTCGCATAATAGAACCCATCACCACTATTTGGTTGAGGAATGAATTGAAAACCCACCGCACTTTTATCATCACTAAAAGGTAATGATAGTAACTCAGCATCTGCGTGAGCATTTAAAAACACTTGGATTTGTTCGCAATTTTCTTCGAGCAATACAGAACAAGTCGCATAAAGCAAAACACCATTTGGCTTCAGTTTTTCCCAAAGTGCACTCAGAATTTTCTTCTGTAGTTCAACAAGCTGAGCGATATCGGTTTCTTTGCGTAACCATTTTATATCGGGATGGCGTCGAATCACCCCTGTTGCAGAACAAGGTGCATCAAGTAAAATTCGGTCAAATTTCACCGCACTTTTACCGATTTCAGCTAACCATTCGTCAGGTTTACTCGCATCACCACACACCACTATCGCTTGCTGATTTAAACGTGCAAGATTTTCTTCTACTCGTTTTAAGCGATGAGATTCTACATCTAATGCAATCACATTAGCTTGAGGTGCCAATTCCAAAATATGAGTTGTCTTACCACCTGGTGCCGCGCAAGCATCGAGGATCCATTCCTCATTTTTTGGCTCAAGCAATGTTGCCGCCCATTGAGCACTTAAATCTTGCACTGTAACCGCCCCTTCTTCAAAGTGCGGTAATTTTTTTGCACAGTAATCGGTATATCTAAACATAGCGCATTAGGATGATGGCTTGTTTTCGAAGAAACACCTTGTTCTTCAAGTAAAGTGCGGTAAGTTTCGAGGGTGTTTTTTTGTGAATTCACACGTAGCCACATTGGTGGTTTCAGATTGTTTGCCTCAATGATCTCACGCCAATTAGGATAGGCTTTTTTTAATTTATTCACGAACCATTCAGGGTGAAGCGTTTGCCAATTTTTATCGATAATGGCCAAAGATCTCATCTTGCTCACGTAAAAATCTACGCAAAACCGCATTCACTAATCCTCTAAAACTATCAGATTTTAATGATTTTGTTGCGTTCACCACTTCATCAACTGCCGCATGAGCAGGCACTCGCATATAAAGCAATTGGTATAATCCCACAAGTAACAGGCAATGAACAATGCGAGTTTTACCTTTAAGCGGCTTATCCACAAGACGTTTGATAATTTGCTCTAAGCGAGGCAATACTCGACACACGCCAAAACAAATTTCTTGTAGTAAGGGCAAATCTTGAGTTTTTACAGAAAGTTGCACTTCAGGGATTAACGCCGACAAGGATTTTGCCTTCATCCAATACTTGCAAAATTAAGTTTGCTGCAATAGCTCTGGTCGAAAGTGCGGTCATTTTTTTACTGAATTTTTTTACTTTTGATAGTTTTAGAAGAAAATTTTTTTCATTATGCAAGCACCTTACCAATAGTAAACCATTCTGCACGGCCATTTAATAAATCTTGTGCAGACATAGGCTTTTTACCTGCAGGTTGTAATTGCAATAAGTTTAATACACCATCAACAGTCGCAATTTGAATACCATTTTTGTCCGCACTTAAAATAGTTCCCTGCTGGTTTATCTTGATGAGGAAACACTTCCGCTTGATATACTTTTTAAAGTTTGTGCATTGCCATCCTTATCTTCTGTTGAAAAAAATAAGCAATCGGCCAAGGATTAAAAGCACGAATATTACGCTCAAGTTGCATTGCAGAAAGTGACCAATCTAATTGCGCCTCTTCTTTAGAAAGTTTTTCTGCATAATTACTTTGGCTGTCATCTTGTTTTTTTCGGCTATAAATTTACCGTTTTTCAAGATTATCTAAAACATCGATTAATGCTGATGGAGCAAGCTCCGCCAGTTTGTTATAAAGACTTGTTGAAGTTTCAGTCGGTAAAATATCACAATAGACTTTGTGTAACATATCACCTGTATCTAAACCCTTCATCCATTTGCATAATGGTTACACCCGTTTGTGCATCACCAGCCCAAATTGAGCGCTGAATGGGTGCCGCTCCTCGCCAACGAGGAAGAATAGAACCATGCACATTCAAACAACCTAAACGAGGGGCATCTAATACAGCTTTCGGTAAAATTAATCCATAAGCGACAACAACCATTACATCTGCATTTAACGCTTTTTATTTCAGATTGCGCCTCTTCTTTGCGTAAAGGATTTAGGTTGATAAACGGGAATGTTATTTTGCTCAGCAAGTTGCTTTACTGGGCTTGCTTGCAGTTTTTTACCACGACCAGCTGGTTTATCAGGTTGAGTATAAACAGCGATCACGTTATGTTGAGAATTTAGAATGGCTTGTAAATGCTGTGCAGCAAAAATCTGGCGTACCAGCAAAAAAATAATATTAAGTGATTTCATAATGTTCTACGTTATGGTGATTGATAGGAAAAAGTGCGGTTAAAAATCAACCGCACTTTAATTAAGAATCAGAAGCTTTATTGTTTCGCAATTTGTTTTTTTATATTTCACCAATTTTTTTCTTTAATACGTTGTCGTTTAAGTGGAGAAAGATAATCAACAAATAAAAATACCATTTAAATGATCAATTTCGTGTTGAATACAGATCGCAAGCAAACCATCCGCATCTAAAGTAAATTCTTTACCGTCACGATCTAACGCTCTCACTTTCACTTTTTTTCTTTACGAGGAACCAAACGCACGGAACCCTGGAATGGATAAACATCCCTCTTCAATTCCCAGTTTCGCCTTCAGAAGCTAAAATTTCAGGATTAATCAAGACAAGCTGATTTTTGTTTATCACCTTCAACATCAATAGTAATAATACGTTGCAAAATATCCACTTGAGGTGCAGCTAAACCAATACCTTCCTCTTGATACATCGTATCAAACATATCATCAACAATTTTACGAATTGCATCATTAACTTCAGTAACAGGCTCACAGACAACCTTTTAAGTGATCATCAGGATAAATTAAAACATTAAGTGCGGTCATAATTTCTCTTGTTTTTTTAAGGATAGAATTTCTAGCAGGATTGTAGCACAGCTAATAAAAACATTTATAGGAAGTGACTTCATATGAGTTGAAAAAAATCACTTATTTATTGAAAAATTAAAAATCAGACTCTTATTTGATTAAATAATGAGTAAATTCATAAAACAAAAACCCCAGTTATTCAACTGGGGGTTCTTCTGTTTTCTATTTAATTTAGATATGTATTTAGTAACCTGGCGGTGCCCTACTCTCACATGGGGATGCCCCACACTACCATCGGCATTACAGCGTTTCACTCTGAGTTCGGTATGGTGTCAGGTGGTTCCACCGCACTATCGCCGCCAGGATAATTCTTTGATAACGTTTTTTCTTTTATTTTCCCTAACTTCTATCTATGTTCTTCATTGGCCACAAGCTGAATCGTTTCTAGTTAAGTTTTCTTTTTTTCTTTCACTCTGCTTTTTCCCAAAAAAACACTTGAGCGTTGTATAGTTAAGCCTCTCGGGCAATTAGTATAGCGTTAGCTCAATGACTCACATCACTTACACACCCTGCCCTATCTACGTCTTAGTCTTAAACAACCCTTACAGATTTATAATCTGGGAGAACTCATCTCTTGGCAAGTTTCGTGCTTAGATGCTTTCAGCACTTATCTCTTCCGCACTTAGCTACCCGGCAATGCGTCTGGCGACACAACCGAACACCAGTGGTGCGTCCACCCGGTCCCTCTCGTACTAGGAGCAGCCCCAACCAATTCTCCAACGCCCACGGCAGATAGGGACCGAACTGTCTCACGACGTTCTAAACCCAGCTCGCGTACCACTTTAAATGGCGAACAGCCATACCCTTGGGACCTACTTCAGCCCCAGGATGTGATGAGCCGACATCGAGGTGCCAAACACCGCCGTCGATATGAACTCTTGGGCGGTATCAGCCTGTTATCCCCGGAGTACCTTTTATCCGTTGAGCGATGGCCCTTCCATTCAGAACCACCGGATCACTATGACCTACTTTCGTACCTGCTCGACTTGTCTGTCTCGCAGTTAAGCTTGCTTATACCATTGCACTAACCTCACGATGTCCGACCGTGATTAGCAAACCTTCGTGCTCCTCCGTTACTCTTTTGGGAGGAGACCGCCCCAGTCAAACTACCCACCAGACACTGTCCGAGACCGCGTTCCGCAATCTTCGTTAGAACATCAAACGTTAAAGGGTGGTATTTCAAGGTCGACTCCATAATCACTGGCGTGACTACTTCTAAGTCTCCCACCCTATCCTACACATCAAAAATTCAATGTTCAGTGTCAAGCTATAGTAAAGGTTCACGGGGTCTTTCCGTCTCAGCCGCGGGTACACCGCATCTTCACGGCGATTTCAATTTCACTGAGTCTCGGGTGGAGACAGCCTGGCCATCATTATGCCATTCGTGCAGGTCGGAACTTACCCGACAAGGAATTTCGCTACCTTAGGACCGTTATAGTTACGGCCGCCGTTTACTGGGGCTTGATCAGGAGCTTCTTTCGATTACACCATCAATTAACCTTCCAGCACTGGGCAGGCATCACACCCCTATACGTCCACTTTCGTGTTTGCAGAGTGCTGTGTTTTTTTAATAAACAGTTGCAGCCAGCTGGTATCTTCGACCGGTTCAACCTTCAGGGGCTAGCCCTTACATCTACGCCGGCGCACCTTCTCCCGAAGTTACGGTGCTATTTTTGCCTAGTTCCTTCACCCGAGTTCTCTCAAGCGCCTGAGTATTCTCTACCTGACCACCTGTGTCGGTTTTCAGTACGGTTTAGATAAACCTGAAGCTTTAGTGGCTTTTTCCTGGAAGTGTGGTATCGGTTACTTCAGCTCCTTAGAGCCTCGTCATCATCTCTCAGTGTTAAGGAAGTCCGGATTTGCCTAAACTTCCCACCTACCAACTTAAACGCACATATCCAACAGTGCGATAACCTAACCTACTCCGTCCCCACATCGCAGTTTATCCAAGTACAGGAATATTAACCTGTTTCCCATCGACTACGCTCTTCAGCCTCGCCTTAGGGGCCGACTCACCCTGCCCCGATTAACGTTGGACAGGAACCCTTGGTCTTCCGGCGAACGGGTTTTTTTCACCCGTTTTATCGTTACTTATGTCAGCATTCGCACTTGTGATACGTCCAGCAAACCTCTCGATTCACCTTCATCCGCTTACACAACGCTCCCCTACCCAACAGACTTATGTCTGATGCCGCAGCTTCGGTGCTATATTTCAGCCCCTGTTACATCTTCCGCGCAGGCCGACTCTGACTAGTGAGCTATTACGCTTTCTTTAAATGATGGCTGCTTCTAAGCCAACATCCTAGCTGTCTAAAGCCTTCCCACTTCGTTTCCCACTTAATATAGACTTTGGGACCTTAGCTGGCGGTCTGGGTTGTTTCTCTCCACGACGGACGTTAGCACCCGCCGTGTGTCTCCTGAGTATCACTCTTTGGTATTCGTAGTTTGCATCGGGTTGGTAATCCGGGATGGACCCCTAGCCGAAACAGTGCTCTACCCCCAAAGGTGTCCGCTCAAGGCTCTACCTAAATAGATTTCGGGAGAACCAGCTATCTCCCGGTTTGATTGGCCTTTCACCCCCAGCCACAAGTCATCCGCTAATTTTTTTCAACATTAGTCGGTTCGGTCCTCCAGTTAGTGTTACCCAACCTTCAACCTGCCCATGGCTAGATCACCGGGTTTCGGGTCTATACCTTGCAACTAGTCGCCCAGTTAAGACTCGGTTTCCTTCGGCTCCCCTATTCGGTTAACCTCGCTACAAAATATAAGTCGCTGACCCATTATACAAAAAGGTACGCAGTCACCCTTTCAGGCTCCCACTGCTTGTACGTACAAGGTTTCAGGTTCTATTTCACCCCTCACCGGGGTTCTTTTTCGCCTTTCCTTCACAGTACTGGTTCACTATCGGTCAATCAGGAGTATTTAGCCTTGGAGGATGGTCCCCATCTTCAAACAGGATATCACGTGTCCCGCCCTACTTCTCGTTAACTTAGTACCACAGCCTGGATGTCGAGTACGGGGCTATCACCCTGTGTCGCTAAGCTTCCCAGCTTATTCCTCTATCTCTGCTGTTATCATTAACAGGCTCTTTCGCTTTCGCTCGCCGCTACTGACGAAATCTCGGTTGATTTCTTTTCCTCGGGGTACTTAGATGTTTCAGTTCTCCCGGTTTGCCTCACTTACCTATGGATTCAGTAAGTGATAGTAGATTCTTCATCTACTGGGTTTCCCATTCGGATATCTTGGATTAAACGCCTCTTATCGACTCATCCAAGCTTTTTCGCAGATTAGCACGTCCTTCTTCGCCTCTGATTGCCAAGGCATCCACCTTGTACGCTTAGTCACTTAACTATACAACCTCAAATGTTTTCAATCACTTTTAAGTTTTTCACTTCAAAGTGTGGTCAATTTGATGCGTATTTTCATTCAACTAAACACTTGATTGCTTTTTGTTCAATCAAGATTTTTATGCAAAACAGGTTTGCTCTCAGAGTTTCCTCTCAGTTCCCTCTTTTCACTTTCCTATTTTTGCCTACTCAGACTTTCTCTCGAAAAATCTCTTGTTTTTCAGCTTGTTTCCAAATTTTTAAAGAACAGTTGATAAAACTTTTCAGTTATCATCGTTAAATAAACTAAATGAATAAATTTACTTAACGATGATAAGTGGTGGAGATAAGCGGATCGAACCGCTGACCTCCTGCGTGCAAGGCAGGCGCTCTCCCAGCTGAGCTATATCCCCATTTCATCATAAATCATTACTCCTTTACATCACTCACTCTCAGAGTGGTGGGTCTGAGTGGACTTGAACCACCGACCTCACCCCTTATCAGGGGTGCGCTCTAACCACCTGAGCTACAGACCCAAGGGTAATGTTTTCTTCTGCTCATTTGTCTACAACTATCAGCCAATCTGTGTGAGCACTCGCTGTCTCTCGTCTTTGGTAAGGAGGTGATCCAACCGCAGGTTCCCCTACGGTTACCTTTGTTACGACTTCACCCCAGTCATGAATCATACCGTGGTAAACGCCCTCCCAAAAGGTTAAGCTATCTACTTCTGGTACAACCCACTCCCATGGTGTGACGGGCGGTGTGTACAAGGCCCGGGAACGTATTCACCGCGACATTCTGATTCGCGATTACTAGCGATTCCGACTTCATGGAGTCGAGTTGCAGACTCCAATCCGGACTTAGACGTACTTTCTGAGATTCGCTCCACCTCGCAGTTTCGCCACCCTCTGTATACGCCATTGTAGCACGTGTGTAGCCCTACTCGTAAGGGCCATGATGACTTGACGTCATCCCCACCTTCCTCCAGTTTATCACTGGCAGTCTCCTTTGAGTTCCCGACCGAATCGCTGGCAACAAAGGATAAGGGTTGCGCTCGTTGCGGGACTTAACCCAACATTTCACAACACGAGCTGACGACAGCCATGCAGCACCTGTCTCATGGTTCCCGAAGGCACTCCCGTATCTCTACAGGATTCCATGGATGTCAAGAGTAGGTAAGGTTCTTCGCGTTGCATCGAATTAAACCACATGCTCCACCGCTTGTGCGGGCCCCCGTCAATTCATTTGAGTTTTTAACCTTGCGGCCGTACTCCCCAGGCGGTCGATTTATCACGTTAGCTACGGGCACCAAGCTTTAAGCCCAATCCCCAAATCGACAGCGTTTACAGCGTGGACTACCAGGGTATCTAATCCTGTTTGCTCCCCACGCTTTCGCACATGAGCGTCAGTACATTCCCAAGGGGCTGCCTTCGCCTTCGGTATTCCTCCACATCTCTACGCATTTCACCGCTACACGTGGAATTCTACCCTCCCTAAAAGTACTCTAGTTACCCAGTCTGAAATGCAATTCCCCAGGTTAAGCCCGGGGCTTTCACACCTCACTTAAATAACCGCCTGCGTGCCCTTTACGCCCAGTTATTCCGATTAACGCTCGCACCCTCCGTATTACCGCGGCTGCTGGCACGGAGTTAGCCGGTGCTTCTTCTGTATTTAACGTCAATGATATGTACTATTAGCACACATCCCTTCCTCAATACCGAAAGAACTTTACAACCCGAAGGCCTTCTTCATTCACGCGGCATGGCTGCGTCAGGGTTCCCCCATTGCGCAATATTCCCCACTGCTGCCTCCCGTAGGAGTCTGGACCGTGTCTCAGTTCCAGTGTGGCTGGCCATCCTCTCAGACCAGCTAGAGATCGCAGGCTTGGTAGGCCTTTACCCCACCAACTACCTAATCCCACTTGGGCTCATCTCATGGCATGCGGCCTTACGGTCCCGCACTTTCATCTTCCGATACTACGCGGTATTAGCTACAGTTTCCCGTAGTTATCCCCTCCATAAGCCAGATTCCCAAGCATTACTCACCCGTCCGCCACTCGTCAGCAAGAAAGCAAGCTTTCTCCTGCTACCGTTCGACTTGCATGTGTTAAGCCTGCCGCCAGCGTTCAATCTGAGCCATGATCAAACTCTTCAATTTAAGTTCAATCGCTCAATAAACTACTTAGCTATAAATAAAAACACTACTTAAAAAAAGTAATTATGAATTTTCAGTTAAGCACCTATTAAGACTTCAAAAATTAAAAAAATATTTTTTTAAAACAAGTCAATCAACAAGTGCCCACACAGATTGTCTGATACATTGTTAAAGAGCAAAAAAACAACGACGCACGTGTAAACTTAAAAACTTCACAACAGTGCGTCGTTGTGTGCGGTGCATTATAGGGATTTTCAAAACCCTTGCAAGTACTTTTTGTAAAAATATTTAAAAAAATGATCTTTTGATTAAAGCGCAAACGATTAGAGCAAAAATATAGATATTTTTGAGCTATTTTTTTAAGCATTTTTAAAATTCTAGGAAGATCAACGATAGAATCTAACACATAATCAGCTACTCTCTCGCCTTCCTCTGTTACAGGTTTACCTGTACGAACTAGTACGTTCATTTTCACCTTCGCGCCAATTCCAGCTTTTAGATCTTCAACTTTATCTCCAACCATAATAGATTGCGTAGGATCGATCTTTAATTCTTTGATCGCTTGCAATAACATTCCAGATTTAGGTTTCCGGCAATCACAGTCTTCTTTATATTCACCTTTTTCCCTTCAGGATGATGTGGGCAATAGTAAATACCATCCAAATCCACATCTTGTTCAGCCAATGACCAATCCATCCATTCTGTTAACTGTAAAAACTGCCCCTCAGAAAAATAACCACGCGCAATTCCAGATTGATTGGTAACCAACACCAACATATATCCCATTTTCTTTAATTCTCGCAATGCATCAATCGCACCATCAATAAACTTAAAAGTTATCAATTTCGTGTACATAACCGTAATCAATATTTAACGTACCATCACGATCTCAAAAAAAAATAGCCTTATTCATTCTCTTACCTTTTCATACGTATCAAATTGACGAAAATTATCTATTTAATCCAAGCAATTAGCAAATATAACTCATAACCAATCTGTCTAAAAAAAGATAATCTAACATATTGACATAGCAATCTAGACGTCTAGAATACCGAAACAGATTTAAAAACAGTAAATAAAAAAGGGCTTATATGATTAAGCTAAGCAATATAACGAAGATTTTTTTGAGCTGCCTAGCAAGAAATTGACTGCGCTTGATAATGTCTCATTAAACATCGAAAAAGGTCAAATTTGCGGAGTAATTGGTGCATCTGGCGCAGGAAAAAGTACATTAATTCGCTGTGTGAACTTATTAGAAAAAAACCAACTAGCGGTTCCGTTATTGTTGACGGCGTAGAATTAACAGGACTTTCTGATCGCGAGTTAGTACGTGCTCGTCGTCAAATTGGAATGATTTTTTTCAGCATTTCAATTTACTAAGTTCTCGCACCGTATTTGAAAAACGTGGCATTACCCTTAGAATTGGAAGGTGAACCAAAAGCAAAAATCCAAGAAAAAAATTACCGCACTTTTTAGAGCTTGTTGGTTTAAGTGAAAAACGTGATGCTTACCCAAGCAATCTTTCTGGCGGGCAAAAAAACAACGTGTAGCCATTGCACGTGCCTTAGCCAGCGATCCAAAAGTCTTATTATGTGATGAAGCCACTAGTGCATTAGATCCTGCAACGACACAATCTATTCTTAAATTATTAAAAGAAATTAACCGCACTTTAGGTATTACGATTTTGTTGATTACCCATGAAATGGAAGTTGTTAAACAGATTTGTGATCAAGTTGCTGTCATTGATCAAGGTCGCCTAGTTGAACAAGGTACTGTCGGTGAAATTTTTTTGCAAAATCCGAAAACAGAATTAGCACAAGAGTTTATTCGTTCGACCTTCCACATCAGTCTACCTGATGAATATTTGGAAAATCTTACAGATACGCCGAAACACAGCAAAGCGTATCCAATTATCAAATTTGAGTTTACCGGTCGCTCAGTCGATGCACCGTTACTTTCTCAGGCATCAAAAAAATTTGGCGTGGAGCTCAGTATCTTAACCTCACAAATTGATTATGCTGGAGGCGTGAAATTTGGTTATACCATTGCTGAAGTAGAAGGCGATGAAGATGCCATTACGCAAACCAAAGTTTATTTAATGGAAAACAACGTGCGCGTGGAGGTGCTAGGTTATGTTCAATGATTTCTTGGCAACATTCAGCCAGCAATTAACACCTCAAATGTGGGGTGTTGTCGCAACAGCAACTTATGAAACTATTTATATCAGCTTTGCATCTACTTTACTTGCCGTAGTAGTCGGCGTGCCTGTTGGCGTATGGACTTTTTTAACTGGAAAAAATGAGATTTTACAAAATAACCGCACTCATTTTGTGTTAAACACGATCATTAATATCGGGCGTTCCATTCCATTTATTATTTTGCTCTTAATTTTATTACCTGTAACACGTTTCATCGTGGGAACCGTATTAGGTACAACAGCAGCAATTATTCCATTGAGTATTTGTGCGATGCCATTCGTGGCTCGCTTAACTGCTAATGCATTAATGGAAATTCCAAATGGTTTAACCGAAGCTGCTCAAGCAATGGGAGCAACTAAATGGCAAATTGTATGTAAATTCTATTTGCCAGAAGCACTACCGACACTAATTAATGGCATCACGCTCACGCTAGTCACTTTAGTTGGTTACTCTGCAATGGCGGGAACACAAGGAGGCGGTGGTTTAGGTAGCCTCGCCATCAACTACGGCGTATATCGCAATATGCCTTATGTCACTTGGGTGGCAACCATTATTATTGTGTTATTCGTTATGATTAGCCAAAAACTCGGCGATACACTGGCTAAAAAAGTGGATCATCGTTAATTAAACACAACTCTTAACTTAAACAGGAAGGAAATCCTATGAAATTAAAAACAACTTTTTTGCAATCACTGCAATCGCATCAGCTCTCATTTTTAACAGGCTGTAAAGAAGACAAAAACCTGAAGCGGCAGCTGCACCACTTAAAATCAAAGTCGGTGTAATGTCTGGTCCTGAGCACCAAGTTGCAGAAATTGCAGCAAAAGTCGCTAAAGAAAAATATGGTTTAGACGTTCAATTCGTTGAATTCAATGACTACGCATTACCAAATGAAGCGGTATCTAAAGGCGATTTAGATGCAAACGCAATGCAACATAAACCTTATTTAGATGAAGATGCAAAAGCGAAAAATTTAAATAACTTTAGTCATCGTGGGTAATACTTTCGTCTATCCATTAGCGGGTTATTCTAAAAAAATCAAAAATGTGAATGAATTACAAGAAGGTGCTAAAGTTGTTGTTCCTAACGATCCAACAAACCGTGGCCGTGCATTAATTCTTCTTGAAAAAAACAAGGTTTAATCAAATTAAAAGATGCAAATAACCTTCTTTCAACTGTATTAGATATTGTTGAAAATCCGAAAAAAATTAAACATCACTGAAGTAGATACCTCTGTTGCAGCACGCGCATTAGACGATGTTGATTTAGCTGTAGTAAACAATACTTATGCGGGCCAGGTGGGCTTAAATGCACAAGATAACGGTGTATTTGTAGAAGATAAAGATTCTCCATATGTGAACATTATCGTTTCTCGTACCGATAACAAAGACAGCAAAGCTGTTCAAGATTTCGTAAAATCTTACCAAACAGAAGAAGTTTACCAAGAAGCTAAAAAACACTTCAAAGATGGTGTTGTAAAAGGTTGGTAATTTCTACCGCACTTTAACTCATTACTAAATCCCTTGCTGAGCAAGGGATTTTTTATATCTTATCTTCTACGACCAATTAATTTCCTAAAATTAAAGATCACACAAGTAACAATACCTTGATAAATTCAAAGCATGAAAAAAACCGCACTATAGAAGTGCGGTAATTTTTTTAATTATCCTTAATCAAGGATTAATGTATTTTTTTCTACTTGACCAAATTCTAGTTCAACTGGTGTTGCACGACCAAAGATTGATACAGAAACTTTTAAGCGACCTTTTTCATAATCCACTTCTTCTACTGTACCATTAAAGTCTGCAAATGGACCTTCCGCCACACGAACTTCTTCACCAGGATGATACTCATTGCGATGACGTGGTTTATCAGTAGTCTGCTCTAATCGGTTCAAAATAGTATCCGCTTCTCGTTTAGAAATTGGCGCTGGTTTATCAGGTGTACCACCAATAAATCCCATAACACGCGGAACACTTTTCACCAAGTGCCATGTTTCATCATTCATTTCCATTTCTACAAGCACATAGCCAGGGAAAAACTTACGTTCGCTTTTTACGACGTTTACCTGCAACATTCTCAACAACTTCTTCAGTTGGAACTAACACTTCACCAAATTGGTCTTCCATTTGTTGCTGTTTAATGTATTCACGCAAAGTTAAAGCCACTCGGCTTTTCAAAACCAGAAAAACGCCTGTAATACATACCAACGTTTTTGATACAGTTGTTTCTTCAGTCATTTTTAGAATCTCAAATCAGTTAAGAAATTAATTACTGTCACAATAATCGAATCTGTCGCCCAGAAAAAAATAAGGATGCAATGATTGTTACCCCAATTACGATTAATGTAGTTTGACGCGCTTCTTGGCGACTTGGCCATACCCACTTTTTGCGCTTCTATTTTTTTGAATCTTTAAAGAATGTACGAGTTTTTGTACCTTGATTAGTAATTGCTGCAAATGCAAAAGCAATCACTAACGCAATGACTACACCCACTACACGAATAGGTAATGAATATACTTTTTGGAAATAAACATTACCAATCGCAGCTGCCGCAAAAAAAGACTGCGACTAAAATCCAAAGAAGGGTATTTAATCCTTTAGATTTACCTTCTACCACCGTCTCTGGTACATTTTTCTTTTTTTATCAACAATTTTCAGTTGCCATAAATTGAATCCGTTATTTACTTAGGAAAAATAAGAATAAAGTTATAAGAACGTGCGATTGTAGCATTTTTCTTTTTCGCCTTGCCTATTGAAAAATCATCAAGCAAAATAGAAAACATCAGGAAAAAAACAACCGCACTTTTTCTATTAAGAATGATATTCTAATTTTGGAGCCGTATTATCTACAATGGTACTTTCATCCACGACTACTTTACGTAAATTTTTGATAGATGGTAAATCATACATCGTATCAAGCAATACAGCCTCGACAATAGAACGTAAACCACGCGCACCGGTGTTTTTCTTTCAAGCGCTTTCTTCGCCATTGCTTTTTAAAGCTTCTGGAGTGAATTCTAACTCCACATTTTCAAGTCCAAATAAAAGCTTGATATTGTTTAGTTAAGGCATTTTTAGGCTGTGTAAGAATTTGCACAAGGGCTTCTTCATCTAATTCACTTAGTGGAGAAATCATGGGTAAACGCCCAATAAATTCCGGAATTAAACCAAACTTCATTAAATCATCAGGTTCTACTTGGCGGAATAATTCAGAAAGAGACTTTTCTTCTTCATCCTTTTCTACTTTCGCACTAAAAACCGATACTCGTACTTGTTTGTGTACGTTTACTGATAATTTTTATCTAATCCCGCAAATGCGCCACCGCAGATAAAGAGAATCTTTTGACGTATCCAATTTCACCATTTCTTGCTGCGGATGTTTACGACCCGCCTTGAGGTGGAATAGACGCTACAGTACCTTCAATGAGTTTTTAACAATGCTTGTTGTACACCTTCGCCAGATACATCTCGAGTAATTGATGCGCCTTCCGATTTACGGCTAATTTTATCAATTTCATCAATATAGATAATGCCTTGCTCAGCTTTTTCAGTATTATACTCACAGTTTTGTAAAAAGCTTTTGTAGGACATTTTTCTACATCTTCACCGACGTAGCCAGCCTCAGTCAATGTTGTCGCATCAGCCATCGCAAACGGCACATTTAAAGCGACGAGCTAATGTTTGAGCAAGCAATGTTTTTACCGCTACCCGTTGGTCCAATAAGCAAGATATTACTTTTGCCAAGCTCAACATCGTTATTTTTCGATGATTAGTTCGTAAGCGTTTATAATGATTGTAAACTGCGACAGAAAGCACTTTTTTTCGCATAATCTTGGCCAATAACATAATCATCTAGATGAGCGCGAATTTCGTGAGGAGTTGGTAATTTCTCCTCATTTTTCTGCCGCACTTTCGTCTACACTTTCATCATTACTTTCTTCAAGCATTGAATGACAAAGTTCGATACACTCATTACAAATATAGCCGTCTTTACCAGCTATTAATTTATCTACTTCGCCTTTTTTTCTTTTCCGCAAAAAGAGCAATGTAAATCTTTATCTTTGTCTGACATGTGTTTCCTTAACGTTTAATTAAAACTTCATCAACTAAACCATACGCTTTTTGCTTCTTCAGCTGACATAAAGTTATCGCGATCTGTATCTTTCTCAATTCGTTCTATGCTTTTGCCCAGTATGGAATGCTAGACGATCGTTTAAAGGTGTGTTTAATTTTTCAAAATTTCTTGTGCATGAATTTGAATATCGGATGCTTGACCACGGAAACCACCCAAAGGTTGGTGAATCATCACACGAGCATTTGGTAACGCTGCTCGTTTGCCAGCAGTTCCGCCAGCAAGCAAGAATGCGCCCATTGAGCATGCCTGACCGATACAAAGTGTACGAATATCTGGCTTAATAAATTGCATTGTGTCGTAAATAGCCATACCTGCAGTCACAGAACCACCGGGAGAGTTGATATAGATATTGATATCTTTAGTTGGATCTTCAGACTCTAAAAAAAGCAGCTGAGCCACAATGAGATTTGCCATACGATCTTCCACTTCACCACTTAGGAAAGATCACACGCTCTTTTAATAAACGGGAATAAATGTCGTATGAACGCTCGCCACGCGAAGTCTGTTCAACAACCATAGGAATTACACTCATGTTTCTTACCTTTTTTTCATCTAAAAATTACTAATTATTTTACTCTAAATAACCTACAAATAAAAATGCGGTCGCTTTTTGTTAAAAAGAGCGACCGCACTTTTATTCAATCATAACGATATTAATTAATCATTATGCCTGTGGATTCATAATTTCATCAAATGAAGAAACTTTTTTTCAGTCACTTGTGCTTTTAGCAAGTACTGCATCCACCGCTTGTTCTTCTAATACTACGTTACGAATATTGTTCATTAACTCTTCATTTTACTATAGTATTCAACAACCTCAGCTGGTTGCTCGTAAGCCGATGCAATATCTGCAATCATTGCCTTAGCGCGTTCTTCATCAGCTTTTAATTCATTAGATTTAATCACTTCAGAGAATAATAAACCTACTTGAACACGACGAATTGCTTCCGCTTCAAATAATTCGCGTGGTAACTGTGCTAGCTTGTTGTGCATTACCACCAAAACGTTGAGCCGCTTGATTGCGTAATACATTAATTTCTTCTTCTACTGCAGAAGCTGGAACTTCAATTGGATTTTTGTTCAATTAAACCGTTGATTACTTGTTGTTTAACACGTGAAACTAATGCGTTTTTCAATTCACGTTCCATATTCTTACGAATTTCTACACGTAAATCTGCAACAGATTTAGTATTCGGACCGAACTTAGCAACAAACTCATCTGTTAACTCAGGTAACACCATGTTTTTCTACTTTTTTTCAAGGTGATTGCAAATTTTGCTGCCTTACCTTTTTAAGTTTTTCTGCATGGTATTCAGCAGGGAAAGTTACATTAATATCAAATTGCTCACCCTGCTTTTATGGCCTACGATACCATCTTCAAAAACCAGGAATCATACGACCTTGTCCCATAAATAATACGAAGTCAGATGCTTTACCACCTTCAAACTCTTCGCCATCTACAGAACCAACAAAATCAATAGTTACGCGATCATCTGCTTTTGCTGCAGAGTCGGTTTCTGCCCAAGTTGCTTGTTGTTTACGTAACACATCAACCATTTTATCAATATCAGCTTCTGTGATTTCAACAGTTGGTTTTTCAACTTTAATATTCTCTAAACCTTGTAATTTAACTTCTGGATAAACTTCAAAAAGTTGCGGTGAAAACGAGATCTTTACCTTCTTCAAAAGTTTCAATACCAAAAGTTGGACGACCTGCAATATTAATCTTTTTCTGCAATCACGGCATCAAAAAAATGACGTGGTAATAAATCGTTTAATACATCTTGACGGATTGATGCACCGAAACGTTGTTCGATAATATGAGCAGGAACATGGCCTTTACGGAAACCATCTACGCGCACATTTTTTTGATGCGCGTTTAAATTCTTCACGAAACTGCTTTTAGATACAGTTTCAGCTGGAACGGTGATCGCTACACGGCGTTCTAAACCTTGAGTTGTTTCAATATTTAATGACATTTGTTACCTCAATTAATTTTGCACTCGGTAAAAAAATCCACACCGAACACGTTTGTTAAATAAAATAAGACGCCCAATTATAACGAAAGAAATGTAACCAGTCGATAAAATACTGATTAAAAAAATCACATTTTGATAACTTTCAAATATCACCTATAAACAAAAAAAGTGCGGAGAATTTTCCCCGCACTTTTCTTTTTGTCTTCTTTCTGTCTTTAAGACATTCAAGAATACATCAATTATTTGATGATTTTTCGCTACAACGCCCGCACCAACTGTACGGCCACCTTCACGGATTGCGAAACGTAAACCTTGGTCCATCGCGATTGGGTGGATTAAGCTTACTGTCATCTTTGATGTTATCGCCTGGCATTACCATTTCCACGCCTTCTGGTAATTCAATAGTACCAGTTACGTCAGTTGTACGGAAATAGAATTGTGGACGGTAACCTTTGAAGAATGGAGTATGACGACCACCTTCTTCTTTTTGATAATACGTACACTTCTGATTCGAAAGTCAGTGTGTGGCGTGATTGAACCCTGGTTTCGCTAATACTTGACCACGTTCGATTTCTTCACGTTTTGGTACCACGTAATAATGCACCGATGTTTTCACCCTGCACGACCTTCGTCAAGTAATTTACGGAACATTTCAACACCCGTTACAGTAGTTTTTCGCTGTATCTTTGATACCTACGATTTCTACTTCATCACCAGTACGGATGATACCACGTTCTACACGACCTGTTACTACTGTACCACGACCTGAGATTGAGAACACGTCTTCGATTGGAAGAAGGAACGGTTGGTCAATCGCACGCTCTGGCTCTGGGATGTAAGTATCTAAGTGGTTTGCTAATTCAAGGATTTTTTCTTCCCATTCTGCTACGCCGTTTAATGCTTGTAATGCAGAACCACGTACGATTGGAGTATCGTCACCTGGGAAGTCATATTGAGAAAGAAGTTCACGAACTTCCATTTCTACTAATTCTAATAACTCTTCGTCATCTACCATGTCGCATTTGTTTAAGAATACGATGATGTATGGAACACCTACTTGGCGACCTAATAAGATGTGCTCACGAGTTTGTGGCATTGGACCATCAGTTGCTGCTACTACTAAGATAGCACCATCCATTTGTGCCGCACCAGTAATCATGTTTTTAACATAGTCGGCGTGTCCCGGACAGTCAACGTGTGCGTAGTGACGAGTTGCTGTATCGTATTCAACGTGTGAAGTGTTGATGGTGATACCACGCGCTTTTTTTCTTCTGGCGCGTTATCGATTTGGTCGAATGCACGAGCTGCACCACCGTAGTGTTTTAGATAATACGGTTGTGATTGCTGCTGTTAAAGTTGTTTTACCGTGGTCAACGTGGCCGATTGTACCCACGTTTACGTGCGGTTTTGTACGTTCAAATTTTTCTTTAGACATTGCTAATGTTTCCTAAGAAGTGCGGTATAAAACAATCATGTTTTTACACCGCTGGTTTACAAAAAATTATTTTTTACGCGCTTCAATTACTGCAGCTGCAACACTTGTTGGAGCTTCAGCATATTTTAACGGTTCCATTGAGTAAGATGCACGACCTTGAGTTTGTGAACGTAAGTCTGTTGCATAACCGAACATTTCTGAAAGTGGAACTTCAGCATCGATCTTAACAACGAACTCATTCGCTTCTTGACCGTTCACCATAGCACGACGACGACTTAAGTCACCAATTACATCACCAACATATTCAGGTGGAGTTTCAACTTCAACTTTCATAATTGGCTCAAGTAATACTGGGTTTGCTTTTGCGAATGCTGCTTTAAATGCTAAAGATGCAGCAAGTTTAAACGCTAACTCAGATGAGTCCACATCATGGTATGAACCGAAGTGTAAACGTACACCAAGATCAACTACTGGGTAGCCCGCTAATGGACCAGATTTGAGCTGTTCTTGGATACCTTTATCAACCGCAGGAATGTATTCACCAGGAATTACACCACCTTTGATTTCGTTCACGAACTCGTAACCCGGACCTTCTGGATCTAATGGATATAAGTCGATAACAACGTGACCATATTGACCGCGACCACCAGATTGTTTTGCATGTTTACCTTCCACATCGTTAACACGAGTGCGGATAGTTTCACGGTAAGATACTTGTGGTTTACCAATGTTAGCTTCCACTTTGAACTCACGTTTCATACGGTCAACGATGATATCTAAGTGTAACTCACCCATACCAGAAATAATGGTTTCACCAGATTCTTCATCAGTGTGTACACGGAATGAAGGGTCTTCTTGAGCAAGACGACCTAATGCTAAGCCCATTTTTTCTTGGTCAGCTTTAGTTTTTGGTTCTACCGCAACAGAGATTACTGGCTCTGGGAATTCCATACGCTCAAGGATGATTGGTGCTTCAATTGCACATAATGTATCACCAGTAGTTACATCTTTTAAACCGATAGCAGCTGCGATGTCACCTGCACGAACTTCTTTAATTTCTTCACGTTTGTTAGCGTGCATCTGTACGATACGACCAAAACGTTCACGTTTTTGACGTACAGAGTTTAATACTGTGTCACCAGAATTAATAACACCAGAATATACACGGAAGAAGGTTAAGTTACCTACGAATGGGTCAGTTGCAATTTTGAATGCTAATGAAGAGAATGGTTCTTCATCACTTGCATGACGTTCGCCTTCAGTTTCATCTGGATTGATACCTTTAATAGCTGGAATATCAGTTGGTGCTGGTAAGTATTCAACAACGGCATCTAGCATAGCTTGAACACCTTTGTTTTTTTGAACGCAGAACCACAAGTTACTAAAGATGATTTCGTTTGCTAATACACGCTGACGTAATGCTGACTTAATTTCTTCTTCAGTTAAGTCTTCGCCACCCTAAAGTATTTTTTCCATTAATTCTTCAGACGCTTCAGCTGCCGCTTCAACAAGGTTTTGACGCCATTCTTCACAGTCTGCTTGCATATTTGCAGGCACATCTTCATAGGTGAAGGTCATACCTTGGTCAGCTTCGTTCCAGTTGATCGCTTTCATTTTTGATTAGAGTCAACTACACCAGTGAAGTTTTCTTCTGCACCAATTGGAAGTTGAAGTGGAACCGCATTAGCACCTAAACGAGTTTTTTTAATTGTTCAACAACACGTAAGAAGTTAGCACCAGTACGGTCCATTTTGTTTACGAAACGCAATACGCGGAACTTCATATTTGTTAGCTTGACGCCATACGGTTTCAGATTGTGGTTGAACACCACCAACCGCACAGTAAACCATTACCGCACCATCAAGAACGCGCATAGAACGTTCTACTTCAACAGTAAAGTCTACGTGTCCTGGGGTGTCGATAACGTTGATACGGTGTTGTTGGAACTGTTGTGACATACCAGACCAGAAATGCAGTTGTTGCCGCAGAGGTAATGGTGATACCACGCTCTTGTTCTTGTTCCATCCAGTCCATCGTTGCAGCACCATCGTGCACTTCACCGATTTTGTGGCTAACACCAGTATAGAATAAGATACGCTCAGTAGTAGTGGTTTTACCCGCATCAATGTGCGCACTGATACCGATATTACGATATCTTTCAATAGGGGTTGTACGAGCCATTATTATAACCTTGTTTATTTAATATCAGTTTATATAAGGGTAAGGCTTCATCAATGATGAAGCCCTTTAAATCAAAAACTTATTACCAACGGTAGTGAGCAAATGCTTTGTTAGCTTCAGCCATACGGTGAACGTCTTCACGTTTTTTCACTGCTGCACCCTTGTTATCTGACGCATCAGATAATTCGTTTGCAAGACGTAAAAGCCATTGATTTATCACCACGTTTACGTGCTGCTTCAACGATCCAACGCATACCCTAATGCGTTACGACGTACTGGACGTACTTCAACTGGTACTTGGTAAGTAGAACCACCAACACGACGAGATTTAACCTCAACAGTTGGACGTACGTTTTCAAGTGCAACTTCAAACGCTTCTAAAGGCTCTTTACCTGTGCGTTGTGCTAAAGTTTCTAAAGCACCATAAACGATTGATTCAGCAACGGATTTTTTACCGTCTACCATGATTACATTAATAAATTTTGCAAGTAATTCTGAACCGAACTTCGGATCTGGAAGAATCTTGCGTGCTTCAACACTACGACGACGTGGCATTGCGAATTTCTCCGTATTTTTAATCTTCAGGATATCCAAAACCCATCAGCAATATTTCTCTTTGAGAAAATTTGCAGCGCAAAGCGCTTTTTGACTGGAGTTTATGGTTTAAATTGTTTTGCTAATTTAGACGTTTGGCCTTACTTAACGGAGAACCATTAAGCTTTAGGACGTTTAACGCCGTATTTAGAACGACCTTGTTTACGATCTTTAACGCCTGCGCAGTCTAATGCACCGCGTACTGTGTGGTAACGCACACCCGGTAAGTCTTTAACACGACCACCACGGATTAATACAACACTGTGCTCTTGAAGGTTGTGACCTTCACCACCGATATAAGAAGTTACTTCAAAACCGTTAGTTAAGCGGATACGACATACTTTACGTAACGCTGAGTTTGGTTTTTTAGGAGTTGTAGTATATACACGAGTACATACACCACGTTTCTGCGGGCAAGCCTCTAATGCAGGAACGTTGCTTTTTACAACCTTTTTCACACGCGGTTTGCGTACTAGCTGGTTGATAGTTGCCATTAAAAAAGCTCCAGTTTAAATGTTATTCAATAATAGAATGTTGTTCAAAAAATCTACTTCCATACAGAAATAGACGGCGAATTTTAATCGTTCTGAGGTTTGTTGTCAATAATTAAACAGCGCCAAAGATCCGTGAAAGGATCTTTAGTTGCGTACAAAAAAACGCTTTCCAAAATTCACCGCACTTTTTTTCTTTTTCATTCAAAATGCCAAACCAATTGCCCCAGCGAAATGACAGTTTTATAATTTCTACTTAATTAGTATTAAATTACAATCATTATGTTACGCTCGCTCAAATTTCACTTACGCTATTTCTTCCATAAAAGCTACGCCAAACACACAGAATTTCCCACAAAAGTTTAGAATTTATCTGCCTAATTATAGGTGCAACATTTGTCTCACTCTTTTTCATTTGGCTTTGCTAAATTATCCGATCTTGGCCTAGAAACTAAACGCTCATTGGTCATCTCAATATCCTATTGCAGTTTGGTTTGTGTTACCCCTAGGCATGGCTTGCCTGACTTGGTTTACGAAAAAATATACTCCCTATGTTGGAGGAAGCGGTATTCCGCAAGTCATTGCATCAATTAATCTTCCTCATAGTAGCTATAAAACCAAATTAGTTGAATTCAGCCAAACTATTTGGAAAATTCCTCTTACCTTTCTAGCAATGCTTATTGGCGCATCTGTTGGGCGTGAAGGTCCATCAGTACAAGTTGGCGCAGCTGTCATGCTGGCGTGGGGGAAATTATTGTAGAAAACATAATTTAGCATTTAGAGGATTAAGCACCAATGAATTACTTGCCACAGGTGCAGCGGGTGGACTTGCTGCTGCCTTTAATGCACCTTTGGCTGGGGTGATATTTGCGATTGAAGAACTTGGACGTGGCGTAATGTTACGTTGGGAACGACGCGTATTGATGGGGGTATTAGCTGCTGGTTTTATTCTTGTCGCGATTCAAGGAAACAGCCCTTATTTTCCACGTTATCAAGGAGCAACATCTGTTTCTTATCTCTATCTTTGGCTTGCAATTTGTGGAGTGGTTTGTGGCATTCTAGGTGGCATATTTCGGACGATTATTAGCAAAAGGTATCGCAGGATTATCACCTGAAAAATGGCGAGGCTGGGTTCGCCAACATCCTATTTATATTGCGTTATTATTGGGTTTAGTGCTTGCCGCACTCGGCAGTTACACTCATGGACAAACTTATGGTACTGGCTATGAGGTTGTTGCGCGCGCTTTAGAAGGGCAAGCCATAGAGCCTGAAATTGGCATCCTTAAACTTTTGGCAACGGTGGCTACTTATTGGAATGGTATTGCCGGTGGTATCTTTACCCCATCACTGACAACAGGCGCAGGCATTGGCTCAATGCTGTGGGATATCAGCGGGGGATGGTCGATCAACGTTTTTTGGTGATTTTATGTATGGCGGCGTTTTTAGCTGGCGGCACACAATCGCCAGTTACCGCCAGTGTTGTTGTAATGGAAATGACAGGTGCACAACCCGTTCTCATTTGGATCTTGATTTCCAGCATTATTGCATCCATAATCTCGCGCCAATTTAGCCCAAAACCATTTTTACCACTTTGCTGCAGGCCGTTTTCGCCAGCAAATGCAAGCTCGCCAAGCCGAAGAATTACGCAGCAAAACCGAATAAGAGAAATAAAAATGCCTCAAAAATCTACCGCACTTTTACCGCGGCCGTTTTTCTGTTGCGCCAATGTTAGATTGGACAACACGCCATTGTCGTTATTTTCATCGCCAATTTTCAAAGCATGCGTTACTTTACACTGAAATGGTCACTGCACCTGCGATTATCCACGCAAAATATGACCACTTGGATTTTGATTTACAAGAAAATCCCGTTGCGTTACAGCTGGGAGGAAGCGATCCTGAACAACTCAAACATTGTGCAAAACTTGCTGAGGAACGAGGATATCACGAAATTAATCTTAATGTAGGATGCCCTTCTGATCGCGTACAAAATGGAATGTTTGGCGCTTGCTTAATGGCTAAGGCAGATCTGGTTGCAGACTGTGTAGAACAAATGCAAAGTGCGGTCAAAATTCCAGTCACTGTGAAAACGCGTATTGGCATTGATGAATTAGACAGCTATGAATTTTTATGTGATTTTATTGAAAAGGTTCAAGGCAAAAGGTTGCCAAGAGTTTATTATCCACGCACGAAAAGCTTGGCTTTCAGGGCTAAGTCCTAAAGAAAATCGAGAAATTCCGCCATTAGATTATACTAGAGTGTATCAACTAAAACGTGATTTTCCACATCTAACTATCGCAATTAATGGCGGCATAAAAACCATTGAAGAAATGAAACAACATTTGCAATATGTGGACGGCGTGATGGTTGGGCGAGAGGCCTATCAAAATCCAAGTTTACTTGGGCAAATTGACCAAGCCTTATTTGATCCTAACGCACCAATTGTTACCGCTCATGAAGCGGTACAATCAATGCTTCCTTATATTGAACAACAACTTAGCCAAGGCATACACCTTAATCATATCGTCCGTCATATGTTAGGCGCATTCCAAAATTGCAAAGGTGCTCGCCAATGGCGACGCTATTTAAGCGAAAATGCGTTTAAACAAAGGTGCAGGAGTTGAAGTAGTTGAAACCGCCTTAAGCTTTGTAGAAAACGAATCCTAAAAAACAAAATAAGCCGCAAAAAGTGCGGCTTATTTTTTTCAGCTATTTTTCTTACGCAATACGCATTTGAAAAATCACCAATTCAGCTTAGCAACAGAAAGTGAAATCTGCCTTTAATAAATAGTCACCATTCACTTTTTGTAATTTCAGATTGAATTTCACAAGGCTCACTTTCTACATCACGCGCTTTCTGGGTAAAAATGCGAGCGCTTCTTGCGCTTGTTCTTCACTGTCATAAATATATTCAATAACCTGACTACAATCACGATTATCGAAAAAGTGATTTCATATCAAAATGTGTTACAACCTACACATTCAATCGGTTTTTCAGTTTGAATTGCCATAATATTATCCCTTTTATTCAGATTATTTTGCAGCAACAAAACCTACTGCTTCATACACTTTTGCCAAGGTTTCTTGCGCTTTTGCACGAGCTTTTTCCGCACCTTGTCGTAAGATATTATCTAATAAAGCTTCATCATTACGATATTGATGGAAACGTTCTTGTAAACCAGCAAGTAAAGTTGATACTTCATCTGCTACAGCTGTTTTTAAATGTCCATACATTTTACCTTCAAATTCTTTTTTTCAAGCTCAGCAATTGGCTTTATCCGTAACCGCAGAAAGAATATCTAAAAGATTGGATACCCCCGCTTTATTTTGCACATCATAACGAACAACAGGCGGCTCATCTGAATCTGTTACGGCACGTTTAATTTTCTTCGCCACAGATTTTGGATCTTCTAAAAGTGTCACCACGTTGTTGCGGTTATCATCTGATTTTGACATTTTCTTTTCAGGATCTTGCAATGACATAATACGCGCACCTGCTTTTTCCAATGAAAATTTCAGGAATAGTGAAAAATATTGCCATAAAGCGCATTAAAGCGATTTGCAATATCACGCGTAATTTCTAAGTGTTGTTTTTGGTCATCGCCAACAGGCACGCTTTTTGCTTGATAAAGTAAAATATCCGCCGCCATTAACACAGGATAATCAAACAAACCCACGTTAATATTTTCTGCATAACGCGCAGATTTATCTTTGAATTGGGTCATTCGGCTCATTTCACCGAAATAAGTGTAGCAGTTTAACACCCAGCCTAATTGCGTGTGTTCTGGAACATGAGATTGAACAAAAATAGTACTTTTATTTGGATCAATTCCGCATGCCAAATAAAGTGCAAGCACATCAAGCGTTGCTTTACGAAGGGCAATAGGATCTTGACGCACAGTGATCGCATGTAAATCAACTACGCAGAAAATACATTCATAATCATCTTGCATTTTCACCCAGTTGCGCAACGCGCCCAAATAATTTCCGATAGTTAATTCACCAGAAGGCTGCACGCCACTAAAAACAATTGGTTTTGCCATAATCAATCCTTAATACCTTAAAAACTGTTCGCACATCATACCAGAAACTCTATGCTTTTTTTAATGTTCGAGTTCAAAAAGCTGAGGTTAAAAATGCTATATTTAGCGGAAAACGTTTTTCCTAATATTTTCGAATGAAAAACTACCACGATATTGTTCTTGCCCTTGCTGGCGTGTGCCAATCAGCAAAAATTGGTTCATCAACTTGCAACAGAAAGTCGAGCAGATTCAGATACATTTTTAACCGCACTTAATAGCCTTTTTCATTACCCAACCACAACGAATCGAAGATGTTTTTGGTGGAGAAGTTCGTCATTTAAAAATTAGGGTCTAGAAACTCTAATTCATCAGCTCAACGCGCAAGGCGATCAAAATTTAACTCGCTATTGGTTAAGCCTTTTTGGCATTAGAAGGTAAAATTATCGAAAAAAATCCCGATGCCAAACAAACATTGGGCAATCGAATTTCTCGCCTAAAAAGAACAGGAAATTCATTACGCTCGCGATGAGTGAAACAATGCTATCTATTATGGCAAATATTTACAGCGACGTTATTAGCCCATTGGGCAAAAAAATTCACATTCTAGGCTCGCCTGATTATTTGCGACAAGAACTCGTGCAAAATAAAAATTCGTGCAGTTTTACTTGCAGGCATTCGCTCTGCCGTGCTGTGGAAACAAATGGGCGGAACAAAATGGCAAATTTTATTTTTTTCCGCAGAAAATTACTTGCCACCGCAAAACAGATTTATTCTTCTATTTATTAATACAATTCTGGAGCAAACATTTATGCAACTCTCTACACTGACCGCACTTTCCCTCTTGATGGGGCGTTATCAAGATAAAAGTAACTCCATTACGCGCTATTTTTTTAGTGAATTCAGGGTTAATGAAATTCCGTGTAGCTGTGGAAGTTCGTTGGTTACAAAAATTAGCTTCAACGACAGAAATTACTGAAGTGCCGCCATTTTTCTACGCAAGCAAATGCTTTTTTTAGATGGAATTGTGGCTAACTTTTAATGAGACAGATGCTGCGCGTATTAAAGAAATTGAACGCACAACCAATCACGATGTGAAAGCCGTTGAGTATTTTCCTGAAAGAGAAAATTCAAAAATGAACTGGAACTAGTGAACGTTTCCGAATTTATTCACTTCGCTTGCACCTCAGAAGATATTAACAACCTCTCTCACGCATTAATGTTAAGCACCGCTCGTGACGAAGTGATTTTACCAGAATGGAAAAAACTGATTGATGAAATCACTCGTCTTGCAGAAGAATATAAAACGATTCCATTACTTTCTCGCACACATGGCCAACCAGCTTCCCCAAGCACAGTGGGCAAAGAAATGGCGAATGTCGTTTACCGTCTAAAACGTCAATTTAAACAACTTCAGAACGCGGAAATCTTAGGTAAAATCAATGGCGCGGTAGGTAACTACAATGCGCATTTATCGGCATATCCTAATATTGATTGGCATAAATTCAGCGAAGAATTTGTCACTTCATTAGGTATTCAATGGAATCCTTATACCACGCAAATTGAGCCGCACGATTACATCGCTGAATTTTTTGATGCTGTAGTACGCTTTAATACCATTATCATTGATTTTGATCGTGATTTATGGGGATACATTGCATTAAATCACTTTTAAACAACGAACTATTGCTGGCGAAATTGGTTCTTCTACCATGCCACATAAAGTCAATCCAATTGATTTTTGAAAAACTCAGAGGGCAATCTAGGGATTAGCAAATGCAGTGATGACCCATTTAGGGTCAAAAACTACCAATTTCTCGCTGGCAGCGTGACTTAACGGATTCAACCGTATTACGTAATTTAGGCGTAGGATTAGGGTTGTTGTCTGATCGCTTATGCTTCAACACGCAAAGGCATTAGTAAACTTGAAGTAAATCAACCGCACTTATTAGAAGAACTCAATCAAAACTGGGAAGTTTTGGCTGAACCAATTCAAACCGTAATGCGCCGCTATGGAATAGAAAAACCTTACGAAAAAAAATTAAAAGAATTGACGCGAGGTAAACGAGTGACAGAACAGGCTATGCGTGAATTTATTGATAAGTTGGATATTCCACAAGAAGAAAAAAATTACGTTTACAAAAATTAACACCCGCTACTTATATTGGGGCTGCAGTGGAATTAGTAGAGAAACTATCATAGGAATTTGGCTCTTTTTTTCCAACAATATTCTTTACAAGAACATAGCTTTTCTCTATAATCTTGCGCCTGTGTTAGTCAGTCTAACAAATTTCTGGTTGGTGCTTGACCTATTCAAGCCCCATCCAAGACCGTAGGGGAGTGATCTTAATTATCCTACGTAGATGGTGAACAGAATAAGAATTTTTTTCTTGCTTCTGGGCGCCGAAGTCATCCTAGTCTTAGGATTAGGTAAATTAATTCCGAGTAATCGGAGTGTATTCAGGAGCTAAAAGCCAATGGCATTAAATCTTCAAGACAAACAAGCAATTGTTGCTGAAGTAAATGAAGCAGCCAAAGGTGCACTTTCAGCAGTAATCGCGGATTCTCGCGGTGTAACTGTTGAGAAAATGACTGAATTACGTAAATCAGCACGTGAAGCTGGCGTTACAATGCGTGTAGTTCGTAATACTTTATTACGTCGCGCAGTTGAAGGCACAGATTACGAATGCTTAAAAGATACGTTTGTAGGGTCCAACACTTATCGCGTTCTCTAACGAACACCCAGGGCGCAGCTGCTCGTTTTGTTCAAAGAGTTTGCTAAAAGCAAACGATAAGTTTGAAATTAAAGGTGCAGCCTTTGAAGGTAAAAATCCAAGATGTTGAATTCTTGGCAACATTACCAACTTACGAAGAAGCGATTGCACGTTTAATGGGCACAATGAAAGAAGCTGCAGCAGGCAAACTTGCTCGCACCTTCGCGGCATTACGCGACAAATTACAAGAAGCAGCTTAATCATTAAGCGTTTCTTACTTAATTTAACTTTATTTATTTTTAGGAATTGATTGTTATGTCATTAACTAACGAACAAATCATTGAAGCGATTGCTTCAAAAACTGTAACTGAAATCGTTGAATTAATCGCAGCGATGGAAGAAAAATTCGGTGTTTCAGCAGCGGCAGCAGTAGCAGCAGCTCCAGCAGCAGGCGGCGCAGCGGCAGCAGAAGAAAAAACTGAATTCGACGTAATTCTTGCAGCAGCTGGTGCTAACAAAGTAGCAGTAATCAAAGCAGTACGTGGTGCAACTGGTTTAGGCTTAAAAGAAGCTAAAGATTTAGTTGAATCTGCTCCAGCAGCATTAAAAGAAGGTGTTTCTAAAGAAGAAGCTGAAGCACTTAAGAAAGAATTAGAAGAAGCTGGTGCACAAGTAGAAGTTAAATAATTTCTCTTTTAACCACTTTTAAAATTCAGAAAACCGATGGGAAACTATCGGTTTTTCCTATCTAAAAAGCCATAACTTCCTTAATTTAAAAAAACTTATCATCTTCTCCTTTCTACGATAAAAATATCTCCCATTATTATTGATAAATAAAGAGAAAATCTATGACTACAAAAGCATTAAGTGCGGTAATTTTAGCAGCCGGAAAAGGAACGCGTATGTATTCCGATTTACCAAAAGTTCTACATACAATAGCTGGTAAACCAATGGTAAAACATGTAATTGATACTGCACATCAATTAGGCGCAGAAAATATTCATTTGATCTATGGCCACGGTGGGAGACTTAATGCGTACCCATCTTGCAAATGAACAAGTAAATTGGGTATTACAAACAGAACAACTTGGCACAGCACATGCAGTTCAACAAGCAGCACCTTTCTTTAAGGATAACGAAAATATTGTTGTGCTTTACGGCGATGCACCATTAATAACTAAAGAAACATTAGAAAAAAATTAATTGAAGCGAAAACCAGAAAATGGCATTGCATTGCTTACCGTAAATTTAGATAACCCAACAGGCTATGGACGAATTATTCGTGAAAATAGGGAATGTTGTAGCAATTGTAGAACAAAAAGATGCAAATGCAGATCAACTAAATATTAAAGAAGTAAATACTGGCGTTATGGTATCTGATGGTGCAAGTTTCAAAAAAATGGCTAGCTCGTGTAGGCAATAATAATGCTCAAGGCGAATATTACTTAACGGATCTTATTGCTCTCGCAAACCAAGATAATTGCCAAGTTATTGCTGTACAAGCAACAGATGTCATGGAAGTTGAAGGTGCAAATAATCGCTTACAATTAGCCGCACTTGAACGTTATTTCCAAAATAAACAAGCCTCAAAATTATTACTTGAAGGCGTAATGATCTACGATCCAGCTCGTTTTGACCTACGTGGAACATTAGAGCATGGAAAAGATGTGGAAATCGACGTTAATGTTATTATCGAAAGTAGTGTTAAACTCGGCGATCGCGTAAAAAAATTGGCGCAGGTTGCGTATTAAAAATGTTGTTATTGGCAATGATGTAGAAATAAAACCCTATTCTGTGCTAGAGGATGCTGTAGTGGGAGAAAAAAAGCCGCAATTGGTCCATTTTCTCGTTTACGCCCAGGTGCGGAACTCGCAGCTGAAACACATGTCGGTAACTTTGTAGAAATTAAAAATCTACCGTTGGTAGAGGGTCTAAAAAGTAAATCACCTAACCTATATTGGCGATTCAGAAATCGGCTCAGATTGTAATATTGGTGCGGGTGTCATCACCTGTAACTACGATGGCGCAAATAAATTTAAAACGATCATCGGTGATGATGTATTTGTGGGATCTGATACACAATTAGTCGCGCCAGTAAAAAGTCGCAAATGGCGCAACTATTGGTGCTGGGACAACAATTACACGCGATGTAGGGTGAAAATGAGTTAGTGATTACACGAGTTCCTCAGCGTCATATTCAAGATTGGCAACGACCAACAAAGAAAAAAAGTAAAATAGCATAAAAAAATCCTACGTTTTTATCGTAGGATTTTTTTATAAACCAATTTTACAAATCGTAATTAAAAGCTATATAAAAAAATGACCGCACTTAATACCAATAATTTAAAAGCCAATTTTGGCTTTTCTCTGATGTAAGCGATATAAAAATTCGAGCTACCACCGCAAGAATAATAGGATAAATCCAAAAAAATATTGAGAATAAATTAACTTGCCAAGTTTCCAAGTTAGGATTTTTATCAAATGTCGTGGAAAAGCAACAGAGCCATCGGACATAACAATACAGGGGCACAAAAATAGCTAATCCCCAGGTAAAATAAACTAAAACCACGAGGCAAAAGATTGTCTTGTCATAATTTAAAATTTTTACGAAATAATTGATAATTACAATATAACAAATACTGTGATTATTAGAAAGCAAGTAGAAATCAATAGACTTGAATAAAATGAAATGGCGCACCGAAAAGGATTCGAACCTTTGACCGCTCGGTTCGTAGCCGAGTACTCTATCCAGCTGAGCTACGGGTGCGTAGATGATGCTTTAATTATTCATAACCACTTTATAAGATAGAGTCGCTTTAAAAATGGCGCACCCGAGAGGATTCGAACCTCTGACCGCTCGGTTCGTAGCCGAGTACTCTATCCAGCTGAGCTACGGGTGCAGAATAAATAAAACAAACAATGGCGGTGAGAGAGGGATTCGAACCCTCGATGGAGCTTTTTAACCCCATACTCCCCTTAGCAGGGGAGCGCCTTCAGCCTGCTCGGCCATCTCACCACAATCGGTGTGAGCGGTATAATACGTTTTTTTAGAAAATATGTCAAACCATTTTTTTGAAAAAAACACCTGTTTGAATATTTTATCTACACATTAAATATATTATTGAATAAAAATCTACTCATTATTCAAAAATACTAAAATCTTAGATATTGTTTCCTGTCTCAATTCATCTTGCTCAAATAACACCTCATGTTTAGCGTTCAATACAACTTTGCATTGAGCATTCGGAAAAAAAGTGCGGTTAATTTTTCAAGATTTTTTTGTTATCTACGATTTTTTTCTTTTTTTCGGCTTGTAAAATTAGGATTGGAATTTCAATCTTAGGAATAACTTTCGGCAAACGTTTAATTGCATTCAAACACAAATGTACCCAACGGAACGTTGGTCCGCCAAGATGAATTGCTGAATTCTTACGATTGACACGATTCATCCATTTCATTCTGGTTTTTACAGAAACTTAGTTCATTGTATTCCAAGTGGAGCTTGTTGATAAGGCCCTTTACCAAAAAAACATAACGCTCGCCTTGCCCTAACATATTCATCAGGACAATAATCAGTTCATCTCTAATAGGGTGTTTTGAGGAATGCCGTAAAAAGGTGAAGAAAGCACGGCTTTATTAATGCGATGATCACAATTCGCCAAATAATACGTTGTAATCAATGCGCCCATTGAATGAGCAAGCAAATGCTGCGTTGAATAGCTGAAAAGTGCGGTTACTTTTTTTCGATGATTTTCGCCATATCATCGACATAGAAACGAAATTCGTCTAAATGCCCTTTTTCAGAATCCTTCAACAAATGGGTTGAATAGCCTTGACCACGGTGATCAAATAGCAACACATCATAGCCTTGATAATAAAAAAATCATAAGCTGGCTCTGACCATTTTCAACATATTTTCAGCACGGCCATTCACCAAAATCATCAATTTTCTACCCGCACTTTTTGCGTGGATTAAATGACGATAAGCGATTTGAACATTATTTTTGCCAGTGAAATATTGCGTTGGAAATTGATTGAAAAAAGGTAACAGTTTGGTAAAGACAAATTGAGTAAAGTAGGATTCTCGATTCATAAGTTTTTTTAGATGGGATACATCAACGCATACAAAAGAAAGAAAAAAAGTGCGTGAGATTTTACTTCACGCACTCTGCCAATTATGCTACCAATTGTTTTTTAAGATACGGCGAACTGGCTCTGCCGCGCCCCATAATAATTGGTCACCCACAGTAAAGGCAGCCAAATATTCTGGGCCCATTGCCAATTTACGTAAACGACCAACTGGTACGCTTAATGTACCCGTTACTTTAGCTGGCGTTAATTCACGCAATGTGGTTTCTTTGTCGTTTGGAATCACTTTTCACCCATTCATTATGTGATGCAATAATTTGTTCAATTTCTTCTAATGGCAAATCTTTTTTCAATTTAATGGTGAACGCTTGGCTATGGCAACGTAAGGCACCGATACGCACACATAAACCATCCACAGGAATTGGATTGTCGCTTAAACCTAAAATTTTTGTTGGTTTCTGCATAACCTTTCCATTCTTCTTTAGTTTGTCCTGTTTCAGGAAGAAGTTTATCAATCCAAGGAATTAAGCTACCGCCTAATGCTGCACCGAAGTTTTCGGTTGGGAAGCGATCAGAACGCATTTCTGCTGTCACTTTACGTTCAATATCTAAAATTGACGAAGCAGGGTCTTTTAATTCACTAGAAACCGCTTGTTCTAATAAACCCATTTGTGAAAGTAATTCACGCATATTTTTTGCGCCAGCACCTGAAGCCGCTTGATAAGTTGCGACAGAAATCCATTCCACCAAATCTTTTTCAAATAAACCACCGATAGCCATCAACATTAAGCTCACGGTACAGTTACCACCTACGAAAGTTTTAATACCTTTTTTTCAAAGCCTTCAGAAATCACGTGTTGGTTTACCGGATCAAGCACAATAATTGCATCATCTTTCATGCGTAGTGCAGAAGCGGCATCAACCCAATAGCCATCCCAACCTGTTGCTTTTAATTTTGGATAGACTTCATTGGTGTAATCTCCTCCTTGGCAAGTCACGATAATGTCTAATTTTTTTGAGTTCTTCAATATCGAATGCATTTTTAAGTTCGCCTGCATCCTTGCCACCAAATACAGGGTGCTTTTTGACCTGCTTGTGAAGTTGTAAAAAAATACAGGATTAAGATTTGCAAAAATCATTTTTCCTGCGACATACGATCCATTAATACGGAACCCACCATTCCGCGCCAGCCGATAAAAGCCTACATTTTTTTCATTATTGTTTCCTTAGTTTGTTGTGTTTGAATAGAATTATTAATTACAAGATAGCGTTAGCAAAAATCAAGTATTTTTTTCATGGAAATTTACATTTTGCGAAAGAAATTAAATAAGAAATAAAAAAAGATCGGTCTATTTAAAAAGAAAATTTAATTTGACCGCTCTTTTTCTAATTATCTACTTCAACACTCATCACGCCTTCTTCCGCTTTCAACAATGCATACGCATCTTTCAACATTGTGGAATCAATGGAAAAAAACAGCGAATTTGTAACCGTACCTCACCACTACTTTGATCTTTCACCTGTATATGTTCAATACGATACTGATTGTTTTACTAACAATTGAGTGACTTTTTCAATACTTTCCGCACCATTGACAAGAATATTGAATTTTGTCCGACGACATTGTGATTTACGATGTACCCAACGTTGAACCAACGGACTTAATCGAATAGACACCAAAATCATCACAGTGGCGATGACCGCATCAAATACGAAACCCGCCCCAGCAGCAATACCGATCCCCGCAGAAGCCCAAATAATCGCCGCAGTGGTTAAACCTGAAATCGCATCATTTTTTTCTTATGCAAAATCACACCTGCACCCTAAAAAAACCGATGCCACTAATCACTTGAGCCGCAAGACGCATCGGATCCGTACGAATATTTTTCTGAAACTTGCGCATAATGCTCTGCGGCTGAATCGAAACAATGGTTAGCACACAAGTGGTGACGGCAATAATGGCACAAGTTTTTCACGCCCACAGGTTTGCGCTTAAGCTCACGTTCTAAGCCAATAACACTACCAAGCACCATCGCCAATAGCATTTTTGCTAAAAAAATAATTAAGTGATAAGGATTGAAAAAGTGCGGTTAAAAAGTAAAGATGAATTTTCCATAATGATAAAAAAATGAGTCCGACATAATCGTCTATTCTACATCACTTAGCTTAAAATCTTTACCCTTCCAAGCCTTTAATTTATCGCCTTTCTTGCGAAAAATTGAGTAGAAATCTTGCGTTTGAAATTTTATAGAGCGAAAAGAACGGTTATTTTTATGCAAAAATTCAACCCCAAGCATTGGCTTTGTAAGCCTTGGTTGCCCAAAAACTTAGTAGATTCTGAACGAATCTTAACGGAGCTACGCACCGACGGTTACAACATTGTGCCAAGCTATGAAAATGTCGATTTAGTGATTGTGAACACTTGTGGCTTTTATTGATAGTGCCGTGCAGGAATCACTCGAAGCGATTGGTGAAGCATTAGAAGAAAATGGACGAGTCATCGTGACTGGCTGTTTGGGGGCAAAAGAAGACCAAATTCGTGAAGTGCATCCTAAAGTTTTTGGAAGTCAGCGGCCCACATAGTTATGAAAGCAGTGATGGCTCAAGTTCACAAATACGTGCCAAAAACCGACACATAGCCCTTACACCAGCTTAGTACCAAAAACAAGGCGTGAAACTGACACCAAAACATTATGCCTATTTGAAAGATCTCTGAAGGCTGTGATCACCGTTGTACGTTCTGTATTATTCCATCTATGCGTGGTGATTTGGAAAGCCGTTCTATTACGCAAGTCTTGGACGAAGCCAAACGTTTAGCCGAAGCAGGCGTAAAAGAATTGCTTGTGGTATCCCAAGACACTTCCGCTTATTCCATGGACTTAAAACGCCAAGAGGGCGGTGTAAAAACGGCTTTCTGGAATGGCATGCCAATTAAAAATGATTTAATGACGCTTTGTAAACAACTTGGCAAACTTGGCATTTGGGTTCGCTTACATTATGTGTATCCCTATCCGCATGTGGATGATTTAATTCCATTAATGGCTGATGGCACGCTCTTGCCGTATTTAGACATTCCATTACAACACGCGAGCCCAAAAATCTTAAAAGCAATGAAAAGACCGGGCAGTATTGACCGCACTTTAGAACGCATTAAACAATGGCGTGAAATTTGCCCAGATTTAACATTACGCTCCACCTTTATTGTTGGTTTTCCGGGTGAAACAGAAGAAGATTTCCAATTATTGCTCGATTTCTTAAAAGAAGCCCAACTTGATCGCGTAGGCTGCTTCAAATTCAGCCCAGTTGAAGGAGCTCCTGCAACAGAGATGGCTGACCAAGTACCAGAAGATGTGAAAGAAGAACGTTTCCATCGTTTCATGCAATTACAACAAGAAATTTCTGCAAACCGTTTAAAACAAAAAAATCGGTAAAACTCTTGATGTATTAGTGGATGAAATTGACGAAGAAGGCATTATTGGCCGCTCCAAAGCAGATGCCCCTGAAGTTGATGGATTAGTTTATGTAGATAATTTAAGCGGAATCAATGTCAAAGTCGGCGACGTGATTAAAGTAACCATCACAAATTCTGATGAATATGATTTGTGGGGAAGTTGTTAAATAATAACAATCTCAACGAAATAAACAAAAAAATCCATCTTCGTATTGAAGATGGATTTTTTTATGACTAAACGGTCAAATTTTTAAGTGTTTTTTTGAACCTATCTTTAAGCCTCATCTATTTAATATCCCCCTTTGGCGCATGCC